>Ga0302314_10010889_pt1 | contig 15890 bp, 14 predicted proteins | sample III_Palsa_N2_3_FD_200533 | JGI IMG/M metagenome (GOLD analysis project Ga0302314, IMG submission 200533) | Peat permafrost microbial communities from Stordalen Mire near Abisko, Sweden - III_Palsa_N2_3 | ecosystem: Environmental > Terrestrial > Soil > Palsa > Peat permafrost | place: Sweden... | reverse complement strand
ACGCTCGCGGCGCTGGCCGACCCGAACCGCCGGCGGGTGATCGAGTTGCTGCGGGACCGGCCCAGGGCTTCGGGCGAGCTGGCTCAGGCGGCGGGTCTCAGCGCCCCCGCCATGAGCCGCCACCTGCGCACCCTGCGCGAGAGTGGGCTGGTGGCGGAGGACCACGACGGGTTCGACGCGCGTGTGCGCATCTATCGTTTGAGGCCGGAGCCGATGGCGGACCTGAAACAGTGGCTGGAAGAGACCGAACGGCTGTGGAGCGAACAGCTGCTGGCGTTCAAGGCGCATCTCGAGGGGGACGCGGAGCCGCGCACGATCGGGGATCGTTCGGAATGACCTCCAAGATCCTGGTTGCCTTGCGGGTCAAGGCCACTCCAGCGCGGGCGTTCGAGGTGTTCACCACGCAGATCGCGCTCTGGTGGCGGCCGAACCCGACGTTCCAGTTCACCCCTCGCAGCCCAGGCGTGCTGGCGTTCGAACCGGGCGAGGGTGGCCGGTTCACCGAGACCCTGGCCAACGGCAAGGTGTTCGAGATTGGCCGCATCCGCGCGTGGGAGCCTCCGACAGACGGCGACGGCCGGCTGGTGTTCGGCTGGCGCCAGGCGACCTTCGCACAGGACCAGGACACCGAGGTCGAAATCCGGTTCGACGCGGTCGGCGAGGAAACCAGAGTCACCGTCGAACATCGCGGCTGGGACAGCGTGCCCGATACCCACGTGGCGCGCCATTCATTCCCCGCCGCGTACTTTTTGCGCCGGCACGGGGAGTGGTGGCAGGCCCTGCTTTCGGCCTACAAGGATCGCACGTCCGATGCGGAAGGGGAGCGAGGATGAACGGTCGGCCGGACGGTCAATCGGACGATGCGCAGATCACCGACCTGGGCCGGCGTCGCCACGCGGCCGTCGGTTTCGTCTTCGCCGTCGCGGTGATGGACGTGCTGGCGATGGGCATCATCATCCCGGTGCTGCCCCAGCTGGTGAAGCAGTTCAATCACGGGGACACGGCCGCCGCGGCGCGATATTTCGGCGCGTTCGGCCTGACTTACGGGGTGATGCAGTTCTTCTTTTCGCCGATTCTGGGCGCCCTGTCGGACCGGTTCGGCCGCCGACCGGTGCTGCTGATCTCGATCTTCGGGCTGGGCTTCGACTATTTCCTGATGGCGCTTTCGCCGACCATCGGCTGGCTGTTCATCGGGCGCACCATCTCGGGCATCACCGCGGCCACCTATTCCACGGCCAACGCCTATGTCGCCGACATCACCCCGCCGGATAAGAGGGCCAAGAGCTTTGGACTGATGGGCGCGGCGTTCGGCATCGGCTTCACTGTCGGCCCGACCCTGGGCGGCCTTCTGGGCGGCATCGATCTTCGGCTGCCATTCTACGTGGCCGGAGGACTGGCGCTGATCAACGGACTGTATGGCTTGTTCGTGCTCCCTGAATCCCTGCCGCGCGAGCGGCGGGCGCCATTCGTGCTGGCCAAGGCCAATCCCATCGGCTCGTTCGAGCTGTTGCGCTCGCACCGCGAACTGTTGGGGCTGGCCGCGATCGTCTTCCTCTATTTCCTGGCGCACCAGGTGCTGCAAAGCACCTTCGTGCTCTACACCAACTACCGCTATGGCTGGGGTCCCCAGATGATGGGATTGAACCTGCTGGGGGTCGGCGTCGGCAACATCCTGGTGCAGACCTTTGTCGTCGGGCCGTTCGTGGCGCGGTTCGGCGAGCGCGGGGCGCTCTATACCGGCCTGGCCGCCGGCGCGATCGGGTTCGCCATCTATGCGACTGCGACCACTTCGCTGCAGTTCTGGCTGGGCCTGCCGGTCTTCGCTTTCATGGGACTTACCCAGCCCGGCTATCAGGGCCTGATGACCCGCCGCGTGGGCCCGACGGAACAGGGCCGCCTCCAGGGCGCCAATTCGGGCATGATGGCGCTGGCCAGCATCATAGGGCCGGTGCTGTTCACCCAGGTGTTCGCCTGGTCGATCAGCGGGCGGGCCCATGGGCCGGTTGATGGGACCACCGTCTTCATGGCCGCCGCGATGATGGTGACGGCGCTGTTGCTGGCGCTTGGTCAAGGCCGCGTGCGTCCCGCCGCCGCGCTGACGGGTTCCTAGCGGAGTGGAAGGCGGGGGCGGATCGATCGCTGACGACGCGGCCGCGATCGAGTCCACGGCGGCCCAATCTCCCGCAGCCTTGGGATTCATCCTCGTCTCGGTCCTGCTGAACGCCCTGTCCATGGGCGTGATCTTTCCGGTGTTTCCGGGCCTGGTGAAGAGTTTCACTCATGGCGACGCCGCGTCGGCCGCCGCCGCGCTGGGTTGGTTCGGTGCGATCTGGGCTTTGATGCAGCTGGTGTTTTCACCGCTGCTGGGGGTGATGTCCGACCGGTTCGGACGCCGACCGGTGCTGTTGATCTCGATGTTCGGCCAGGCGGTCGACTATCTGCTGATGGCGTTTTCGCCGACCCTGGCGTGGCTCTTCGTCGGGCGGCTGGTGTCGGGCGCCACCGGCGCGAGCACGGCCGTGGCTGGCGCCTATATCGCCGACGTGGCGACGCCCAAGACCCGGGCGCGCAATTTCGGCTACATGGCCGCGGCGGCGGGCGCCGGCATGGTGCTGGGACCGGCCCTGGGGGGCCTGGTGGGAGAGTTGAGCCCTCGCGCACCGTTCTGGCTGGCGGCGGCCCTGGCCCTGGCCAATGGCCTCTACGGCCTGGTCGTCCTTCGCGAATCGCTGCCCTGGGATCGCCGCGCTCCGTTTCAGCTACGCCGGGCCAATCCGCTGGGCTCGGCGCGGTTCCTGCTCACCCATCCCGCTGTCATGGGGCTGGTCCTGGTCTATTTCCTCGACCAGCTGGCCTCGTTCCCGTTGAACAGCATCCTCGTGCTCTACGCCAACGTCCGCTACCACTGGGGGCCGCGCGATGTGGGGGCGGTTTTGACCACCATGGCGCTGGCCGCCATCGCCGTGCAGAGCGTCATCGCCGCGCCGGTCGCGGCCCGCATAGGCGAGCGCGGCGCCGTGGTGCTCGGCTTTGGCTTCGCCGCGGCGGGTCTTTGCGTGCTGGGACTGGCGCCCAACGGCGTGATCTTCTGGATCGGTCTGGGCGTCACGGTCCTTTCCAGCATCGCCAATCCCGCCCTGCAGGCCCTGCTGACCCGCGCTGTGGCGGCTACGGAGCAGGGCGAACTCCAGGGCGCGATGAGCAGCCTTCTCGGCGTGTCGCGGCTGATCGGCCCCCTGGTCTTCACCACCACCTTCGCCTGGTCACTCAGGGACGGGCGCGTGCCGGGTCTTCCCATCCTGCTGGGCGCGGTGTTCTTTGTCGTCGGCATGGGTCTGACCACGTTCGGCGCCGGGCGCGCGGTCAAGACAGTGTAAAGGCGGAGTTGAGTTCAGCCGAACTCGCCATCATTGCGCCCGAATGCTTCGATGTTTTTGGATTTTGCAACCCTCAGGGAGCCCCGATGTCCGCCTACCGCTTCTTGATTCCCGGCCTTTGCCTTCTGGCCGCCTGTTCCCAGCCCGCGTTTCCGAGCAAGGCCGAGACGGCGCCCGCCCCGCCGATGCCCGAGCCCGAACGGCGGGTCCCCACCGACGCCGCTTCGATGAAGCTGTCCTTCGCCCCGGTCGTCAGGCGGGTCGCTCCGGCCGTGGTCAATGTCTACAGCCGCCGGGTGGTGCGCCAGAGCATCGATCCCTTCTGGCAGATGTTCGGCGGCGGCCTCGGTCTACCGCGCGAACGTATCGCCCAGTCGCTCGGCTCCGGCGTCATCGTCCGCGCCGACGGGGTGATCGTCACCAACAACCATGTGGTCGAGGGCGGCCAGGAAATCATGGTGGTGCTGGCTGACCGCCGTGAGTTTCCGGCCAAGGTCCTGCGCGCCGACAGCCGCGCTGACATCGCGGTGCTGAAGATCGAGGTGGGCGCCGAGCGTCTGCCGGTGCTGGCGCTGGACGACCGCGACGACGCGCAGGTCGGCGATCTGGTGCTGGCCATCGGCGATCCGTTCGGGGTCGGCCAGACGGTGACCAACGGCATCGTCTCGGCCCTGGCCCGCAGCGGAGTGGGCATCACCGGAGATTCCTATTTCGTGCAGACCGACGCGGCGATCAATCCGGGAAATTCCGGCGGCGCCCTGGTCGACATGAGCGGCGACATGATCGGCATGAACACCGCGATCCTGTCCCAGTCGGGAACCTCTTCCGGCGTGGGCTTCGCCATCCCCGCGGCGCTGGTCAAGCGGGTCGTGGAGACGGCCGTGGGCCGCGGCGGCTCGACGGTCGCCCGGCCCTGGCTCGGCCTGAAGGCACAGGGCGTCACCGCCGAGATCGCCCGCACCCTGGGCCAGGACCGACCCAGCGGCGTTCTGGTCACCGATCTCTATCCCGGCGGACCGGCGGCGCGCGCGGGCCTTCGGCAGGGGGATTTGATCCTGGCGGTGGACGGCCAGCCGGTGATCGATGAGTCGGGCCTGAACTATCACGTCGCCACCCGTCGCTCGGGCGACGAGGTGACGCTGGAGGTTCGGCACGGCCGCGAAGCGCTGCGTACGGTCCAGGTGCATGTGGAGGCGCCGCCCGCCACGCCCATACGTGACGAGCAGACCCTCAGCGGCCGCAATCCGCTCAGCGGCGCGACCGTGGTCAATCTGTCGCCGGCGGTGGCGGACGAATTGGGCATCGATCCATTCTCGGCGGACGGCGGCGTACTGGTCACCAAGATCGGCCCGGGCATCGCCGCCGAGGCGGGCATTCATCCGGGCGACCTGATTCGTGAGGTTAACGGGCGCAAGGTTCGGTTGGTCGGCGATCTGCGCGCGGCGCTGGCGGACGGCGGCGGAGCGGGCTGGTCGATCACCATCCAGCGCGGCGGCCAGACGATCACGGCGCAGTTTCGACTTTAGGGCGCGCACAACTGCGATCGTCCTTTTCTGTCCGATTCTGCTAGCTTGCGGCCATGAGCGATCTGTTCGAAGCCGCCGGCCTTACGCCAGAGGCGCCGCGGCCCCTCGCCGATCGGCTGCGACCCCGCACCCTGGACGAGGTGGTGGGCCAGGATCATCTGCTGGGGCCTAATGGCCCGATCCGGCGGATGGCTGAGGCGCACCGGCTATCATCGATGGTCCTGTGGGGCCCGCCTGGCACCGGCAAGACCACGATCGCGCGCCTGCTGGCCAAGGCCGCCGGATACGAGTTCCAACAGCTGTCGGCGGTCTTCTCCGGCGTCGCCGATCTGAAGAAAGCCTTCGAAACGGCCCGAATGCGCCGCGCTTCGGGCCAGGCGACGCTGCTGTTCGTGGATGAGATCCACCGCTTCAACCGCGCTCAGCAGGATGGGTTTTTGCCGTTCGTCGAGGAAGGGATCGTGACCCTGGTGGGCGCGACGACCGAGAACCCGTCGTTCGAGCTGAACGGCGCTTTGCTGTCGCGGTGTCAGGTCTATGTGCTGAAGCGCCTGGACGATGCGGCGCTGGAGCAGTTGCTGGCCAAGGCCGAGGCGCACGAGGGCCAGACGCTGCCGCTGGAGCCGCAGGCGCGCGGCGCCCTGCTGGCCCTGGCCGACGGCGACGGTCGCTACCTGCTGACCCTCACCGAGACCCTCTTCAATATCGGGACCGGCCAGCCGTTGACCATCGCCCAGCTCGGCCAAGTGCTGCAGAAGCGAAGCCCTGCCTACGACAAGGACCGAGAAGAACACTATAACCTCATATCGGCATTGCATAAATCGGTCAGAGGTTCAGACCCCGATGCAGCGCTCTATTGGCTGGCGAGAATGCTGGACGGCGGCGAGGATCCCCTGTTCATCGCGCGCCGGCTGATCCGAATGGCGGTGGAGGATATCGGCGCGGCCGACCCGCTGTCGCTGCTGGTGGCCAATGCGGCCAAGGACACCTACGACTTCCTCGGCTCTCCCGAGGGGGAACTGGCCCTGGCCCAGGCCTGCGTGCACATGGCCGCAGCGCCCAAGTCCAACGCCATCACCACGGCCTTCGGCGCGGCGATGAAGGCGGCCAGGGAGACCGGCTCACTGGGGCCGCCCGACCACATCCGCAATGCACCGACCCGGCTGATGAAGGATCTGGGCTACGGTAAGGGCTACGCCTACGACCACGACGCCGAGGACGGTTTTTCCGGCCAGAACTATTTTCCGGACGGCATGGCCCGCCGGCGTTTCTACGACCCCAAGGGCGAGGGGGCCGAGGCGCGGGTCAAGGAACGGCTGGAACGCTGGGCGGCCTTGCGCGCGCAGCGCCAGGACCGGGGCTGAGCCGGCCCGATGCAGCACACCAAGGTCCGCGCCCCGGCGGTCGCGCTGTCGCGCGAGGAAGTCGACTTCGTTCGATCGCTGGTCATTTTCGAGGATGACCACATCCTGGCGCTGAACAAGCCGGCGGGCCTTTCCAGCCAGGGTGGGCGTGGACAGGTCCACACGCTGGACGAACTCCTGTGGGCCTTCGCCAAGTCCAGCGGCAATCGTCCGCGCCTGGTCCACCGGCTGGATCGCGACACCTCCGGCGTGATCCTGACCGCCAGGACCAAACCGGCGGCGGGGTTCCTGGGCAAGGCGCTGATGGGGCGGCGTGTGCGCAAGACCTATCTGGCGATCGTCACCCCCGGCGCGCCCCAGCCGCCTCAGGGGCTGATCGAGACTCCGCTGCGCCGGGACGAGCAGGGACGCGAGGCCTATATGCGGATCTGCGCCGCCGACCACCCCGACGCGGAGACCGCTCGAAGCCGCTATCGGACCCTCTCGACCGGCCAGGGCGCCGCCTTGGTCGAGCTCAGTCCGGAAACGGGGCGCATGCACCAGCTGCGGGTCCATCTGGCGTCGATCGGCCATCCGATCGCCGGCGACAGCCGCTATGGCGGCGCGCTGATGCTGGCTGGAGGGCCGGTTCCCCGACTGATGTTGCACGCCGCGGCGCTGGAGTTTCCGCATCCTGGCGGGGGAAAGCATCGGTTGCTCGCATCGCCGCCGGAGGATTTCCGGGCAGTGGCGGCGAACGCGTCGCTGGCGATTCCCGGGGCAGGGTAGGCCGACGCCCTTTTCCAAACGTTCTGGTCGTCGCATAAGGCGCGCATGAAGGAAGTGCGCACCCTGCATGTGGCCGCCGGCGAGGACGGCAGCCGGCTGGACCGCTGGTTCAAGCGGCGCTGGCCGCACCTGAACCACATCCAGCTACAGCGGCTGACCCGCACCGGCCAGATCCGGGTCGATGGCGGCCGGGTCAAGCCGGACACCAAGCTGGTCGCCGGATCCATCGTGCGCGTGCCGCCGTTGCCGGACGCCGACCGCGTCCAGGCCGAACGGGAGGGGATTTCGCCTCGCGACGCCGCCTTCGCCCGCTCGCTGGTGCTGTACGAGGACGAGGACGTGCTGGCCCTGAACAAGCCCTCGGGCCTGGCGGTGCAGGGCGGCACCAAGACCACGCACCATATCGACCGGCTGCTCAGCGCCTGGGGCGAGGGGCTGGAGCGGCCCCGGCTGGTCCACCGGCTGGACCGCGACACCTCCGGCGTGCTGATCCTGGGAAAGAGCCCCGCCGCGGCGGCCAGGCTGTCCGGCGCCTTCGCCAAGCGGCGCGCACAGAAGACCTATTGGGCGCTGGTCGCCGGAGCGCCCCGTCCCCCCGAAGGGGTGATCGAGCTGCACCTGGTCAAGAAGGGGGTCGGCGACCGGGAGCTGGTGGTGCCGACCGATCCGAAGGACCCGGCCGGCGATCCGGCCGACACCGAATTCGTCACCATCTCGCGCGCCTCCCAGCGGGTGACCTGGATGGCGCTGCGGCCGCTGACCGGCCGCACCCATCAGCTCAGAGCCCACATGAAGGCGATCGGCCATCCCATTCTGGGCGATCCGAAATATGGCGACGAGGCGTCGGCCGAACTTTCGGAGGGCCTGAAGCTGCAGCTGCACGCGCGCCGCGTGACCCTGCCGCATCCCTCCGGCGGCATGATCGTGGTCGAGGCGCCGATCAGCCGCGAGCTGAAGGCCGGCTTCGAGCGCTTCGGCTTCGACGAGCATGAGGCCGATCCCGAGCCGTTCAAGGCCCACTACAGGCGGCGATGATGGCGGGCGCACCCCAACCACCACAGCGGTCCGTGCAGCGCCCCAGGCGCTTCTATGAGGCCGCCAGCGCCACGCCGCACGAAGGCGGTTTCGCGGTGGCGCTGGACGCGCGCATGCTGCGCACCCCGGCCGGCGCGCGGTTGACCTTGCCGGGCCAGGCGCTGGCCGAGCTGGTCGCTTCGGAATGGGCCGCTCAGGAACAGGTGATCGATCACGGGCTGATGCCCGCGACGCGGCTGGCCTTCACCGCTGCGGACCGGATCGGCGAGGCGAGGGCGGCCACGGCGGCCGAGATCGCCCGCCAGGCCGGCGCGGATCTGCTTTGTTACTTCGCCCAGGCTCCGAAGGCGCTGACAGAGCGCCAGGAGGTCCGCTGGGGCCCGTTGCTGGACTGGGCGGCCCAGACCCTGGACCTTCGCTTCGAGCGCGCCAGCGGCATCCTGCACCGCGCCCAGCCGCAGGCCACGCTGGACCGGGTCGAGAGCCTCGCGCTCGCGCTGGACGATTTCGCCCTGGCCGGCCTGGCCCTCGCCGCCGGCCTGTTCGGCTCGGCCGTGCTCGCCCTGGCGCTACAGCGCGGTGTGCTGAGCGGCGACGAGGCCTTCGACCTTTCGCGTCTAGATGAGGCGTTCCAGGAAGAGCAGTGGGGGATCGACGCCGAGGCGGCCGAACGGACCGCGCGGCTGCGTGTCGAGGCGCGGATGCTGGAGCGATGGTTCCGGGCGCTGGACTGAACATCTCCGGCGACTTGTCATCAACCCGACGCAAGGCTAGGCCTGCGATCAACTTGGCGAGGGATCTAAGGCGTGCAGCAAATTCTGGGCGAACTCGAGAAACGGCGCGAACAGGCGCGGGCCGGCGGCGGGGCGCGGCGCATCGCGGCCCAGCACGCCAAGGGCAAGCTAAGCGCGCGTGAGCGGATCGATCTTCTGCTGGACGAGGGCTCGTTCGAGGAGTTCGACATGTTCGTTGAACACCGCGCCACCGATTTCGGCATGGCCGACAACAAGATTCCCGGCGATGGCGTGGTCACCGGCTGGGGGACCATCAACGGCCGGGTGGTCTATGTTTTCTCCAAAGATTTCACTGTCTTCGGCGGATCTCTTTCGGGCGCGCAGGCGCAGAAGATCCTTAAGGTCATGCGCCAGGCGATGAAGGTCGGCTCGCCGATCATCGGCCTCTACGACGCCGGCGGCGCGCGCATCCAGGAAGGTGTGGAGAGCCTGGCGGGTTACGCAGACATCTTCCTCGAAAACACCCTGGCCTCGGGCGTCATCCCGCAGATCAGCGTGATCATGGGGCCCTGCGCCGGCGGCGATGTCTACTCACCGGCCATCACCGACTTCATCTTCATGGTGAAGGACACGAGCTACATGTACGTGACCGGTCCGGATGTGGTGAAGACGGTCACCAACGAAGACGTCAGCCACGAGGAGCTGGGCGGCTATCGCATCCACGCCAACAAGTCCGGCGTGGCCGACGGCGCCTTCGAGAACGACCTGGAGGCGCTGACCCAGGTCCGCCGGCTAGTCGATTTCCTGCCGCTGTCCAATCGCGAAAAGCCGCCGGTGCGCCAAAGCTTCGACGAGCCCTATCGCGAGGAGCGCTCGCTGGACACGCTTATCCCGGCCAATCCGAACAAGCCCTACGATATGAAGGAGCTTATCTACAAGATCGTGGATGAGGCCGATTTCTTCGAGATGTCAGCCGATTGGGCCAAGAACATCGTGTGCGGCTTCGCGCGCATGGATGGCGAGCCGGTCGGCATTGTCGCCAACCAGCCGCAGGTGCTGGCCGGGGTGCTGGACATCGACGCCGCGCGCAAGGCGGCGCGCTTCGTGCGCTTCTGCGACGCCTTCAACATTCCGCTGATCACCCTGGTCGACGTCCCCGGCTTCATGCCGGGCACCAAGCAGGAGGGCGGCGCCCTGATCAAGCACGGCGCCAAGCTGTTGTTCGCCTACGCAGAGGCGACGGTGCCCAAGATCACCCTGATCACCCGCAAGGCCTATGGCGGGGCCTATGACGTGATGAGCTCCAAGCACATCCGCGGCGACGTCAACTATGCGTGGCCCACCGCCGAGATCGCGGTGATGGGCGCCAAGGGAGCGGTGGAGATCATCTTCCGCGCCGACCTGAACAATCCCGAGGCTCTGGCCGCGCGGGAGGCCGAATACAAGGAACGGTTCGCCAATCCCTTCGTGGCCGCGAGCCTGGGCTATATCGACGACGTCATCCTGCCCCACGGCACTCGCCGGCGCATGGTCCGGGCTTTGAAAAGTCTGAAGAACAAGCAGCTCTCCAACCCCTGGAAGAAGCACGACAACATCCCGCTTTGAGCGGGAGAACTGTGGGCTCAGATGTGGTCGCCGCGCCCTAGCGGATCGGGCAGAGGCTGGCCGTTGGGGGTGAAGCTGAGTGACACCGAATTGATGCAGTAGCGTAGCCGCGTCGGCGGCGGACCATCGGGGAACACATGGCCCTGGTGGCTGTCGCAGCGGGCGCAGCGGGTCTCGATTCGGACCATGCCGTAGCTGACGTCCTTGACCGCGCGGACATGGGCCTCATCGATCGGCGCAAAGAAACTGGGCCAGCCGGTGCCGCTTTCGAACTTGGTCTTGGCCTGGAACAGCGGCAGGCCGCACAGCCGGCAGCAATAGACCCCGTCGGTCTTGTTGTTCAAAAGCCCGCCGCAGAACGGCGCCTCGGTGCCGTGATGCAGCAGGACGTCGCGTTCCTCAGGGCTGAGGTCGGCCTCCAGGCGCTTTTCTTCCTCGGGCGAGGGCGGCGTCAGGTCGAAGCCGGACGCGGAGCGGGCGGGTGCGGTGTGGGCGTCGGTCATGGACCGATTGTGCCGAATTCGGCGAGCGAGCGCCAGCTTGGTCGCGCCCTTTCACTGTCAAACCGGCGTGTCAGCTTCCTCGGTCGCGCCGAACACCCGCTCGAAGCTGGCCTTCAGGGCTGCGTCCGCTTCGTCCATGCTGACCGGCAGGCCCAAATCGACCAGGCTGGTGACGCCGTGCTCCTGGATGCCGCAGGGCACGATGCCTTCGAAGTGGGAGAGGTCGGGTTCGACGTTCAGGCTGATCCCATGGAACGAGACCCAGCGGCGCAGCTTGACCCCGATAGCGGCGATCTTGTCCTCGCGGGTCGGCAAGCCGGGGGTCTTGCGCTCGACCCAGACGCCGACCCGGCCCTGACGTATCTGGCCCTCGACGTTGAACTGGGCCAGGGCGCCGATGATCCAGTCCTCCAGCGCCCGCACGAACGCGCCGACGTCGCGGCCGCGCCGGCGCAGGTCCAGCATGACATAGGCCACCCTCTGGCCCGGGCCGTGGTAGGTGTATTGGCCACCGCGCGCGCTGGCGAATACTGGGAAACGCTCCGGCTGCAGCAAGTCCGTCGGCTTGGCAGACACCCCGGCGGAGTAGAGCGGCGGATGTTCCAGCAGCCAGACCAGCTCGCCGGCCCGATCCTCGGCGATGGCCAGGGCGCGCGCCTCCATCGCCGCGACCGCGTCGGGATAGGCGACGGGCCGCAGTGACGTCGCCCAGCCTACCGGCGTCGCCGCCGCGGGTGCGGCATCGCGCGCCGCAGCTTCACTATTTAACGAGCGGTCAAGCATGTGCGCCGCAATGTGCCCCCAGGACGCCTCGAATCAAGGCTGTCCGGCAAATGGGGTGCGTTTTGAGTCAGGTCCAGTCCGTCAATGTCGAGATCTCGGTCGTGCTCGGCCGCTCGGTTCTGCCGATGCAGCAGCTGTTGCGGATGGGCCGCGGCGCGGTGATCCCGCTCGACGCCAAGGCCAACGACGAAGTGTGGATCCTGGCCAACAACCATCCGGTGGCGCGCGGCGAGATCAATATCTTCGATGAGAAGATCGCCATCACCATCACCCGCCCGGCGGACGTCTACGATTTCATGGCCGGCGGCTCGTAAGCTCACTTTCCAGCCAGCAACGCCGCGTTCTGCCGATCCGCCGCGTCCAGTTCCGGTTTGCGCCAATGCGTCCGAACGCCGCTGGATTGACCGAATTCCAGCAGCTGACCGCTTGACGGCGTATAGGCGGGCCAGTCCTGGCCCGCGCAGGCCGGTTTGCCGGTTTTGACGAAGCCGACCATGCACGAGTGCATCAGCCTTGCGACCGCCCGATCCTCGTCGACGATTTCGCTCGAATAGACCGGGATCGCGTCCTGGCTATTGAATACATAGGGGATTTCAGAGGCATGGTTGGCGCCGGGCAGCCGGGCGCGCTGCTTCACCCGCACATAGGAGAAATAGTAGAGCCATGTCGGGTCGGCGGTTGACGACTTGCCGGCGATCCAGCGGGCCGGCGCGCCCATCACCTGGTCGGTGAACACATCGCGCGCCAGCGACACAGCATCGGGAGCTTCCTTGGCGTAGACCGCCTTGGTCTCGGCGGGCACGACGGAGAGATAGGTCGAGGCCGGAATCCCGAATGAAACCATCAGGGAAGCCTCATAACTGTTTGAGCCGATGATCAAAGGGACGCGGATGTTGTCGCCGCGCGCGAAGGCTTCGGTCGCGCTTTCCTTCATCAGTCGGCCGTCCACGATCGGGCCGAAGCGGCCGCCGGCGGAGACGAGCGCGTCGACGGGCAGGGCCCGCAACTGGTCTACCGTGGCGTCCGCCGGCGCGCCGAGCCGCCTCGCCAGAGCCTGCCCGTCACCCTCGGCGTTGGCCAGGGTCGTGGGTTTCGACCAGCCGCCGCCGGACTCGACCAAGGCCCGTTTGAATAGTCCCTTGGCGGCGGGAGTCGCCAGCAGGGCCAGGATGTCCTGGCCGCCGGCGGATTCTCCGGCGACGGTCACGTTGTTCGCGTCGCCGCCGAAGGCAGCGATATTCCTCTGGACCCATTTCAGCGCCGCGATCTGGTCCATGAGCGCGTAGGAGCCCAGGGGCTCGCCCGGCTTGGCCGCGCGGGTCAGGGCCGGATGGGCGAAGAAGCCCAGCGCGCCCAGCCGATAATTGACCGTTACCACGATTACGCCGTCATGGGCGAAGCCGTCACCGTTGTAGGACGCCACCGAATTGGCGCCGTAGACGTTGGCGCCCCCATAGATCCACACCAGCACCGGCGCGCCTCGCGCACTCCTGGGCGCCGCCACGTTCAGGTTCAGGCAGTCTTCGCTGGTCGGCCCGGCATAGCCGCCGCCGTTGATACGGCCGTCCGCGTTGACCGGCTGTGGGCAGGCGGGTCCGAAAGCGGAAGCGTCGCGCGTCCCCTTCCAGCCGGGCGCGGGGCGCGGCGGCGCCCAGCGAAGCGGCCCCACCGGCGGCGCTGCGAACGGGATGTCGTAAAAGTGGACCGGCCCGCCCTGGGCGTCGCCGATACCCGCCAGATCGCCGGACGCGATATGGACGACGGTCACTGCCGCGGGGTCGCTGTTGGCGTGCGCTGTTGATGTCGCGGACGCACAGGTCAGAATTGCGACAATGGCCAAGAGCGTCCTGTTCATGCGTGTCCCCGTCCGCCGTGCGGTTTGTTTGCGATATTATGCGCGGCGCCCGCGAGGCCTGTCGATACAGCTCCGCCGTCTTGTCTTCGCCTTGATAGGGGGAGAGGTTCCGACCAGCGGCCGAACGACTACATTTTCTCCGCCATCCCGCCCGCTGGAGCGCGTCCATGACTTCCCACCGCCAGGTTCTCTCCGCCGTCCCCGGACCGCTCGACTGGTCGGCGCCCTATGACGCGCCCCGATTCGATCGGATCCGTTTGGACGAGTGGCGTCCGGCCTTCGACGAGACCCTCGCCGCCCACGACCAGGAAATCGCGGAGATCACCGGAACGTCGGAGCCCGCAAGCTTCGCCAACACCATTGCGGCGATGGAGGATTCCGGCCGGCCGTTGGGCAAGGTCGCCTCCAACTTCAGCGCATTCAGCGGCGCCATGGCCGACGAGGCCATCCAGGCGCTGGAGCACGAAATCTATCCCAGGCTGGCGGCCCACGCTGACGCCATTTACCTCAACTCGACCCTCTATGCGCGCGTCGCCGCCGTCGAGGCTGGCGCGAACGCGGAAGGCCTGACGCCCGAGCAGGCGCGGGTGGCGGAACGCTACGAGGTCGCCTTCGTGCGCGGCGGGGCCAAGCTGGACGCGCCTGGCAAGACACGCATGGCGCGGATCAATCAGCGCCTGGCCACGCTCTACACCACCTTCAGTCAGAACCAGTTGTGGGACGAGGAAAACGGCCAGCTGGTGATCGACAATGAGGCCGACCTGGCCGGCCTGCCCGACACGTTGGTAGCCGCCGCCGCGGCCGCCGCGGTCGAACGGAAGCTGCCCGGCAAATGGGTCATCGCCAACACACGCTCATCGATGGAGCCGTTCCTGACCTTCTCCAGCCGGCGCGAATTGCGCCATCATGGCTGGAAGATGTGGATCATGCGCGGCGACAACGGCGGCGACCACGACAACAAGGCGATCATCTCGGAGATCCTGGCCCTGCGCGCCGAGAAGGCCAAGCTGCTGGGTTTTGCGACCTACGCCCACTACCAGCTGTCCGACAACATGGCCAAGACGCCCCAGGCGGCGCTGGAGCTGATCCAGGCGGTGTGGAGGCCGGCCGCAGCCGCCGCTAACGCCGATGCGGCGGATTTCCAGGCGATGATCGACGCCGAGGGCGGTGGCTTCAAACTGGAGGCCTGGGACTGGCGCTATTACGCGGAAAAGACCCGCAAGGCCCAGTACGACATCGACGAGAGCGAGGTGAAGCCGTACCTGCAGTTGGACAAACTCCGCGAGGCCGCCTTCTGGTGCGCCAGCAAGCTGTACGGCGTCAGCTTCGTCGAGCGCCACGACATCCCTGTCTATCACCCCGACATGCGCACCTGGGAGGTCAAGGATTCCTCCGGGGCAAGCGTTGGCCTGTTCTATGTCGATCCCTTTGCCCGAAAGGGGAAGAGCTCCGGCGCCTGGATGAGCGAGATCCGCGGCGAGGAGCAGTTCAAGGGAAATGTTCAGCCGCTGGTCATCAACTGCACCAACTTCTCCAAGCCTGCGCCCGGCGAGCCCGCCTTGCTGAGCCTCGATGACGTCACGACGACCTTCCACGAATTCGGTCATGCCCTGCACGGGCTTCTGACCCAGACGCGCTATCCGATCGTGGCCGGAACCAACGTGCCGCGCGACTTCGTGGAACTGCCGTCCCAGATCAACGAGCACTGGGCGACGACGCCGACGGTGCTGGAACGCTTCGCGATCCACTACCAGACCGGCGAGGCGATGCCCAAGGCGCTGATCGACCGAATCATCAAGGCGAAGAAGTTCAATCAAGGCTTTCAAACCGTGGAGTTCCTGGCCTCCGCCTGGGTCGATATGGACATTCATTTGGCCGGCGAACGCCGAATCGACGTGGACGAGTTTGAAAAGGAGTCCCTGGCCAAGCTCGGCATGCCGTCCCAGATCGTCATGCGGCACCGCCCGACCCAGTTCGGCCACATCTTCTCCGGCGACGGCTACGCGGCCGGCTACTACGCCTATCTGTGGGCCCAGGTGCTGGACAATGACGGTTTCGCGGCCTTCGAGGAGACCGGCGACGTGTTCAGCCCGGAGGTGGCCAAGCGGTTCCATGACGAGGTGTTGACCCGCGGCAACAGTCGCGACCCGGCAATCAGCTATCGCGCCTTCCGCGGCCGCGACCCCAAGATCGACGCCTTGCTGCGCAACCGCGGTTTTGCGTGACGCCACCGCCGAACACCCGCCCTTCACAAAGACCACGCGGTTTGCTACGCCCCGCGGCTCACCACGCGCGGTCGTGGCGGAATTGGTAGACGCGCAGCGTTGAGGTCGCTGTGGG
>Ga0302314_10010887_pt1 | contig 15893 bp, 13 predicted proteins | sample III_Palsa_N2_3_FD_200533 | JGI IMG/M metagenome (GOLD analysis project Ga0302314, IMG submission 200533) | Peat permafrost microbial communities from Stordalen Mire near Abisko, Sweden - III_Palsa_N2_3 | ecosystem: Environmental > Terrestrial > Soil > Palsa > Peat permafrost | place: Sweden... | reverse complement strand
GTCACACCCCCAACCCCCGCGGCGCGGGGGGGGGGGGGGGGGCCCCCCCCCCCCCCACCACCGATCCGACCCCGATCCTGACCGGCACCGCCGAGCCCGGCTCGCTGGTGACGATCTCGCTCAATGGGCTGGTGGTCGGCACCACCACCGCCACCAGCGGCGGACAGTGGACCTGGCAACCCACCGCGGATCTCAATTCCGGGGCGAGCACCTTCACGGCCACGGCGACCGATGTCGCGGGCAACCAGTCGGTCCCGTCCGCGCCCTACCTGATCACCATCATCGCCGATGAGCGCGTCATCAAGGTCAACGGCTGCGGTTCGGGATCGCTCCTGGCGATGATCGTCATGGGCCTGGCGCTGAGCATGCGCCTGCGTCCGCGCAGCGGTGCGCGCTGGGCGGCGCGCGCGGCCCTGCTGGCCCTGCTGGGGCTGCTCCTGCCGGGCGGCCTGCACGCCGCGGATCCCGATCTCACGCCGGCCTCGGGTCGTCCCGATGCGGTGGCCGGAACCAGCTCCGCACCGGTATCCGCTGCGTCCGCCTATCAGCTCGGCGTCCGCATCCTGGCGCTGCCCAAGCCGGACGACAACAGCACCAATCTCGACAACTACGGCCGCGTCCCGGAGGACGGTTACCACGGCCTGCCCTCGTGTGGCGTCTTCGTGCGACGCACTGAGAGTTTCGGCAGCTCCGGGTGGCGCTGGGGCGCCGAGGTGGGCCTGCCCTTCTCGATCATCACCGGCAGTTCCGATCCGTTTCCCGGCAGCGATGCGACGTTCAAATACCACATCTTCAACATCCCGCTCGAAGGCAGGCTGCGGATCGATCGCAGCCTGGATGGCGACCGCCGCTGGCGCGTCGGCGTGGCGGCCCTCGGCGATGTCGGCTTCGCGATCTCGCGCGTCTCCGGGACCGCGACCGACAATGGCAGCAGCTCCGAGATCGGCAGCGACGTCGGTACCGGGCTCTATACCGCCTATGGGGCAGCCGCGGATCTGGCCTGGACCTTCGATGCCGACCGCCGCTGGACGGGCTTTCTGGAGATCGGCTACATGCGCGCCCGCACCTCGGTGAAGTTCACCGACACCTTCCTGCAGAACGGCCAGGCCGTGCACCAGGACACCTACACGCTGCGCATCAACCAGATCGGCCTCAATGGCGGCCTCGGGGCGCTCTGGTCCTGGTAGGTGCGTCCTGGGGTCAGGTCGTCGCGGTGCGATCGAACATCAGCATCAGGTAGGAGCCGAAGAGCAGCAGGTGCACGCACCCGAAGAGCACGTTGGTCTGCTTCAGCGAGAAGGTCAGCATGCTGGTCACGAGCGTCACCAGCAGCATCACGGTGTCGACGTCCCCGAGACCCAGGACCAGGACCTGATGGGTGGCCAGGGCCACGACGATGACCAGCGGGATGGTCAATCCGATCGAGGCCAGGACCGAGCCCAGCAGGATGTTGACCGAGCGCTGCAGGCGGTTGGCCAGGGCGGCGCGGATCGCGGCGATCGATTCCGGGGTCAGCACCAGCACGGCCATGACGAAGCCGCCCAGGGCCGGCGGCGCGCCGAGACGGTGCACCAGGGCGTCGAGGGGGCCTGCCATCTGCTTGGCGAGCATCACCAGCGGCAGGCCATAGCAGCCGAGCATGACCGAGTGGTAGAGGGTGCTGTGCGGCGAGTGGTGGATCGGCTCTTCGGCGATCACCTCCTCGGCCTCGACCGGGGCCATGAAGAAGCCGCGGTGGCGCCAGTTCTGCACGAACAAGAAGATGATATAAATGGCGATCGAGACCACCGAGAGGAAGACCTCCTGGAAGGTCGAGAGCGTGGGCCCGGGGGTCGATCGGGTGAAGTTCGGCAGGACCAGCCCGAGCACGGTCAGGGGCAGGATCATGACCAGGAAGGCGACCGCGCCCTGGAGGTTGTAGGACTGCTCGCGGTGGCGCAGGCCGCCCAGCAGCAGCGCCAAGCCCATGAAGCCGTTGATGACCAGCATCACCACCGCGAACATCGTGTCGCGGGCCAGGGTCGGATGGCCCTTGCCGGCGGACATCACGAAGGCCACCATCGAGACTTCCAAGCCGGTGACGGCGAGCGTCAAAAGCAGCGTCCCGAGCGGCTCGCCGAGGCGGTGCGCCAGGACATCGGCGTGGCGGACGATGGCCACCGCCGCGAACAGGATCACGACACAGATCACCACCAGCACGCCGATCAGCGCGACCGGACGCTCGAGGCTCGCGGCGATCATCCCCTTGCCGGCAAATGCGCCCAGCAAGGTGGCCACCGCCACCACCAGCGGCCATTCGCGCCACCAGGGATCCCGGACGGGGGCCAGTGCTGCTGCACTCATGCCATGACCCGGGCAGCGGGCGGACGGGCGGAATCAGGCATGGTCATGCCGGCAGCGGAGCACCGTATCGCGGTCAGGCAAACAACTTCCCTGCAGACCCTGGCAGCAGGTGAACGGTCAGGTGGTGGCGGGGGCCGTATCCGCAGGCTCAGGCATCACAGGCGCTCGTGCGGCAGCGGCGGTTCGGCGGGTTTGGTAACGGGGATGGATGAGCACTCGCCCAGCAGCATGGTCCAGGTGCCCATCCGCCGTGGGGGCTGCGGGGATGGCGCAGTCGTGATGACGGCGATGCCGATGCTGTTCTCGTTTGACGAAGTGTCGTCCTGCTGCAGACGGTCATGACTCGTTGACGGAAGCCCCGGCTGAACCTGCGCCGGGAGCGCACGCGGGGTGATGGACGGCGATGCGGTGGTGTCCTGCGTCGTGGTGGTTGTCGCCGCAGGCATGGCCACGTCGGGACCAGAACCTTGGCAACCGGCCAGGGCCACGGCGGTGATGCCGGCCAGTCCGTTGGTCAGCAGGAGGCGCCGTCTGCGGCGCGGCGCGCGCCCCTGCAGCCGGCCCTGGGCATCGACCGGAGCACGGATGCAGACGCAGCCGCCGGCAGCGATCCGCTCGTGCACCGCCTGGAGGGCGGGGGTGAAAGCCTCGGTAGCGAGTCCGCCGAGGTCGACCACGGTCTGGTCGCAGGCGGCGCAGTGGCGTCCGTGGGGTTGTCGCGACATGCCATCCCACGACTCATGGCACGGTGTGGCGATGCGCAGGTCGGTCATGGTCGTCTCCCATCACTGAGACGGCAGGAACCGCTGCGGGTTCACAGGTTTTCCACCCGTCGCGGCGGCGCGCGCTGCCCAGGTGCGCCTGCGCAGATCAGCAAGATGATCCCTATGCTGATACGGTTTCGACGGTCCTCATCCCGAAGCGCCGTGACCGATCATCAATGCCCGAACCACGTCCAGGGCCAGCCGCCGCTACGTACCTGCGTGTCGCGCAGGTCGAGATTGACGTAGTTGGGCTCGTCCGGATTGTCCGGATCGCATTCGAACAGCGAGAACAGGCACGCGGTGCGCGTATCCGTAGTGAAGGTCAGCTGCGCCGGCGCATGGCTGTCGGTCGTCCACTGCGCGGCCAGGTACTGCTGCGCGGCCTGGGTCATCAGCTGGGCATTCGCCGCGTCGCTGGCGGTGAGCTTGAAGCGCACGTGCCGGATCGAGCCGTCAGGCTCAAGCCAGACGAAGACGTCCACACGGTGGTCCCTGCTTTCGGCCTGGACGATCCCCGGGCGCGGCTGGCCATGCACCAGCGTGTCGGGGTTGAGCACCAGGTGCTGCCCGGCGGCGGCGGCGGTGAACTCCGCCACGCTCATGCCCGGGATGATCGGCACGGGCAGGTAGGGATAGCGCGCGATCTGCGCCGCGAGCGTCATGCCGGGCGAGCACGAGAGGATGATCCCCATCGCCCCGGCACAGAGGCAGATCAGCAGCAGCATGACCAGGGTGCGGCTCATGCGCACCAGTACGGTCGTAGCGGCTCCCCGCTCCCCGCACCGCGCGCGTGCGAGCAGGAGTCCCATGTCAGCCGAGGTCCGATCATGCGCATCACGAGCGATGCTGCCTTCAGCCCTGGCGTCCGCGGCGTGCCCAGCGGCGACCGCCGACCAGGCCCACGCCGAGCAGCACGCCGAGCGCCGAGCCGGCCCCGCAATGATGGCCATCATCGCTCGAGGAGGAGGGGGCCGAGGAGCCCGCGGTCGCGGTGGTGGTGCCACCGCCCGTCGTCCCGCCCGCCGTCGCCGTCCCGGTGCTGGTCGCGGTCGGCGCGGCTGCGGTTATCGTATAGGTCGCCGAGGCGGTGTTGGCGGCCATACTCGCGAAGGTGCTGGTCTCGGCCAGGGTCTTGACCGTGGTCGTGGCGCTGATGCTCAACGGCGTGGCGTAGACCGCCGAGCTGGTGGTCGGCGTCGAGCCGTCCGTGGTGTAGTAGATGGTGGTGGTCGGGGTGGCGCAGCTGAGGGCCACCGACTGGGTGCTGGTGTAGCTGCCGGCCGGGACGCTGAAAGTGGGCGCGGCCACAACCAGCGGCACGGTCTCCATCGGCACATTGGTTGCCGAGAAGGTGCTGTTCAGCCCGGTGTCGGGGTTGAGCGTGCTGGTATCGGTCGAGAAGGCCACGGTGGGGTAGTAGCGCACCTCGCGCACCGTCATCTGCCAGGTGGTGGTGTTGACCGTCGCCAGATCGAATGACAGCAGGTTGTCAGGCGTGGTGTCGGGCGAACCCGAGGTGGGCGCGGAGGAGGAGGCGGAGAGCTGGCCCTTCATCGGCGAATCGATGCGGAAGCAGTTGAGCTTGATGTCGTGGCCGCCGCCCACGTAGGTGTACATCTCGTTGAAGTTGGTGTGGCCATGGAAGTAGGCGACGATGTTGGGATGGGTCTTGATCCAGGTCGACATCGCGACCTGCTCGACCTGGGTCGAGCTGCCACCGGCGAATTCGCTCTGATCGATGACGTCGGACACCACGCATTCGTAGTCCTGCGGTGCACCGACCGCGGTCGGCGGGCCGGCCACAGTCTGCGAATAGGGCGAGGTCGTCGCGGGCGGTGACATCAGCTTGGGATCGACGTCGGGATAGCAGTGGGTGAAGAGGATCACCGGGGTGGTCAGCGGCACGGCGGCTAGGTTGGCGTCGATCCATTTGCGGTTGCCTGAGTCGGGCCAGGCCGAGATCGAGACGAAGTGGATGCCGCCGATGTCCATCGAGTAGTTCGGCTTGTTGGTGAAGGCGCCGGCGGAGTTGGTCGCGGTGAAGTAGGACTGCGTGTAGGTGCCGGCGGTGACGGGCGCGACGTTCTGGGCGATGGACAACAGCTGGCGCATCGAGTAGTCATCGATGGTCGAGGTGTCCGGGCTGCCGGGGGTCGGGCTCACGCCGTTGCTGCCGTTGGCGATATACTGCTGGCCGATGGCGTTCGAGATGTCGTGATTGCCGGGCGAGAGCAGGAAGGGCGTCGGGGCGTTGGCGGGATTGCGTAGCGTCAGCCCGGTCAGGTATACCGAGTTGAAGTTGCCCCAGCTCGCCGTGGCATCCTGGATCTCATTGACCGACTCGCTCGCGGGCGCGCCGGTCTGTGCGGATTCGAAGCGGTTGGCCATGTCGCCGGTGACTGCAACCAGGTCGATCGGTCCGACCGTGGTACCGGCGCCGACACCACCGTCGCTGGGGTAGGTCATGGCCGAGAGCCCGTTGACGGCCGCCGCCATGATGGTGTTGACCGAGACCGCATCCTTGGTCGAGCCGCTGTTGGGGACGGCCGTCTTGCGGGTATAGCCGAAATGCACGTCGGAGAGGATCACGAACTGCACATCGGCGGCCGCGGCCTGCGCGCCGGAGCTCAGGGCCAGCGCCAGCAGGCCGAGTGACGGCACCAGCGCGCGTGAACGGACGACGGACAGGATGGCGGACATCAACTTCATGGGGGATCCTCGGGCGTGCGGGCTGAGCGCGGTGGTAATGGAGAGGGAGTGGTAACGCGACAGGCCTGTCGAATAGCTGGGGTGTGTGAAAATCGTGTGAGCAGTAGACGAATTTTTGGGAAAACATCGCATATTCATCGCATGATGTGAGTACTCGGGCCATGTGGCGGCGATGCGTGTTGCAATACATCGGGTCTTCACATCATGCGCCACCGTAGCCGGGCGACGGCGATGAAGATTGCATGATGACGGAAGCGGAAACGGTGACGATGAAGGTCCGATTAACGACGAGCGGTCGCTGGCATTCCGGCATGCGCATCGCTGCCCGGGTGTCCGTGGCATGAAGCGCAGCCTCCTGGCCACCTGGCTGGGCGCCCTGGTCATCGCGGTCGGCGCCACCGCTGCAGCGTTGCTGGTCGGGGCGCGGCTGAGCGGCGCGGCGGACTTGCGCAACTGGTGCGCTGTGCTGGCCGGCGCCTATCTCCTGTGCCTTGCCGGCATCGTGCCGGCCTGGCTGCTGACCAGCGGCCGGCTGGTGGCCGACCGTCTGCGCGCCACGCCTGGCGCGCCGGGCGCCACGGCGGCTCCGGCCACCGATCCCGAGACGCAGCTGCGCGAGGATGCCGCCTGGCCGCAGCTGCTGGCGGTGGCCCTGCCGGTGGCGGTGGCGCTGGTGGCGCTGGTGCGCATGCCGCCCCAGCCCGGGACATCTGCCGCGGCGCTGCTGGCGGCGATCATCAGCTTCGCCCTGATCTTCCCGACCGTGCTGGTCGAGCGCCTGCTTGCCGAGGTCGGCGAGACGTTGCTGCCCGAACGGGCGGGGCTGCTGCGCCTGCTGCGCATCCCGACCGCCTGCGCGGCGTTGTGCGGATTGTCCCTATTGGCCACGAGCATGGGCTGGGGGAGCGCCTGGCTGCTGCAGTACCCGGCCTATGCGCTGGTCGGCCTGGTCGCCCTGGAGCTGGGCCTGCGCGCGCTGGTGCATGGCGTGCTCGGCCCGCAGCGGCTGGTCTCGTGCGCCGACAGCCTGGTTGCCGGAGCGGTCCTGACGCGCCGCAATCCGCTCACGGCCCTGCATGCGGGATTGCGCGACCGCTTCGGCATCGACCTGACCCAGAGCTGGTCGGCGCGCCTGGTGGGCGCCGCCAGCCCCTGGGTCCTGGTCGTTATCCTGCTGCTGGCCTGGGCGCTGAGCGCGATCAGCGTCGTGCCGCTGGGCAGCCGCATGGTGCTCAATGGTGACGCCGCGGTACGCGTCTTGCCTGCCGGAGCGCACCTGCAGCTGCCCTGGCCCTTCATCACCCGGGTCCTGATCGAGGACGGCCGCATCCATGAGACGCTGCTGGGCGAGCTCGAGGCGCCTCTGCCGGTGATCGGCGCCCAGGACGAGCCCACGCCGGCCTTCGACCGCCGTTGGGACGTGGCGCATCCGGCCGAATCCACCTTCCTCGTCCCGGCAATCGCCACCCCAGGCACCGGCCAGGGCTTCCGCGTGATCGCGGGCGACGTGCGCGTGCAGTGGCGCATCGGGCAGAGCGATACCGATGCGATCCTGGCCGTCTCGCGCCTGAGCGAACTCGACGTGGTCGTGGCGCGCGCCGCGCGCCGGGCTCTGACCCGGACCTGCGCGGCGCATCCACTGGCCACGCTGATGGGTGGTGATCGCGACCGCCTCGGCGAGGAGCTTCGCGCTGCGGTGCAGATCGACGTCGACCAGCTCGCCGGCGGTCGCAGCGGCCTGGATGTGGTCGCGATCGTCATCGACGCACTGCATCCTCCGGTCGGCGCTGCGGTGGCCTATCAGAACGTGCAGGCCGCCGAGATCACCGCCCTGGCGACGGTCGCGACCGCGCGCGCGGCCGCCGCGAAGAGCGCCAGCGTGGCGGCGGTTGCGGCCACGGTGCGGCTCGCCGATGCGCAGGCCGGCGCCGGCGAGGCCACGGCGCTGGCCATGGCCGAGGCGCTGCGTTTTGACCGGGAGCGGCGTTCGTGGGCGAACCAGCGCAGCGCGCTGGACACGGAACGCTCGCTTGCCGCCTTCACCCGCAGCTTCACCGGCAAGCCGCTGATCCTGCTTGACGCCCACCTCGACCTCAGACAGGTGCCGGGACTGACGCTGCTGCCGTTTCCCGTTCCAGGCCTGGGCGACGCCACGCCATCAGCTGCCCCATCCGCTTCCATCAGAGTCCCTCCTCCAGCCAACGAGCACGCGCCATGATCGTCTCCCGTCTTCGCCGTTTGTGGCCCCGCCTCCTGATCGCGGCCGCACTGGTGACCCTGGCCCTGATCGCGGCCAGCGCGGTTCCGGTGCGTACCGGTGACGCGGTGGTGGTGACCTGCCTCGGGGCGCCGGTGCGCGTGGTGTCGGCGCCCGGCCTGACCTGGATCCTGCCCGCGCCGCTGGAGCGGGCGCTGCGCATCAACTGCCGGCTGCGGACCACCGCCACCGGCAGCCATGAGGTGCTGACCCGCGATGGCCTGAACCTGGTCGTCCAGGTCTATGCCGCCTGGCGCATCCCGGCCGAGGGCGGGACGGTGCTGCGCTTCGTGCGCGCCACGGGGGGCGATGGGGAGAGCGCCGCGAACCAGCTGCGGACGCTGTTGAATTCCGCGCTCGAGACCGTCTCGGGACGCTTCCAGCTCGCCGACCTGGTCAATATCGATCCCGCGCAGGTGCGCCTGAGCGACTACGAGGAGCTGGTGCGCAGCCGTGTGGCTGCCGCCGCGGGAGCCACCCTCGGGGTGGAGGTCGTGCAGGTCGGGGTCGAGCGTCTCCTGCTGCCAGAAGTCACGCTGCAGGCCACGGTCGCGCGCATGTCCGAGGAGCGCCGGGTCGCAGCCGAGGAGCGCCAGGCCGCCGGCCGGCGCGCTGCGGCGGCGATCACCGCCCAGGCCGACAAGGATGCGCGCATCACCCGCGCCGGCGCTGAGCAGGAGGCCGCGCAGATCGAGGCGACCGCCAAGGCCGCTGCCGCCGACATCTATGGCGGGGCCTACAGCGCCGATCCGGACCTGTATGTGTGGCTGCGCACCCTCGATGCACTGAGCACCACCCTGGCCGGCAATGCGCGCCTGGTGCTCTCCACCGCCAGTCCGCCGTTCCAGGCGCTGGTGGCGCCGGTCCCGCCGGTACCGATTGGCGCGCCCACGGGACGGACGCCATGACCACCGCGATGGCCCTCGATGCCGCCGCGCGCCGGACCATCGCCATCCTCTGGCTTGCGGCGGGGCTGGTCGGCACGCTCTGGCTCATCTCCGGCATCACCACCATCGAACCAGGCAGCCGTGCGGTGGTGCTGCGCTGGGGCGCGGTGGACCGCGTCATCGAGTCGGGGCTGGTGGTGGCCTGGCCGCGGCCGATCGAGACGGTAATGCGCATTCCCGGCGCCGAGCGTACCCAGTCGACCTTGATCCGCCGCTTCGCTTCGCCGAGCAGCGCCGTGCTCCTGCCCGCGCCGGGCGCGCCCGCCACGTCGCCCTACGATGCGGCGCTGATCGCCGCGGCCGGCACGCCGGGCTGCCTGACCGGCGATGCCGGGCTGGTGCATGTCACTGGCACGGTGGTGTGGACGGTGACCGAGCCGCGTGCCTTTGCCACGCTTACCAGCGATGGGCCGACGACCATCGTCCAGGCCCTGGAGCGCTGCTTCGCCGCGGCCACCGTGGCGGCCTGCGCGCGGCGCAGCGTTGATGGCGTTCTCGTGGTCGGCACCGCCGATGGCGACAACCATGCGGCGCAGGCGCGCGACCGTCTGCGCGGCGAACTGGTCGCCGATCTCATCCGCCGCCTCCAGGCCCTGGATCTGGGCATCACCGCCAGCCGCGTCGACCTGGTGGTCGAGCTGCCCGACAACGCCAAGCCGGCTTTTAGCGACGTCCTGACCGCGGCGCAAAGCGCCGAGCGGGCGGTCGCGAGCGCACGCGCCGGCGCCGAACGCACCCGCCAGGAGGCGCTGCAGGCCCGCTCCCAACGCCTGAGCGAAGCCGCGGCCACGGCCCAGGAACTGATCACCAGCGCGCATGTCGCCACTGACGTGGTGGTCAGCCTGTCGCGGGAGCGCGATCCGCGTCGCCAGTTCCTGCTGCGCGAACGCATCTACCGCGACGTCCTGGACAAGATCCTGCATCAGGCCGGACAGGTGACCGTGGTCGCGCCTGGTACGCCGACCCTGCTCTGGTTGATGCCCCTGCTTCAGCAGGCAGGCCCCCGGCCGGGGGGCACGCCATGAAGCCGTCAGCGCTCTTCCACCACGCCCGCCCGGCCGAGCCCCTGGGCGGACACGATCTCGGGGTCCTGGCTGCCCCCGTCGCCGCCAGGCGGCAGCATGAGCATGACGATGCCTGCGGCCATCACCACCAGGTCGACATCGGACTGCTCAGCGGGCGCGAGCGCTTCCTGCTCGGAACCCGTCTGGTCCTGGCCCTCGGCGCGGTCGGGCTCTTGGTCCTGGCCTGGGCGCTGCGCTGGCTGCGACCGGGCGAAGCGGAGCTGGCGCAATGGGTGGCGATGGCGGCGGCGCTGCTGGTCGGCGTCCCGGTCTTCAGTTCCGCGCTGCGCTCCCTGCGCTCGCCCGGGCTGCATGGCACGACCGATCTGCTGGTGGCCATGGCGTTGATCGCCGCCTGGATGATCGGCGATCTGGAGACCGCGGCGCTGGTGCCGCTGGCGATGGTGATCGGCCATGCCATCGAGGAGCGCAGCTTGCTCGGCTCACAGGAGGCGCTGGCCGCGCTCACGGGATTGACGCGTGGCCAAGCGCGCCGGCTCGATGCGCAGGGCGCGATCACGACCGTCGATGGCGACCGGCTCGCGCCCCAGGACCGCATCGAGCTGCGTCCCGGCGACCGCTGCCCGGTCGACGGCGTGGTCGACAGCGGCCGATCAAGCATCGACACTGCGCCAATCACCGGCGAATCGGTGCCGCTGGAATGCGGACCCGGCGACCGCGTCCTGGCCGGCGGCATCAATCAGGGCGGACGGCTGGTGGTGGTGGTCGAGCGCATCGGTGCCGAGACCGCGCTCGGCCGGGTCGTGGCGCTGATGCAGGATGCGGAACGTTCGAAACCGGACATCACCCGCCTGCTCGACCGCTTCGCCGGCCCCTACTTGCTGTTGGTGATGCTGACCGCGATCCTGCTCGGGGTCGCAACCGGTTCGGCCACGGTGCTGATGGCGACCCTGGTCGCGGCCTGCCCCTGCGCGCTGGTGGTGGCGGCGCCGGCCACGGCGGTGGCAGCGATCGCGGCGGCGGCGCGGCGCGGCATCCTGGTCAAGAACACCGCCTTCCTCGAACGCCTGGCCGGCTGCGACAGCATCATATTCGACAAGACCGGGACCCTGACCGAAGGCCAGCTCACCGTCCTGGACGGGGATGCGCAGGGTCTTTCGCCTGCGGCGCGGCGCGCCGCCGCCGCCTTGGGTCGCGCCAGCAGCCATCCGGTCGCCCAGGCCTGTGCGGGCCTCGATCCCGCCTGGTCGCCGGCCGCGCTGGCTGACGTCCAGGAGACCTCCGGCCAGGGCATCGGTGGCCAGGTCGACGGTCAGGCCGTGCTGCTCGGGCGCACCGGCCTCCTCACGGCGCAGGGGATCGCGGTGCCGCCCGCGCCGGCGCACGAGGGACCGGTCGTGGCGCTGGCACTCGGCGGCCAGTGGCAGGCCTGGCTACGCCTATCCGACCGGCCGCGTGCCGAGGCGTCGGAGGCGCTGCGCGAGCTGCGCGCGCTCGGCTTCGAGCGGCAGGTGCTGTGCACCGGGGACCGTCATGCGGTCGCCGACGCGATCGGCGCCCAGCTCGGGCTCAGCGAGGTTCACGCCGAGGCCCTGCCTGCCGACAAGCTGGCGCGGGTGCGCCGTGAGATCATCGCCGGGCATCAGCCGGTGGTGGTGGGCGACGGCATCAATGACGCCCTGGCGCTCAAGGCCGGCGTGGTCGGCATCGCGGTGGGAGGCCGTAGCAGCGATGTGGCGGCGGCCAGCGCGGACATCGCACTGATCGACGGCAACCTGCGTCGCCTAAGCCAGGCCGTGCGCCTGGCGCGCACCTGTCGCATCTCGATCCTCATCTCGCTGACCATCGCCGCCGCGTGGACGGTGCTGATCATCATCCTGGCCGCCGCTGGGCTGATCTCGCCCTTCGCTGCCGCCATCCTGCACAATGTCGGCACGGTGGCGGTGATCCTCAACGCGGGACGCATCATCGCGGTCCGAGGGTGAGCGATCGCTGCCCACCGGGGTCATGCCGAGCGCCTGTCATCCGGGTCGCGTTCCAGCGTCCGTCTGCAGCGCGGGCTGGTTGCCCTTCGCAGCGATGAAGGTCAATCGCTGCTGCTTGGCGCAGCGGGTGAGATGGGCGACGCCGAGGAGGTAGTCCTCGGTGCTCGGACAATGCTCGAGCAGGCATGGCAGGTCAGCGTCCAGTCGAGAGAGCGCTCGCAGGAGCATGCCATGGTCCAGGGCGCCGGTGCCGGGCCGGCACTCATCGAGGTGCAGGGTGAGGTGGTCTCGCAGGCGGACGTCCTTGATGTGCACGCTGCGGATGCGGCTGCCGAGGACGGCCACGAACTCCGCTATCAGGGGCGCATGGTCGAAATAGAGGCGCGGCGAGTTGATCAGGTTGACCAGATCGAAGTGCACCGCGACACAGGGGCGATCGATGGCGATCAGGAGCGCCTGATAGCTGGCCACCGAGTCGGGCAGCATCCAGGGCATCGTCTCGAGGACGTAGGTGGTGCGCCTGGGCTTGACCGCATCGACGATCGCGCGGACGGAGGCGACGATGCGCTCGAAGGCCTCCGGGGCCAGGTCGGCTGCGAACGGTCCGTCCCATTTCGGGCCGAGCGATCCGGCGATGTTCACGCAGCAGCGCGCCTCGGCGGCGTCGGCCAGCGCGAGCAGGCGCTGGCAGCGTTCCAGCGCGAGCTGACGTGCGACCGCATCGGTATCCAGCGGATTGCACCAGGCTCCGAGCTCGGCCGCGACCAGTCCGGCGGCGCGGATCCGCTGGCCATAGGCGCGGGCGCTGGCCTCGTCCGGGCACCAGCGCTCCTCGACGTAGACCGCGCCCAATCCATGCGCGGTCGCCCAGGCCAGTCCGGCGCCGGGATCATCGTGTGACGGCAGGGGCATGCCCAGGCGCATGGCTAGAGCCCCCCGTGCAGCTGCATGGCCGCCAGCGGTGCGCAGCGAACCGGGATGCGCAGCGTACCCGAGCGCACCACGTCCAGGACCAGGGCCAGCGATGCGCGTCCATCTTCACCGGAGGTCAGCGGGGTTGCGCCGGTCGTGACGCAGCGATGGAAATGCCGCCACAGCGATTCCTGCCCGGACGCCAGGCCGTCGGGGAAGGGGAGCTGCTCATGGTGTGGCGCCAGGGACTGCCGCCCGGGCTCAGCGCAGCTGATCGTGATCGTGCCGTCCACACCGGTGATGAAGAGCGATTCGCCATGGGTCGGCCGGTGGATACCCCAATGGCAGAGGAATTCGGCCTGCACGCCGCTGCCAAAGCGCAGCACCGCGCTGCAGGCGACCTCGCCTTCGAGACGGGTGGCATCGAACTGCAGCTGGGCGGCGACCTCATCGACCTCGCCGAACCACCAGCGCAGCAGGTCGAGGCGGTGGATGCCCGAGCCGATCACGCAGCCGCCGCCGACCTGCTCGCGCGAGCGCCACCAGGAGCCGGCTGGGGGATTGAAGTGCTGCTGATGGTCGATGCGCGCGGTGAGCACGCGCCCCAGGGCCCCGGACGCGAGGCTCCGGGCGACCTGCGCGTGGCGGGAGTCGAAGCGCTGGTTGTGGCCGATCATCAAGGTCCGGCGTGCGCAGCGCGCGGCCTGGATGATGCGGTCGGCCTCCGCCAGGGTGCGGGCAATCGGCTTCTCGAGCAGGACGTGCTTGCCCGCCGCCAGGGCTTCGGTCGCGACCTGCTCATGCAGGTGGTGGGGCAGGAGGATGACCACCGCCTCGACCTCCGCATCGGCCAGCACCTGGCGGTAGTCGGCATGGCGGCGGCTGATGCCACAGGCATCGGCGAAGCGCGCCAGCGCCTGGAGGTTGGAGTCGCTGGCGGCGACCAGGCGGAAGTGCTGGGGCAGCGCGCGCATGCCCTGCGCATGCTGGGCTCCGATGCCGCCGGTACCGATGAAGCCGATCGCCAGGTTCTGCATGACGTTCTCCGGGCGGCAGTGTAGCGACCCGACGCAGCGCCTGGCAAGACCACCATCCTGACCAGGAAGGTGACGAATCTGACCTTGTTGCGTGTGCGTACGGGCCTAGTCTCGCGCCGTGACGTCCCCGCTGCCCCACCTGGTGCTCACGCGCGCGGCACGTGGACCGGGCACGATCACCGATGTCCAGATCACCGCGGTCGGGCACTTCCCGCGCCGCCTGGCGCCGGGCACCGACGCGATCTTCGATCATCACAGCCTGGTCTTCCTGGCGGCCGGCTACGGACGATTTTGCACCGCGCCTGGGGTCTTCGCCACGGTCGGCCCCGGCTCGATGTGGTGCATCGTCCCGGGTCAGCCCTATCGCTATTCCCCGGATCCGGATGGCTGGTGGGAGGAGTTCTTCATCGACATCGCCGGTCCTGGTATCGCACGCTGGTACGAGCGCGGCTGGCTGGTGCGCGGTCCCGAGCTGTTCCGCCTGGCCCCGATCGGACCCCTGGTCGGCGCCATCACCGAGCTGATGCAGGTCATGAGCCATGGGACGGCCGAGTCCTCGGATCGCGCGGTCGTGCTGACCGAGAGCCTGCTCCTGGAGATGTACCTGGCGCGTAGCCGCGCTCCGGCTGAGGACCTCGATCCCGGCCAGCCGGCGATCGCGGGGGTGCTCAGCTACCTGCACCAGCGCTATGCCGAGGCGATCGATTTCGACAAGCTGGCCGCGCACTTCGCCATCAGCCCGACCAGCCTGCGGCGCGGCATCGCGCACCTGACCGGCGAGCCGCCGGCCGCCTACCTGCGGCGGCTGCGCTGCGACATCGCCACCAAGCTGCTGACCGAGACCGCGATGCCGATCCAGGAGATCGCGCGCGCGGTGGGCATCCCCTCCTCCGTGGTCTTCGCACGGATCTTCCAGCGCCACATGGGCGTCAACCCGTCGCGTTTCCGCAAGACCGACTGAGCGCCTGCGAGATTGCGATATCGCACAAGCGGGAAGTGACGGACGATCGGACTACTTGAGCTTCGCGAGATCGGCCTTGATGGTGGCGAGCGCGTTCTTGACGAAGGTGAGCTTGTCCTTGAGGAACGCCCGCTCAGCGAGCAGCAGCGTGCGCTTGTGCTCGAGGTGGATGTAGTTCGGGCTGAGTTTCTTGTCGGCCATGATGGGCTCCTGTCCGGACGCTAGGGGAGCCGTGAGCAAAGACTAGAGCTAAGGGAAGCGCTGGAACGAATCAGCCGCGCATCCGCATCCGCATCCATCCCGATGCTCTGCACAGGAGATGCGATCGGGACCCATTCAGGGATCCAAGCGCAGCGACCCCTTGGGATGCACTTCGGGCTGGTTGTCGGCGGGATCGGCCGGCACGCCGTCAGCCTTGGCTTTGGAGCTCTTCATCAGCAGATCGGCCAGTTCCAGATAGCCCGGCCAAGCCGACGGCTTGATCAGGAAGCTCTCCTTCGAGACGCGCACCGCCTCGGTCACGGTGCGGTAGTCGACCTCATCGGCGAAGATGTAGACCGGGGTATCGTTGTAGCTTTCCGCAGTGCGGATGAAGGCCAGCAGCTGCAGCCCGGTGACGATCGGCAGGTGGGTATCGAGCAGGATGCAGTGCGGCGGTGGGATGTCGCGGACCTGGGCCTTGATCTGAAAGTAGTGCAGGGCCTTAGCCCCATCCTCGATCACCACCAGCGAGACGTCGGGGGCACGCTCCTGCAGGGCCTCCTGGAGGAGGATGGCGTCACCCTGGTTGTCCTCGACGTAGATGATGACCGGGTGGGGGGTGGGATGCACGGCTGGGGTCATGTCATGAGCGTACGGCAGTCAGCGCGCACCAGTCCGAGGTCTCTTCCGAAGGTGCTACATTCGCCGGCCCGTCCCAGCGAGGGCATGAAGCTTCTCAACAACGGCCAGTA
>Ga0302314_10010883_pt1 | contig 15895 bp, 13 predicted proteins | sample III_Palsa_N2_3_FD_200533 | JGI IMG/M metagenome (GOLD analysis project Ga0302314, IMG submission 200533) | Peat permafrost microbial communities from Stordalen Mire near Abisko, Sweden - III_Palsa_N2_3 | ecosystem: Environmental > Terrestrial > Soil > Palsa > Peat permafrost | place: Sweden... | reverse complement strand
GAGCTGACGCATGGTGAAGCTCGGAATCGTCATGGTGTCTTCTAGACCCTTGTTTTCCGGTTGAGCCACCGCGGGAGAACCCCCTAAGGGGACCGGAGCCAGGCACGATGCGAACCTTCCGGTCCGACCGCGCGGCATACCCGCGTGAGTTTTTGCGACAATCGCGGCGCCGTGATAGGCCCGGATGCCCGTTTTTGCAAGGAAAACCGGGCAGCGTTTTCTTGGATCTGCTCTGCGCCAGGCGAATTCTGGCGGGTTAGTCCAGCTTGACGCCCTTCGGTACCGCCGGCATGCCGGTGCCCGGCGGCAGTTCCAGGAGCTTGACGATCACGTCGCGGCTGCCGGCATTGGCGAAGCGCAGGGTCACGGGGAAACTGTCGCCGACCTTCAGCTTCTGCTTCACGCCGCGCAGGATCAGATGGGCCTCGCCCGGCTGCAGCACCGTCGGCGCGTGGGTTTCGAGTTCCAAGGCCATCACCGGCTGGAGGCTTTCATCCTTGCCGTCGGCGAGCGGCGCCAGGATATCGACCTTGCTGGCGACGGGCGACGAGGCGCCGATCAGCACGTCGTCGACGCCCTTGCCCAGGCTGATGGTCATATAGACGAACAGCACATGGGCCCGGGTGCTCTTATGCCCCCAAGCGCCGTCGATCGAGACGGGATCCGGCGCCGCCCAGGCGACACCCGCCCAGACCAGCAAAAGGACGGGGACGCAGCGGCGCATCCATTTCAACAGCACACCGACCATCCCGCAGTCTCGGCCCCTCGGCATCAGATTGTTTCGACCGACCCCGAGTATCAGAAATCGCTGACATCGGCCACACCCGGGATCGCCTTGACCGAGGCGCGGGTCTGGCCGCCGATCGGGAAGAAGCCCGGCAGGGTCAGCTCGACCTCGCGCCGGTCGGCCGGCACGATCAGGCGGACCTTGCCGGTCTTGCCCTTGCCGACATCGCGCAGGAACACGGCCTTCATGGCATCGATCGCCTTCGGATCCTGCAACACGACGCGCAGGCCCGCCGACGAGGCGGCGGCCGCATTGTCGAGCGTGTCGATCGCCTGGCCGTTCAGGCGGATATTATCCTCCTCCAGCTTGGCGTCGCAGGTGATCAGCAGCGGTTGGCCGCTATCGAGCAACGGCCGCGCCTGGGCCAGGATCTCGGAAAACAGCATGACCTCGAACATGCCGGAGAGGTCCGACATGCCGACGAAGGCGAAGCGGTTGCCCTTGGCCGACGTGCGTTCCTTGCGCGCGCCGACGATGCCGGCCAGGCGCACCCTGCCCGGCTTGCCGCTCTGCAGATGCGCCATCAGCTTGCCCGACGGCACGACGCCGAGCCGCTTCAGCGCGGTCTCGTAGGGATCGAGCGGATGGGCCGACAGATAGAAGCCGATCGCTTCGAATTCCTGTTGCAGCCGGTCCATGCTCGGCCATTCGACCACCGGCGGCAGCGGCGGCTTCTTGAGCGTGACGCCGCTGGCGCTGCCGAAGAAGCCCATCTGGCTGGTCGAACGCTCCTCGGCGGCGGCCGCGGCCTGGCGCATGATGACCTCGGCCGCGGCAAAGCTCTGGGCGCGGTTCGGGTTCAGCTGATCGAAAGCGCCGGCCTTGGCCAGATTTTCGAACTGGCGCTTGTTGAACTGCTTGGAATCGAGCCGCTCGGCGAAATCGAACAGGTCCTTGAACGGGCCCTTGCGCGTGCGCTCGGCCACGATCTCGGTCATCGCCTGGGATCCCACACCCTTGACTGCCGCCAACGCGTAGCGGATCGCTGCCTCCTCGCCCGTGCCCTCGACCGAGAATTCGACCTGGGAGCGGTTGATGTCCGGCGGCAGCAGCTTCACGCCCATGCGCTGCAGTTCCTGGCGGAATACGTTCAGCTTGTCGGTATTGCCGAGGTCGAGCGTCATCGACGCCGCCATCAATTCGACGGGGTGGTTGGCCTTCAGATAGGCGGTCTGGTAGGCGATCAGCGCGTAAGGGGCGGCATGGCCCTTGTTGAAGCCGTAGCCGGCGAATTTTGCCATCTTATCGAAGATAAGTTCGGCGGTCGGCGCATCGACGCCGTTCTTGGCGGCACCGTCCTGGAACAGCTTGCGCTGGGCATCCATCTCGGCCTTGATCTTCTTGCCCATGGCGCGGCGCAGCAGGTCGGCGCCACCCAGCGTATAGCCGCCCAGCACCTGGGCGATCTGCATGACCTGCTCTTGGTAGGTCATGACGCCGTAGGTTTCTTCCAGGATGTGCTGGATCGCCGGGTTCATATAGTCCGGCGCCTGCAGCCCGTGCTTGACCGCGATATATTCGGGAATCGAGTCCATCGGCCCCGGCCGATAGAGCGACACGACCGCGATCAGATCCTCGAACTTGTTGGGCCGGAGCTTCTTCAACAGGTCGCGCATGCCGGCGCCTTCGAACTGGAACACGCCGACCGTTTCGCCGCGGGTCAGCATCTCGAAGCTCTTCTGATCGTCGAGCGGCATGGTCAGCACATCGAGCGGCGTGCCGCGCTGGTTGACCAGCTGCACCGCGCGATCGATCACCGTTAAGGTCTTCAAGCCCAGGAAGTCGAACTTAACGAGCCCGGCGTCCTCGACATACTTCATGTTGAACTGGGTGACCGGCATGTCCGAGCGCGGATCGCGATAGAGCGCCAGCAGCTTGTTCAGCGGTCGATCGCCGATCACCACGCCCGCCGCATGGGTCGACGCGTGGCGGTAGAGCCCCTCGAGCTTGATCGCGAGGCTGATCAGGCGGCCGACCGTCTCGTCGCCGTCGCGCATGGCGCGCAACTGTTCGTCGCCATCGAGCGCCTGCTGCAGCGTGACCGGTGCGGCCGGATTGTTCGGCACCAGCTTGCTGATCTTATCGACCTGGCCATAGGGCATCTGCAGCACGCGGCCGACGTCGCGCAGCACGGCGCGCGCCTGCAGCTTACCGAAGGTGATGATCTGGGCCACCCGGTCGCGGCCGTATTTGTCCTGGACGTAGCGAATGACCTCGTCGCGCCGGTCCTGGCAGAAATCCACGTCGAAATCGGGCATGGAGACGCGTTCCGGGTTGAGGAAGCGCTCGAAGAACAGGCCGAACTTGATCGGGTCGATGTCGGTGATGGTGAGCGCCCAGGCGACGACCGAGCTCGCGCCCGAGCCGCGGCCCGGTCCGACCGGAATGCCGTGCTTCTTCCCCCATTGGATGAAGTCGGCGACGATCAGGAAATAGCCGGGATAGCCCATGGTCTCGATCACGCCCAGCTCATAGTCGAGCCGGTCGCGGTATTTCTTTTCGATCTCGGCCCGATCGGCATCGGGCGGCTGAACCGGAAAGACCTGGAGATTGAGGCGGTTGGTCAGGCCCTCGTGCGACATGGCCCGGAGTTCGGCCACTTCGTCCCGCCCCGATTCGGTTGGGAACGGCGGCAGGATCGGCTTGATCTTCTTGACCCAGAAGGCGCAGCGCCGGGCGATGACGAGCGTATTGTCGCAGGCCTCCGGCAGGTCGGCGAACAGCTGGCGCATCTCGGCCGCCGACTTGAAATGATGCTCCGGCGTCAGCTTGCGCCGGTCGTCGACATTCACGGTGACGCCGTCGGCGATGCACAGCAGGACGTCATGCGCCTCGTAGAAATCGCGCTGGGCGAAGAACACATTGTTGGTCGCGACCAGCGGAATGTCCTGGGCATAGGCCAAGTCGATGAGCGCGCCCTCGATCCGGTCCTGCTCGGGCATGCCATGTCGCATCAGCTCGACATAGAGCCGGTTCGGAAATATCCGCGCCAACCGTTCCAGCGTCGCCTTGGCCGCCGCGGCATTGCCTTCGAGCAGCCGCCGGCCGACGGGACCGCCGGGACCGCCGGTCAGGCACAGGAGGTCGCCGCTCAGGCGCGCCAGATCGTCCATCGACACCTGCGGCGTCTCGGCGCCGTCGGTCTCCATGAAGGATTTCGAGACGAGCTCGATCAGATTGCGGTAGCCGGCCTCGTTCTGGCACAGCAGCACGACCGGTTCCGGCTCCGGCGGACCCTTGTTCTGCCGCCCCTGCTCCTGCAGCGGCGCGCGGATCGCGAGCTCGCAGCCGATGATCGGCTGGATGCCCTCACCCGACAGTGTCACCGAGAATTCGAGCGCGCCGAACAGATTGCCGGCATCGGTCACCGCGACCGCCGGCATCTCCTGCTTCTTGCAGAGGCCGTAGAGCTCTTTGATCTTGATGGCGCCGGCGGACAGCGAATAGGCGGAGTGAACCCGAAGATGGACGAAATCCGCATGCGCCATGGGTTCTCAGCTCCGTTCGACCAGGACGCCGTCCTCCAACGTCACGATCCGATCCATCCGCCGCGCCAGATCCAGGTTGTGGGTCGCGATCAGCGCGCCCAGCCCGACATTGCGCACGATCGCGACCAGCGCGTTCATCACGTCATCGGCGGTGTGTTGATCCAGATTGCCGGTCGGCTCGTCGCCGATCAAGACGCGCGGCGCGTTGGCGAGCGCGCGCACGATCGCGACTCGTTGCTGTTCGCCGCCGGACAGCTTTGCCGGCCGATGGCTGGCGCGCTTGGCGAGCCCCACCATCGACAGCAATTCCATCGCCCGCTCCCGCGACTCGCGCTTCGACAGGCCAGCGATCATCTGCGGCAGCATGACGTTCTCGACCGCGGTGAATTCCGGCAGCAGATGGTGGAACTGATAGACGAAGCCGATCGAGTTGCGCCGCATCGCCGTGCGCTCGCCATCGCCCATGCGGCCGCAATCGCGCCCTTCGAGCCAGACCTGGCCACCGTCGGGGCGCTCCAGCAGGCCCGCCACATGCAGCAGGGTCGATTTGCCGGCGCCTGACGGGCCGACCAGCGCGACGATCTCACCCGGTTCCAGGGTCAGGGACGCGCCGCGCAGCACCGGCAGCGGCTCGCCCGCCTGGTGGTACGTGCGCTGGATATCGATCAGCGCGAGGGCGGCGGTCTCACTCATAGCGTAGCGCCTCGACCGGATCGAGCCGTGCCGCTCGCCAGGATGGATAGATGGTGGCGAGGAACGACAGCGCGAACGCCATGCCGACGACGAGGGCGACCTCGTCCGGCTCGACCTTGGCCGGCAGGGTCGACAGGAAATAGATCTCGCTGTTGAACAGGTTGGTGCCGGTCAGATGCTGCAGCACCTGGCGGATCGCCTCGATATTCTCGGCGAAGGCCAGCCCCAGTCCGAAGCCCAGGATCGTGCCCAGCACGCCGACCGAGGCGCCGGCCAGGAAGAAGATCCTGAGGATCATGCCCTGGGTCGCCCCCATGGTGCGCAGGATGGCGATGTCCTTGGTCTTGTCCTTCACCAGCATGATCATGCTGGAGATGATGTTGAAGGCGGCCACCACGATGATCAGGGTCAGGATCAGGAACATCACGTTCCGTTCGGTCTGGATCGCGTTGAAATAGGCCGATTGCTGTTGGGTCCAGTCCAATACCCGCGTGCCCGGGCCGGCGGCCTGGCGCACGTCGCGCGTGATCGGGCCGATATTGTCCGGATCCTTGACGAACACCTCGAGTGTGGTCGCAGCGTTCGGGACCTTGAAGAACAGCTGCGACGAGGCCAGCGGCATCAGCACCATGCTGCTGTCATACTGATACTGGCCGACATCGAAGATGGCCGCGATCTTGTAGGTCTTGACCCTGGGCGTGGTGCCGAACGCCGTTGGATTGCCGTCGGGCGACAGCAGCGTCAGGGAATCGCCGAGCCGGACGGCCATGCTGCGCGCCAACTCGTCGCCGATCAGGATCGAATCCTCGTCGACCGCATCGAGCGACCCGGCTTCGATATGGCTGGCGATCAGCGGCTGGCTCTTCAGATCCGCGACCGTCTCGCCGCGCACCAGCGCGCCGATCGCGTGCCCGTTCGACGACACCAGCACCTGGCCTTCGACCAGCGGATGGACCGCGACCACGCCCGGCACCAGCGCGATCTTGGCGCTGATGGCGTCGTAATTGCCGAGGCTACCCTGGGTGCCGTAGACGGCGAGATGGCCGTTCACGCCCAGGATCTTGGCCAGGAATTCCGCGCGGAAGCCGTTCATCACCGACATCACGATGATCAGCGTGGCGACACCCAGGCCGATGCCCAGCAGCGAGAAGCCGGCGATGACGGAAATGAAGCCTTCCTGACGCCTGGCGCGCAGATAGCGGAAGGCGATCATCCGCTCGAATGTGCCGAAGATCATGGTCGGATCGAACTCTTGGGAAGGAGGCGGCGGGCGTCGCGGGACGACAAGGCGAGGTATCCCGTTGAATTGTGGCGGGACTGTAGGCGATGCCGCTCTGCCCTGTCCATGGCGCCGCAGTCGGGAGTGACACCTTGTCCACGGAAGCATCACAGGCCATCTTAACCCGCCATGACCGAACCATCCCCCGCCCTGTTCCGCCCGATCGCGCTCCGCGGCCTCGACCTGGCCAATCGCATCGCCATCGCCCCCATGTGCCAATACAGCGCCGTCGATGGCGCCGCGCAGCCCTGGCATCTGCAACAGCTGGGCAGCCTCGCCTTGAGCGGTGCCGGCCTGGTCATGACCGAGGCGACGGCGGTCGAGGCGCAAGGCCGCATCACGCTCGGCTGCCTCGGGCTCTACGACGACCACACCGAGGCGGCGCTGGCCCGCACCATCGCCGGCATCCGCAGCTTCGCCTCGACGCCGATCGGCATGCAGCTGGGCCATGCCGGCCGCAAGGCGGCCGCGCACGTGCCCTGGCACGGCGGCGGCCCGCTCGATGCCGCGGAAGGCGCCTGGCCGCCCGCGGGCGCCTCGCCGCTGCCCCATCTGGACCTGTGGCAGACGCCGGTCGAACTGGATGCGGCCGGGCTGGCGCGTGTCAAGGCCGCTTTCGTTTCTGCAACGAAACGAGCCGTGCGCGCCGGCGTCGATCTGCTGGAGCTGCACGGTGCCCATGGCTATCTGCTGCATACGTTCCTGTCGCCGCTGTCGAACCAGCGTACCGACTCATACGGCGGTGACCGGACGAACCGGATGCGCTTTCCACTCGAAGTGTTCGAGGCCGTGCGCGCCGCCTGGCCGGACGACAAGCCGCTCGGCATCCGCGTATCGGCGACCGACTGGCTCGAAGGCGGCCTCACCATCGAGGACACGATCGCGTTCGGCCATGAGTTGAAGGCCCGCGGCGTCGACTATGTCTGCGTATCGAGCGGCGGCATCGGCCGGCCGCGCATCCCGGTCGCCGAAGGCTATCAAGTGCCGCTCGCGCGCCAGTTCCGGGCCGAGACCGGGATCGTCACCCGCGCGGTCGGCATGATCGCCAGACCGGAACATGCGGAACAGATCCTGGCCGAGCAAGATGCCGACATGATCGCGCTCGCCCGGGCCGTGATCGACGATCCGCGCTGGCCGTGGCATGCGGCGGCAAGACTCGGCGCGAAACTCGCCTACCCCTCGCAATACGAGCGCGCGGCACCGCTGCTCTGGCCGGGATTCGCGCTCGCCCATGGATCCGCTGCCGCTCATAAGTGAGGCATGTGACAGATGGGGTATCGGATGCATTTTTTTTGTGCAGTCGATTGCCGCTCCGTCATCGCACGATGTGTTTTTTCCCGCAATTCTGCAAAAAACCGCGTGACGGACCTGCGTATTATTCGTACAGTCGAGTGACAAAAAAGAAGGCCCGCACCATTGCTGGCACAGGCCCGAGTTTAGGGAGGAACCGCAGCTAGCCCTCGGCATAACCGAGAGCAGCTACAAAAATAAGTCTGCACAAAAGCAGAGCATAATGGCAAGAGGCTTTGGCCCTTGCCATTTTTTTTGTCATTTTTCCGGACAGGCAAGACCAGGGAGAGAGACATGCGTTTCGCCAGCTTCATTCGTGCGGGGGAAAAGAGCTACGGCGTCGTCATGCCGGGCGACCGCATCCTCGACCTGCCCGCCGCCGCCAAGGCCGCGGGCCAGTCCCTGCCCGCAGATTTCCTGGGTTTGATCGCCGCCGGCGCCCCCGCGATGGCATCGGTCAGAGCGTTGATCGAACGCGGCACCCCTGCACTCGCCTTGTCGGACGTCAAACTCTCGGCACCGATCCCGCGCCCGACCAAGAACGTGTTCTGCGTCGGCCGCAATTACATCGATCATGTTGCCGAGGGCTATCGCGCGCGCGGCACCGAGACGAAATTGCCGGAGGCACCGCAATTCTTCACAAAGCCGCCGACCGCCGTCATCGGGCCAGGCGAACCGTTCGCGCTCGACGCGACGGTGAGCCTGAAGATGGACTACGAGGTCGAGCTGGCGCTGATCATCGGCGTGGCCGGCCGCGACATCCCGGCGGCCAAGGCCTGGGACCATATCTTCGGCTTCACCGTGCTGAACGACATCACCGCGCGCGATCTGCAGCGCCGGCACGATCAATGGTTCAAGGGCAAGGGGCTCGACCGCTCCTGCCCGATGGGCCCGTTCGTCGTGACGCGCGACGAAATTGCCGATCCGGGCGCGCTCGAACTGTCGCTCACGGTCAATGGCGAGCCGCGTCAGCGCGCCAAGGTCGCCCAGATGATCTTTCCGATCCCGGACATCATCGCCTCGCTCTCGGCCGGCCTGACCCTGGAGCCGGGCGACATCATTGCGACCGGCACGCCGTCGGGCGTCGGCTATGCCATGGACCCGCCGCGTTACCTGACGCCGGGCGACGAGGTCATCTGCGAGATCTCCGACATCGGCCGGCTGGTGACCCCGATCACGGCGTATCGGCGGGGCTGATCCAGAAAGTCCTTCTCCGCCCTCTGGGGGAGAAGGATTTAGGATGAGGTGGGTGCCGATGCCGTTCCAGATCGACGGTTGTGAGCGCGCCCCGCCTCACCCCAACCCTCTCCACCCCAATGGGGTCAAGAGGGAGTCAATCCGCCCAGCGCGGCTTCAGCGCCAAAACCTCGTCATAGCGCGGGCAACCCGGCGCGTGCGCGCCCGGCAGATAGCCCAGGCTCATCAGGAATTCGCCGACGATCTCCCCGCCGGTGAAACGGAAAGTCCGGCCGAACAGTTTGACCCACTCGGGTTTCGACAGCGGATGGTGCCGGTCGAGCCAGGCCGCGAACGAGCCATGTTCGGCGATGATCGCCTGCAGCCGTTTGGCGTTCTCGATCGCGGCGGCGACCTTCAGCCGGTTGCGGATGATCCCGGCATCGGCTAGCAGGCGCGCTACATCGGCCTCGCCATAGGCCGCGACCTTGTCGATATCGAAGCCGTCATAGGCGGCGGTGAACGCCTCGCGCTTCTTCAGGATGGTCAGCCACGACAGGCCGGCCTGGTTGATCTCCAGCACCAGCCGCTCGAACAGCACCCGGTCGTCGCGCTGTGGAAAGCCGTATTCCGTGTCGTGATAGGGCGCATGGAACGGATGGCCGGGGGCCACATCGCAATAGGTCGTGGCCATGATCAATCGCCCCGGAACGAGATATAGGGCGAGACCACGAGCCAATGAATGCCGAGGAAGATCACCGTGGTGATGGCGGTGGTCAGCAACGCCTTGAACAGCAGCCGCGGATTGGCCGGCGCACCGGCATCATGGCCCAGATGCTCCTCGCCCGCGCGTTTCACGCCGATCGGCAGCACGCAGAAGATCACCAGCCACCAGGTGATGACATAGACGACGACGCCTTCGACCCAGTTCATGGCGGATCAGGCCTGTTCCAGTTCGACGAGCGTACCGCAGAAATCCTTCGGATGCAGGAACAGCACCGGCTTGTCATGGGCGCCGATCTTGGGCTCGCCATCGCCCAGCACGCGGGCACCCTCGGCCTTCAGGCGGTCGCGGGCGACCAGGATATCGTCGACCTCGTAGCAGATGTGATGCATGCCGCCCGACGGGTTGCGGTCGAGGAACGCCTGCACCGGCGACCCCGCCCCCAGCGGCTCCAAGAGCTCGATCTTGGTATTGGGCAGCTCGACGAACACCACGGTCACGCCATGGGCCGGCTGCGGCACCGGGGCCGAGACCTTGCCGCCCAGCGTGTCGGCATAGAGCCGGCTGGCCGCCGCCAGGTCCGGCACGACGATGGCGACATGGTTGAGCCGTCCGATCATGCTGCTTCCTCTTCCTGTCGCTTCTCAGTCCTGGACGCGGACCACGTGGACCTCGGTCACCGGCTTCTTGCCCAGGCTGTTGCTGAGCGTGCGCCGGATGGCGAGCCGCGTGGTTTCCCGCACCGCCTCGTCGTCCATCTTCGACCCGGCCGGCATGGCGTTGATCGCCCGTTCCACCGCCTTGGTCAGGCTCATGGTGTCCTCGGCATCCTCGCCGATCAAGCCGTGAACCGTGATCTGCGGCAGCGCCAGGATCTTGCCGCGCCGATCGAGCACGACCGTCGCCACGGCCGAGCCGTTGAAGGTCATGCGCAGCCGCATCTTGAAGGCACCGCCATCGAGCTGCACCAGGTTCTTGCCGTCGAGGCCCAGGCGGCCGGTCTCGACCTGGTCGATCACCTTGGCCGGCCCCGGCGCCAACCGCACCATCTCGCCATTCTCGATGATCACCGTCTGCGGCACCTGACAGTCCTCGGCCAGCTGCGCATGCGCGATCAGATGCCGTGCCTCGCCATGCACCGGCAAGGCGACCTTCGGCCGCACCATCTGGTACATGCGCGACAGCTCGTCCCGCGCCGGATGGCCGGAGACATGGACGAAATGCTCGTCGTCGGTCACGACCTTGACGCCCATCTTGGCCAATTGGTTCTGCAGGCGGCCGATCGGGCGCTCATTGCCCGGGATGACGCGCGAGGAAAAAATCACCGTGTCGCCGGCATCGAGCGAGATGTTCTGATGGTCGTTGCCGGCGATGCGCGTCAAGGCCGAGCGCGGCTCGCCCTGGCTGCCGGTACAGATCAGCAGCACCTCGTTGCGCGGCAGTTCGGCCGCCTCCTCGTCATTGATGAAGGCGGGCGTGCCGTCCAGATAGCCGTTCTCGCGCGCGGCCTGTTCCATGCGCCAGAGCGAGCGGCCGACCAGCGCCACCTTGCGGCCATGGGCGGCACCAGCGGCGGCGGCCGACTGCAGGCGCGCGACGTTGGAGGCGAAACAGGCGATCGCGACGCGATTGTCGTAGCGGCCGACCAGCTCGATCAGCGATTCGCGTACGTCAGCCTCGGATCCGGCCTCACCGGCGCGCAGCGCGTTGGTCGAATCGCCGATCAGCGCATCGACGCCTTCTTCGCCCAGCCTTGTCAGTGCGGCGAAATCTGAGGTCTGGCCGACCAGCGGGTTGGGATCGAACTTCCAGTCGCCGGTATGCAGCACCGTGCCGGCCGCGGTCCGGATCACCAGTGCGTTCGGTTCGGGGATCGAATGGGTGAGCGAGATCAGCTCGATGTCGAACGGGCCGATGTTGAAGCGGGAGCCCAGCGGCTGCTCGATGATCTTGACCGAATGCAGCAGCCCGGTCTCGGCCAGCTTCAGGCGCAGCACCGAGGCGGTGAACGGCGTCGCATAGATCGGGCAGCCGAGCCGCGGCCAGAGATGGCTGATGGCGCCGATGTGATCTTCATGCGCATGGGTGATCATCAGGCCGACCAGGTCGGCCTTGCGCTCGGCGGCGAAGGCCGGATCGGCCATCAGGATCTCGATGCCCGGCATGGTCTCGTCCGGGAACGAGATGCCGAGATCGACCATCAGCCACTTGCCGCCATAGCCGTACATGTTGAGGTTCATGCCGATCTCACCGGCACCGCCCAGGGGCAGGAACACCAGCTCGTCGGGCTTATTGAGGGTCGCAGCCGGCAGTGCCGCCACGGATTCGAACGTAATGGGTCGTCGTGTCATATCACCGAATTCTTCAAAAGGATGGGACGCGAGGCCGCCGGATGCGACCCGCGTCGAGACCGGGAAGGCGCCGACGCAAAGCGGCGCCCGTCTCCCGATCGCAAGGGGTTTCTAGGATCTCTCGTTCAAACGCTAACGTCGCGCCGCGCCAATCGGCTTCGATGAGCCAAGGCGGCAGGCCGCAATCGAATTTCATCCGTTCTATATCGGGATTCCCGGCCGCGCGCGCAACGGCCATCGGCGCCTAGGCTCCCATGACCTGGGCGAAATGCACGTCGCCCGTGGTGATCCGACGGTGTCCTTGGGCCGTCTCCAGCACCAGCGCACCATCCTGGTCGAGATCGACGAAACGGCCGGCGACGATGGCGTCGCCCTGGCGGACCTCGATCCCCTCACCCAGCCCGCGCGCAAGATCGAGCCACCGGGTTCGGATGCCGGCGAAACCGTGGCACTGCCAATCGTCGAGCCGTTCGGCCAACGCGCCATAGAGCAGTTCCAGCACCAGCGCCGCCTCGGCGACAGCCCCCAGCGGCTGCAGCGCCACCGCGCGATAGGGCGTGTTGTCCGGGGCTCTGACGATATTGATGCCCATGCCCAGCACCAGCCAATCGACCGTGCCCTTCGGCCCCGATTGCGCCTCGATCAGGATGCCGGCGACCTTGCCGCCGTCGACCAGCACGTCGTTCGGCCATTTGAGCGCCACCGGCACCGCGGCCGGCAAGACCACCCGCACCGTCTCAGCCATCGCCAAAGCGGCGACGAAGCCCAGTTCGGCGGCGCGCGCCGGCGCCACATCGGGCCGCAGAATGCAGGAGGTATAGAGATTGCCGCGCGGGCTCTGCCATTGCCGGTCGAGCCGGCCGCGGCCGGCGGTCTGTTCCAGCGCCCAGACCAGCGTGCCGTGCGGCGCACCGGCGGCGGCCATCGCCTTGGCCTCGTCGCTGGTGGAGCCGACCCTGTCGCGGAAAACCGCCGTGAAGCCCGGCGGCAGCCTGGGGCCGCCGCCGGCTTCCGCGGTCTCCGTCCGGTTCATCCCTGGAACAGCGACGCCGCGGCGGCCTCTGCGGTCGCCAGCAACGGGCCCGGGATCAGGATGAACAGCAGGATGATCACCGCGGTGATTGCGGTCACGACGCGCACGGCGCTGCCGCCGGCGGTCGGGTCCAGCGCCTCGGCCGGGGTATCGAAATACATCAGCTTCACGACGCGGATGTAATAGTAGCAGCCGACCACGCTGGCGAGGATGCCGAGCACGGCCAGCCAGACCAGACCGGCATGGATGGCGGCCATGAAGATGATCATCTTGGGCACGAAACCCGCGAGCGGCGGCACGCCGGCCATCGAGAACATGAAGATGGCGAGCGCCAGCGCCGTCATCGGCTGGGTCTTGGACAGGCCGGCCAGATCGCTGATCTCCTCGACGCTCTCGCCCTTGCGCTCCATGCACAGGATGACCGAGAAGGCGCCCAGGTTCATGACCAGATAGACCGCCAGATAGATCAGCACGGCCCGGATGCCCTCGGCACTGCCGGCGGCGAGCCCGATGAGCGCGTAGCCGACATGGCCGATCGAGCTATAGGCCATCAGTCGCTTGATGTTCGACTGGCTGATGGCGGCATAGGCGCCCAGCACCATCGAGGCGAGCGAGATTGCCCAGATGATCTGCTGCCATTGCGCGGCCAGATGGCCGAACGGCTCGATCATCACGCGCAGGAACAGCGACAGGGCCGCGATCTTGGGGGCGACCGCGAAGAAGCCGGTGACCGGCGTCGGCGCCCCCTCGTAGACGTCGGGCGTCCACATGTGGAACGGCACGGCCGAGCATTTGAACGCGAGGCCGACCGACAGGAACACGATGCCGATGATGAGGCCGATCGAGCTCAGGCCTGCCTCGCTGCTCAAAACCTTGGCGAGCTGGTCGAAATTGGTCGAGCCGGCGAAGCCGTAGATCAGCGACGAGCCGAACAGCAGCATGCCCGAGCTCAAGGCGCCGAGGACGAAATATTTCAGGCCAGCCTCGGTCGAGCGCACCGTGTCGCGCTTGAACGCGGCCAGCACATAAAGCGACAGGCTCTGCAGTTCGAGGCCGATATAGAGCGAGATCAGGTCGTTGGCCGAAACCATCGCCTGCATGCCGACCGTCGCGAACAGGATCAGGATCGGAAATTCGAACCGGTCGACCTTGTTGCGCTCGTTATATTGCCGCGCCATCACGATCGAGACGGCGGAACCGACAATAATCAGCGACTTCATGAAGATGGCGAAATGCTCGGTCACGAACATGCCGTTGAAGGTGACGGTGCGCGACATCGGACCGCGGTTGACCAGCACCAGATCGACGATCAGCGCCAGCACGGCCAGCCAGGAGACGACGGCCGAAGTCCGATCGGCGCGGAACACGCCCACCATCATCAGCACCATCGCGGCAAGGGCCAGGAACAGCTCCGGCAGCGCCGGGATCAGGTCGGGAACGGGCATCATCACTTCACCACTGAGACGGCGTCGGCCGCGGCCAGATGCGGCCGGGGCAGCGAGGCGATATGGCCGCGATCGATCACGAAGCCGATCGCCGGCTTCATCGGATCGAGGAACGAGGACGGGTAGATGCCCATCCAGAACACGAGCACGATCAGCGGCGCGAAGATCAGCTTTTCGCGCCAGCTGAGATCGAGCATCGCCCGCACGTCGTCCTTGGTGATCACACCGAAGATGACGCGGCGATAGAGGTAGAGCATGTAGGCGGCACCGAGGATGATGCCGGTGGTGGCGAGGAAGCCCACCCAGCTGTTCGCCTCGAACGCGCCGTTCAGGATCAGGAACTCGCCGACGAAACCCGAGGTGCCGGGCAGGCCGACCGACGCCATCATGAAGATCATGAAGACGAGGGCGTATTTCGGCATGTTGTTGGCGAGGCCGCCGTAGCGCGAGATCTCGCGGGTATGCAGGCGGTCATAGACGACGCCGACGCACAGGAACAAGGCGCCCGAGACGAAGCCATGGCTGAGCATGGTCAGAACCGCACCCTGCACGCCCTGCTGGTTCATGGTGAAGATGCCGATCGTGACGAAGCCCATATGGGCGACGGACGAATAGGCGATCAGCTTCTTCATGTCTTCCTGGGCCAGCGCCACCAGCGACGTATAGATGATCGCGATGATCGAGAGCGCGAAGACGAGCGGCGTGAAATAGGCGCTCGCATCCGGGAAGAACGGGATGGAGAAGCGCAGGAAGCCGTAAGCGCCCATCTTCAAGAGCACGCCGGCCAGGATGACCGAGCCCGCGGTCGGCGCCTCGACATGGGCATCCGGCAGCCAGGTATGGACCGGCCACATCGGCACCTTGACCGCAAAGGAGGCGAAGAACGCCAGCCACAGATAGGTCTGCATCGCCTTGGGCAGGCTCGCATGCATCACGGTCGGCACGTCGGTCGTGCCCAGCTGCCAATAGATCGCCAGGATCGCCAGCAGCATCAGCACGGAGCCGAGGAAGGTGTAGAGGAAGAACTTGAACGCGGCATAGACGCGGCGCTGGCCGCCCCAGACGCCGATGATCAGGAACATCGGGATCAGCACGGCTTCGAAGAAGATGTAGAACACGATCAGATCGAGCGCGCAGAACATGCCGACCATCATCGTTTCCAGGACGAGGAAGGCGAGCATGTATTCCTTGACGCGGTTATGCACCGCCTCCCACGAGGCGAGGATGCAGATCGGCGTCAGGAAGGTCGACAGCAGCACGAAGAACAGCGAAATGCCGTCGATGCCCATGTGATAGGCGATATGGAGGCTGGGCATCCAATCGGCCTGTTCGACGAACTGGAAATCGGCACTCTTGGCGTCGAAACCGGTCCAGAGCGGGATCGAGAGGGCGAAGGTGATCAGCGAGGTCCAGAGGGCGATCCATCGGGCATTGCGCGCGACGAGATGCTCGTCGCCGCGCAGAAACAGGATGAATGCCCCGCCCACCAACGGCAGGAAGGTGACCAGCGACAGGAGCGGCCAGTTGCTCATCAAATCCTCACCGCTGAGACAGAAGGTACCACGACACCAGGCACAGCACGCCTATGAGCATCGCGAACGCGTAGTGATAGACGTAACCGGTCTGCAG
>Ga0302314_10010882_pt1 | contig 15896 bp, 10 predicted proteins | sample III_Palsa_N2_3_FD_200533 | JGI IMG/M metagenome (GOLD analysis project Ga0302314, IMG submission 200533) | Peat permafrost microbial communities from Stordalen Mire near Abisko, Sweden - III_Palsa_N2_3 | ecosystem: Environmental > Terrestrial > Soil > Palsa > Peat permafrost | place: Sweden... | reverse complement strand
TGCGGTTACGGGCGTTGCGCTCGTCGTATACGGCGCCGTGGGATGGAGCGCCGCGCTGCCGGCGGCCGCCTCGAAGTCGACGAGCAGCCCCGTCGTGCCGGGCTGCCCGCGCGAGGCCTCCCACGTTTGCACGAACGGACCGTCGTAGGTGACGTCGCCGCTGCTGCTTCCCGGCCACGGGCCGGGCGAGCGCCAAAAACGTTGGTCGAACTGCAGGATCAGCTTGGAGTGATCGCCGTAACCGAGTTCGTCGATGGCGACGCGCTTGAGCGCGTCGAATCCGGCCCGCGACGTGTCGAGGCGACGCAGAACGATAAACGGCACCGTGATGACGGCTTTGTCGGCAATCACGCTGCGCGCTCCGCCGGCGGTGTCGAAGGTAAGCGCCAGCGTCCCGTCCGGCCGGCGCGCGATCGCTTCGAGCCGATGCCCGAGAAGCACGCTCCCGCCGGGTAGGGAGTTTGCGATCGCCAGCGGCAAGCGTTGGTTTCCGCCGGCGATGTGATAGCGTTCGTCAGACGGCCCGAGGGCCACGAATTCGCCGGTGCGCTCGTTGTACTGCGGTTGCCGCCCGAGCCAATAGATCATGTTGAGCGAGCTTTGCGCGTCCGGGTCGATCCCATATTCGGCAACGTACTGCAGGAGGATGAATTTGCCGACGTCGGAGTGCAGGCCGCCCGGCACATAGCGCCGGATCCATTCCGTCAGGCTCATCGCGTCGAGCATGCGGCCGGCCGGAGTCGAGTGCGCGAACGTCGTGATCGGGCCGGCGGCGGCGACTTGTTCCGCCAGCGTGCGGTACACGGGACGGAAATCGTGAAAAAGCTCGCGCTCGGGATAGTATGCGCCGTTCTCGAAAATGGTTTGCTGACGCGTTCCCTGGTCGGCGAGCACGTCGGTTAACGGCAGGCCGAAGCGCTTGCACAGCGCCTGCATCGTCGTGTGGTCGCTGTCGATCAGCTCGCCGCCGTACTCGCTGGTTTGCCCGTTGCCCCAGAACGCGGATTCCGAGTGCATGCGTCCGCCGATGCGGCGCTGCGCTTCGTACACGGTTGCGCGGATGCCGCGATCGTGGAGCGCGAGCGCCGCCGACATCCCGGCAATTCCCGCGCCCACGATCGCCACGCGCGGCGCATTCGAGGCGGTCCCCAGCGCCGCGCCGGCTCGCGGCCCCGCGACCAGCGGAACGAAGGCACCGGCTGCGGCGCCGGCGATGAAACCGCGGCGCGAGAGGCGTCCCCGAAACGGCGTGCCGGTCACTATATCCGGATGTCGGCGCTCAAGAAGGCCGTGAACGGCAGCTTCTGGCCGACGAAACCGGTCTGCGAGTTGTTGTACCAGCTGCCGTAGGGGTACTTCAGTTGGATCGGTGGATCGGCGACGAAGTTGCCGGCCGGTGCGAGCAGGTTCGACGCCAATTGCGCGTAGACGCAGGTCGAGGTGCTGTCCCAGGGATAGTGACGCTGATAGCAGGTGTCGGTGATACCCGTCATCGTGAGCGTGAAGGTGACCGCGTGGCTGGCTTGGTAGCCGAACTGCAGGTTGGTCGTCAGCCGCGTCGGTTCGCGGAACGCGCCGAAGCTGTCGAACTTACCGCTGTACTTGTCGGGGATGAAGAGGTAACCCGCGCAGGTCTGCGTGTTGGCGACGTTCCCGGCCGTGGTGCCGCTGCAACTGAGTGGATCGTAGCCGGGATAGACGAGCGGCGACCCGTAGAACGAACCCGAGCTGAACGTCGCGCTCGGCGTGACCGAGAACTTGTTGTGCTTGTAGTTGAGCACCGCCGTCACGACGTCCGGCGTCTCGTAGCCGTTCGCTCCTTGGAACGGCGAGGGCAAGATGTCGTACGGCGTGTATTCGCCGTTGCGGGGCAAGAGCTGTTGCAACGGCATGTCGTAGTACGGGTTCGCGATGTCGCCCGCGGCGCAGGTCGGGTCGGGCGCCGAGGCCGGCGCGGGCGTGTAGCAGGCTGCGGCGAGCGCCCCGGTCGAGGTCGTGCCGCAGAGTTTCGTGTTCTGCGCGTTCGCGCAGGCCGAAGTATAGGCATTGTAGTTGCGGATGTAGGCGTTGAGGTTGTCGATCTCGTTGGTGTTTCCCGACCCGAAGTTGTTGTAGCGGACGCGGCTGCGCGTGAACGTGTAGCTCAGCAGCCCCGCGAAGCCTTCGCGATCGAAATCGCTTTTTCGCACTTGGAACTCGACGCCGTAGTTGCGCTGCGTTCCGACGTTGAGGCCGTCGAGGACGCCCTGCGTGCCGATCGGGATGTTGGCCAGCTGGTCTTGCGTCGAGCGGTAGAACGGCGTCAGCTTGAACGAGACGTCGGTCCCCTTAAGGTGCTTTTCGAGCGAGAAGTCGTAGTTATTGGAGTACGACGGTCGCGATTGGTGAAACGGCGTGTTGAAACCGTAGGGCAAGAATTGCCCGATGAACGTCGGCAGATCTTGCTGGACGACGTTGTATTGCTGATAGGAAGTCGGCGCGGGCGCCGCATAGCGGCCGTACGAAGCGCGCAACACCGTGTCGGAATTCAGCGTGTAGGTTGAGGAAAGCCGCGGCTCGTAAGCCGTGAAACTGACCGTTCGCGGGCTCGTGTTGACGAGGTCGGCGTTGGTGCCGGGCGTGCAAAGCGATGCGCCGGTCAGCGGGTTGACGCCGATGTCGCCCGCGCTGTCCGTGCATTGCGCAACCGAGGTGGCGCTCGTCCCGAAGGAATACTCGCGGTCGTAGGCGTCGAACCAGAACTGCCGGGCGGGATACCCGCTCACCGTGTCGTCGAGCCGATAGGTGTAGTTTTCGAGGCGTAGCCCCGCGTTGACCAACAGCCGATCGCTCGGGTGCCACTGGTCGGCGAGCGAGGTCGCGCTGTAGAACGGCGAGATCTCGTCGATCTGGGCAAACTGACCGTTGTTGGTCACGACCCAGTGCGCACCGTTGACGATGGCGGGCGAGCCGGCGGGCGCGGTGACCGGCTGCGTCAGCGACTGGCCGGGAAAGCCCGGCGCCGGAGATCCGAACACGCCGTAGGAGTTGAGCCCGCCCGACGGGTTGATCGTGCCGTTGGAGTTATAGATCGGGGCGTAGCAGCTCGCGTACGTGCCGAGCGTTGGGCTGTAGCAATTTCCCGCCGCGTCGACGAGATTCGTCGTAATCGCACCCTGATAGTCGTCGCCGCTGTAGGTTTCGAGCTTCTGCGTCAGGTACGAGCCGGTTACGGTCAGCAGGTTCTTTTCGTTCAGCTGGTTGGCGTAGTTCGCGGTCACCCCATAGTCGTTGCCGTGAACTTCGTAGTCTTGGATCTCGCCGCCGTAGCTCGTGAACGCGCTGACGGGTCCGTTGATGAACCACGTGTTGTATTCCGAGTACCCGAACAGCCGCAGGTACGAATTCGGGCTGAAGTTCTTCTGGTACTGAAGCTTGAGAATCGTAGCTTGGTGGTCGTCCGCGTCGCGTTGGTTGTCCCCCAGCAAGCCGGCGAAAGGAACGTGGGTCGCGCTCGATGGCGAGAGGCCGATGCCGACGTCGGCCGGGTTGGGAGTGGTGAACAGCTGGCCCGTGTATTGGTACTGGTCCGTGAAGGTCGGGCCGGTGGTCAAACCGTACGCGCCCCCGACGTACGACGCGCCGCCCAAATCGGTGGGCGAGCTGTAGAACTGCGACTGGACGTCGCTGTTGACGAACAGCAACTGAAAATCGTCCTTGAGCTGACCGTTCTTGTGCGGCACCGCGAAATGGAAATTCGCGATGCTGTCCCGTTCGGTCGTGTAGGCGATCGCATAGCTCTGGCCGGGCGAGAACAACGCGGGCCCGCTGCCGTCGTAGACTTGGCCGTTCAGACCCGTCCCAATGTACAGCGGATAGAAAAACAGCGGGTTGCTCGCACCGTTGAACTGATCCGAATAACGGTACCCTTGATCCTCACCGCCGAGTGCAATGTAGTAGCTGAAGTTGCGGTTGTCCGTTGCGCCGCTGGCTTCCGCGCTGAACTGATGATAGAAGGTCGGGGCGCCGACACCCGTGCGGACCTCTTCGTAGCCGGGATAGACGCCGGTCTTGATGACCTGATTGATGAAGCCCGACAGGCCCGATGCTTCGGCCGACGCCGGCGTGCCGCCGGTGTAGGTCTGCACCTCCTGCGACCCCAGGCTCGCCAGCGTCGTGATCGGTGCATAGTCCGAGGCGCGTTGCACCGGGATCCCGTCCAGCTCGTTTGCGACGTCGCTGTAGTCGCCGCCGCGGATGTAGACGAGTTGGTTCCAGCCCTGCTGACCTTGCGGAACGTTCGCGCCGGGTGTCGTCGCGATCGCGGCGTAGGCTTGATTGATGCTGCCGGGGCCGCCGACGGCGGCGGAAGCGGCTTGAGTGGCCGCATTGACCGAGTACACGTCGCTCGTCGTGCCCGGCCGCACGAGCCCCCCCGTCGCTCGCGCGCGGACGCTGCCGATCGTGCGCAGGATCTTCGTCAGCGAAAGCGAGCCGACGTTTTGCACCTGATCGGCTTGCACTGCGATACCGGATGCGGCGACCGGCTCGTAGCCCTTGCGCTCGGCCGAAACGACGTACGAATCGGGCGAGAGCGAGATGAAGCTGAATTCGCCGTTGCCGCTGGACTGGACGCTGGCGGTTTGGGATGGCGAGGTCGCGGTGACGACGGCTTCCGCGATCCCGGCACCGCTGGCCTGGTCGACGACGCGCCCGCGAAGCCCGCCGGTCGTGCCGGCCGCTGCCGGAGCGACCGTTCCCGCCACCAGCGCCAGGATAAGAGCGATGCCCGAGAAGCGTACGACCACATCAGCCTCCCCAAAAAAAGAGCGCCGCGCTCCACGCTATGGCGCGAAGCCGGATGCCCCGTTGCCTTAGCAACCGCTCGCCGAAGAACCTAGCGGAGCGGCGCTGCGGAATGTACCTTCAAGGGGCCGCTTTCTTGGGCAAAATTCGGCAGGAACGTGCCGGCTGGCCCGTTTTTCCGCTTCCGGCGAGCCACGCATGCGCCGGCTACTGACACTCCTGACGAGGCACGGCTTGGACGGCCGCGGTACAATTGCAGGAACCCGCCGCGCCCGCAAACCGGAGAAACCCATCGTGCAAGCGACCCGTAACCGCACGAGCGATCTGCTCGACCGTCGCAACCGGGCCGTGCCGCGCGGCCTCTCCACCGCTCATCCGCTGGCCGTTGCCCGGGCCGAGGGCGCTCGCATCTGGGACGTCGACGGGCGCGAATACGTCGATTTCGCGGGCGGCATCGGTGCGCTCAACGTCGGCCACCGACATCCGAAGGTCGTGGCCGCGATCCAAGCCCAACTGGAACTGTTCACGCACCCCGCGATTCAGGTCGGGCTGTACGAAGGCTACGTGGCCGTCGCCGAACGAATGAACGCGCTCGCGCCCGGCGACTTCGCGAAAAAAACGCTCCTGGTCACGACGGGCTCCGAGGCGACCGAGAACGCCATAAAGATTGCGCGCCAGGCCACTGGACGCCCCGCGATCGTCAGCTTCGCGCTAGGCTTTCACGGGCGAACGCTGCTCGCGACCTCGCTCGGCGGCAAGGTGCTGCCGTACAAGCAGAACTTCGGACCGTTCGTTCCGGAGATTTACAATACGCCGTACCCCGACCCGGCCCGCGGCTACGATACCGAGCGCGCGCTGCAGGCGATTGCCGAGCTGTTCGAAACGCGCGTCGCGCCGCAGCGCGTGGCCGCGTTCTTGATCGAGCCGGTCCTGGGTGAGGGTGGCTTCGTGGCCGCGCCGGCGGCATTTCTACGCGCCTTGCGCGCCCTTGCCGACCGGCACGGCATCTTGCTGATCGCGGATGAAATCCAGTGCGGTTTCGGGCGCACCGGCACGATGTTCGCGGTCGAACATGCCGGGGTCGCGCCGGACATCATCCTGTTCGCGAAGAGTCTCGCCGGCGGTATGCCGCTGGCGGGCCTGGTTGGCCGGGCTGAGGTTCTCGATGCGACCGAGCCGGGTGGCCTTGGCGGCACGTACGCCGGAAATCCGCTGGCCTGCGCGGCGGCGCTGGCCGTGTTCGACATTTTCGAGACGGAGAACGTCCTCGAACGATCGCGCATCCTTGCGAGAACCATGCGCACTCGACTCGAAGCGCTGGCGGCCAAGTATCCGCAACAGATCGTCGAGGTGCGCGGCCTCGGCGCCATGCTCGGTCTGGCATTCGCGCCGCCCGGCCAGGCGGCGACCGGCCCGAGCCTCGCCCAGCGCGTCGTCACGGCGGCCTTCGAAGAAGGCCTGATTGCGCTGGTAGCCGGTCCCAAATCCAACGTGCTGCGCATCCTCGTTCCGCTGCTCGCGAGCGAGGACGACATCGCACTTGGCTTCGAAGCGCTCGAACGCGGCTGCGAGCGCGTGCTCTCACAGTAACACCGAGCCGCACACCATCTGAGAGGTCCAAAATTCTTGTACAATCAAAACTCGACGCCGTTCGCGCCTATACGCAAAGCGTCCTAAACATCGTCCACGCCCCGGCGATCGATCGCGCGCAAGCCGAATGGATCGTCCGCGAAACCGTCGACGGCTTTCGCGACTACGTCAACCCGGGTTTCCTCGAATATCGGAAGGCCGGTGCGATGGGAAGCCTCGATGCTGCCGTCGAGTGGAGCGACTCCGGCAACGTCTTCACCGACGTGAGCGGTCGCGAGTATATCGACTGCCTCGGCGGCTTCGGCATCTTCAACGTCGGGCACCGCCATCCCAAAGTGATGAGCGCCGTGCGCGCGCAACTGGAACGCCAAGCGCTGCACAGCCAAGATCTGCTCGATCCGCTGCGCGCAATGCTCGCCAAGACGCTCGCGTTGCTCACGCCGGGCGATCTGAAGTATTCGTTCTTCAGCAACAGCGGAACCGAGTCGGTCGAAGCGGCGCTGAAGCTCGCGCGCACCTACGATCCGAAGAAACCGACGATCGTCGTCGCGACCAAGGGCTTTCACGGCAAGAGTTTTGGTTCGCTCTCCGCCAGCGGAAAATCGACCTTCCGGGTGCCGTTCGGAGCGATGCTGCCGGGCTTCAAACACGTGCCTTTCAACGACATCCTCGCGCTCGAGGACATCTTGGCGTCGTGCCGGATGACCGGTGAAGACGTCGGCGCCGTGCTGCTGGAACCGGTCCAAGGCGAGGGTGGCGTCAACGTGCCGAGCGACGAGTACTTGCCGGCCGTGCGCAGACTGTGCGACGAGTTCGGGGCGCTCTTGATCTTCGACGAGGTGCAGACCGGGCTCGGGCGCACCGGCAAGATGTTCGCCTGCGAGCACTGGAACGTCGCTCCGGACGTCCTGTGCCTGGCGAAGGCGCTCGGCGGCGGCGTGATGCCGATCGGTGCGACCGTCGCGACCGAGGCCGTGTTCTCGAAGCTGTTTGCCAACCCGTTCTTGCACACGACCACGTTCGGCGGAAATCCGCTCGCCTGTGCTGCGGCGCTGGCAACGATCGACGTCGTGATCGAAGAGCGCTTGTCGGAACGCGCCGCGTCGATGGGGACCTACATGCTCGAAGGACTGCGGCGCGCGGTCCGCGGGCACGGAGACGTCGTGCTCGACGTGCGCGGCAAGGGGCTGCTCATGGCGCTCGAGTTTAGCGACGACGAGACCGGGTTTGCGATTTCGAAGCACCTCTTCGATCGCGGCGTGCTGGTCGCCGGGACGCTGATCAATGCGCGAACCGTGCGGGTCGAGCCGCCGCTGACGATCGAACGCGCGCAAGCCGACAAGGTGTTCGCCGTCCTTACCGAGGCCCTGAACACCTTCGCCGGTGACCGCATCAAGAAGAGCGCATGATTGAAACCAGCCGGGAGAACGAAACGATGATCCAAGCCGAACGACCGGCGAGTGCGGGTGGTGCCGAGCGCCACCGCTCGCTGCGCCATCTCGAGCGCACGGGCGCGGGCGAGGTCGCGCTGTTCCTGGGCGGAACGTTCGCCGCCGCGAGCGACGGCGGCACGCGCGAACTGCTCGACCCGGCCACGGACGAGGCCTACGTGAACGTTGCCGAAGCGACGGCGGCCGACGCCGCCCGCGCGATCGCGATCGCGCGCAAAGCCTTCGACGAGGGGCCGTGGCCCGAAACCCTCGCGCTCGATCGCGCGCGGCTGTTGCATAAGATCGCCGATGCCCTCGACCACAACGCCGGCGACCTTGCTGCGCTCGAGACGCTGAACTGCGGCAAGCCTCTGCGCGAGGCCGAGTACGACGTAGCCGACGCCGCAAACTGCTTCCGGTACTATGCCGGGCTCGCAACCAAGCCGCACGGGCAGACCTTCGACGTTCCGGCACCGTCGCAGAGCTTCACGGTGCGCGAGCCGATCGGGGTCTGCGGACAGATCGTGCCCTGGAACTACCCGCTGTTGATGGCAGTCTGGAAATTGGCGCCGGCGCTGGCTGCAGGGAACGTCTGCATCCTCAAGCCGTCGGAGTACACTCCGCTCTCCGCGCTGTGGCTCGCGAAGCTGGCGACCGAGGTGGGCCTGCCGGAGGGCGTGCTCAGCGTGCTGCCGGGCGCAGGCCCGGTGGCCGGCGCCGCGCTCGCCGAGAGCATGCTCGTCGACAAGATCGCCTTCACGGGCAGCGTGCCGACGGGGCAGACGATCATGCGTGCGGCTGCCGCAAACGTCAAGAAGATCTCGCTCGAACTTGGCGGCAAGTCGCCGAACATCGTCTTTGCAGATGCGGATTGGGCCACGGCCGTCGACTACGCGCTCTTCGGCATCTTCGCGAACGCGGGACAGGTTTGTTCCGCCGGATCGCGCCTGATCGTGCAACGCGAGATCGCCGATCGGTTCGTTGCCGAACTGGTGCGCCGCGCGCAGAAGATCGCCGTCGGCGACGGTTTCTCCGCGCAGACCGAGATGGGACCGCTCGTCAGCGCTCGCCAGCGCGATCGGGTCGAAGAATACATTCGGATCGGACTCCAGGAGGGTGCGACCCTGGCCTGCGGGGGCGGCCGCCCCGCCGGCGCCCTCGGCGAGCGCGGCAACTTCATCCAGCCGACGATCTTCACCGATACCAGGCCCACGATGCGAATCGTGCGCGAGGAGATCTTCGGACCCGTCCTCGCCGTTCAGACCTTCGCCGATGAAGCCGAGGCAATCGCAGTCGCGAACGATTCGCCCTACGGCCTAGCGGGCGCCGTGTTCACGAACGACGCGGCGCGCGCCCATCGGGTGGTCCGCAAGCTGCGGGCGGGCATCACCTGGGTCAACGCCTACCACCCGACCTACAACGAAGCGCCCTGGGGCGGGTACAAGCAGTCGGGGATCGGGCGCGAACTCGGCACCTACGGCTTCGAAGCCTATACCGAGGTCAAGCAGATCAACGTGAACCTGGCAGTCGAACCGAGCGGCTGGTTTAAGGACGTTTAAAGCCGCCGCCGATAGCCGATAACAGTACGGTTGCTTGGAGCCGCTCGGCCGGCCGAGGCTGCCCGGCGGAAGGTCCGGCAGGGCGGCTGGGGCGAATCCCGCGTGTCGGCGTGGGCGACCCTCACGTCCTTTTCGTACCCCTTCGGACTTTCGAACGGAAACACCACGTGAACGATAAGGAGCTGGTCCTTACCAAAGAGGGCCTCCAGAAGCTCGAGGAAGAGCTTGACGACCTCAAGACGGTTCATCGCCGCGAGGTCAACGAACGGATCCGCCAGGCCAAAGAATTCGGCGACATCTCTGAAAACGCCGAGTACGAGGACGCCAAGCAAGAGCAGGCCTTCGTCGAAGGCCGCATCCTCAAAGTCGAGGCGATGATTCGCAACGCGCGCATCATCGATGCCTCCGAGTACGACCAGAGCGAGGTGCACCTCGGTGCCAGCGTGCGGGTCAAGGACGCGAAGACGGGGCTCACCCACGAGTTCACGATCGTCGGTTCGACCGAAGCCGATCCCGTCAACCAGCGCCTCTCCAACGAATCGCCGCTCGGCAGCGCGCTGATGGGGCGCAAGAAGGGCGACTCGGTCGACTTCAATACGCCGCGCGGCATGTCGACGTATAAGATCGAAGCGATCGGTTCGACGAAGAAGAAGGCCACGAAGAAGGCTTCGTGATGGGCGACGCTCCAGGACCCGGCCTGGGCGACGAGGCCGAGCTTGGACGGCGCGAGACCGAACTGCGCGAAGCGCGGCGAGCCAAGCTCGCCGCGCTTCGCGCGCGTGGTGCCGATCCGTTCGCGGCCACCCGCTACGACGTGACCGCGCACGCCGCGGAACTGGTGGCACGCTACGCGGGCCTAGCGCACGACGGCGACGCGCCGCCCGAAGCGGTCGCGATTGCCGGCCGCTTGATGAGCGTGCGCAAGATGGGCAAGGGCGCCGTATTCGCCGACCTCTGGGACCGCAGCGGCCGGCTGCAGATCTACGTCCGTAAGGACGCGCTCGGCGACGAGTCCTTCGCGCGATTCGACGAACTGGATCTCGGCGACGTCGTCGGCGCGACCGGCACGGTCTTTCGAACCAAGATGGGCGAACTGACGTTGCGCGTGGCGTCGTTCGTGCCGCTTTCGAAGGCGCTGGTGCCGCTGCCCGACAAGTGGCACGGCCTGCAGGACGTCGAGAAACGCTATCGCCAGCGTTACGTCGACCTGCTGATGAACGAACACGTCCGGCGGATCTTCTTGACGCGCGCGAAGATCGTGTCCGAGATGCGCCGGTTCTGCGACGCCAAGGGCTTCGTCGAATGCGAGACGCCGACGATGCTCCACCTCGCGGGCGGCGCGGCGGCGCGCCCGTTCCGGACCCACCATAACGCGCTCGACATCGACCTCGACCTGCGCATCGCGACCGAACTCAACCTCAAGCGCCTGGTCGTGGGCGGCCTCGAGCGCGTCTACGAGATCGGCCGCATTTTCCGCAACGAGGGCGTCGACACGACCCACAACCCCGAGTTCACGATGCTCGAACTATACGCGGCGTACTGGTCCGTGCACGAGATGATGGAGTTCAACGAAGAGCTGTTCGCGCATCTGGTGCAGTCGATTCACGGTTCGAGCGAAATCGTCTACGGGGACAGCCGGCTGTCGTTCGCGCGCCCCTTCAAGCGGGTCGCCTACTTCGATGCGATCGAAAAGCACGGCGGCTTCGATCGCGCCACGCTGCTGGACCCGGCCGGCGCCCAGCGCGCCCTCGGCGACCTCGGTCTGCCCGCTTCGCCGACGCACGGGCAGGCGCTCGACAAGATCTTCGAACGCGTCGTCGAGCCGCACCTCGTCGATCCGACCTTCGTGTATGATTATCCGGTCGTGATCTCGCCGCTCGCCAAACGCAAGGCGGGCGATCCCGACATCGTCGACCGCTACGAACTGTTCGGCGCCAACTTCGAACTGTCGAACGCGTTCACCGAGCTAAACGACCCCGACGATCAGCGCTCGCGTTTCGAAGCGCAGATCGCGGAGCGGCGCAGCGGCAACGACGAAGTGCCGCCGCCCGATTGGGATTTCGTGCACGCGCTCGAATACGGTATGCCGCCGACCGCCGGCATCGGCATCGGCGTCGATCGCATCGTCATGCTGTTGACCAACCAGCAGTCGATCCGCGAAGTGATCCTGTTCCCGTTGCAGCGCCCGCTCGGCGAGCGTCCGTGACCGATCGCGAACTCGTCGTGGCGCAGGCGCGGGCGCTCTTCGAGGGCGAGCGCGATGCGATTGCCAACGCCGCCAACCTGGCGGCGCTGATCTTCGCGAGTTTCTCGGATCTCAACTGGGCCGGCTTTTATTTCGTGCGCGGCGAGGAACTGGTGCTCGGACCATTCCAAGGCAAGACCGCGTGCGTGCGAATCGCGCGCGGGCGCGGCGTGTGCGGAACGGCTTGGGACAAGGGCGAGACGCTGGTCGTGCCCGACGTGCACGCGTTTGCGGGCCACATCGCCTGCGACGCGGCCTCGAACTCCGAGGTCGTGGTACCGCTGGTCGCCGGCGGGCAGGTGGTCGGCGTGCTCGACGTCGATAGCCCGCAGCGCGACCGCTTTCTCCCGGGCGACGTGCGCGCGCTCGAGGAGTTGGCCGCAGTGTACCTGGCCGCTAGCGCGTTGTAACGGCAACGCCGCCGCACAGCCTGACGCCGGCCGGCCAGCTCCCGATTCCGATCGAGGCGAGGAACGCGCGCGCGTTCGTGTTGTAGGCGGGGCAATAACCGCCTTCGCGCGGGTCGTAGCGTGCCAGCACGACGTGCGGGTTGGCGGCCGCCACGACGTAGGCGCCCTCGGCATGCCGCGGCACGACGACGGTCCGGGTGCTCGCGCGCAGGTCTGCCGCTGCGGCGTACGCGGCGCGATCGACGACGTACGGCCAACGCCCGGGCTTGAGCGCGGTATCGTTGATTGCGAGCGCGCAGAGGGTCGCGCAGACCAACATCGGCAGCGCGAACTTCGGGCGCCGCGCGACCACGTAGGCGGCCGCGATCGCCGTGCCCGCCAGCAGCGGCGCGGTCCAATGCGTGCCGATGCGGGCGATCTGGTAGGCCCAGGGGCGGTTGAAGGTCAGTTCTGCAACCAGCGGCGCTGCCAAGACGAGCGGCCGGCCGAGCCAGAGCGGCGCGAACGCGAACGGCGCGAGCAGAGCGGCGAAGAATCCAAGCTTCGAGAGCGGGTCGTCGATCCAGAGGCCGTACTGCGGCAACGACGGATGCGCGCCGTGCAGATGTTCCGCCAGTGCGAAGCCGGCGCCGTTCAGTAGGGCGAGCGCCGCGACCGCGAGGCCCATTCGGCGATCCCACCAGAGCGCGCACGCCAAGCCGAACCAAGCTAGGAACAAGCTTTGGTCTTCCTTGAGGCCGAGCAGGGCTTGTGCGACGATCAACGTCGCTGCGAGTGCGCGCCGCCGCGCCGCGATGGCGCCCGCAATTGCCAGGATCGGAACGAAGACGTTCTCGAGAAAATTTCCGTACGCGAGCCCTTGCGTGAACGGCGAGAGCAAGTACGCGATGCCTGCTGCGCCGGCAGCCCGAGCATCGGCGCCGCAGGCGCGGGCGAAAGAACAGAGCGCGGGTCCGCCGGCCGCGACCGCCAGCACCTGCACGACCAACAACGCCTGGGCGTAGGGAAACAGCCACACGATCGGCACGAGCGCAAGCAAACTCCACGAATCGTGGACCTGCAAATGCGGCCGGTACTCCGCGCCGTTCCAGGAACCGCGGCCGTGCGCTTCGCCGGCTAACCACTGCACGAAGTTGCCCGTGTCCGCACCGTAGCGCAAGGCCCACAGCTTGTTGAAATCGAGTGCGACGTACACGCACGCGAAGACGGCCGCCGCAATCGTGACGCCGCGCGTCGGTCGGAGCATCCGAAGCCCTTCGCCGCGGCTCGCTCGGCTGCTTGTCTCGCAACATGTGGGGCGTGGCGGCGGAAACGGCGAACGCGGAGTCATGCGCGTGATTGGGCCGCAGGAGCCGCAAACGCCGCGGGTCGCCGGCGTTCGTCGCATCCATGCGGTCGTCGACGCGCACAACCTCGTGCAGGACGATCGCGGTATCGGGCGTTACGCGCGCGCCGTGCTGGTTCGCGCACTCGAAGACCCGCGTTTTCGCTTCACGCTCGTCGTGCGCAGTTTGTTTCCGCGCGCGTCGCCCTTCTCGCGGGTCCTCGGCAATGCGAACGTGACGGTGAGACGCCGCGTTCCGAAGGATGCCGACGTCGTCTGGTTTCCGTGGAACGGGACGTTTCTGGGCTGCGAGGCTCCGTCCGTCGCAACGGTCCACGACGCGACGCCGTTCGCATATCCTTCCCCGTCGGCGCGAACCCGCGAGACCGAACAAGGTCCGTTCTTGCGAACGGCTGCGACCGCAAAACGAATTCTCGTGCAATCGAACTTCACGGCCGGCGAAGTCGAACGCTGGCTGGGCGTCGATCGCCGAAGGATCGTCGTTACGCCGCTGGCGGCCGATGCGCTCGTATTTCGTCCGGGGCCGGTCGGGAAGCTGCCCGCCGTTGTCGGTCGCGAACCCTACTTGCTGTACGTCGGCGCGCATGACGAACGCAAGAACACGGCGACCCTTTTCGAGGCCTACGCGCGCGCGTTCCCGGCCCGGACGCCGCGTTTGATCGTGACGCGGCGGCCGGCCGTCGTACCGCCGGGCGTCGTCGTCGTCGACGACTGCAGCGACGCGGAGTTGGTGTCGCTCTATCGCGGTGCGCTGTTCGTGGTGGCTCCGTCGCCGTACGAGGGATTCGGTCTTCCGGTGCTCGAGGCGCTGGGCTGCGGGGCGCCGGTGCTCGCGGCGCGTGGCGGCGCGCTGGCCGAAATCGGCGGCGACGCGGTCGGCTGGGTCGACGAGCCGATGCGCGTCGACGCTTGGGTCGACGCACTGCGCGCGCTGGCCGCCGACGGCGCGGCCCGCACGCGCCTGAGCCTGGCGGGACCGCCGCACGCCGCAACGTTCTCGTGGAGCCGTTGCGCAACGCAGACGCTGGCGGTGTTGCGCGAGGTCGCCGAGGACCGGTAGGGCTCCAGGCGGCGGCCGCGACTTCAGACGGGGGGTCGACGGGGCCAATAGGCCCTGGGCGGCGCTTCAATGGGGCGATAGACTGGTGGGGCCGTGGATCGACGCAAGGTTATCGCTTCCTTGGCTGCCGCGCTGTTATTCGCAGCGCTGGTGGCCCCTGTCCAGGCCCGCACGACCGGCGCGCGTCACACGTTTTTTTCGCCCATCCGCGAGCTGCCGCCGAGCCTGGTGTACGTCGCGAGCACGCCGACGAATTCGATCAGCGCGTACGCCTCCGATTCCAGCGGCAATGCGAGCCCGATCCTGACGATTGCGGGTTCACGGACCGGGCTCGACGGGCCGGTGGGTCTCACCTTCGATTCCGCGGGCCGGCTCTACGTCGTCAATCACGGCGCAAGCTCGAGCGTTACGGTCTACGCTCCGTTCGTGCGCGGCAACGTCGCGCCGCTGAGCACGCTGGCCGGGCCGCAAACGGACCTCAATGCGGTATCGTCGCCGCCCGACTACCCGACGGGTGCGATCGCGGTCGACCTCGCGCACGACCGTATGTTCGTGGCCAGAGTTTCGCAAGAGCAGGTTCCACTGAACGGCACCGTGCTCGTCTTCGCCGCTACCGCATCCGGTAATCAAGCACCGATCGGCAGCATCGGCCAGCCCGACGGTATTGCGGCCACCTTGTACGGAGCCTGGACGAGTCCAAGTCTCGGCTTCGAGCCGGGCGCTCAAGAGCTTCTGGTGGGGACGAATCTCAACGCCTGCTGCAACTCGAGCGACGGCTGGGACTATTATCGCGCCGGCGATCTTGCGGTTGGGAACCGATTCTCCTACGCGGAGAACGACGGGCTCCTCGGCTTTGCCGTCGCGCCGGCCTCGGGCGATGTCGTCGCGGACTGGGCCGCTACGCTCGACGTTTGGCCGGCAAACGTTACCGGCAGCGACAGCTGTTGGGGCGCCGGTCCGCCGTGCGTGGCGGACGTGCCGTGGCTCGTGCTGTCCGATCCGCTCGGTGTCGGCTTCAGCGCCGTCGCCGTCGACGCGGGCGATACCATTTGGGGCCTCAGCGGGTCGAGCACGCTCGAGGCATTTCCCCGCGGCAGCACGGCGCCGCGCACGATCACGGGTCTGATTGGAGCCGCCGCAATTGCCGTCATGCCGCTCCCGCGCGGCGCGCCCTGCTCGCGCCCGGGGCTTTGTGGGCGTTCCCCGATCTCACGCTAACCGCCCAAGCGAAGGCCGGCCCGCATGGGACGCGAATCGAGCGTTACGCGGCGTCGAGAGGTGCGGACGATGCAGACGGGTCAAGGTGGGCCGATCGGGTTTTCCGGCGATATCAAGCCGCTGTTTCGCGAGACGGATCGCACTGCGATGCACGCGGCCTTCGATCTTTGGAATTACGACGACGTCGTGCGACACGCGCAGGCGATCTTGCACGCGGTGAGCAGCGGCGCCATGCCCTGCGACGGAGCGTGGCC
>Ga0302314_10010881_pt1 | contig 15896 bp, 10 predicted proteins | sample III_Palsa_N2_3_FD_200533 | JGI IMG/M metagenome (GOLD analysis project Ga0302314, IMG submission 200533) | Peat permafrost microbial communities from Stordalen Mire near Abisko, Sweden - III_Palsa_N2_3 | ecosystem: Environmental > Terrestrial > Soil > Palsa > Peat permafrost | place: Sweden... | reverse complement strand
GGCCATGTTGTGCGTCCTGGCCGCCAGCCGTACAGCGACGGTATGCGCCTCAGCGATGTCTTGCGCAGCTACCAGGACATGCTGCCGGAGCCTGCGTCTCAGGGTGAAATCGTTCGTCTCGTGCCACCCGATCTTCACGCGGAGACAATTTCTTTCGATGTGCCCGAGGTGCTCATCGGAAATGTGAATATAAAGTTACATTCATTCGACACAATCCGCATCTTTGGCCGTTATGAGGTGGACGCTCCCAGGGTCACGATTAGCGGGGAAGTAATGCGGCCAGGTTCGTTCCCGCTCTCTAAAGGTATGACAGCCGCGCAGCTTGTACGCATGGCCGGAGGCCTGAAGAGCGACGCGCTGAAAAGCAGCGCCGATCTGACCAGCTATACCGTCGAAGATGGGACTAAGGTTGTTGGTTCCACCATCGCAGTGCGCATTGGCGATGCGATGGAGGGAAAGGATGCTGCCGCGGACGTGGTATTGAAGCGCGGCGACATTCTTACGGTTCACCAGATCACTGGATGGAGCGATATTGGCGAGTCGGTGACGATCGTGGGCCAGGTCGCCTTCCCCGGCAGCTACGGTTTTCAGCAAGGAGAACGTCTTAGCTCCGTCCTCCGCCGCGCCGGTGGCTTTTGCGAGACCGCCTACCCCACAGGCGCCGTCCTCGTGCGGGACCAGGTGCGCGCACTTGAAGAAAAGAGCCGTGAGGAGCTGATTCGCCAGATTGAGACGAGTTCCGCAGCCGCGCGACTTTCGCCTAACCTGGGCTCCGGAGATGAATCGTCGACATTGAAACTCATCCAGGCGCAACAGGACGAGGTACTTTCGCGCTTGAAAAGTGAGCCTCCCAGCGGCCGTCTGGTCGTACACCTTAGCGCCGACATCGCGAGCTGGGCTAACACCCCTGCGGACATCGAGCTTCGCCGGGGAGATGTGCTGACCATTCCAAAGCGCCCCAGCTTTGTGCTCGTTACCGGTCAGGTCTATAACTCCACCGCTCTCACGTTCACCCCCGGCAAAACGGCGGACTGGTATCTGCGCCACGCCGGCGGAACGAACGGCACTGCCAATCGAAAAGAGATATTCATCATCCGCGCGAACGGCTCGGTCATCGGCCGCCACTCCGGCGAATGGTTCGATGCGAATGTGCTCTCGACGAGGCTCAATCCAGGAGATGTTGTTGTCGTCCCGCAGAAGGTAATTGGGGCATCGCTCTTCTGGCGCAATCTGCTGACAACTGCGCAACTCGCCTCCTCCATTGCGATCACCGCAGCAGTGGCCAGCCTCTAGGAGCCCCATCACCATGACCTTATCCTCGAACGAGATCGAAAATATTGCGGCGGCTAGACCGGCTAACTGGGTTGCTCACGCCACGCTGCTTTGGCAACACCGCCGTCTGCTCGCGCTGGTGACTGCCGTTGCGCTGCTCGTCGGCCTCGGCATAGCCTTTGCGATCCCGAAACGCTACGAGTCCGTTACTCGGATCATGCCGCCCGATCAACAGGGTTCAGGCGCACTGATGCTTGCGGCACTCACCTCTCGCGCTGGAGGGCTGGGCAGCCTCGGAAGTCTTGCTGGAGGCCTGTTCGGCGGCCACACGACCACCGCGCTCTTTGTGGACTTGTTGCACAGTGGGACCGTCAGCGGACATCTGATCGAGCATTTTCATCTACAAGAGATCTATCGCAACCGCTATCGCACCGACACGGCCAAGCACCTCGCGCGGATTACGACCATTGTCGACGACAAGAAGAGCGGCGTGATCACCATATCAGTGCAGGACACCGATCCGGAGCGCGCTCGTGACCTGGCACAAGGCTATCTCGATGAGTTGAACAACCTCGTCACCCAGACCAGCACCTCCTCCGCGCATCAGGAACGCATCTTCATTGAGCGCCGCCTGCACTCTGTTGAGGCGGACCTCGAACGGGCACAGCTCGAGTTGAGTGAGTTTTCAAGCAAAAACAGCACCATCGATATCACGGCGCAGACCCGAGCCATGGTGGACGCCGGCGCAAGAGTGCAAGCGGAAGTCCTGGTCGAACAGTCCGGTCTTGACGCCATGCGCCAGATCTATGGTGACGGCAACGTGCGCGTACGCGAGACCGAAGCGCGCATCGCCACCCTTCAGCACGAACTTGAAAAGATGAGCGGTACGTCCGCGCCTCTGCCCTCCGGTGCTGCCATCGGTACAGACACAGCGGAGGACAGGGGTGAACTCTATCCGCCGCTGCGCCAGCTTCCACGTCTCGCCGTCCCGTATGCCGATCTCTACCGGCGCGTGAAGGTGCAGGAGACCGTCTTCGAGCTTCTGACGCAGCAGTATGAGATGTCGCGCATTGAAGAGGCGAAGGATGTTCCTGTTGTAAGTGTGATCGATCCTCCTGGGGTGCCGGAGAAGAAGTCGTTTCCGCCGCGTCTGCTGGTCGCCCTGTCCCTGACAGCTGCCTGCTTCGCGTTTACATCGGCATGGATATTGATGCGAGACCGCTGGGCGCAGATCTCCGCCGCCGATCCGCGCAAGCTGCTGCTGCATGACATGCTCTCGAGCGTTCAGCGAAACCGGAGTGCGCAATGAAGGTACATCTCGCGAACGCAACGTATGGCGTGCTCGACTATGCTGCCTATCCGGTCGGCATGTTGCTGGTGGCCCCGGTTGTTCTGCGCCACCTGGGGATCGCCGAGTTCGGGATATGGACGGTGGCAACCGCTGCCGTTAGTACCGGCGGCATCGTCGCTTCGGGGTTTGGCGACGCCAACATCCAGCATGTTGCCAGGCTGCGCGGCTCAGGCGAAAAGAATGCCCTGTCCCGTGCCGTTCGCAGCATGATGGGCATCAACCTGGCGCTTGGCATCGTCTTCGCGCTCATCGGATGGTCGTTGTCGCCGTATGCGGCGCGGCACGTTGTCTCCGGTTTCAGCCAGCAACGGGCGTGTCTGCTGTCGCTTCGCATGGCCAGCATACTGATGCTTGTGCGAGCGCTAGAAAGCGTAAGCATTAGCACGCTGCGTGCCTTTGAACGATACGGCGCGGCGGTCCGCATCAGCATCAGCGTGCGTCTGCTGACGCTCGCAGCTGCGGCGGCGCTGGCCTGTATGGGACGTGGCACTGCCAGCATCATGGCAGCTACACTCATCCTCGTCGTGCTGGGAACAGCCGCGCAGCTGCTTCGGCTGAGACAGTTTCTTGGATACACGTCCCTATGGCCGGCGTTCGACCGCGACGCGACACGGGCCTTGTTCGGCTTCGGGGTCTTCACCTGGATTCAAGCCGTTGCCGGCGTTATCTTCAGCCAGGTCGACCGACTCGTGCTGGGAGTCTCGCTCGGTGCGGTCACTGTCGCCTCCTACGCCCTCTGTGTCCAACTGTCGCAACCGGTATTCGGTCTTACCGCCGCTGCGCTGCACTTCCTGTTTCCTTACCTGTCCGGGCGCGTCGGCACCCTCTCCGCGGAGGATCTGAAGCGGACTTTGCAGAAGGCCTTCGTTTGCAACCTGCTGCTGGTTTCACTCGGGACGGTTCTTCTTCTGGTCTTCGGAGACAGCATCCTCCATGTGTGGGCAGGCGGGGCCATCGCACAAGCGGCCGCCCCAATCTTTCCGACGATCGTGGCTGGCTCAGCGCTGCTGGGTCTCGGCGTCACTGGGACCTATGCCATGCTGGCGCTCGGCCGGGTGCGGATCGTTGCTGGGCTAAGTCTCGCCAGCGGTGCGGCAATGCTTCTGCTGATGTCGTGGCTTCTTTACCGCAATGGAGTCGAAGGCCTTGCGATGGCACGCCTCTGCTATGGCTCGTTCAGCCTGCTACTGTATCTGCCGCTCTTACGCCGCCTCCACGCAGGAATCAACATTGCGCAGCCCAACTCGGCTCTTTGCCAGCTTCAGGAGGGGCCCGGCGTATGAAAATTCTGCTTGCGGCTGCTTCCTTCTCCTCCGAACTCTCGGGTGTTCAGCGTCATGCTTTGAACCTTGCACGATGCCTCCTCACTCGCCTCGAAGTGTCAGAGCTGCACCTTATCATTGCGCCCTGGCAGGTCGAACTCGTGCGCAACTCGCGACTGGATGCCAATCCGCGTCTGCAACTCCATATAGCTCTTATGAAGCACGGAGCGTTCAGCCGCAACCTCTGGTACTACCGTCGTCTGCCTCGTCTGGCCACTCAACTCGGCGTCGATCTCGTGCATCTCACTTACCCGGTTCCGGTGGATGCTCGTGCATTTTCTTGCCCCACGGTCGTCACCCTGCACGACCTCTATCCCTACGACGTTCCGTCGAACTTCGGCGTGCCCAAGGTAATCTTCAATCGGCTCATCTTGCAACAGTGTCTTCGCAGCGTCAACTCGATTGCCTGCGTCTCCGATGCCACCTATCGGCGCCTGGGCCTGCATGTTTCACAGCCTGTCGGGCAGAAGGCGCTGCGCATCTACAACTGCGTCGAGCCAGATACGCAACGCCCTGCACCAGACCTCGCGCAAAGCCCGATCCACAACTGGAGCGGCGGCACGTTCCTGCTCTGCGTCGCACAACATCGCCGCAACAAGAACATCCCATTCCTGCTCCGTGTCTTCCAGCGCCTCATTCATCGTGGCCAGATCGATCCCTCCATGCAGTTGCTGCTGGTTGGAATTGAAGGGCCGGAGACCGGTAGCATCCGGCGCGCCATCGCACGGTCGGGGCTTAGCGGAAACGTGTTGCTGATGGAAGGTTTGTCCGAGCCGGAGCTGCAGTGGTGCTACAGAAACTCCAGCGCTCTGCTCGCCCCTTCGACCATCGAGGGCTTCGGCCTCCCGCTGGTGGAGGCGCTCCTCGCCGGTTGCCCTGTCATCTGCTCCGACATTCCCGCCTTTCGCGAGTTCGGTGCAGATCGCTGCAGCTATGTGCCGTTGGATGCACGCGCCGAAGAAGCCTTTGCCAGGGCCATCGTTGCGCAGCTCAGGGAGGTGCGCGGTGGGCCTGTCCCCATGCCACTGCTCTCCGCTCCGGTCATAGCCGGCCAGTATATGCAGTTATACGGCGGGCTGCTTGCGTACGCCCAGGCCACGCAAACTCTTTCATTCCCCGTTCCAGAACCCGCGGCAAGGCCGGAAAGGCCATCCCTATGAACATCACAGGACTGCATCTCTCAGCGAATGTTCTAGGAGTTGACGTCGATGCCATCGACATGGGGCGGGCCCTGCTCCATATCGCAACCTCGCTGCAGGAATCCCGCAAAGGGTACGTCTGCGTTGCGGGGGTACACGGCATCATGGAGGCGCAGCGTTATCCTCGTCTCGCCGAGGTCTACTCCGGCTCCGAGATGACCATTCCTGATGGCATGCCGCTGGTCTGGGTCGGACGCGCGCAAGGCCATCAGTCCATGCAGCGTGTCACTGGACCGGACCTGATGCTGGAGATCTTCCGACGCAAGGAGTTTGCCGGGCTCACTCACTATTTGTACGGTGGGGATGAGGGTGTTGCGGACGATCTACGGCACAAGCTCACCCAGCAGTTTCCATGGGTGCGCATCGTCGGCACTTGCACACCGCCGTATGGAGACCTGTCGCACGCAGAGCAGCAACAGCTGATCGCAAGTATCGCCGAACTCAAACCTGACATTATCTGGGTTGGCATCAGCTGCCCTAAGCAGGAGCTGTTCATGTCTCGCTATTTGCCGATGCTGGACACCAGACTCATGTTCGGCGTCGGCGCTGCGTTCGACTATCACACCGGCCGCATTCGAGATTGTTCTGATTGGATTAAACGGGCCGGCTTGCAGTGGTTGCACAGACTGCTACAGGATCCGCGGCGATTGTGGCGCCGCTATCTGCGCAACAATCCTGCCTTTCTCTTTCACATCGCATTGCAGCTCTCAGGTTTGCGGAGATATCCTCCCGTGCCGCAGATACACCCATCCAAGACGCCCTATCGCACCGAAGTCAGCTCTTCGTAGTTGCAGCCACGCTGTTGAACGCTTCGGTTTCGCATGGTTTTTGGAGGCTCTGACAGCTTCGATTTCGTCTATCTCCAGCCCAAGTGCGTACTCGCAATCCACATCAACTCATTTCCGCGCCGCATGACATTTTGGGAGGGACAACACGAATCTCGTGGCTGCAATCTACTGCTTATTTGCGAATCCTGACACATCGAAAGCCGATATTCGAGGCCGAGCTATCGGGTGTATTTGAAGTCCGCGCAGCTATGCGGTAACGATTGCAGTAAGACTCGTGGCACAAGAAGGATCCGCCCTTCATCACCTTGGTCTGCCCGGTTGCCGGTCCCAGCGGATTGTGCAGGATCGGTTTTGCTGTGAAGTCGTTGTGGAACCAGTCGGCACACCACTCCCAGACGTTACCCGTGGCAGAGTAGATCCCGTATCCATTGGGTGGAAATGCATCTACCGGGCAGCTCCCAGCGAAGCCATCTGCCGCGGTGTCATCGACAGGAAACTGGCCTTGCCATATATTGCAGCGATGCTCTCCTTCAGGTGTAAGGTCGTCGCCCCAGGGATAGAGTTTCTGCTCCAATCCACCACGCGCCGCATACTCCCATTGAGCTTCCGTAGGAAGTTGTTTCGACGCCCAAGCAGCGTAAGCTACAGCGTCGTTCCATGAGACATGAACAACCGGGTGGTCGAGCCTATCGCCCACATCGGAGCCCGGACCCTCGGGCTGGCTCCACATCGCACCTGGGACCTTGCACCACCAAGGGGTTTGGGCAACAGTGTCTTCGACAACGGCTTCGAAACGATCCTTTGGGATATGAGACCAGAAGACAAACGACCAGCCAAAGACTTCAGCCTCGGTTCGATAGCTGGTGGCGGCGATGAAGGCGGCGAAGTCCGCATTGGTGACGGGGAAAGTGTCAATATCGAAGCCTGAGAGTGCGACAGGCCGGACTGGGCCCTCGCCATCGGCAGGGAAGCCGTGGACGTAGTCTGTGCCCATCAGGAAGGTCCCGCCCGGAAGCGAGGCGAAAGGCCTGTCCTGGTCGGAGGACATCTTCGGGGTACCGACATGCGACGCCAAAGCCGCGAGGGCAGCACTTGCTCCGCGATCCTGGCGAGGAGCACAGCAAGACGGCTTAGCGCCATCATTGTTGTGCTCCAGGCCTGTAATGCTTGATGGGATGTCCTGCTTCATGTTGATCATGGATACAGCTTTGCCGGAGCGATCTCCGGCTCCGGCTCGCCGGCTGCGACGAGAAGCTTCTTCAGCTGCTCGCGCAACTCATCTGCCTTCAAACGATACTCCTTGCGGCCGGCAAGATTGACAAGTTCATTGGGATCGGCGCGCTGATTGTAGATCTGATACTCCGTGTAAGTTGTGGCAGCCTGCTCCTTCGCACCGGAGATGTCGGCAACACAATAAGTCCAATCCGGGGTACGAATCGCTCGCCCTGTCATCGATTCGCTGATTTGAATGAGCTGCTGGTTCGGCCAATTTTGGCGGGCTTCAGGATCGTTGAGCAGAGGGAGGACGCTTTGTCCCTTCCACGTAGGCGGCACAACTATGCCCGCTGCTTCGAGCAACGTCGGCGCAACATCGATCAATCCCACAAGTTCGGGTATCTGCTGCGTACCTCGAAAGCCTGGGCCGTCGATGATCAACGGCACGCGCAACGAGCTGTTGTGCGTGCTGCGTTTGTACTCTCCGTTGCGGGTTGCGAAGTGGCAGCCATGATCGCTAAGAAAGACGAAGATGGTGTTTTCAGCCAGATGCTCTTCTTCGAGTATCTTGCGGATACGCCCAACGGAAGTGTCGATAGCCTCAATGCAACCATAGTAGTCCGGCAACTGCGCCTGCCATATGCCGGGTAGCGCCCGAAGGTCATCCGGGACGCTTCCATTCAGAAAGCGTTCAGCGGCGCCCTTCGGAGCAATAGGTTGATGCATGTCGTTCTGCTGATGCGGCTCGAGCTGCGAGATAAACAGGAAGAACGGCTTGTCCTGCTTCTGCCGGAGAAAGCGTTCCGCACGATCGGTGAGGAAGTCCACGCGATACTCGTCTTTGTAGGTGATCGGTTGATTGTCACGGTCCCAGATCGTGCCTTCATACGGATGCGATGTGTTCTCGATCGCGTTGGCGCCCTCCCATAGATCGAGAAATCCGCCACGGTCCTCGGCCTTTACAGCTCCTGGACTTCCACCTTGCGCGGGGTTCTCAAGAGCCAGGTGCCACTTGCCGATTAGATTCGCTGTATAACCCGCCTTGCGCAACTCACCGGCAAGCGTCGGGAGCGATTTATCGAGTGCCAGACCGTTGTGCCATACACCCGTCTCCGTGGCGTACCGGCTGGTGAAGAGCACAGAACGCGAAGGTGCGCACACGGGTTGATTGGTAACGGTCTGCGTAAAGTTCTTGCCCCGGGCCGCAAGTGCATCGATGTTAGGGGTATGTGTCGAACTATTGCGTCCGTTAGCGCCGACAAAGTCCCAGCGAAACTGGTCGGCAAGATAAAGAATAATGTTGGGTGGTCTTGAGGGTTTCGTAGCGGTTTTGCCTGGTTGTGCATTGACTGCGGCCGGGACCGCAGCAGCCACTGTAGCCGCTACGGTCCCCTTCAGAAATGATCTGCGACTTTCCTGATGCTCTGACATGGTCAATCTCCTACCAATAAACCTTTGCAGCGAACTGCAGTTGCCTTGATGAGTTGGCGTCGCGCGTGCTGGTGATCGACGCAAAGGTGGTTGGCGAAGTGAACGTAAGGCTGCCCGGAGCGGAGAAGTTCGGAGTGTTGGTTATATCGAAGGCTTCGGCCCGAATTTCCAGGCGTGTTCCCTCGACAAGCGGAATCTGCCGGAAGAGCGAAACATCGAGCTTGCGATAGGCCGGTCCGCTAACCTGGGTTGGGGATCCGCCCAGCAGTGCGACACCGGTGGCCGTCGTTGCTGGGTTTGCAAACGCCGCTGCATTGAGAAAGTGCGTCGCATTATGCGGCCCGGCGTACGGGTTCTGTGCTGGGACCGTTAGTGCATTGCAACCCAGGCCGGCTGTGGTTGTTGTGGTGCAGGCGACCGTGAATGGTTGACCATCCTGCGCAGTTGCTACTCCTTGCAAAGACCATCCACCGGCAATTGCCGACGCAAGACCCTGGGCCAGCAAAGGCTGACCGTGGCCAAAGGGCAACGAGTATGTCCCGCTGGCATGGAAGATATTGCGGACATCGATGTCGCACAACGCATAATCAGCAGCGATGCCTACTCCTGGAACGTAAGGCGCTCGATAGCTGCCGATGTCGTTGTCGAGGATATCGCGCGCATCGCCAAGGCACTTCGAGTAGGTGTAATTGGCGTCCACAGTAAGATCATGCCGCCAACGGCGGGTGAGGTCGATCTGCAGGCCGTTGTAGTTCGAAAAGCCTTCGGGAATTACGAAGGATCCGCCGCGCGCGAAGTCGGGAAAGAAGCTGTTGGTCTGCGCATTGGCCGTCGAAGGAAGAATGACGTTTAGCGTGTTGGTCCCAATCGTGCTCTGCAGGTGTTTGGAGACAGAGCCATCGTAGGCCAGCTTCAGCAAAGTCGTCGGGTTCAGTTGATACTGCACCTGCATGTTGTAGCCTTCACTGTAAGCGCTTTTCCAGTTGTAGCCGCGACCCAGCAAACCTATGCTCGACAGGTTCGCAACAGACGCGCTGAGCGGCACGTTTGTAAGGCCATTGCTCAGTGTTCCGATGGAATTGGTCGGCGTGAGCGGCGTGACGGCGTTCGCGTCCGTGTAACTGGTTGCTATGTTGAAGGGGAAGTTGGCCGCGGGCATGGCACTGAGCCCATAGTTCTCGTAGCCGCCATAGAACAACCCGTAGCCAGCATGAACAACTGTTCGCGAGTTGAGCTGATAGGCCGCACCGAACCGTGGCGCAAAGTTCAACTTCTGCGCCACGCCGAGGCCGGCATTACCGGTAGGCACAAAGGCGATGTTGTCCTTGGCCAGCAACGCGAGAAAAGCAGCGGGTACGGACGCAGCCTGCGAGTTCGGAATCAGGAACTGCGCACCAACGGCGGGATCGCTGAAAGGCCCAGGAAGGAAGTTCGCCTGCCGGTTGTTGCGCTCGGTCGGAACGCCATAGTGTTCCCAGCGTAGACCGAGGTTGAGCGTCAATTTAGATGTCGTACGCCAATCGTCCTGAACGTAGACACCGAAGTACGTGCGGTGTAGGTTGCTGATCGGCGGAAAGCTGGAGGCACTGACGCTATTCGCCCCGCCAACATTATTGATTCCGCCGGTGACCGTCGTTGCAGTTGGGTTCAGTAGAAATTGGGCGCGATCGGTACTGCCATCCGTCTGACCGAAGACGGAGGTATAGATGCCGTTGAAGCCGAACGATCCGCGCGCCGCCGAAGGTGTCGAGGTGGGATAAGAGAGATTCTGGTAGATCACACCGGTGCGCAGCACATGCCGTCCATGCGAACTGGTGAGATTGTCCGAGTACTGCGTAATATCGCTGGCCTTGTTGCTGGGCAGCGAACCCGGTTGCCCAAGGCTGTTCAGGTTACCGAAGGATAAGGTCGGCAGGCCGCCATTACCGGGAAACTGAGGGATTCCGCCAATGCCGTACTCGGCTGGAATACCAAGTTGGTTTGCGAAGAGTTGGCGACGGATGTCGGAGACACGACTGTAGCCAACTCGTGCTTCATTCAGCAGGTGTGGTGTGAAGATGTGCGTTTCGCTCACAGCTACATTTTGTGCCTGCGTAGCTCCGTTGCCTGGCCGGCTGGCCTGGCCGTCGGCAATACCTGGGAAAGGTCCGGGGTTTATCTGGTCGGTATTGAGATAGCTATAGCGAGCGAAGGCTGAGTCGCGGTCGCCAAAGTGTTGATCGAGCCGCAGGTCGATACCGTTGCTGTTATAAGTCTGGCTTGGGAAGGACGTGTAGTTGTTGGTGATGCCGGCAGCAGTAGGAGCCGGATACAGGCCTAGCAGCGCGATAGCGTTGGAGTTCAGGCGTCCTGCCGGCAACTGATTGAGCAATGCCTCTTGTCCCGCAGTGTTGAAGACTGTCTGGCTGCCCAGCGTACCTGCATAGAACGGATCGCGTACGTCACTGGTACTCGTCGCTTTCAGACCGGTGGTCGGGTCGATAACGCCGGATGTTGTAGCGCGGCTGGTGGCCGGATCGAAGATGGTACCGACCGGAAAGGTTCTGCCCAGCGCATCGGTCTTCGTTCCACTCTGCAAGGCGATCAGATCGGCGAAGTTCGTAAATCCCGACGTACTCTCGGCGTATGTCGGCACTGTACTCACCTGGCTGGCATCCTGTGCGCGGCGCAGACCCTGGTAGTCGAAGAAGAAAAAGGTCTTGCCATGGCCGTTATACAACTTGGGAATAACAACTGGCCCGCTAAATGCGAAGCCGAACTCGTTCTGGCGAAAGCCCGGCTTGGTCGGCGCCGTGGCGAAGTAGTTGCGAGCGTCGAAGACATCGTTGCGAACGAACTCCCACGCATCACCGTGGAAAGCGTCCCCGCCGGACTTGGTGGAGACATTGAGCACCGCACCAGCTGAGTGGCCAAACTCCGCAGAGTAGTTGTTCGTCTGCACAACGAACTCTTGCAACGCATCGGGAGGCGGGATCACGACATATTGCGCCTCGTTCACGTAGTCCATGATGGCGGCGTTGTTGTCGATGCCGTCGAGCAGATAGTCGTTCTGGCCGCGTCGCTCACCGTTAGAGCTGAAGGAACCGCTGGCTGCGAGGCCTCGTGAGTCAGCCTGCGCGATGGTGATGCCGGGAGCCGTCTGCGCCAGGAAAACCACATTGCGGCCGTTCAACGGCAAGTCATTGATACTGCGCGCACTGACCAACTGCTGTAGCGCCGAACTCTGGGTCTCTAATTGAGGGGCGGCTGCAGCAACTTCAACGGTCTGAGTTACAGCGCCAACATGCAGCGACACGTCTTCGCGGACGGTCGATTGCGCGGTGATCGTAAGACCGGTCTGTACATAGCGCTCAAAGCCTTCACGCTCAACGCTGAGCGTGTAGGTCCCGATCGCAAGCGGGGAGAAGGTGAAGCTGCCATCACGGCCGGACTTTAACGTTCGCTCAACGCCGGTAGACTCCTGTTTTAGCCGAATGCTGGCATCGGCAACCCTTTGCTGTTGACCATCAGCCACCGTACCTACGATGGCGCCTGTATCGACCTGCGCTGAAACTGACAAGACCGATGAGATAAGCAGAAATGAGAGAAGAAAGAACTTACGCAAAGACACACTGCCTCCAGAATGAGGTGAGGCGAAGACACGCTTGCACCGTGCGGAAGTACACGCACACCGGTACAGCCGTCGTTCGAACTTAGATTGAAAATGGATGGGTCAGGGAGTTACAGGCAACAGGAACAACAACCGGTGCGGGGAGCATCCGGCTGGAGGCTAAGCAAAGCCATCACGAGTTGTCGATCATGGTTGATCATTTTTTGCCCGGTACTTCGCAAAGAATAAAACGGATGCCTTTCTGTGTCAACCCCGGCTCAATCGAAAAAATGCTTATTGCGGCTTTGTTCTGCATGAATATTTATGTAAACTCAGTCGCAATGGTTGCCAACTACAGCTCGCTTTGTTGCCGCACATCTTGCGTGGGCGAATTGCGTGGTTGGATCGATTGCATCGTCGTCAGTTGTTGATTCCCTGAGACAGACGTGCCTCTGTATCTGCCCGATATCGCCCGATGTCGGGCTTTCGTGTTTTTGCGCTTCCATCGCGCATGCCCATCGCCAACGAAGTACAACATCCTGTAGTCATCAAGCAACAAAGGAACCTTATGAATCGCCGCGATTTTATTGCCCTGGGAGGGTCCGCTCTGCTGAAGAGCGGCACTATACTTCCCTCGTCGCCCAATCAGAAAGCAGCCGAGCTGCCGGCAGCTCCGCCGCGCGTCAGCGGACAAAGCAAGCCCAACATTCTCATGATCATGGCCGACCAGCTACGCATGGATTGCATAGGCGCATACGGCAACAAGGTGATCAAGACACCACATCTGGACCGCCTCGCCCGAGAGGGTGTTCGCTTCCAGAACGCCTACACTTGCACGCCAAGTTGCACCCCCGCACGCACCGCGCTGATGACAGGCCTTGGCCCCTGGAAGCATGGCATGTTAGGTATGACAAACATGGCGACGAATCCATATCCCATAGAAAAGGCCGCGGCGATGGCGGCCGCTGGATACTATACAACATCGATTGGGAAGAACCACTACTATCCCATCACCAACCCGCATGGGTATCACCATCTGATCAGCGATGAGCATTGCAGCTACTGGTTTCACAACGAGGGCGAGACGGACGCTCAATCCTCCGAGGAGCGCTGCGACTATGAGTCGTGGTTCTGGTCGCAGGTGCCGGACAAAGATCCTCATGCAACCGGCTTGGGGTGGAACGACCAACCCAGCAAGCCCTTCGTCTATCCCGAAGAACTGCACGCCACGCACTGGACAGGCACAACCGCAGTCCGCTTTCTACAGCAATATGACCGCAAGGAACCTTTCTTTCTGAAGGTCTCCTTCATTCGCCCTCATAGTCCTTACGATCCGCCGGAGCGCTTCTTCAAAATGTACGAGGACGCTCCGCTGCCCGAAGCACAGGTAGGAGAGTGGGCTGCGCGTTACGAAACACGCAGCAGCGATCGCGATGATCTGTGGCATGGCAAGCTCTCGAAGCAGGAGATACGAAGGTCGCGCCAAGGCTACTACGGTTCAGTAAGCTTCGTGGACGAACAGGTGGGGCGGATTCTTGAGGCGCTTGAGCAGCGCAAGATGCTGGACCATACTTTGATCGTCTTCTTTTCCGATCATGGAGACATGCTCGGCGATCAGAATCTTTGGCGAAAGACATACGCCTACGAGCCCTCTGCGCATATACCCCTGTTGTTGCGTCCAGCAGCCGGGATGAAGCTTGGTCAAGCCGGCCAGGTGGTCGAGAATCCCGTGGAGATTCGCGATCTTCTACCAACATTTATGGATGCAGCCGGAGCGCCGATTCCACCGAATCTCGACGGCAAGAGCCTCCTGCATCTTGTACGCAGTGAAGGTAAGGATTGGCGCCCCTATATCGATCTTGAACACAACGTTTGCTACAACATCACCAACCATTGGAATGCGCTGACGGACGGCAAATGGAAGTACATTTTCCATGCGTATAGTGGCGAGGAGCAGTTCTTCGATCTACAGCACGATCCCCGGGAGCTAAGAGATCTGGCTTTAGAGCAAGCACATCGCGAGATTCTCTCAGCATGGCGTGAACGGCTTATCGAGCACTTGAGGGAACGGGGTGAGGACTGGGTATGCGATGGCAAACTCATGCTGCGCAAGCAGAGCATGATGCTCTCGTCAAATTTTCCAGGCTACAGGCCAGTGAAAGTAGAGTGACTAGAAGAGGCGAAGGAATCATTCGAGACAGGCCCCTCGCTAAAATAGCGACCCGCTGTTGAATCAACCAGACAGGTAAAGCGTTCAGATTAATGGTTGGCATAAAACTTTATCTCTTCCGCTGTAGACGTTTTTGTAGATGTGGTTGCATCCGAGATTCATCGAAAACCAAATATCGACGCATCTTTTGGTGCTAGTGCACCTGGCCAGCTACCAGATGGTCTGTTTCATCGATTTGTAAGTGCTCGAAAATAAATGGTCGGGGCGAGAGGATTCGAACCTCCGACCCCCTGGTCCCGAACCAGTTTCCGCGAGTTATTGAAATTCATTGAAACTGAGTGACCGTAACTGATTGATATTGAACGTGTTGCAGCCACTCTGTTGAACGCTTTGGTTTCGTGCGGCTCTTGGAGGCTCTGACAGCTACGATTTCGTCTACACCTGTTGCGAAAACCTCGGTATCATCGTCGCATGGCGGTCATTCACATCTCGCGTACCGAAGCGGCAAATGATTTCGATGGTCTTTTGGCCCGTGCTGACGGCGGCGATGAGATCCTCATCGAATCCAACGCGCGTGTCATTGCTAGGCTATTGCCAGGCGATGTGCCACGAACACGCTTGCTTTCCGAGTCGCTTAGAATTCTCAAAGAACGTGGTTCTACAGTAACACTGGATGGCGACTTCGGGCGGCACCTCGAAGAGGTTATTAACAGCCATCGCGAGCCCATGAATCCGCCGGCATGGGACTGATCCTCGATTCCAGTGTCGCTATCGCCGCTGAGCGCCGCGGAGATACGCCAGAGCAGATGGTGGAGCGGGCGATCAGCTTGGCAGGCAATCAAGAAGCGGCCTTTTCGTCTATCGGCCTCACTGAACTGGCACATGGCATCTACCGGGCAGATTCGGAACAGAGGCGACTGCGTCGTCAAGCGTTCGTGGAAGAGCTTCGGGCGGCATTGACGGTTTATCCCTATACCGATGAAACCGCAATGCTCGCCGGACGGATTGACGGTGAGCAGACAGCCAAGGGCAATATCATCCCATTTACAGACTTGTTGATCGGGGCCACTGCACTCTCGCTCGGTTTCTCCGTGTTGACTAGCAACGCTCGCCATTTCAAGTTGATTCCGGGCCTGCATGTCATTTCTCTCTGAAAATAGTTCAGCAATGCACATGTCCCCTACTGCTACAACTACCTCATGCTCCGCTTGATGAGGCTCTTGTTCGGTCTGCTCCCGCAGTCTTTCCGTTCCCGCTGTGCTTTGCTTCTGGAGATACTGGCTCTTCGGCAGCAACTTGCCGTCTTGAGGGCGAAGCATCCTCCGCCTAAACTTGCAGCGGCTGACAAGCTGTTCTGGGTGATATTGCGGCGGCTGTGGCCGGGATGGAAGCGCGTGCTGTTCCTTGTGGAGCCGGAGACTGTCATCGGTTGGCACCGGGCCGGCTTCAAGCTCTACTGGAAATACCTCTCGCGGCATCGAACTCCCGCGGGCAGGAGATGCGTGAGCAGGGAACTGCGCGAGCACATCTTCCGCATGGTTGCCGAGAACCCGACCTGG
>Ga0302314_10010878_pt1 | contig 15899 bp, 16 predicted proteins | sample III_Palsa_N2_3_FD_200533 | JGI IMG/M metagenome (GOLD analysis project Ga0302314, IMG submission 200533) | Peat permafrost microbial communities from Stordalen Mire near Abisko, Sweden - III_Palsa_N2_3 | ecosystem: Environmental > Terrestrial > Soil > Palsa > Peat permafrost | place: Sweden... | reverse complement strand
GCTGCTGGTGCAGTCGTTCGTCAACACCTGGGACGGCGACCACGGCTCGGACCTGCTGCTGGATCCCGGCGCCGCCCGCGACTGGCTGACCGATGCCGGCCTGTGGAGCGCCGAGCGCGCCCCGGACCCGGCCGAACTGCACCTCGCCCGCGCCGTGCGCGAAGGCATCCGGGCCATCCTGGTGGCCAACAGCGGCGGACCCCAGCCGGGACCCGCCGATCTGCAGCCCCTGCAGGCCGCCGCACAGGCCTCCCGGCCCTCGCTGCAGGTCGGGCCGGACGGACAGGTCAGCCTCGGTCCCGAGCCCGCCGGGCGACCCGACGCCGCCCTCCTCACCGTGCTGCTGACGATCCGCGACGCGCAGCGTGACGGCACCTGGCAGCGGCTGAAAGCCTGCGGCAACCCCGACTGCCTGTGGGCTTTCTACGACCGCTCCCACAGCCGGGCCGGCGCCTGGTGCGACATGGCTAGCTGCGGCAACCGGATCAAGAACCGCAGACTCAGGCAGCGGCAGAAATGACCGGGTGATGACCCGGCACCGGTTTCACGGAGATCCGGCCCGCTTCGAGGTGGTCGCGCGTTTCATAGCCGATCGCTTTCCGGGCGCGCGGTACGTCGCGGATGTAGCCGGCGGCCAGGGAATGCTGACCCGGATACTCCGCAAGCGCTTCGGCTTCGAGGCGGAGGTAGTAGATCCGCGCGGCTGGGCGCTGCGGGGGGTGCCGGCCAGGGCCGGGCTTTATACCCCGGCGATGGCGGACTATTACGACCTGGTCGTCGGCCTGCACCCTGACCAAGCTCTCCGGAGCGTTGTCGAGTCTGCGGGAAAGGTTGCCGTGCTGGTCGTGCCGTGCTGTAACTTCTGGACTCGCGACAGCCGGCTGGGACGTGAGGAGCTAATCGAGCAGGTTAGCGAGTTCCACCATTCTCTCGGCGGTACATCAGAATGGGTAACGCTTGCGTTCAGTGGGCCGGCGAATCACGGGCTCATCCTCAGGCCACCGCAAGCCGGCCGTTCGCTGCCGTTAGCTGTCGTTCGCTACCTCACGCCAGTGAGCATTCCAAAGAAAAAGATGGGCCCACTTCGTGGCGTGTCGGGTCCGCCGAAGTAGTTTGATGCCCCACCCCCGCCTGTCGGTCACCACCCCCCGGATCGTAGGCACGACCCGCGACAGCGGAGAAGTGATTTCCGGGGGGGTCACCCTGATCGCACCGGGCAGCCTGCCCTCACGATCGTGGCCGCTCTTTGTTCCCCGCCGCGAGCAGGCCGACAACCTCAGCAATGCGGGCCGCACGCAGATCCGGCCGGCGAGTGGTCGCGTCGATCCAGCGCAGGTAGGCCTTGCGGTAGAACTGCGCCAGGGTATCGAAGAATGCGCCCGCCGCCGGGTTGGCCGCGAGCGCCGCGGCGAGATCGTCGGCGAGATCGCCGCGCTGCGGACCTTCCGGGGCCAGCTCGACGGTCACCTGATCGCCGATTGCCATGCCGATGCCGAGCAGGCGCTTCGGGGCCAGGGTCAGCACCCATACGTGGCCGGCCTGCACGAGCCTGGTGCGGATCCGGCAGCCGCCGATCGTGCCGCTGACGGGGTGGTCGGCCTTAGCGCCCCATGCCTCATCTGGGTCGAACGGCACCGTGATCACCGCGCTGTCCCGGGGTCCGGCGGCGATGACGGCGCGGAAACGCTGCGAACCCATGACCCCATGGTGGCATGGCGGCGGCGATGGCGAGAGGTCAGCCCGAAGTGGCTAGTTCTGCGGCGCTGATCGACAATCATCGCGGCAGATGAGGCCGTCCGCGTGGGCCGCTGTGACCACGATTCTTCTCTTCTCTTCGGGAAGGTAGGAGGTGACGCTGGCGCTTATCATGTGCCCATGGGACGGGTATTTGACGGGGTACTGTCGCCTAATCCGCATTACTACCTGATCATGGGTCGTGCCGCCGAGATCGCGCGGGCTCTCGGGAGCCCGGCCGGCGGGGCGGAGCACCTGTTCCTGGGGATGCTTCACGACGGCAGGTGGCCCGTGAACGTCATCTCACCCCTGGTGGACCTCGGCCACGCCGAGGAGGCGGTGCTCGGCATCCTCGACAGTCCCGGCTACTCGCGCCCGCCCGCTCCCCGGTTCCCCGCACGCAATGGCGATGTGCAGGTGTGGGGGGCCAGGATCGCCCTTGAAATGGGCGATTCCCATCTCGGCGTGGAGCACGCGCTCCTGGCCATGATCCGCATGCGGGAAACAGTCCCCGCGCGTGCACTCGCGGGCCTGGCCGACCTGGACGCAGTGGAGGCTGCCGTCCTGGCGGCCAAGAACGCGGCGGCGAGCGGCCCTTCCGAGAACGCGGTGTTCCTACCGGAAGGCCAGGGGCTGGATGCCCCGCTGCACAGGGCGATCGTCGGCGCGCTGCCCGAGGGCACCACATACGGCTTCAACATCGCGGAGGAGCGCACCTGGATGCACGTCATCCGCCCGGACGGCCGCCCCGACCCCGAAGTCACCCGCGAGGTGCTGAACAACGCACTAGCCAGCCTGGGCCGCCCTGCGCTTGGCAGCTAAAACAGTTGGACGCCCCTACCGCTGGGATCATGGCTTGCCCTGCTGGAGCGAGCATCCCGCGGCCATCATGACCGGCGCGGGGCCGCCAGTACCATCATGACCGTCTTCTTCGCAGCATGGGAGTATGTCCAGGTGATATTCACAATGGTGCCGCCCATGTCCGGGTTCGGCATGCCGGTTTCCGGGCGGAGCTGGAATCAGCGGAGTTTGCGGGCCTTCCAGACTTCTTCGCATGGCCATTGCCGGGCCCATTCCAAGGTCGCCAGCAAATATCGTGTGGTAGCGCCTGGCCCGGGCCGGAGCTCGAGGAGATCCTCGACTTCCAGGCCGCAGCCGCGAAGCAGCCGGATCATGTCGCCGTGGCCAAGGTGGAATTCCACCGACTCATCATCTGGCCATTCAAACCGGTGCATGCCAAAGTAGGGCCGCAGCAGCCGCCCGGTGGCGGGCAGGCCTTCGGTGTCCGGGACGGTGAGCATGAGCAGCACCGAATTCACCAGGAAGATCAGCTGGCCGCCGGGGCGCAGCAGCCGGGCCGCCTCGGGAATCCACGCGTAGGGATCGCACCAGATGCTAGCGCCGTACTCCGAGATCGCCAGGTCGAAGCGGCCGTCGGTGAAGGGTGCCTGCTCGGCGCTGGCGTGGATGAGCGGGAACCGCAGCCCGAAACGGTCCTGCAGCTGGCGGGCGGTGGCCAGCTGCGCCGCGGAGTTGTCCAGCCCGGCCGGCCGCGCGCCGCGGCGGGCCAGCCACGCCGACAAATACCCGGTGCCGCAGCCCAGCTCGATGCTGTCCCGGCCCTCCAGGTCACCGGGCAGCACGCCCGCCTGCGCCTCGGCGATCCCCCAGATGCCCCAGCTGGGCTCGGCCGCCGCCCAGTTACGCAAGCCCGGGCCCGCGTATTCTGCCGCCCACCGGTCCCACGCCGCGCGGTTGCGCGGCACATGATCAGCGGTCCCGGACACACCCGCCAGCATCGTCCCAGCCCGCCATGCCGTCAACCGGGTACCGCGGCAACACCGGCCGCCGCGCGGCAGATGAGCGCCGAAGCGGCTGGTGAAATCCGGCCCAAGGCGCTTCCGCGGAAACGCACGGGCGGTCGGGTGCCGCTTTCATCGCGGCGGGCTTGCACCGGCGTTTTCGGCATCGGGCTTGGCGTCGATGGCAGGACCGGCGGAGCCTGCGTGGTTTGCGGGATCTGGCTGCGGTGACCTGGTGAGTGCCAGTGCTCCGGCGGCAGCGATGGCGGCGGCGATGACCCAGGCGATGACCGGGGCGCCGGTGCCGGGCCCGGGTAGGCCGGTGGTGGCGGCCGCGATCAGCAGCAGGACGGCGATCCCGGCAGCGGTGCCGACCTGGGCGGCTGTGTTGATGATCCCTGATGCCGTCCCGCGCAGCATGCCCGGGACGGTGGTGCCCAGGGTGGTCGCGGCGACGGAGGACAGGCCGAGCCCGGCTCCTGTCAGGGCGACGCAGCCTGACAGGGCCCAGCCGTGCGCGGCGGCCGGAATCAGCGCGGCGTCAGCTACGGCGATCACGGCCAGCCCGGTTGCCAGCGCCGGCTGGGGCCCGATCCGGTGTAGCGCGCGCGGCGCAGCAGCCGAGCCGGCCACCACGGCGAGGCTGAAGGGCACCAGCATGGCGGCGGCTTGGAGCGGGCTGCGGTGCCGGCTGTCTTGCAGGTACAAGGTGGCCAGGGTCATGGCCGAGCTGGTGGCCGCGGTGTTGAGGAATGCGCCCGCGGCTCCCCGGCGCAGCGGCGGTATCCGCAGCGCGGCTGCGGGTAGCAACGGCGCGGCGGCGCGCCGGTCGGCGCTGATGAACGCGGCCGCCAGCGGCACGGCGAGCAGGGCGATGCCTGCGCCGGCGATCCGCTGGCCGGGCTGGACGATCACGGTGGTGCCGACCACGACGGCCACGACGGCCGCGGTGAACATCGCGGCCGAGGCGGCGTTCAGCGACCCGGCCGGGCCCGGGCCGCGGTCACGGGGCACAGAACGCACGACGGCGGCCGCAAGCGCGGCGGCCAGCGGCAGGTAGGCCCAGAAGACCAGGCGCCAGCTGGCCAGGTCCGTGACAATCCCGCCGACCACGAAGCCGCTGGCGCCTGCCGAGGCCCCCGCGGCACTCCATGCCGCGATCGCCCGCCGCCGTTGCGGGCCCTCGGGGGTGACGGTGGTCAGCAGCCGCAGCGCCGAGGGCACGGATGCGGCCGCCGCCGCCCCCTGCAGGCAACGGGCTGCGGTCAGCAGCAGGACCGAGCTGGCGAGCGCGCCCAGCAATGCCCCCAGGGCGAAGACGGTCAGGCTGGCCATGATGGTGCGCCGGTGACCGAACCGGTCGCCCAGCCGCGCCCCCAGCATCAGCAGCCCGCCGAAGAATATGGCGTACCCGCCGGATACCAGGCTGCCCGCCGACGCCGGTGCGCTCAGGCTGGCCAGCATCCTGGGCAACGCGCTGACCACCACGGTCACTCCCAGCACGTCGACGAACTGCACCGAGCACAATGCCGTGACGGCCAGGCGAGCGTTCCATCCGCGGTCGCTGGCGGTCATGCCAAGGCATGTACCACGGTTTTCTAGCGATAAACCGTCAGTTATGCTTCCTGGCATGACGGTGACACAGTGGAGCTGGCTCGGTGACCGGCTGGCCCTCGACGTAGCCAACACCGTCCGCCGGCGTGGCTGGCGCTACACCGAGCTGATAACTTCTCCCGCCGACCTGCGCGCGTGGCTGGATCACCAACGCGGCCGCGTGGCCATCCCCGGCGAGGTCGACACCCTCCTAGTGACGCGGTTCCTGTTCACCCGCGACCACGTGCTTGGCGTGCTGCGCGCCGCCGCCGGCGGCACCGCCCTGCCAGCCGCCGACGTCCATGCCATCAACGAGCGGGCCGCCGCCGCCCCGACCGTCCGGCTGCTCGGTGCCCGGCCCGGCCAGCATCTCACCCGGCCGGTCACCCGAGCCGACGAGGCTACACGCTTGTGCGCCGATATCGCGGCCGCCGCCATCGACCTGCTGACCGGCCCGGACGCCACCGCCGTCGCCCTATGCGACGCGCCCGGCTGCGGCCAGCTGTACCTGCGCGGGCGCCCGAACCAGCAATGGTGCAACCCCCACTGCGGCACCCGTGCCCGCTCCCAGCGCCACGCCGAGCGAAACACCGACCGTCCATCCCGGCCGAGCGCGTAACCGGGCAGGACGCGCAGAACCGCAGGCATTTGCGTCAAGCGCTCAGGGTGTTCACACTGCTGAAGTGGACCATTTCGTCGGCCGGACGGGCGAGCTGGCCGTTCTCGACGCCGAGATGCAGGCTGTGCGGGGCGGCCGACCCCGGGTCGTGCTGGTCGAGGGCGAGGCGGGGATCGGAAAGTCCAGCCTGATCTCGCGCTTCGTCTCCGAGCAGCGGGACGTTTGGCTATTGCGGGCCGGCGGCGACGAGGCGGAAATGCTCCTGCCCTGGGGAGTGGTTGACCAACTCCTGGCTGGCACCGGGCAGCCGCCCGCCAACGGATCTCCGCGGGCCGGTGTGGCCCGGCGGAAAGACGCTGACCCGCTGGCCGTCGGCGCGCAGCTGGTGGAAGTCCTCGGCGACCTGCAAGGCGCCGACAGGGTCGTGGTCGTGGTGATTGACGACCTGCACTGGAGCGATCAGCCCTCGGCCCAGGCCCTGTTGTTCGCCCTGCGGCGGATGCAGGCTGACCGGGTGCTGGGGCTGGTGTCGGCCCGCCCAGATGAGCTGGGCCGCCTGGGCGGGGCATGGAGCCGCTTCGCCGGCGGAGACGACCGGGCCACCCGCCTGCGCCTGGATGGCTTGGAGGCCCAGGAGCTGGTGGCCATGGCCCGGACACTCGGCGTCGGTGACCTGTCCGGCCGGGCGGCGGCTCAGCTCCTTGATCACACCGGCGGCAACTCGCTGCACTGCCGGGCCTTGCTCGAAGAGCTGGGCCCGGGTGGCCTGGCGCGGGTCGGCGGTGATCTGCCGGCGCCCCGCGCACTGGCCGCAGTGGTCCTCGTGCGGCTGAGAGCCCTGTCTGGTCCGGCCCGGGGGCTGGTCACCGCCGCTGCCGTCCTGGGCCGCCGCTGCCCGCTGGCCGTCGCCGCCGCACTGGCCGGGCTGGCCGACCCGCTCACCGCCCTGGACGAGGCGGTCGCCGCCGGCCTGGTCACCGAGGAGCGGGCTGCCTCAGCCGCTGACATCGCTTTCGCCCACCCGCTGGTGCATGCCGCGGTCAGAGACAGTCTTGGGCCGGCCGAGCGGCATCGGCTGCACCGGGTCGCGGCCACCCTGGTCCCCGCCCCCGCTGCCCTCATCCACCGGGTGGCCGCTGCCGTCAGGCCCGATGACAGCCTGGCCAGCGACCTGGAAGAGGCGGCGCGGCAGGCGGCGCGGGAGGGCATGGCGGCCCAGGCGGCGGCGTGGCTGGCCCAGGCATCGGCGGCCAGCACGGCTCGCACCAACCAGGAGCGGCTGCTCCTCGATGCGGTGGCTGAACTGCTGGGCAGCGCCGACGTGCCCGGGGTGCTGGCCCTGTGGCCCGCGGTGGCCCAGTTCGGTCCCAGCGCCAGGCGCAGCGCCTTGCTCGGCCACCTCGACCTGCTCTGCGGCCGGGGAGCGGTGACCGAGGCCCACCTGCTCGAGGCCTGGGGGGCCCACGACCCCGGCACCGAGCCGATGGTGGGAGCGGCCGCGGCCACCTCCCTGTCCGCCTACCTCTCCACCGCCGGACGGCTGGAGGAGGCCGTCACCTGGGGCGAGCGGGCCGTCGAAGCCTGCGGTGAGGATCTGACCGCCCGCCTTCAGGCCCTGATGCCGGTAGCCCTGACTCTTACCCTCGCCGGGCGCGGTCCCGAAGGGCTGGCCCGGCTCGACGCCCTTCCTGCCGTGGCCGCCGACGTGCCGCTGGAGCACACCGGCGCCCTTGTCACCCGGGGGAGGTGCCGAACGATCACCGATGACCCGGTCGGGGCTATGACTGACCTTTCGGTGAGCCTGGCCCGGCTGCGGGCCGGGGTGAGCCTGCGCTACCCCGGCCAGTGCCTGACCTTCCTCTCCGCTACCGAGTACTCCCTCGGCGCCTGGGACGACGCCCTCACCCACTCCGAGCTGGCCGTTTCCCTGGCCCATGACAACGACCGGGCATGGGCGCTTGCCTTCGCACACGCCCATGCCGCCATGGTCCCGGCAGACCGGGGCGACTGGCAGGTGGCAGCCGCCCACGTCGAGGCGTCCCGGTCCGCGGCTTCCGGGGCGGGGATAGCGGTCACCCACGCGGCCTGGGCCGGCGCCGAGCTGGCCCTGGCCCGGGGTGACCTGCCGGGAGTGCTGTCGGCCACGTCAGCCGTGCGGGCACTCGGCCGGGATGAGGTCTTCGGCCTGCCGGGCTGGGCGGACTGGCGCCCGCTGGAGGTCGATGCCCTGATCGGTCTGGGCCGGCTGAATGACGCCGAGGCGGCGCTGCAGGAACTCATCGCCGCCATCCCCGCCTTCGGCCTCGCCTCGGCCAGCATGACGGCGGCCCGCCTGCGCGGCAACCTGGCCGTCGCCAGGGGCGACCTGGCCGGTGCCGGGGAATCCTTCGCCTCCGCCTGGCAGCTGGCCCAGGGACTGCCCTTGCCCTTCCAGCTCGCCTTGCTGGAACGCGATGACGGCCGTCGCCTTCGCCGCGCCGGCGATCGTCAGGGCGCCGCCGTACGTCTCCGGCAGGCACGCGATCGCCTGGTCGAGCTCAGAGCCCAGCCTCATGTGGCGGCTTGCGAGCGCGAGCTTCAGGCCTGCGGGGCCGAGATAGCGCCCGAGCAGCAACCGGCCGGCTGGAACCTCACGGCATCTGAACTAGCCGTGGCCCGGCTGGTCTGCACCGGGCGGTCGAACCGGGAAGTGGCGGCCGAGCTCTACGTCACCGTCAAGGCGGTGGAATTCCACCTGGGACACGTCTTCGACAAGATCGGCATCCGCTCCCGCAATGCCCTGCCCAGCCTGCTAGCGGCGCTCGGGCCATGAATCTGCTGCGGCGGAGGTCGCCGCGACATGCCGCACCCCGCGTCGCGATGGCGGTCGTCGCCCTCGTCAGCGCGACAGTGCTGGCTGCGTGCGTAAGCAGCAGCACGCCCAAGACGGGCTCGGTACCGGGTGTCTACGGCTCGCTCCCGGCGGCCGCCACCGGCGCCCAGCACGCCGGCACCGTATCGGTGGCCCAGCCGCCGGACTCCGCGCCGACCTGGATCCTGCCGCTAGCCACCTCGGCGTCCGTATCGGTGTTCACGGTGCACCTGTTCGACCAGCAGCTATACCGGCCGTTGTACTGGCTGGTGAACGGGGTCGAGCCGAAGGAGGCCTCCGCGCTGAGCCTGGCCAGCGACCCCAAGGTGAGCAACGGCGACAAGACGTTCACGATTACGCTCAAGAGCAGCTACAAATGGTCGGACGGCAAGCCGATCACCTCCCAGGACATTCTCTTCTGGTACGACCTGATGAAGGCCGCGGTGGCGGAGAGCCCGTCGAACTGGGCTTATTACACCCCCGGCATCGGCCTGCCGGACCAGGTCGCCAGCGTTACCGCACCCAGCGCGCGCACGGTCGTTTTCGCGATGAAGTCCGCGGTCAACCCGACCTGGTTCTGGCAGAACGAGCTCGGCGTGATCCAGCCGATGCCCGCCTTCGCCTGGGCCAAAGCCTCCGCTACCGGCCCGATCCTGAACTTCGCCAGCCCGGCGAACGCGGCCCGGATCTACAACTATCTCGCGGTCCAGGCCAGGCCGTCGGCCTCCTGGGCGACAAGCCCGCTGTGGAAGATCGTGGACGGGCCGTACACGCTGTCCTCGTTCAGCACCGTCAGCGGCGCGTTTACCATGTCGCCCAACCACGCCTACGGCGGCCCGCACGCCAAGGCGGTGCCCAAGTACTCCAGCGTGCCGTTCACCTCCGACACCGCCGAGGACAACGCGATCCTGTCTGGCCGCCTGGACGTCGGCTATGTGCCGCTGGCCAACCTGCCGCAGATCAACAAGATCAGGTCGGTCGGCTACAACATGTTCGGCTACCCGGCCTTCGGCTGGTTGTACGTGGTTTACAACTTCAAGGACGCCACCGGCCTTTTCAACAAGATCATCAGCCAGCTCTACATCCGCCAGGCTGTGGCGCACCTGCAAGACCAGCCGGACGTGATCAAGGCGTTCTACTACGGCGCGGCGGCCCAGGCCTACGGGCCGGTGCCGCTGCTCCCGAAGAGCCCGTACACGCCGGCGAACGCGCTGATCAACCCGTATCCGTTCAGCGTCACCGCCACGACCAGCCTGCTGAAGGCGCACGGCTGGAAGGTCGTCCCCGGCGGCACGGACACCTGCACCCGGCCGGGCAGCGGGTCCTCGGACTGCGGCCCGGGCATCCCGGCCGGGACACCGCTGGCCTGGAACCTGATCTACACGACCACTCCGGCCAGCATCGGCGAGCAGGTCGCCGCGCTGGCCTCAGAGGCGAAGCAGGCGGGTATCGAGATCACCCTGGTGGCCAGCAACTTCAACTACATAATCACCAACTACGACGATCAGACGGCCAAGACGAACATCGACAAGTGGGCGATGGCAGATTTCGGCGGCTTCGCCGACAACACCTACCCGACCACCTTCGGGGAGTTCAACTGCGCCGGGTCGTCCAATTTCGGCGGGTATTGCAGTCCGCAGGCGGACAAGTTGATCGATGCCTCGGTGTTCAGCACGAACCCGACGGCAGTGACCAGCGAGGCGTCGTACCTGACGACGCAGCAGCCGGGCCTGTTCGGGCCCACGCCAGCCGACGCGCTGGAGATCGGCGCTGTGCTGGTCTGGAAGAAGACCCTGTCCGGCCCGCCGGCATCGTTCGCGACCGTCACCCAGTTCACCATCAACCCCGAAATGTGGTACTTCACGACATAGCAGCCGCTGGTGTGCAAGCCTAGCCTCGCCCGCTGGCCTCGCGCTGAACGACGCGTGCGTACACTTGCCTCCGCGAGTTATCTCGCCGCGTCGGCCGGGTACCTGCCAGGCCTTGCGAGAACGGGAGGGCTGGATGCTCCCACCCAGGCTGATCCGGCGCCTGGTGCTGGCGCCGCTGGTGATCGTGATCGCCCTCGCCTTCATCGTGCTGTCCCCGTTCCTGGCCCTGCTGGCGCTGGTGTTCGGCCTGGCTGCCTGGTCACGGCCCGGCCGGATGCGCAGCCTGCGGCTGACCTGCTTCGCGCTGATCTGGTTCGTCGCGGAGACCGCGGCGCTGTTCATGCTGCTGGGCCTGTGGATCGTGTCCGGGTTCGGCGGACGGCTGCGCACCGAGCCCTACCAGAGCCGGCACTACGCGGTCATCCGGTGGTTCCTCGACGTGATGTACGACGGGGCGGCCCGGACCTACGGGCTGCGGGTCGAGGTGGACGAGCCGGAACTCACCCCGGACGAGCGAATTGCCCGGCTGGCCCGGCCGGTCATCGTGCTCAGCCGGCACGCCGGGCCCGGTGATTCGTTCCTGCTCATCCATCAGCTGCTGAGCGTGTACGGGCGGCGGCCGCGGGTGGTGATGAAGTCGGCGCTGCAGCTGGATCCCAGCCTGGACGTGCTGGGCAACCGGCTGCCCAACGTGTTCATCCAGCACAGCAAGGCCGGCGAGAGCCTGTTCACCGAGCAGATCGAGCGGCTGGCCGCCGGGCTCGACCCGACCAGCGCGCTGGTCATCTTCCCCGAGGGCGCCAACTGGACGCCGGGACGGTGGCGGCGCGGGATCCGGCGGCTGGAACACTCGGGCCGCTCGGATCTGGCCGCCAAGGCCAAAGCCATGCCGAACCTGCTGCCGCCCCGGCCCGGGGGGACGCTGGCCGCCATGGCGGCCTGCCCGGACGCGGACGTGATCTTCGTGGCGCACGCCGGGCTCGACAACATCGTCAGCGTCGGCGATGTCTGGCGCAACTTCCCCATCGACCAGGTCATCAGGGCCCGCTGGTGGCGGGTGCCGCACGACGCGGTACCGCGGACCGCCACCCACGACGCCCAGGTGCAGTGGCTCTATGACTGGTGGAAACTGATCGACAACTGGATCTCGCAGAACCGGCCCGGCGGCACCGCGGTTCCGGAAGAGGTCCCTGAACCGGAGAGTGACACCGCCGAGCCGGTTACGGAGTTATCCGCGTTAGCGATCCTTCAGACGGTCGGCGAACCGACGCCATGCGACCGGGGCGAACCTGAGTACCGGGCCTTGACGGTCCTGTGTGTCACGGACGAGGACATGGCTGGCATTGTCGGCCACCTCGACGCAGTTGCCGGTAGACGAATAGGTGCTCTTGATCCATTGCAGTGACTTACTCACCGTGATCACTCCTGCTGTAGCTATCGATGAACTGCGCAGACTCCGCGGGCGTTAGCGCTCCCGCGCGAAGATGATCAAACATCAGGACCAGCCTAGCCATATCGGCTGGCGCTTCGATGATCCTTCCGGCCTGATAGCCCTCCGCATAGCCGACGGACGGGGAGTCACCGAAGTCGAAGATGGTCACCGGACCTTCCGCACCAGGGCAGTCAGGTGAGGCGAACGGGAAGACCTGGATCGTGATTCGCGGTCGGCGGGCATATTCAGCGAGCTTGGCCACCTGACGGCGCATGACCTCTGCCCCGCCGAACGAGGTCCGCAGGGCAGCCTCACCGATCACGAACCAGCAGAACGGGGGCTCGTCGCGGTCAATTACCTGCTGACGTTCCATCCGCGTGACCACGTCACGTTCCATGTCATCGGCGGACAGGTCCGGCCTGCCTGATGTGATGATCGACCGCGCGTAATCCTCGGTCTGGAGCAGCCCGGTCAGGCACCGCATATCCCAATTGTGAATGCGAGTGGCTCTCGCCTCGAAGTGAACGAATGGCGTGAACCACGACGGAAAGGCCTCCTTGTTAACCTGGCTCTGCAGGCGGACGAACGTGCCAGGTGTCTCCATCGCCTCGTCGGACTTCTTGGCGAATTCGAGCGTCGGCGTCCGGCTCATGGTCTCGACGCTGGACACGTGCGAACCGCTATAGCCCATGCGCACGGCCAGATCCGCCTGTGACAGCCCGAGACGCTCGCGCCAGGCCCTCAGTTCCGCAGCGAACGTCTCGACAGCCGTCCCGGCTGCCTGCTCATTGTTCACTCGTCTCTCCGCAAGCTGGGCTGGAATTCCTCAAGCTCCCTGGCTCATCGCTCAATCTAGCTGGGCGTAGCGATGTGCTTCCCCACAGTAGCCGGAACTGGGATCGTGGATAACGGGAACCGCGTACCAGGCGAAACACCGTCCGGGTGCGCGGTGTCCCGCCAAAACCACGCCGCCCAGAATGCCTGAGGACCGATACCCGATGGACACCGCGCCGCAGGAGCCAGCCCACCCCGTAGCCGCCTTGACGACCTTCGAGCTTCGCGACTACCGCGGCCAGCTCGAAGGTGCTCTGAGCAAGCTGCCCGAGCACGCCGAGGTGCGCTCCCTGATTCGCCAGAAACTTGACGCTGTGCTGGCTGAGCAGGACGCCCGAGCCCGGTTGTCCGCCGCGAGTGTTCGCTAACCCGCTTGCTCCACTGTCCGTTCCGCCATCTGCGCTGCGGGTGAACGGCACGCCCGGATGATACTCTCGCCCCGTGGACCAGCAACACCTTGCCAACCTTGCGCACCTGCGCCGGGCGCGGGATCTGGTCGACCGGGAGTATGCGCGCCCCCTCGACGTGCCGGCCATGGCCCGCCGCGCGCTGATGTCGCCGGGGCACTTCTCCCGGGCGTTCCGGGCAGCCTACGGCGAGACGCCGTACCGCTACCTGATGACCCGGCGGGTGGAACGAGCGATGGCGCTGCTGCGCGCGGGCATGAGCGTGACCGACGCCTGCATGGCGGTCGGCTGTACCTCCCTGGGCTCGTTCAGCTCGCGATTCACCGAGCTCGTGGGGGTGACGCCGAGCGCGTACCGGGCCCGGGAGCACCGCGCCGTGCGGGCGATGCCCCCGTGCGTGGCCAAGGTCCGCACCCGGCCGACCCGGGACCAGCCGATCAGGATCGGAGAAGCGGCCCGCGCCGCCGCCGTCTAACGTTGGCCGCATGACCATCTCACTCCAGTACTGCCATGTCACCGTCAACGACCTGGACTCCTCGCTCGCCTTCTACCGCGACGCGCTCGGCCTCCAGGTGCGCAACGACGTCGCCTCGGGCGCCTTCCGTTGGGTCACCCTCGGCTTCGCGGACCAGCCGGACCTGGGGATCGTGCTCTCCGAGCCGCACGCCGGCCGGTCCCAGGCCGACGGCGACACCCTGCAGGAGCTGCTCACCAAGGGCGTCCTGCCGATGATCATTTTCCGCACCGACGATCTCGACGCGACCTTCGAGAAAGTGGAAGCCTCCGGCGCCGAGGTGCTGCAGGAGCCCATCGACCAGCCCTGGGGCCCGCGCGACTGCGCGTTCCGGGACCCCTCGGGCAACATGGTGCGCATCTCGCAGGCCCCCAAGGCGTAGCCGCGCGGGCAATCGCTCCCGGACCTGTGCCCGGCAGCCCGGCCGCCGGGCTACCGCTCCTGCTCGGTCGGGCGGATCAGCAGCTCATTCACGGCCACGTGCCGCGGCCGGGTCACGATGTAGCTGATCGCATCGGCGATATCCTCGGCCTGCATCGTCTGCCCGAACTGGTTTCGGATGCTGTCGAGCACCTCGGGCCGGTTGTGGCCGGCCAACTCCGTCGCGGTCGCGCCCGGCTCGACCAGGGAGACGCGTACGTAGCGCTTGGCCACCTCCTGGCGCAGAGACTCGCTGAAAGCGCCGACGCCGTGCTTGGTCAGGGAGTAGACGCCGTTGCCGTTGCGGGCCGCCCGGCCCGCCACCGAGCTGATGTTCACCATGTCGGCGACCTGGCGCGGGCTGTCCCCGGCGGCGCGCAGCAGATGGGGCAGCGCGGCGTGCGCGCTGTAGAGCAGGCCGAGCACGTTGAGCTCGACCATCTGCTGCCACTCTGACAGCGGCGCCCCGGCCACCGGGCCGAGCAGCATCACCCCGGCGTTGTTGATGAGGGTGTCCAGACGCCCCAGCTCGGCGACCGTGCGCGCAACAGCGTCTGTCGCCTGCTTCTCCTGCGTGACGTCGCACTCCAGCACCAGCGCGGTGCCGCCCTGGTCGCGGATACCGCCGGCGAGCGCCTCCAGCCTGTCCCTGCGCCGCGCCGCCAGCGCCACGGCCGCGCCCTGGGCGGCGAGCGCGGCGGCCGTGGCCGCGCCGATGCCGCTCGAAGCCCCGGTCACCAGCGCGACCGTACCCTCCAGAACCGGCTTCACCACAACCGCCCTCCCTTGCTCTTAAGTACCGCCAGCTAGCCGAAGGTACCGTCCTCGGGATGGACCCACCCAACCTCTATAACTATGCACAACAGTCGGCAACGTGAACACGCGCCCCTGCCACCGCTGAACGGGGAATGGCCATCGTGTTCGACGGCATGCGCCCCCCGCACCCGCGGCCTCCCAGCCCCCAGATTCCGCGAACTACGCACCTGGACTAGCGGCACAGCCGAGTCGCGGCAATGCCGCCCAGCTTGGTATGGCCAGATACTGCAATCTTGGATCTCGACGACGGACCATCTGCCTTCATATGGTGCTCGTGTGCGGGTGGGAGCGAGAGGGGATGGCACCGATGCAGTGGCGTGCTGCCACCGTCGGCGGGATAGACACGACGGGGTTCGGACTTGATCTTCCCTGCAGGCAGGACCCGGAGCTGTTCTTCGCCGAGTCGCCGCAGGATGTGGAGCGGGCGAAGGCGATGTGCGGGAGATGCCGGGCCAGCATCGCGTGCCTGGCTGGCGCGCTCGAGCGCAGCGAGCCCTGGGGTGTCTGGGGCGGCGAGTTGCTGATCAGCGGGGCGATCGTGCCACGTAAGCGTCCTCGCGGCCGTCCTGGCAAGACCGATGTCGCCGCGTAGGCCGTCACTATCTCAGGAGCATCGGATGGGCGCCCTGAGTCGCCGTGATCGCCGTGGGCCGGCGACCCGAGATCTTCGGCGGGTCGCTTACCCGGCAACCGCGGGCTGAAGTAATAGCCTGGAGGAGCGTCGGCGGGCACACGACCAGCCCCGCACGGTGCCTGGGAGGGGGCCCAATGCATATTAGCGATGTGCTTCGCGTCAAGGGTACGGATGTCGTCACCATCACCCCGGACACGAAGGTGCGCCGCCTTCTCGCGGTACTGGCCGAACATCGGATCGGTGCCGTCGTCGTCTCTCATGACGGCATCTCGGTCGACGGGATCGCCGGCGAGCGGGATATCGTCCGGGCGCTGGCCAAGCGAGGCGCCGCGGTGATGTCTGAGCCGGTCATGGCTATCTGCACCGCCGAGG
>Ga0302314_10010877_pt1 | contig 15899 bp, 12 predicted proteins | sample III_Palsa_N2_3_FD_200533 | JGI IMG/M metagenome (GOLD analysis project Ga0302314, IMG submission 200533) | Peat permafrost microbial communities from Stordalen Mire near Abisko, Sweden - III_Palsa_N2_3 | ecosystem: Environmental > Terrestrial > Soil > Palsa > Peat permafrost | place: Sweden... | reverse complement strand
CCCTCGATCTGTAGGGCGCCGTGGATGTGTTCCTGGATGCCGAGTTGGTCTTGGCGGTAGTCGAACACGGGCCGGTAGCCAAGGGCTCGCAGCGGCAGTTGATACTGCGCGGGCTCGGAGTTGTTGAACAGCCGGTCTCCGGCCATCCAGCCGGCCCGGTAGCCGCGCTGGCGGATGTCGGCAAGGGCCCGGATCGCATTGACTCCGGGGTCGCGGCCGGGCTTGTCGAGCGAGAATCCGAGCACGAGCGCTGGGACAGGCGCCGGTCCTTCGGCAGGGGCACCGTCGCGGTCGGGGTTTCTGGCGATGACGAGGGTGGCTTCGTAGGCGTACTTGTATTCGGCCCGGCCCTTCGCCTTGCCCTTCTTCCTTGAACTGTGCGCGGTCGGCTGCTCGTCGTCCGCGAATCGTTCGAATCTCCGACGCCGCGGTCAGCAGAGGTTGAAGATGCGGTCGGCGGTGGCGTGGCTGATGGCCGGGCGTTGGGTATCGGTGAGGGGCGCGTCGCGGAGAAATGCCATCGCGTCGTCGGTGTCTTCGTAGGGGGCGTCGATGGCGAACATGACGCGGTCCTCGCCGATGGCGTTGAGGGCGAGGTCGAGGACGGCAGGGTCGTCCATGCCGCTGGTGGTGATCACGAAGTTGCGTCGGAAGTACTCGCTGGGGGTGAGTTGGAGGCGGGGCATGCCGGCGGCGTCGCCGAGTGCGCGGCGGGTGAAGGCGTGGCGGTTGTCGATGCGCCGCAGCCAGTACGGGATGCCTTCGCCGAGGTGGCCGAGCACGATGGTCAGTTCCGGGTGGCGGTCGAGTGCGCCGCTGAGGATCAGGCGCATGGCGTGCAGCCCGGCTTCGGCCTGGTACCCCCAGAGCGCGGCCTGCATGCCGTACACGTTGTAGGGCTTGAGCATGCTCGGGAATCGCGGGTGCAGGTAGATCGGTGCCCGGTTGGCACCGGCGGTTTCGAGGAGCGGGGCGAACCGGGGCTCGTCGAGGTAGTGGCCGTCGGTGTGTGAGTTGATCATGATGCCGTGCAGGGCGAGCGGGCCCATGATCCGCTCGATCTCGGTCGCGGCGGCGTTCGGGTTCTGCGGTGTGACCGTGCCGAGTGCGCCGAACCGGTCCGGACGCGCCCGTACGAGGTCTGCGAGCGAATCGTTGACGCTCTGGGCGAGCGGCACCGCGTCGGCCGCGAGGTAGGGCTGGACACCGGGCGGCCTGATGCTGATTACGGCCATCGTCTGTCCGGCGGTGTCCATCGCGGCGATCCTCGCGTCGATGTCCGTCAAGCCCGCCCGGCTCGGCCCCGAGCCTTCGGCGATCCGCATCAGCCCGATCTCCGTGCGGTCGCCGGGGACGACCTCGAGGTTGTGCGCGGTGTCCAGGAACGCCTCGGTGGCGATGTGCTCCTCGACGGCGACGATCCGTTGCATGTTCGGTCTTCCTGTTCCTGTTGGTCTGTTCGTTCGGTCAGGCGCGGCGTCCGCCGTCGACGGCGAGCGTGGTGCCGGTGACGTAGGCGGCCTCGTCCGAGCACAGCCAGATCGCGGCGTCGGCGACCTCGTCCGGGGTGCCGAGGCGGCCGAGCGGAGTGAGCGCCTCGTGCTGGGCGATCATCCTGGTGCCCTCGGCGTGCCGGTCCAGAGCCGCGGTGCGGGTCATCCCGGGAACCAGGGCATTGACACGGATGCCGTCGCGGGCGTAGTCGAAGGCCGCGGCCTTCGTCAGCCCGATCACGCCGTGCTTGCTCGCCACGTACGCGGCCGACCGCGGGATGGCGTGCAGGCCGGCGCCGGACGCGATGTTGACAATCGCGCCACCTGCCCGGCGCAGCTCGGGGATCTCGTGCTTGACGCAGAAGAAGGTGCCGGTCAGATCGACCTGGAGCACGCGCTCCCACGCCTGCGCCGTCACCTCGGTCAAATCCTGCGGGCTCGCCGGGATCCCTGCGTTGTTGACCGCGATGTCCAGTCGGCCGAAGGCCGCCACGGTGCGGCGGATCGCGGCGCGCACGGAGTTCTCGTTGGCGATGTCCACCGGGACGGCGATGGCCGTGCCGCCCGCCGCGGTGATCGCTGCGGACGTCTTCTCCGCCGCGGCCTCGTCCAGGTCGAGGACCGCCACCGCCGCGCCGCGGCGGGCGAGACCGGACGCGATAGCGCGTCCGATCCCGTTGCCCGACCCGGTGACCAGGCCGACCTTGCCGCTGAAGTCGATCATGCGAGCGGGGCGTGGTTGACCCACGCCGTCTTGTACGGGTGGCGCCCGCGCCAGGTATGGAAGACCTCGTCGACCGCCGAGGCGGCGAACAGGGCGCCGAGCGCGTCCAGGTCGGCGATGCCGAGCTGGACGACGGCGGTGGCGATGAACGCCGGGATCTGCTCCTCTCCGGGCACCGGAATGTGCCGCTGCGCGGCGAACGACCGGAGCGCGCCGGTCTCCCTCGTCGCCTTTTCGATATCTTTCAGGAACTGATCCAGATCCGTGTCGGGAATCGGGTCTGTGAACTGAATGAGCAGCGTGTGGTTAATCATGCGCCCAGTCGATCACCCCATCGGCCGCCGCGTCCAATACACATCGCGCGCCATACGATAACCTGCAGGAATGGATATGCTGGAGATCAGGGAGCTACGGTACTTCATCGCCGTCGCCGAGGAACTGCACTTCGGCCGCGCCGCCGGCGAACTCGGCATCGCGCAGCCCGCGCTGACCAAGACCGTCCAGCGCATCGAGTCACGCCTCCACGTGCAATTGTTCGACCGCACCAGCCGCAGCGTCACGCTCACCCCGGCCGGGGCCGCCCTGCTCGAACACGGACGTCACGCGCTGAACGCCATGACGATCGCCGTGCAGATCACGCGGCGCGCCGCCCGCGACGAGCCGCTGAAGTTCGTGATCAAACCCGGCGGAGACGCGAACCTGCTCTCCGGAATCCTTGCCGCCTACGCCGGCCAGCCCAATGCCCGGCAGGTCGAGATCCTGTTCAGCGGCGCCGCCGACCGGACTGACTATCTGCACGACGCACGCGCCGACGTAGGACTGCTCTACGCCCCCTTCGACGACCTCACTGGGCTCGCCACCAAGACTCTCCACATCGAGGACCGGGTGGCCGTCCTCCCGGAGGGACATCGGCTCGCCGACCGCGACGGCATTACTCTGGACGAGCTCAGCGGCGAGGTCTTCCCGCGGTGGCCGGGCGTGCCCGACGAGGGCGACGGGCCCGAGATCGCAGACGGCGCCGAGCTCGTCTCTCTGGTCAGGCTCGGCCGCGTCGTCGCCGTCCTGCCCCGCTCGCTCAGCACGCCCGCGCCGCACGGCATCGTCTGCGTGCCCGTCGCCGACGCCGGTCCAAGCCGCATCGTCATCGCCCGCAGGGAAAACGACCACCGCGAGCACGTCGCCGCACTCATCGCCGCCGCGCAACGACTCAGCACCGCACAAACAGCCGGGAAATGATCATGGTAAGCGCGGAAAACCCGCATCGGGCGGAGCGTCTGAGCCCAGCTCACGTGACTTCCGTCGGTGCATCACCAGGTCGAATGAGCCCGGCGGAAGTGATCTAGATCACGGAAGCCGGGCTTCTTCGCGTCTTTAGTCCTACTGCTCGACCTGCTCCCCCTGGAAATCCGTGCGCACCACCGAGTAGGCGACCATGTCGCGCCATCGCCCGGCGCGGAACGCGGCTCCCCGCACCACGCCCTCGCGAGTGAAGCCCGCCTTCTCCAACGCGCGCTGCTCGGCCAGGTTCTCGGTCTCGGTGTGCGCCTCGACGCGGTACGCCTGCGTGTAGCCGAAGAGGTATTCCACCAGGGTGCGCTGGGCCGCGGTGCCGTAGCCCTTGCCCCGAGCGTCGGTGAGCAGGCCTATCCCGATGTTCCAGGTGAACGAGATCGGACCGGTTTGAACCCGATGCCAGCTGACCGCTCCCACCGCCTCGCCCTCGACGACGACCGCGAGCGTGCCCTGGTCGTCGGTGAGCAGCCCGTTCTCGGCGAAGGCCGTGCGGCGGCCATGGCCGGACCTGTACCCGTAGAAGCTGAAATCGGAGGCGTCAGCGGGATCCGCCTGGCTCTGTTCGAGGATGGGCAGCTCCGCTTCGGTGAGCGGTCGCAGGGTGACAGTCGTCGGCATGCGCAAGATCGTAGCGCCGGGTTCAATCGCTTCGTTTCGGCGGCTTAATACACGTCACGGACATAGCACCTCTCCGCGGCGAGGCGCTTGACGTAGGCGTCGGCGGCCTCCGGGGACAGGCCGCCGTGGTCGCCGGCGATGGTGCGCAGGGCCTGGTCGACGTCGCGGGCCATCCGGGAGGCGTCGCCGCAGACGTAGAAGTGGGCGCCGCTCTGCAGCCAGTGCCAGAGGCGGGGGCCGTGTTCGCGCATGCGGTCCTGGACGTAGACCTTGGCGCGCTGGTCGCGGGAGAACGCGGTGTCGAGGCGCTCGAGGGTGCCGTCGCGGCGGAACTCGTCGATCTCGGTCCGGTAGTAGAAGTCGGTGGCTTGGTGCTGCTCGCCGAAGAACAGCCAGTTGGGGGCCGGGTGGCCGCTGGCCCTGCGGTCGTGCAGGAAGCCGATGAACGGGGCCACGCCGGTGCCGGGGCCGACCATGACCATCGGGGTGTCGGGGTCCGCGGGCGGCCGGAAGTGCGGGGACGGGGCGACGTACACGTCGATCTCGGTGCCGATCCCGGCGTCGGCCAGGAAGCCCGAGCACACGCCCTTGCGCGCTCTGCCGCTCGAGCCGTCGTAGCGGATGACGGAGATGGTCAGCGACACCTTCGACGGGTCGGTGCGCGGGCTCGAGGAGATCGAGTACCGCCGATCTTGCAGCCGCCTGAGCACGTCGACCCACTCCTGCGCGTCGGCCGTCACCGGATGCTCGGCGACCGCGTCGGCGGCCTGGCGTCCCCACGACCACTGCGCGAGCTCGCCCTTGTTGTCCGGGCGCAGCAGGTTCCGCAGCGGCCGGTCCGCGGTGCGATCCGCCAGGAAACGCAGCAGATCCGGGGTGATCTTCGTGATGTCGAGGTGGCGGCGCAGCGCCTCGCCGAAGCGGATGGCGCCTACGCCGTCCAGCGTGACCGGGCTCTGCCCGTCGAGCCCGGTGAGGGCGAGCCATTCCTCGACTAGCGCCACGTCGTTCACCGGACGCACGCCCAGCGCGTCGCCCGCCTGGTAGCTCAGCGCGTCGCGGTCGCTCAGGTCGAAGGTGAACTGGCGGACCTCCTTCGTCGCGCCGGGCAGGCTCAGCAGCCGGTTCTCGGCGAGGCTGACGGTCATCAGGGAGGGCGCGGGACTGGGCTTGCGCGCGGCGGTGGGCGTGCCGCCGAGGGTACTGAGGACCTGGTCGAGCCACGCGTTGGCCGCCGGCTCGTAGTTAGGCTCGCAGTCCGTACGCGGCGACAGGCGGGTCGCGCCGAGCTGCTCCAGGCGCAGGTCCAGGCGTCGGCCGTGGCCGCAGAAGTCGGAGTAGGAGGAGTCGCCGAAAGCGAGGACCGAGTAGCGCAGGTTGCGCAGCGACCCTGGTGCGTCGGCCGCGGCGAGCGCGTCCCAGAACGCGCTGCCGTTGTCGGGCGCGTCTCCGTCCCCGAAGGTGCTTGTGATCAGGAGCACGTCGTTGGTCGGGAGCGCGGCGGGATTGATGTGCTCCATGCCGAGCAGGGTGGCCTTGAGCCCGGTCGACGCGAGTTGCTGCGCGACTGTCGTGGCGAAGCCCTCCGCGTTGCCCGTCTGGGAGGCCCAGAGCACTGCTATGTCAGCTGTATCAGCGGTCTCGGTCTCAACGGAGGGTTCGACGACGACGGCGGCCCGCACCCGGGTGAGCGAGACGGCGCAGACCTTGAACTCGGGCTGGAACGAGAGCGGATCGACCTCGTCGTTCGTCACCGCGTTGACGCTCAGGTACTCGCCGAACAGGTCGTTCCAGTGGAACGGCGCGAAGCAGCAGCCCGGCAGCACCCGGTCCGTCAGCACCGCGGGCAGCACCGCCTTGCCGCGCCGCGAGGCCAGCTCGACCGAATCCCCTTCGCCCACACCGAGTTTCCGCGCGTCGTCCGGATGGATCTCGACGAACGGGCCGGGATTGAGCTTGTTGAGCCTCTCGACCTTCCCCGTCTTCGTCAGCGTGTGCCACTGGTGCTGCACGCGGCCGGTGTTGAGCACGAACGGGTAGTCGTCGTCGGGCATCTCCTTCGCCGGCATGTGCGGCCGCGGGAAGAACACGGCGCGTCCGCTCACGGTCGGGAAGCGCGGCCGACCGTCCTCCCGCAGATACCGGATCGGGTTACGCGCCGGGCCGTCGGGCGCCGCGGGCCACTGCACGGTCGTCTCGCGCAGCCGCTGATAGCTGACCCCGCGCAGGTCGTAGCCGGTCTTCGGGTTGTGGAAAAGCTTGATCTCCTCGAAGATCTGCTCGGCCGACTCGTACCCGAAGCCCTCCGTGAAACCCATGGCGCGGGCGACGCGGGCGATGAGCCGCCAGTCCGCCTCGGCCTCGCCGGGCGGGTCGACGGCGGGCTGGGCCAGCGTCAGATTGCGCTCGCTGTTGATCAGCACGCCCTCGGTCTCGGCCCACAGCGCGCCGGGCAGCACCAAGTCGGCGTATCCGTTGGTCTCGGTCGCGGCGAAGACATCCTGCGTGACGACGAACTCGGCCCGCTCCAGACCCGCGATCACGGTTCCGCGATTGGCCACCGACGCGACCGGATTGGTGCAGATGATCCAGCAGGCCTTGATCTTTCCTTCGGCCATCCGCTCGAACATCTCGACCGTGCCGCGGCCCACGCCGTCCTCGCGCAGCGTGCCGGACGGCAGGTCCCAGACCTTCTCGGCGTACGCGCGTTCGTCGGCGGCCAGCACCGAGCGCTGGCCGGGCAGCCCCGGGCCCATGTAGCCCATCTCCCGGCCGCCCATCGCGTTCGGCTGGCCGGTCAGCGAGAACGGGCCGCTTGCCGCATGCTCGGAAGCAGGATCACAATCGCTGCGAGGCAGGGAAGGTGGTAGCCGGTATGACGACCATGGAGATCCGGGACGAGCGCGCGGAGCGTTCCCGGTACGCCGCCTACATCGAGGGCGTGCGCATCGGCTTCGCGAGCTGCGTCCAGGTGCACGACACGATCCTGCTGCCGCACGTCGAGGTGGACCCGGAGCGCCGCGACCTCGGCCTCGGCTCGATGCTCGTGCGCCGGGTGCTCGACGACGCGCGGGCCGAGGGCAACACCGTGATCCCGCTGTGCCCCTTCGCGCGCCGCTGGGTCGATCTGCACCCGGACTACGCGCAGGTGGCCCGCACGCCCAAGCCCGGCGAGCGCGGCGCGATGAACTCCCTGGTCCAGGCCGATCGGACGATGCGGCTGCTGCACCGGGAGGAGTCGAAGATCCTGGTGCTGGACGTGGAGCCCGAGGGGGCCTGAGGGCCGCTCGGCCCCGGCCGGTCCGTACGCATGCGTCTAGACGGGCTCTGAGATAATGAGGTAGTCGGCACTTGATCCGAGCTACCGAGGAGAACCGACAGCCATGGGTTCCTACCGGCCGGCCTGGGCGCCGGACGTCATCGATCTCGAGACCCCGTCCGCCGCGCGGATGTACGACTACTACCTGGGCGGCTCGCACAATTTCGCGGCGGACCGCCAGTTGGCCGAGGCCGCGCTCAAGGCCTGGCCGGAGACGCCCCACATGTGCCGCGCCAACCGGGCGTTCCTGCGTCGCGCGGTGACGTTCCTGGCCGAGCAGGGCGTGGATCAGTTCCTCGACCTGGGCTCGGGCATTCCCACCGAGGGCAACGTGCACGAGATCGCCCGGGCGGTGCGTCCCGGGGCACGGACTGTCTACGTGGACAGCGACGCGGTGGCCTACGCGCACGGCCGCGCCCTGCTCCAAGGCGACCCCCGGGCCACGTATCTGCAGGCCGATCTGCGCAACCCTGAAGCCGTGCTCTCCAGCCCCCAGGTCACCGGATTCCTGGACCTGGACCGGCCGGTCGCGGTCCTGATGCTGATGACGCTGCACTTCGTCCCCGACAGCGACGACCCGGAGGGCATCGTGACGGCCTACCGCGAGGCCGTGGCGCCCGGCAGTTACTTCGTCTTCAGCCACGGCACCAACGAGTACCGTCCCGCCGACACCGGCGGCATCACCAAGGTCTACACCCAGGCCAGCCACGGCATCGTCCCGCGCAACCGAGCCCGCATCCAGGAGTTGGCGGCGGGCTGGGATTTGCTGGAGCCGGGCCTGGTGGACGTGATTCTGTGGCGCCCCGAAGCCGCGGAACTCGGCGACGACCCGCTCGGCGGCGACGTCACCCGCTACTCGACCTTCGCCGGCGTCGGCCGTAGCGCGTAGGGCTGGCGGGCCGTCCCGGGGTCGGTGGTCGCGGCTAAGATCGCGAGCTGTGATCTCCATAGCCACCTGGAACGTGCTCCACCGCGTCCACGCCGAGAACTGGGACGAGGACGTAGTGCGGCGCTGGCCGGATGAGTCGAAGCGGATCGCCGCGGTCACGGAACTGCTGGCAGCGCGGACCGAGCAGGTTACCGCTCTCCAGGAGGTCAGCGGGGACCAGTTGGCGAGCCTCCGCCTCGCCCTGACCGACCGGACCGTGCACGCGTTCCGGTATCCGCGCGTCCCGAAGCCGCGCAACGGGCCTTGCGCGCTGCGCGACCCCGAGGAATACCTGGTGCTGCTGATCGACAGCGACTTGCCGAGCCAGGAGATCACCGCGGAGGCCTTCGAGGACGACCCGGGCAAGGGAGCGCTCGCCGTCGAGGTAGCCGGAACGCTCGTCGTCGCCACCCATGTGAGCGGCAACAGGCGGCGCACCGGCCAACTGGCCCGCCTGGCCGAGCTGGCCAACACGGCGCCGGGCCACCCGGCCGTGCTGCTCGGCGACTTCAATGCCAGCCGCGCCACCGTCGCGTCCGGCCTGGGCCCCGGTTTCGTCGTCGCAGGCCACCCGCCGAACGCCCTGCCGACGCGTCCGGGCTCTGCGTCGACCTCGATCGACCACGTGGTCGTGCGCGGCGCGGAAGTCGGCGGTGCGGTGGTAGAGGATGTGGACGGCCTCTCGGACCACAACCTCGTCCGCGCCACCGTCACTAGGTGAGGAGGCCGTCCAGCCGCCCTTGGACGCGGCGTATGTCGGACGCCATGCCCAGGCGCTCGTAGACCTCGAGGGCTTGGCCCAGGTACGCGACGCCCTGGGCGGGGTCGCCGGTGGTCAGGTGATGCTCGGCGATGCCTTCCAGGGAGATGGCTTCGTCGTCGGGTTTGTTCAGTTCGCGGTTCATGGCCAGGGCCTGCTCGTAGAGCGCGATGGCGCGTGGCCGGTCGCCGCTGCCGGCTATGGCGGCGGCGTACTGGTTGAGCACCGAGGCCTCGTTGCCGCGATGGCCGATCGCGCGGTAGATCTCCAGGGCTCGGGTTTGGGCCTCAACCGCCCCGGCCAGATCTCCGATCAGCTGCCGTACGACGCCGAGTTCGTTCAGAGCGTAGGCCTCGCCGCTGCGGTGGCCGACCTCGCGATAGATCTCCAGGGCCTGGCCCAGCGCCTCGCCGGCCTCGACCAGATCCCCGGCGAGGCGCAGGACGATCCCCAGCCTGGTCAGGGCGAGGCCCTCGCCGTGCCGGTGGCCGGTTTCGCGCGCGAGCTCCACGGCTCGGGTCTGGCAGTCGGCCGCCCCGGCCAGATTCCCGAGCGTCTGCCGCACGACGCCCAAGTCGGTCAGAGTGGTGGCCTCGCCGCTGCGTTGGCCGATCGCGCGATAGATCTCAAGGGCCTGTGTCAGCGTCTCGCCCGAGCCGGCCAGATCCCCGGTCAGCCGCTGCACGATGCCGAGGTCGGAGAGGGCGGTGGCCTCGCCGCCGCGGTGGCCGATCGCCCGGTAGATTTCCACAGCCTGTGCGAAAGCCTCGCCGGCCATGGCCAATTCCCCGGTCACCCGCTTGACGATGCCCAGTTCCGTCAGGGCGGTGGTCTCGCCCAACCGGTGGCCGGCCACGCGGTAGATCTCCAGGGCCTGCGCGAGGGTTTCGCCCGCGCCGGCCAGATCTCCGGTCAGCCGCCGCAGGATCCCGAGGTCGGTCAGCGCCATCGCGTGCGCGGCGGGCTGCCCGAGACGGTCGGCGGTCTCGGCGGCGGCCCGGTACAGGTCGAGGGCGCGGGCGAAGGGGCCGTCGGAGCGCAGCAGCACGGCGAGCCCGGCGGCCAGGGCGAGGGCGTGCCCGTCCAGTTCGAGGGCGCGGGCGTAGGCGTACGCGGCTTCGAGGTTGCCGCGTTCGAGGCGCAGCCAGGCGCGGGCGGCCTCGGGGTCGGGCCACGCGGGCATGTGGGCTGGGGCAGTTCCCTCCGGGGCGGGCCGCGGGTAGCGCGCGATGGGGATCGAGGCGCTTTGGGCGGCGAACGCGTAGTAGTGCAGCAGCCGATCCAGCGCACTGACACGCTCGGCCTCGGGGTCGGTGGCGGCCAGGGTGCGGGCGTGATCACGCATCAGGTCGTGCAGCCGATAACGGCCAGGGCTGTACTCGATCAGCAGGTTGTGGTCGACCAGGTCTTCCAGCAACGCCGCAGCGGTAGCCACGTCGACCTCGACGAGTGCTGCGGCGGCGTAGGCGTCGAAATCGGAGCCGGGGACCAGCCCGAGTCGTCGCCACAATCGGCGATGCTGCTCGTCGAGCCCGCTGTAGGAGAGGTCGAAGACGGTCGCCAGGTCCCGGTCCCCGTCGGCCAGCGCAGGCACGCGCCGGTGCGGCTCGCGCAGCAGCCCCGCCAGGTGTTCGAGGGGCCAGGCCGGGCGGTGGCGCAGGAGTGCCCCGGCGATGCGCAGCGCCAGCGGCAGATGGCCGCAGAGCTCGGCGACCTCGCTGAGCTGCGGATCGTCCGCCGGGATACGTCCCGGCCCGGCCACCGCGCGCAGCAGCGCGACCGCGTCCGGCGCCGACAGAAGATCCAGCGACAGGGTGCGGGCGTCATCCAGTCCCTTGAGCCGCCGTCGGCTGGTGATCAGCACCAGGCACGAACCGCCACCCGGCAGCAGGGGACGTACTTGCGCCTCGGTGGCCGCGTTGTCCAGCACGATCAGGGTTCTGGTATCGGCCAGGCGCTCGCGGTAGAGCGCCGTGGCCTGCTCGCTGTCCTTGGGGATCCGCGCCGCGGGGACGCCGAGGCCGCGCAGCAGCCACTCCAGCGCCTCGCCCGCGGCGCGCGGCTGCTGCCCCCGGGTGTAGCCGTGCAGGTCGAGGAACAGCTGACCATCCGGGAACTTCTCGGCCAGCCGGTGGGCGGCGTGCAGGGCCAGCGCCGTTTTGCCGATCCCGGCCATCCCGTCGATCGCCGAGATCACCACCGTGCCGCCGGCCGCGCTCGTCTCATCCAACAGGCGCGTGAGTTCGTCCACCTCGGTCTGGCGGCCGATGAAGTGCTGCACGGCCGCGGGCAGCTGCCGAGGTGCGGCCGCCGCGGTTCTCGCCGGGGAGGGCGTTGCCGCCGCGACTACTTCGAGCTCACCGGAGAGCACACGTTGGTGCAGGTCTTGAAGCTCGGAGCCCGGTTCGATGCCGAGCTCGTCGACCACGATCCGGCGCGCGTGCCGGTACGCCTCAAGCGCCTCAGACCGACGGCCGCCGCGGGCCAGCGCGAGCATCAACTGAGCGTGAAACCGCTCCCGCAGCGGATACGCCGCCGTTAGGTCTCGCAGTTGCGCCACCAGCCGCGCGTGCTGACCCAACTGCAGGTCCGCCTCGATACAGTCCTCGCGAAGCTGCACCAGCATTTGTTCGAGCCGGGGCGCGAACTCGTTGCGCAGCAACTGCGCGGGCACATCCAACAGCGGCTCACCGCGCCACAGCGCCACCGCGCGTTCCCCAGCCGCCGACGCCTGCTCCCAGTCGGCGGCACGTAGCGCACTTCCCGTCTCCCCGCACAGCGCCTCGAACTCCAGCACATCGAGCTCGGAGGGGGCCAGGCGGATCAGGTAGCCCGGGTCGTGCACCACGACCCGCGCGCCGGCCTCGGCCCCCAGCGCCCGCCGCAGCCGCAGCACATAACTACGCAGCGACACCTCGGCCCCGGGCGGGGGCCTCCCGTCCCACACCGCCTCGGCCAGCACCGAACGGGACACCGGCACGTTGGCCCGCAGCAGCAGCGCGGCCAGCAACACCCGCAGCCGAGCCCCGCCGGGAACCGCGCCGTCCGGGGCGATGTCGTCCACCGCCATCGGACCCAGCAGCCTGAATCGCATGGCAATCCCCCAGCCGCGTACGTCCGGTTGTCGCAGAGCTCGACTACGCCCGGCCCGATCCTACGCGCATCGCACCCGAATGCAACGCGGATGCAACGCCCGGCGCCCACGGTGGAACCGTCGGCGACCGACCGGTGATCACAGGCTGGACCGGCAGCGCGGGGCTGAGCAGCCGGCCCAAACGGGGGGAGGCGGCGGCGCGCAAGCAGCGGCGCGTCGCCGCCTTCGCGTGCGCCGGGCGAATCAGCTCTGCTGCATGTCCACGAAGCGCGAGTAGTGGCCCTGGAAGGCGACGGTGATCGTGGCGGTGGGGCCGTTACGGTGCTTGGCCACGATCAGGTCCGCCTCGCCGGCGCGGGGGGATTCGGCCTCGTACGCGGCCTCGCGGTGCAGCAGGATGACGACGTCGGCGTCCTGCTCCAGGGAGCCGGACTCACGCAGGTCGGACATCATCGGCTTCTTGTCCGTACGCTGCTCGGGGCCTCGGTTGAGCTGCGCGATGGCGACGATCGGCACCTCGAGCTCCTTGGCCAGCAGCTTGAGGTTTCGGGACATCTCCGAGACCTCCTGCTGCCGGCTCTCCGAACGCTTCGAACCGCCGCCGCTCATCAGCTGGAGGTAGTCGACGATCACGAGGCGCAGGTCGTGCCGCTGCTTGAGCCTGCGGCACTTGGCGCGGATCTCCATCATCGACATGTTCGGCGAGTCGTCGATGAACAGCGGGGCCGCGGAGACCTCGCCCATCCGGCGGGCCAGTCTGCCCCAGTCGTCATCGGTCATGTTGCCGGAACGCATGTGGTGCAGGGCGACCCGCGCCTCGGCCGAGAGCAGACGCATGGTGATCTCGTTGCGGCCCATCTCCAGCGAGAAGATGACCGAGGTCAGGCCGTTCTTGATCGAGCAGGACCTGGCGAAGTCCAGGCCGATGGTCGAGTTGTGCGTCGGAATCCAGTTCCGGCCCGCCAGGTAGAGGTGATCTGCGTTCGCCACCTGCACGCACCGGACCGGCACTGAGGGCACCGGACGCACGTCGGTGACGTAGCGGGTCCGGGTCGTCGGATAGGCACGCTGAGTCTGCCGGTCGAGCTTTCGCTTCAGGCGGAAAACCGGATCGTGCGGGGTGAAGGTGACGATGTAACAGGTCGACGAGTCGGCGCTGCGTCCGGGCACCTGCTTCGTGCGCATCGTCGCCCTGTAGCCCAGGCTGAGAACCAGCTCCCAGGCGTCGTGCGCGAGTTGCCGACTGGTGACGGCGAATTGCACGGTGCCGCTCGAGTTCGCGTACCCGTCGCTGTCCAGCAGCCCCGCGAGCAGGTCGCGCCGCTGGGTCTCGGAGGCGCGCAGGTAGTCGGCGGGGATGTGCTTGTCGCCGAGTACGCCGAGCTCGCGCAGCAACGCGAGGACTGTGCCTGACCGCTCGGCGGGTTCCAGTTCGCGTGCGGGCTCGGACGGCAGCCGCAGCGAGTAGACGAGGGGGCCGCTCGGCTCGACCAGATAGCCCTCGGCGCGCAGGTTCTCCAGTACCTGGTCGTCGGCGGTGGTGATGCGGGCCGCCGCCGAATGTCCGTCGCCAAGCCAGATGCCCAGCGCGTACGGCGAGAGCGGAAGGTTTCTCGCGGCCAGCTGGATCGGCTCGGTGAGCGGGACGGAGTGGTTGGCCCGGGGCTCGGTCGTCTCGGTGCGCAGCGTGTCGTGCAGCTCGCGAGTCGTCTTCACCGAGCCCGTTCGCCCGGCGCTCCGGTCGGATCGCGTCTCGGTGAACCACTGGTGCTGCTCATCGGCGACGAGGACGCTGCCGTCGGAGAAATGCACCTCGTAGCAGGGGCGCTCGCGCATCACTTCGGTCGCCGCGATGACGGTGGTCGGCCTGCCGTCCGCACCGAGCAGGCGGTCGCCTGCCTTCACCTCGCCCATGGTCGTCCACCCGTCCGGCGTGGGCAGCGGGGTGTTCAGCGCCAGGGCCTTGCCCATGGCGGGCCGGGCGGCGACGATGACCATCTGGCCGGGGTGCAGGCCCATGGTGAGCGAGTCGAGGTCGGCGAAGCCGGTGGGCACGCCGGTCATCTGGCCGGCCCGGTTGGAGATCGACTCGATCTCGTCGAGCGCGCCCTCCATGATGTCGGCCAGCGGCGCGTAGTCCTCGCCGGCCCGCTGGTCGGTGACGTTGTAGATCTCTGACTGGGCCTTGTTGACGATCTCGTCGACGTCGTCGCCGTCGGTCGCGTAGCCCATCTGCGTGATCCGGGTGCCGGCCTCCACCAGGCGGCGCAGCACGGCGCGCTCGTGCACGATCTCGGCGTAGTAGCCGGCGTTCGCCGCGGTCGGCACCGACTCCATCAGGGTGTGCAGATACGCCGGGCCGCCGACCCGGGACAGCTCGTTGCGCTTGGTCAGCTCGTTGGCGACGGTGACCGCGTCGGCCGGCTCGCCGCGGCCGTAGAGGTCGAGGATCGCGTCGAAGACCTGCTCGTGCTTGGGCTGGTAGAAGTCCCGGCCCTTGACCACGTCGATGACGTCGGCGATCGCGTCCTTCGACAGCAGCATGCCGCCGAGCACGCCCTGTTCGGCCGCGATGTCCTGCGGCGGCGTGCGTTCGAAGGTGCCGCCCCCGCCGCCCCCTGAGCCGCGCGAGCCTCCCCCGGCGCCTCCCGCCCCGGCACCGGAGCCTGCCCCGGATCCGCCGCCGTAGAAGCCGCCTCCGGCGGGCTCGTAGGGCGGCTCCTCCGGTGGGGGCTCGGGCAGCGGCGGCAAGCCTTCGGTCCCGTCGAAACCGGGCATGGCGGGACCTCCTTCTTGGCTCGGGCCGGGGCCGGAAGAACCACGGTAGGGCTCAGGACCCACGAGAGCGAGTCAGCCGTCCACAGCACCTGTGGATAACGTGGGGACAACTCGGCATCCCTTGTGGAGAACCGAGGTGCAACTGTGGGTATCCCGGTGGACGGACCCCGCGCTTCGAGAAAATCCTGTGGCTGCCGTGCCTGTCTGGCCTGGGCCACCGGTCCCGTCCATGGAACGCACAGGCTGTGCATAAAAAATTCCGGGCGCCGCGTTCCCCCATTCGGAAGAAGGCGGCGCCCGGAACCGACGATCAGTCAGTCAATCGTCAGGTGTCGCCGTCTCAGGCGGCGACGATGGTCAGACCCACGGTCGCGGAGACCTCGGGGTGCAGCCGGACCGAGACCTTGTGCGCCCCGACCGTCTTGATCGGGGTGGTGATCTCGATCTTGCGCTTGTCCACCGCCGGACCGCCGGAGCTGGAGACCGCCTCGGCGATGTCAGCCACGGTCACCGAGCCGAAGAGCCGGCCCGACTCGCCGGCCCGGGTGGCCAGGCGCACGTTGAGCCGCTCGAGCTCGGACTTGAGCTCCTGAGCGTGGCCCAGGTCGCGCACCTCGCGGCTCTTGCGAGCCTTGCGGATGGTCTCGACCTGCTTCTCGGCGCCCTTGGTCCACGCGATCGCGTAGCCCCGGGGCAGCAGGTAGTTGCGGCCGTAGCCGTCCTTGACCGTGATGACGTCGCCGGGCGCGCCGAGGCCGGTGACCTCGTGGGTGAGGATGAGCTTCATTGTCCTGACCCTCCCTTAGCGAACGGTGCTGGTGTACGGCAGCAGCGCCATCTCACGGCTGTTCTTCACAGCCGTGGCGATGTCGCGCTGGTGCTGGGTGCAGTT
>Ga0302314_10010875_pt1 | contig 15901 bp, 13 predicted proteins | sample III_Palsa_N2_3_FD_200533 | JGI IMG/M metagenome (GOLD analysis project Ga0302314, IMG submission 200533) | Peat permafrost microbial communities from Stordalen Mire near Abisko, Sweden - III_Palsa_N2_3 | ecosystem: Environmental > Terrestrial > Soil > Palsa > Peat permafrost | place: Sweden... | reverse complement strand
GGCCCGAGCCGCCCTCGACCTTGGGCGTCTTGGCGAACAGGGCCTCGACGGCCGCATCGACCGCGTCGGGCCGGCCGCCGGCGCTCTGGATCAGGGCGCGGGCGAGGCCGTCCTTCTCCTCCAGCAGGACCTTCAGCAGATGCTCGGGCGCCAGCTGCTGGTGGCGCCGCGCGAGGGCCAGCGACTGGGCGGACTGGATCGCCTGTTTGGCGCGATCGGAATAGAGATCGATGTTCATGGAACCCCTTGTATCGGCGGATTGGGCGGGCCGCCTTGATCAAGCACAACCCGCCGCGTCCCCGATGTAGGTGTGGCGTTTGCGCCACACAAGTCTGCACCGGCACTTAGATTGCGGCCGGCGCTGGAGCGGCCCACAGCTTCTGTCACCAGCCGATCAGACACTTTGTCATCGAGCGGACCCGAAGCCGTTGATAGGTTGGCCGATCTTCTTCGCGAGGTTTCTCAATCGCGAGGGACTGGTTTCCCAATACCGTACCTTGAAATTCATCTGCCGATTCAAGGGTGAGTGACAGCAAGGTTGCTCAATCCAGGCCCATTGAGAAACCGATTGCGAAACCCGCATTGGAGTCTGGCGTGGCTAGACTTCCGGAATGCCAGCCCGGCGGCTTCCCCGACATCCTAAAGCTTCCTCAGGCGCGCTCAGCCATGGCGGCCGACCCTTCTGTTCGGCGTACTAAATGATTGTCGAGAGAACCCGGTGCCGCCCAGTTGGCCGAATCCGGTGACTGAACCAGGCGTCGATGCGGTTGTCGGGACATAAACCCAGGGTGGTGTGCCGAGAGACGCCGCGAATCCGGATTTGGCCAATTAAGGTCTTGCGACCGCTGGCAGCGACATAGAAGCCGAAACTGAATGACTAGGACAGGTCCCAAATGCGCCACAAGCGGACGCGGGACAGGAAGGGGCGCCTTCGGTTCGCGCCCGCCACATCGGACCGCGGCCGCCAGTTACTGGAGGCTTGCGGCGAGCCGCCTGATGATCCGTCGACCATGCTCGTGCTGGATGGCGATCATCTGTTGACGCGATCGGACGCGGTGATCGCCGCCCTCCGGGCTCTAGGCGGGGGCTGGCGGGCGGCAGGGATGGTCTCGATCGTCCCGCGCCGCCTGCGCGACGCCCTCTACACCGCATTTGCCAAGCGTCGCTATCGATGGTTTGGCCGCGCGGCCTGCCCGGTGGTGTTCAACGCGCCGGACTTGGATCCTCGGCCGTGAAGCTGAGCACAAAGGAATTGGCGCGGCTTGACGCGATGACGGCGATCGGCGCCGCGTCCACAGCGGCGCCGTCTCCCCCGCCGCCGCCTCCAGGGATGAAGGATGGCCCAACGACGATCGCGGCGCTGATTGACTATCGACGTCGCCGGCTGCTCCGGGGCTGACGTGACCTTGGTAGGGGGCGGAGCGCTGACGATCGTCGTCGCCCTGCTTGCGATGACGGCGGGTGCGCAGATTCGCCCCCTGAGCCGCCATCGGCGGTTGCTCGACATGGTGGCCCTCGTCCCCGAATGGCGTTTCTACGCCCAGGCGTCGATCGGCAGCGCGGCCGACTACGCTCGGGACACGCATCTGGTGGTTCGCGACCGGGACAAGGCCGGACAGGTTGGTGGATGGCGACCCGTGCTGTGGCGCGAGGAACGACGCTTTCATCACGCCTTCTGGAATCCCCGTCGGCGGCGTGACGACCTTATATTTTCGATGGCGGACGACCTTGCCGGCGCCTCCGCCATAAACCCGGGCGAGTACGTCCAGCAATCGATCCGCTACCTGATCCTTCTGCGCTTCTGCCTGGAGACGCCAATGGACCTCGACGCCGTCGAGGCGCGCCAGTTCGCCATCGTCCACACCATGGGCCGGGGCAGCCGAGACATATCTGTCGACTTTCTGTCGGCCTGGCACCGGCCCTAATGTCGGGCCTGCCTCTCACCTACGCTGCGGTGTTCCGTCTCATGGTTCCTGCAATTGCGCTGTGGTGCACGCTCTCCTCGCTGGAGATGCTCGCCGTGTTGCCGGCGTTTCGGCCGACGCGGCGGGCGCTCGGCCGCGATATCGCCGTCCTGCGCCGCGGCCGGCTTCGGCGGCCGCCGTGGACCTGGCTATCATTGCCCAGAGTTTCGACAACAATTGCCCTTACCCGCCTGGCCGCCGGCATCTGCCTCCCATTTGCGGATCCGGCCATCGCTGCAGTCCTGCTCATCGTTATCGGCGGTTGCACAGTTGCCTTGTCGATAGCGACCGAAGGCAGCGACGGCGCCGACAAGATCGCACTTATTGCCTGCGCCGCCGCCACGCTGGTCGATGGCGGTCTGCTGTCCAACGATCGTTCCCTGTGCCTCGCTGGCGTCGCGTGGGCGACCGGCCAACTCACCATCGCATATGTTACCTCCGGCGCCGCCAAGCTGGTGCGCCCGTTTTGGCGCGATGGCTCCGCGCTCGCAGCGGCGATGACCAGCTATCAGTCCGGCCATCCCATAGTCGCGAGGGTCGTGCGCAACCGCTCCGCGGCGTTGGTGCTTGCTTGGTCGCTTATGTTTCTCGAAGTGCTTTTCCCCCTGGCGCTGATTGCCCCCGCCCCAGTCGCGTTGGCAATTCTAATCGTCTTTGCGATATTTCATTTCTCCACAGCAGCATTCATGGGGCTAAGCACCTATCCTTGGGCCTTTATGGCCACCTACCCATGTGTCTTCATGGCCAACGCGCTAATCCGCTGCGCATTCGGACTGCCGACTTAAGGAGAACCGCTCAAGGACGAGGCTGGACTCCGAAGGCCGGATTGCCCGAGGTGGTGAGGATGCCCTTTCAAAGATCCCGAAAGCGGACTCATTGATGGACCGCTTAGAGTCAGACATAGCCATGCCGTCGGCCGGCCGCACGATTTGAGTCTAGCATCCTGCATCGGAAGTCGTCGGGGGCTTCGAACCAGCGCCCACCCGACGGGAAGCTTGGCGCTCAGCGCGATCGCGCAAAGCGCGCTGGCGCGTATCCTGTCAGATCGACCGACGCCGGAGTTTCTGACAGCACATCCGCCAAGAGTTGGGCCGATCCGGCAGCCATGGTCCAGCCGAGATGACCATGCCCTGTATTAACCGCCAGGTTCGGGACGGCTGTTGGGCCAATGATGGGAACGCCATCGGCCGACATCGCTCGTAGGCCGCACCACGCTTTGGCGGACGCGGGATCCAATTGCGCTTCGGGAAAGACCTGCCGCAACAGTCCAACGAGATTGTCGACGCGGGCTTGGCGCAGGGACAGGTCATAGCCCGCGAATTCGGCGGTTCCGGCCACCCGAATAGCGCCCTCGAGGGGCACGACTACGGCGTGGAGGTGATCGTCCACGACCGGTACGCGGAGCGCGCAACGGCCTTCGGGGTCATCGAACGTGACGGAATAGCCCTTCACAGGCCGCACAGGCAGGCACAGCCCTATGGTGCGCAGCAATCGGGTGCTGTAGCTGCCCGCAGCCACAACATAGTTGTCGGCGACTATCCGGTCGCGTTCGCCGATCGCGGCGGTCACCAGACCGTTCTCGACGTCAAGCCTCGTGATGTCGACACCGTACCGAAACGCCACGCCGTGGCGCCGAGCGACGTCTCCCAACTCGATGCAGAATCGGTGGGCATCCCCGGATTCGTCGACGTCGCTGTGGATCGCGCCGGCCAGTTGGACCTCTATGGGCGCCAGGGCCGGCTCGAGCGCCACGGTTGCCTCCCGCGAAAGCCGACGGACACTTACGCCCTGGCTCGAGAGATGGCCCAGGCCTGCAAGAGCCTGGTCGAGCGCGGCCGAGTCTCGAAAAACACGAAGCGTCCCGAGCGCCGAACGGCTGTAGTCGATACCCGTCTCCTCACGCAGCCGCCCCATGACCTCACGGGAATACAGCGCCAAACGCAGATTGAGCAGCGTGTTGTGCTCGAACCGCGATGGGCTTGAGTTGCGGAGAAACCCCAGTCCCCAGGCGCCCAGTCCAGGAAGGGCGTTCAGGCTCAGTTGCAGCGGTGAGTTCGACCGGCCGAGAGAGGCGAGAAGCGTTCGCCACCAGCCAGGCGTGTTCCACGGCTCCGACATGCTCGGGGTCAGAAGCGCACCATTCGCAAAGCTGGTTTCCCGGCCCGGGCCAGCCTGCCGATCGACAACCGTAACGCTGTGACCGGCGCGGTTCAGCATGAAAGCGCTGGCCACTCCAATGACGCCGGCGCCAATGACAAGGATTTTCAATCGACTAGCGCCAGACCCGCGTCGCGACCCGGAGCCAGTTCTCGCCGATGCTGGGACGACTGATCACGGCCGGCGCCAGGGGCGAAGGGCGGCCGACATGCGGATTCATGCGGCGCAGGAGGGCGCCAAACCAGCATCGAGCTTCGGTTGTTGGTTCAAGCCGAGGCGGCGCCCACGCGGCACGAGCGAACAACTTAGCCGCAGACCGTTGAAAAAGCGCGGAGCGCATTTTCGCCCAATATTCCCTCAATCTGGCTGTCGCTGTATCCCCGGGACACAAGTCCACGGGTAATGTTAGGTAAATCACGACAGTCATCAAAGCCGACAAGCCTTTGAGTGGGCTTGACATTATCTTGGCGACGAAAGCCCATCTTGGACGCTTCTACGCCAAATGTTCCGTCGATCGCCGCATCAGGAATCTGAAGCGGCCAATCGGTTCCAAGCGCAATCGACTGCGGTCCGACCAGGCGTGCAATATAATCGATGTGATTGAGCATGGCCTCTATAGTCGGATTAACATCGCTCGATAGAAAGAATGGAACCGCGACCACGCCAATGACGCCGCCTGTATCCGCTATCGCCCTCAGTTCATCATCGGACTTACCTCGTGCGTGTTCATAAAACCCACGCGCCGAAGTGTGGTTTGCATTTACCGGGCCAGACGACGTCCGGCAGGCATCAAGCGAAGTCAAACGGCCGCAGTGGCTTACGTCAATCATGACCCCCAAATCTTCGCAACGCTTCACCACGTCCAGGCCAAACATTGATAACCCAGCGTCCACCCGTTCTGTACAACCCACGCCGATGTTGTTCATTCGATTGTAGGTCAGCATGAACGACCTCATGCCTCTCCCATAAGCACGGTCAAATGCGCCGAGGTCATCTGGAGGCGCTGTTGTCGGCTGGCAATGGCCGTAGAAGGCCACCATGCCATCACGCTTGGCCTGGCGGACTTCGCCCGCGGTTGCGACGTACCTCAGCCAAGGCAGGTCCGCGTAGCGTCCGACCAACCAATCCCATTTGTTCAAGTCAGGATCGCGGCCATCGTGCACATCGACACCGAATGTTCCGCACGTCAGCCCGCCCTCAAGCATCCAGTCTTTGATTAAATCTGATTTTCCCGAACGGGAATTCTCATATGGCCAATATATCAACTCAGCCAAATCTGGCGCGCCGCCGCGCTCAGCCGAAACTTCTGAAATCCACTGGTTCCAAAGTTCGTCCGGGTAATACTCGAATATGTTTCCCCCGGCGTGTTGCGACATCATATCGAAGACTATGCTTTGCTCATGAAGTCTCGCTGCACGCGCCTCTTCCTCGCCGCTCAAGTCGAAGCAAAAGCGGGCGGGGTGTGGGTTTGGCAACGCGTCAGTTCGCCGTTTCATTTGAATTTCCAATAGGTTTGAACTGCGATATCAAAGTCCGGCGTTCAGTCCGGCTCAGCAGGTTCGACGGCGATGAGGGCGATCTGAAATATGAGCGTGCTGTTTGGCGCGACGGGCGGTTTGCCTGTGGCGCCGTAGGCGAACTCGGGAGGGACGGTGACGCGCCATTCGTCTCCCGGCGCCATCAGCGGCAGGACCACTTGCCAGGCGGTTATGAGCTTGGCCAAGCTGAACACACTCGGCGCGCCACGCTGTTGAGATGAGTCCAGAACCGCTCCGTCGTCGGTGGACACTTCATAATGCACCGTAATCGTGTCCCACCGCCGCGGTCGCTGACCGTTCGGATCACCCGATTGCAGGATGGTGTAGCTTATGCTCGGCAGCGTGATCGTCGGAGCTGGCGCATCCTCGTGCCGATTGTTGGCGCTCATCCTAACCGCCCGACTTGCTGCTCGATGAATATCCGGTCACTGGCGCCGCCGCGCGCTGGGAATGAGCGCCCACTAAGGGCGACGGCGATGCCCCCAACGACGCTGCTGCAGGCGCAAACGACCGCCAACGAAACCCCGATATGAGATGCGCCACCGAGCTGTCCCGACAGCAGGCTGATGGACAACGGCGCGATGCCCAAGCCGAACAGCGCACCTGTGGTCCAGACGATCGACATGCACAGCCCACGCAGTTCGTTGGGAATAACCACGGTCAGCAGCGTCGTGACGGCGACGTTGCAGGCTGCGCCCAGCAGTAGAAAGACGGTCAAGAGTCCAATCATCACCGGAGCGGTCTGGGCCAGGGCGAATAACCCGACAGGCGCGCCAATGAGGATCAGCCCTCCCAGCGACATCGCCGCCCTCCGCGGCCCTCCGGTCCTCTGCGAATAGTCGGCGACAACGCCGCCGACCAAAGGTCCCAATAGTCCACTGATCATCAGAACCAGCGCCAGAACTCCCCCTATGCGGGCAGGTTCCAGCGCAAAGCGCCGCGCAAGCACGGGGGCGACCCAGATCATGGAGGCGCCGTCGGCAATGGAGACCATTATGAATCCAACAAACAACGGCACGATCGGGCGTCGATACGCCCACAGCCCGCCTAGATAGGTCCACACCCCGCGTCGCGCTGACTCGACCTCTGTGCGCAGCGGCTCGCGCAGCGCCAGCAGCAGTGCGGCGACCGGGACGAGCGGCAGGGTCAAGATGGCCATGGCCGAATGCCAGTCCTGAGGCCTTGCGCCGAACCGGCTGAGCGTGGCGCCGCCGAATGCGAAGGCGGCCGACATGCCCGCCACCTGACCCATCGACAGGAACATGTTGGCTCGGCCCCGGTGGTCAGCTGAAACCGCGTCGGCGACCATGGACGCCGCCGCAGTTGCGATAGCGGGCGCGGATACGCCGATAATGCAGCGGGCCGTGAACAGAATGGCGAAGTCGGGCGCCAAAGCGGTCAGGGCGCTGCCGACGACGATGAGAACGGCAAATGTGAACATCAGTCGCGCCCGTGATTGATGATCAATCAGGTAGCCGATGGGAGCAGCTGTAAGCACCATGGGCAAGGCCAAGGCGGGGCCCTGAAGCAACGCTATCTGGTTGTCATTAAGAGCAAGGGCGTTGCGGACCGTCTCCTGCAGCGGACTCAACGCCGTTCTTGAATAGAGCGCGGCGCTGGCGGCAAGGGCGATCAAGATGAGCTGGCCCAACAGGCGCGCTTGCCTGGCTCGAACGTTCGGCGGCGCTTCTAGGACGGGCATTGACGGGCCGCCTCGACCTGAGCGCACGCCTCCCCGTCAGGCCCGACCCTTTCAAACTCCAGGTTCCAGGTGTGGTAGGTCGAGAACTGGAATGTCAGCGATTTCGGATTGAAACGGAGGACCGCGGCGCGCGGGCTTTCCTTGTCTTGGGCGCGCCAGACCGCTGGAGAAAGCTGTTCGAGGCCATAACCCACTGACCCGCGCGCGCCCAGTGTGACCAACTCGAACGCGGCGCCGTTACGCTCGATTCGGCAGGAGATGTTCAGCGAGCGCGCGACATACAGCCCCGAAATAGTCTCGCCAACGTCCTCGTCCGAATTAGATAGCCTGGACAACTCATCGCGATCGCCAAAGGTCACCAGCTCGATATCGTCCGGACATTGTGGGTCGCCGAATAGTCGTAGCTCGTGATTGAGAAACGCCCACTCGCTGGTCGGCCTGAGCCTACCATCCCCATGCCACTCAAACGGCCAATCACAGCCATCAATTGAGACAATCTGAGTCCGGCCATTGGCTCGGAGCTCCACCACACGGCCCGTGTGCTGCGAGCAAAACGCCCCGGTTGCGCTCATCTGTTCTGTTGCAGCGCCTGGCGGCAATCCCGCGACGATTCGATCAATGATCCTGTTGGTGAGCAGGGCTGCCGAAACATCATGCCGGTTTGAGATCGCCACAATGTCGAGGCCAAGACAGTCGATCTTGATCAGCTGAGCGTTTCCCCCCAGCCAGCCCCCCGGATGGGAAAGCGTGCTAAGCCCCCGATAGTCTCCCGTTATGAGCCCAAGGCCATATCCGGTCGTCGCGCCGCTGAGCAGCGCCAGGGGCGTCTTCATCGCCTCCCAGGTCGCCGCCGTCCCCACCCGCGGGTGATCCATATGCGCAAGCCAGGTCAGCAGATCGTCCACCGTCGACACCATCGCCCCGGCGCCCGCGAAGTCGGCGCCAAAATGCAGCTTTTCGAAACCCTGGATCAGTTCGGCCTTCGAAGGGCTCGCGCCGGTGGCCGCGACAAAGTCGCCGAGCTTGGTCATATGGGTCGACGCACTGTTCGGCACGAAATTGTTGTCGGACCTGCGCAGCAAGGTGTCGCGCATGCCCACCGGGTCAAAAATGCGCGCTTTGAGGACATCTTCGAGCGGGGCGTTAGCGAGCCGTTCAATCGCGACGCTCAACAGGAAGTAGCCGCCGTTGTTATAGTCCCAACACTGGCCCGCCGGCGCGTTCACCTGCTCAAGGCCCTGGTACATCCCCAGCAGGTCCGCCGCGGTCGTGGGCGACGAAACCCCGTTTAGGTAGAAGGTCAGGTCATAGACATCTCTAATGCCGGCGATGTGACCCATCAATTGCCGCATGGTGACGTGTCGCCAGGCAGCGTTCAGCTCGGGAATATACTGGCCAACTGGATCGTCGATGTGGGCCTTTCCATCCTCACACAACAGCATGAACGCCAGGGCGGCGAAATGCTTTGTGGTCGACCCTATGCGCATGCGCGTTGAGGGCGTCAGGAGAACGGGCAGTTCGATGTTGGCTAGACCGAAGCCTTTTCTGTAGACGGGGATTCCGCCCACAGCGATCCCCAGCGCAATCCCGGGAAGCTGGCATTGGTCCAGCTCGGCGCACACTTCATCTACCCACGCTTCATTGAACTCAAGCCGAGCGCCGCTGGTTGACATTATTTTTAGTTCGCCTCCGGGACGAAGATGCCGACTTGTGCGCTCGACCGAGAGTTCCCTGAACGATCGTTGCTAGAACTTGTCCACGACTGAGAAGCCAAAGGTGCGTGGCTGTATTACCGATGCCGTCAAAGGCGCCGAATAACTATCAATGGCCAGCGAGGTGAGATCCGTAAGGCCATGCGAGTCACCGACGTTCTTGACGTAGAGTTCAAGTTCGGTCGGGCCCCTGGTCACGCCAACGCGCAGATCGGCGGTTTGGTAGGACGGCAATACGGGGCGCTGATAGGCCAGCGGCGCGCCGGTGACAAAATTCGACGTCCTGTCGCCCTGGTAGCGCAAGGTGGCTCCAATGAACCCACGAATTCCGTCGCTTATTGGAAACCCGTAGTCCGCATTGATGTTCGCGGCATAGTGCGGCACCAGCGGGAGCTCGTCGCCCGACTTGCCGCCGATTCCCGGCGCATCGGCCGTGAGGCTGGCGTCTGTGTAGGCCAAATTGGCTGAGAGACTGAGGTCGTGGATTGGCGAATAGGTTCCTGCAAACTCCACGCCCTTGCTTTGCGCGGTGCCGCCGTTGCCAATTGTCCCGACTCCGCCGACCACCTCGTGGAGCTGAACGTTTTGCCACTCGATATCAAAGACCGACAGGTCGACGGTGACCCGCTGACCCGGGAACGAGGCCTTATAGCCCAACTCATAGTTGGTCAGCGTATCCGGCCTGTAGCTTGAGGGTATGCCCGCGGCAATCGAAGCGGGGGATACAGTGTTGGGCCCGCCCGGCTGATAACCAGAGGCGATGCGGGCGTAAATCATGTTCCTGCTGTCGAACTGATACTGCGGCGCCACGAGATAGGTAACGCTGGAGTCGGAGGACGAACCGTTTAGGGCGCCAGATCCTCCGAACAACAGGCCGCTGGTTCGCTCGACAAAGGTCTGATGATTTTCGCTGTAGCGCACGCCAGCCAGGACATTGAATTTGTCGGTGAAGTGATAGGTGACGTCGCCGTAGCCGGCATATTCTGTGTAGTTATCGATCTCATCAATGTAGGCGAGGTTCGGGAGCGCTACAGGGCCGCCGCTGATTGTATTGAACGGGGTCAGTTGCGTAACGTAGCTGCTGTCTTCGTGATCGAAAAAGAAGCCGGCCTGCCACTCGATCCGGTTGCTCGATGGAGACGACAGCCGCACCTCTTCAGTTGTCCGATTTAGATTCACGTCACTTGAGGTGCGGATTCCGAGGTTGCTAACCCCCAGTATCGGGCCGAGATAGGTGCCATAGGCGGCCGTCCCGTCGTTCGCACCGGTCAACGCCTGAGGCTGGTAGCTGGTGATGGAAAGAAGGTTGGCCCAGCCCAGATCGTATTGCGCCTTGGCCGAATAAATTCGGTATTTGATGTTCCACGGCTCGTCCACATAGCGGACCTGCTGCAGGCCATTGGTCAGAGCAAGGTTCGCATTGACGTCCGCATCGGAGGTGCCCGAACTGTATGAATCGTGCATCAGGGCGGACAATTCCAGCGAGGCCTTGTCCGTAGGCTTCCACAGCACATCCAGCCGAGCGCCATCGACGTTTGTGGCGTTGATATCCGTCTGCTTTAGCTGCGAATTATCGATGTAACCGGGATCTCGGCGGTCAGTTACACTTAGCGAAAATCCCAGCTGGTCCTGAATGATCGGGCCGTCAACCAGGGCTCTGACGCCATAGCCCTGCCCGCCCCCGTCTACGGCGCTGCCATCCACCTCGAAGCGGCCGCTCATCTGGGTCAGGCTGGGCGATGTGGTGACATACTTCACGAGACCGCCCAACGAACTCGCCCCATAGAGCGTGCCTTGAGGGCCCCGGAGCACTTCAATTCGCTGCAATGAGCCAGGATCGACATCCACGGTCATGTCGCCCCCGAGCGCGAAGCCGGTCGAGGACCCGATCGGCACATCGTCGACATAGCTGCTGACGGTGCTCGAATTGGGACTGCCAGTGGTTATGCCGCGCAGAACTATCGCCGTCTGGCCTTCCTGACTGGATATGAGATTTAGTCCCGGAACATCCGCCGCGAAATCTTCGAGTCGGGTTGCTTCTTGACGCTGGAGCCGGGCGCTGCTGATGGCGCTCACGGGCGCGGGGACCGAAAACAATCGCTCGGGCCGTTTCTCGGCCGTGACAATCACCTCGCCGACCGCGGTGGCGCCCTCCGGCGCGGCCTGGACCGCACTCGGCGGGGGGACCTGGGCGAGCGCCGGAAACGCGGCGGCTCCCAGGATCGTCGATGAAAGCAGCCCAGCCAGTCTACGGATCGTCGACATCGAATTCCCCACGTCTGTTTCGTTAAAGCGTGCCGATTTAATAAAGGATATTTTATCCAATTACAAAATGTTTCTTTGCCCGCTGAAGAAGGCGGGATCGTGCGCGGTCACGCTTGAAACGATGTGGCGGGCGACCGCGAGGTCCGCCAGGCCGGTTCCAACAGTCTTAAATACAGTGATCTCGTCGGGGTTCCGGCGCCCGAGACCTCGTGAGTTCAGAAGCGCGGCGAGGTCTGGCGCCTCGCGCGAAATGACGCCCGCTTGTAACGGGGCGATCAGATCGCCGCTCTCGTCGAAGGCCGCGCCAGTGTCCACGACAAGCCGCCCGCGTCGGAACACGTCCATGTCCGCCTCGCGCATGTCCGGCGCAAAGCTTCCAACCAGATCCACATGGCAGCCGGGCCTCAACCGCGCGCCTTCGATCAGCGGTTCGCGACTAAGGGTTGCGCAGCTGATGATGTCAGCCTCGCCCAAAGCCTCGGGAAGATGCTCGGCCACCTCAATGTCGATTGCCAACTCGGACAAACGGTCGGCCAGGTCGCTGGCCCTTTGAAGGTTACGCCCCCAGAGCATTATCCGATCCAACGGTCGCACCGAGAGATGACTCTTGACCAGGTATGGCGCCAGCGCGCCGGCGCCGATCATCAGGAGGACCTTGGCGTCCGCGCGTGCGAGCAGCGATGACGCGAGCGCACTAACCGCCGCGGTCCTAAGCGCCGTCAGCGCCCGGGCGCTCAGAACCGCAAGAGGCTCGCCGGTTTCGCCGTGCATCAGAACGTAGACGCCATCGACGGTTGGCCGCCCACGGTCGCGATTGGACGGCGCGACCGCGACCACCTTTACACCGATCGCGTCCCGCCCGTCCCAGCTTGGCATCAGCAAAAGCTGGGCGTTATCGTCTCCGGGCAAGTGATTATGCATTCTGAGCGGCGTCTCCGCACCCCTTTTGAATGCAAGGGCAAGAACGTTGACCAGTGATGCGTGATCTATCGCCTTTATGACCTGCTCATCACTGAGGACTATCACATTCAATCCCGCTATAGTCGGACTATAGTCAACTGAGTCAGGGTCTTGGGCGCACCAATACGTCCGTCCGTTAGAGGCGGCAGTCGCTCAGAATCTGTTTGGCTCCCGATCGAGCAACTCCAGCAGATCAGCGCGCGCGCGCTGAATGTGGTCATGGATCAGGGCGACGGCCTGATTGACCGCGCGCTTGCGACACAGATCAAGCAGCCCCCCATGATCTTCCTTCGCCTGGTCCACACCGGTGCCCAGGGTCAACACGAGCCGGGTGTAGCGATCCGTGTTGACCAGCAGACCACGAACAATTTCGAGCGTCTTGCGCCGCCCCGACGGGGCATAAAGGGCCATGTGAAACCGGGTGTTGTGCTCCCCCCAGCTGGGGACGGCGGCATTGTCGATATCAATATTGTAGGAAAGCAGGACCGCTTGCGCTTGGCCCAAATCATTGGCCGTCATCTTCGGAATGGCCACCCGCAAAAGCTCCGGCTCGAGCAGGGACCGCAGCTCGAACAGTTCGAGAATCTCTTCGCGCGACAAGGCCGTCACAAAGTAACCCCGGTGCGGAAAGCTCGCCGCCAAGCCCTCCCCTTCCAGGCGTGAAAGCGCCTCACGAACCGGAATTCGACTCACCCCTAGCTCTTCAGCGAGGGCGTCCTGGCGCAGCGGAGCGCCGTCGGCCAACGCCCCAGAAATAATTAGCTGACGAAGCTGATCAGTCGTCGCGTCCGCAACGGTCGTTCTTTTTTGCTTGCGCAGAAGCTTTGCGTTTCGCAGCAGATTTGCACTCTCGCTTGCCGCCATCGTATCTAAAAATCCCCTGCGCAGGTGTTCATATCGTTCCGTTCAATCCATTACAATTGGATAAAATCTCCAATATCCAACCTCCATACCATCATTTCGCTTATTGGCTCGATTCCGGCTGGGAAATACAGGCCCCCCAAACGATCGAACGGGTGGGCGCGTGGGAGGAAGAGATCTCCCGCCTCTGCTGAAGTGATCGTCCGCGGCGGAAGGCGGTTGGGCCAAACGAGACTCGCGTCCGCCACGCAGTCGGCGACTCCTAATCTAGGGGCGCCCCGGAACCGGACCCGGTCAGCGACAGAGATGAGTCAGACGCTGCCGTTCCCATCGTTGGACGATCCAACCGATCCGCGTCTAAGTTGCTATCTACGAAATTGACCGGCGTAGACATAGTACGTCAGTGGTTTGAGCGGAACGAGCCCCTACTCTCTCGCCGCGCTCGGGCGTAAAAATAGGCGGGTGATGCGCGCGTCGGCTGCCTTCAGCCGATCGGTGAGTTCGTCGGCCGCCTGCTCAAGCTGAGGGCCAGACAAGCTGTCGCGCATATCGAGCGAAACCGCGACGAGAATCTCTTCTGGCCCGAGATGCATGCTCTGCACTTGGGAGACCTCACGCACCCGCGCGTCAGCCGTCAGGATGCAGCGCACCTGGTCCACGACGGGTTTGGCCGCAGCCTCACCTGTGAGAAGGCTACGGGTTTCCGAGCCCAGGACGAAGGCGACCACGGCTAGCAGCAGGCCAATGGCGATCGACGCCAAACCGTCGGCCCATCGGACATGAAGCCAAGCCGCGGCCACGACCCCGGCTGCGGCGAAGACCAGCCCGATGATCGACGCCCCGCCCTCGGCGAACACCTCGAACACCGCGGGGTCCTTACTGATGTGGATGGTTTGCAGGATCGAAAGCTTCGGCAGGCGCCTAGCGATTGCCGATCGGGTCTTGTCGGCCGCCCGCCGGCTACGCGCTGCGCTACGCCAATGGCTTCGCGCTACGCCGCCGGGCGACTGCAAACACCGGCGCCAAGGGGGCTAACTTTCAAAGCGAAAGGGGGGACAGATTTGCGCGCGATTTGACATCCAGACTGCATCCGCAGTCCTGCTGATGCGCCGGCCTACTACGTCTGCGAGAAAGGTCACCGCATCGACGACCCTCAGCAGGGCGCCTGGATCGCCGACCAGCCTGAGCACGATCCACCGGTCGACCCCGATATGCCGCGTGCGCAGCGTCCCCTTCGGATTCGCTCGATCCACTTCCCCCAGATGCTCTCCCCGACGATCTCTCCTGGGGAAATTCTCGACGCCTACAACGCGGCTACGGACATGAAGAACTTCTTTAATCGCAAGCTCGGCATGCCATGGGTCGACCCCTCGCAGACTCCGGTGACGTTGGAGCACCTGAACGCCTGCGTCGAAGCCGGCCGCGAAGCCGGTGTCACCTGGAAATCGCGCGCCCACGGAACCTTCATGGGTATCGATCAGATGGGCCAGTTCAACGTCGTCTGGATCAAGCAGCGCCGGCCCGATGGGCGACAACAGCTCGTTCACGTCGAAGAGATCAGCGGCGACGACCCGTTCGAGCGGTGCTCAGAGCTGATGGAGCTATACGGTGTGCTCATCGCCGTGGTCGAGCTCAACCCGAACTACAACGAGGCCAAGCGGTTCGCGAACAGGTTCCCCGGTCGCGTCTTCATTTGCAACAGCTTCGGCCACCTCGACGAAGGCATGATCCGCTGGGGTGACCTATCCCGGCTGAACTCCTCAGATCGGCGGACCGATGAAGCGGCGCGCGACCGCTTTACGCTGCACATGGATCAGTACAAGTGCATGCAGTGGGCGTTGTCCCGCTTCGTTCGCACCGAGTGCCTTATGCCCGACCCACATGGGCTGGTGCAGGAGGTGATCGACAACGGGGTCAAGCGCCTGGCCCCGGTATTGCCGCGGGCGTTCGTGCATTTCACCAAGACCGCCCTGGTGTCGGAGAAGGACGAGGAGGGCGGGACGAACAAGTTCAAGCGCGTGGTTCGGAAGATCGGCATCGATCCGCACCACAGCTACGCCAACATGCTCTGCGACGTTGCGATGGCCCGCGCCTATGGGACGGCAGGCTTCATTCTGTCTGACCCTACCCCAGGCGGCGGTGAGCAAGCTGAGCGCCTGGACATGCCCGGCCTACCGACGCACGTGGCCACGTTGATCGAACAGATTTCCCTGAAGGGCGACGTGTGCGGTCGTTGCACATCCTATCAGTACGATGCCGAGGGCCAGCCGGTCATGCCTGCCGCCCCATGCGCGTTGAGAGGTTTCAACACGATGGCGGCCGACCCGGGCTGCGAGCTGTTCAACGGCCGGACATAAGGCCCGTTGCTGCGGTAGTCAGCCTTTCAGGCAGTTTCGGCCCATAACCCGAGTGACACCTCGTTCGGAGAGGTGACGGTCGAAATCGGATCAGTGACACGTCAAATCCTAGCGCACTGTCACCAGTTCGCCGCCTAAGATGTCACCCGCCGCAGGTGGAATTTCCCCCCGCGCCCCCGAAGAGAGAAGATTCGGGCTCAGTGACAATTTCTAATGTCACTGACATTTCGTATGGGCGCTCCTAGCCGGACCGTCGCAACCCTCGTGGACCGCCCTCTCCTTCGATAAGCGCAGGATGAGGCGCCGGCGAAGCGTCGGTAGAATTCCTCATGCCGGACCCATGTTGGTTCCACTGCGCTCCATTCCTAAATGCAAGCTGAACAAG
>Ga0302314_10010874_pt1 | contig 15902 bp, 11 predicted proteins | sample III_Palsa_N2_3_FD_200533 | JGI IMG/M metagenome (GOLD analysis project Ga0302314, IMG submission 200533) | Peat permafrost microbial communities from Stordalen Mire near Abisko, Sweden - III_Palsa_N2_3 | ecosystem: Environmental > Terrestrial > Soil > Palsa > Peat permafrost | place: Sweden... | reverse complement strand
TCTCCGAGGGCGGTCTCGAGGCGCTCGCGGAGCTCGGCGGTCATCAACGAGTCGAGCCCGAGCTCCTGGAAGGGCAGGGTCGTGTTGACGGTGTCGGAGGACACCCGCAGCACGGCCTCGATCTGCTCGACGAGCAGACGGCGCAAGGTCTGCCTGCGCTCTTCCGCGGACGGCAGGTCGAGGACGTCGCCGTCGAGCGTGTAGGTCTGGGCCCGACTGAGCTCGCCGCGCTCGAACGCCGCGCGACAGGCGCTGCGCTGCAGCTTTCCGCTGGATGTCCTGGGCACGGACTTGCGGTTCACGAGCGCGACCTCGGCGATGGCGATGCCGTGCTCGGAGGCCACCGCAGAGCCGATGCGGCGCGCCAGCTCCTCAACATCCACGCCCCGCCGCAAGCGCCCCCCGACCAACTCGGCGACCACCACGACGAGCTCGCGACCGTCGCGCTCGATCGAGCACGCCGCACACGCGCCGTCGACCAGCGAGCTGTCAACCGAGAGCACGGTGGCTTCGATGTCCTGCGGATAGTGATTACGCCCACCGACGATGATCACGTCTTTGAGCCGGCCGGTGATGAACAGCTCGTCCCCGCGCATGAAGCCGAGATCGCCTGAGCGCAGGAAGGGTCCGTCTCCGGTATCCGCGAGCACGGCGCCGAACACCCGCTCGCTCTCCTCCGGAAGATTCCAATAGCCGCCGGCCACATCCGGGCCGGCGAGCCAGATCTCCCCCACCGTGCCCGCTTCCACACGCCGGCAGGTGTTGGGATCGACGATCTCGACCCGGCGGTGCATGATCGCCTTGCCGCAGCCGACGATCACCTTGCTGTCTCCGACGATCGCCTGCCCGTCGCGCAGGGCTTCCGCCTGCACGGTGAGCGTCGTCGCGCCGGCGCCCGCTTCGGGCCCGGTCGCCATCAGGGTGCACTCGGCCAGTCCGTAGGTCGGATACCAGGTGCGCCGGTCAAAGCCGCAGGGACCGAAGGTCTCGACGAACGCAGTCAGGGTGGAGGCCGACAGCGGCTCGGCGCCGTTGAGCGCCAGCCGCCAGCTGCGCAGATCGAGCTCCGCGCGTTCCTCCGGGGTGATCTTCTCGACGCACAGCCGGTAGGCCGAATCGGGAGCGGCCGTGACCGTGGCCCGATAGCGCGAGATCGCCGCCAGCCAGCTCAGCGGCCGGCGGGCAAACGCCGAGGGCGGCATGAACACCGTCTGGATGCCCGAGTACAGGGGTGGGAGGACGGCGCCGATCAGCCCCATGTCGTGAAACAGAGGCAGCCAGCTGACCATGATGTCTTCCCTGCGGACATCGTTGGCGCGGTCGATGTAGGCCTCGTTGTGCACCAGCATCCGATGGGTAACCACCACGCCCTTGGGCACCGAGGTCGAACCCGAGGTGTATTGCAGAAACGACACGTCGTCGGGCCCCACCAGCTGCGGTCGGAATTCTGCGGCCGCGTGCGTGGGGACCTCGTCGACGGCGATCCATTGCAGGTCGCCCATCTCCGGCGCGACGGCCTCCACCCGGGCCCGAAACTCCGGTGGCCAGCTGGTGAGCACAGCGCGGGCGCCGCAGTTGCGGGCGATCGCCCGGAGCGTCTCGACCCGCCGCCCCCGCTGGCTCGGGAAGGGAGGGCTGACCGGAACGGCGATCACGCGGGCGAGCTGGCACCCCATGAACGCCCGGATGAAGTCGATCGCGTCCTCGGCCAAGATCAGCGCCCGGTCGCCGGCCGTCGCGCTCTGCTGCAGGCGGGCCGCGACGGCACGGGCTTCGCGCTCGAGCTCGGCGTAGGTGATCGATCGGGTTTCACACTCCCCGTCGGGCAGGTAGCGGTAGACGGTCTCCGCGCCGCGATCGTCGGCTTGGCCGCGGAGCAGGGCCGCAATCGTGGGCCCCCTCGGAGTGGTCAGCATCAAACCCCCTTTTTAGGCATGACAACTTTGCGTTAATTCCCGATCCCGCAACACGCAAGAATTAACTCCGGGCACAGCGAAGTTGACACCGAGTACGGCCGGAAGCCGCCGCCTCAGTTGGTGCCTTCCCCTTGAGTCCCCGAGGGTACGACGGTATCGGTCTTGCGCAATCGGCCGCTTGTACAACAATGCGACCCGGCGCTGGGCCGCTTGGCTGGCATCGACCAGAGATCTGAAAGCATGCCGTCAACTCATGCTCGCAGACAGTTGCCCGCTAATTGTTCTGAGTTTGTTACCCACCGAGTTCACGGATGTGGGTATGCTCCCGCCATGGCAGACACCTCGAGCATCGCTTCCGATGGTTCGGGCAATCGATCCGAGCCGCATGTCACCAATGATTCCGCCAGGAGCGTGATCCCGCCGATCAGGAACGTGCTTCCACCAGTTACACCGGTGCGCAGCGCGTTCACCAAGATGTTGGGCGAGGTACCGATCCCGGGATTCACGATGCGTTCGAACCCCACGTCGGCGGACACGAGGAGTAGCGCCAAGGACGGCCTGGCAAACCAGATCGAGGCGTTCCTGACCACCCACGGGACGCCGGTCTGGAAGCTGATCCAGGCCGTCCCGCCGGTGCGCAGCGCGGTCAACGCGGCGCTGACGAACCTGGGCATCCTCAAGTTCCCAACGCGCCCCAACCCGCTCTCGACGATGGCCGATTACACGTCGTGGGAGTCGCTTACCGATCGCACGTGGGACAGCCGTCATCTGCCGCCGACCACGATCGACGACCCGAGCCTCCCGGGCGTGAGCGAAGTAGCGAAGCTGTTCTATCGCGAGGAGTTCATCCCGTCGCCGAAGTCCACCGTGCTGTTCTCGTACTTCGCGCAGTGGTTCACCGACGGGTTTCTGCGCAGCGACCGCCCGCCCCCGGGCCAACAGCCGAACCCGGGCAAGAACCAGTCCAATCACGAGATCGACCTGACCAACCTGTACGGACTGAATCCCGATGTCGCCCGACAGCTGCGCACGCTCGAGGGAGGACGCCTCAAGAGCCAGCAGATCAACGGCGAGGAGTTCCCGTCCTTCCTGTACGAGAACGGGGTGCAGAAGCCCGAGTTCTCACTCCTCAGCGTCGTAGAACGCGAGCCGCTGACCGTCGAGCAGCTCGACAAGCTGTTCGCGATGGGCAGCGACACCTCGAACCTTCAGGTCGGCTTCGTACTGCACAACGTGCTCTTCCTGCGCGAGCACAACCGCATCGCCGGGCTGCTTGCGTCGGCCTATCCCAGCTGGGACGACGAGCGGTTGTTTGCCACCACGCGCAACATCCTGACGGTGATCCTGATGAAGATCGTGGTCGAGGATTACATCAACCACATCACGCCGACCATCTTCGAGCTCAGGCTCGAGCCGGGAAGCTTCCCCAACGAGCGGTGGTACCGCCAGAACTGGATGGCGATCGAGTTCAACCTGCTCTACCGCTGGCACAGCCTGGTTCCCACGAACTACCAGATCGCCGGCCAGACCGTTGAGATCGAGAACACGCTGTACAACACCGAGCTTCCCACCAGCCTCGGGCTGGGCGCGCTGTTCGAGGCGGCCTCCGAGCAACCGGCCGGCCAGATCGGCCTCCTGAACACGCCCCCGTATCTGTGGCCGGTCGAAGCCGCGAGCATCGAGACGGGACGCCAGGTCAAGCTTCGCTCCTACAACGATTACCGGGAGCTCTCGCGCACCCCGAGGGTCACCGAGTTCGACCAGATCACCGCCAACGGGGCCGTGCGCCAAGGACTGCAGAAGCTCTACGGCGACGTCGACAAGATCGAGTTCTTCGTCGGACTGTTCGCCGAGGATGTACCGCCGAACGGGGTCCTCCCGGGCCTGATCGGCCGGATGGTGGCCCTGGACGCGTTCTCCCAGGTCTACACGAACCCGTTGCTGGCGCCACGGATCTACAACGAGGAGACCTTCTCCCCCGTCGGCATGCAGATCATCGAATCGACGAAGACGCTTTCGCAGGTCGTCAATCGCAACGTCCCGTATCGCCCCGGGGGTTATTACGTGAGCATGACGCGGAAGGATTGGACGCGGACCTAGAGCAGGGACGCGGACCTAGAGCAGGAGCTCACTCAATGATCGAGAGTCCCCGGGACGCAAAGCAGGTCGAGCGCTGCCTGCACAACATCGAGCAGTACGCCGGATACAAGCCTGGCTTCCGACGCGCACACTCCCGCGGCTACGGCTTTCGCGGGCACTTCACGGCGACCCCCGAGGCTGCCGAGCTGACCACCGCGGAGCATATGCAGGGCGAGCCGATCGAGACGGTGGTGCGGCTCTCGAACGGAGGAGTCGACCCTTACGCCCCCGATCGCACCTCCGACAGTCGCGGCGCGGTCGTCGGCCTGGCCGTGCGCTTCGAGCTCCCGTCCGGCGGCACCGCCGAGTGGGTGTCGATCAGCATCCCGCGCTTTGTCCCTCGCGTGCCGGAGGACTTCATAGAGTTCGTATCCGCATCGCGGCCCGGTCTGGTGCGCAGTCTGCCGAATCCGCTGCGGCTGGTTCCCTTTCTCGCTCAGCACCCGAGCGCGATTCCCGGCGTGGCGGCGATCGCCACCGCCCCGGCGCCCGATAGCTTCGCCACCGCCGAGTTCCATGGGCTGAATGCCTACTACGCCGTCGATTCGTGCGGCGCTCGGCGCGCCTTTCGCTACCGGTGGATACCAACTCAGCAACGCCTGCCGCTGACCAAGGAGGACGGCCGCATCCTCCCCCCGCAGTACCTGATCAGCGAGATGAAGATCCGCGTTGGCCGCGCGCCGGTCGCGTGGGACCTGTTCTTCCAGATGGCGGAGCCCGGGGATCCCGTCGACGATATGACGAAGGTGTGGCCCGAGGATCGTCCTCAGGTGCAGATCGGGCAGCTCGTCGTCGATCGCGAGCACGAGGACCAGCACCAGGTCGACGCGTCGATGTTCGACCCGACGAACGTGCCGCCGGGCATCGAGATCTCTGAGGACCCGATTCTCGAGTTCCGCTCGCAGGTGTACCGGGAATCCCAGGCTCGCCGCTGGGCCGAAGGGCCGCCCCCGATCAAACCCGAGTAGCGGCTAGCGCAGGTCGGCCGCGCGCCGGGCTCGTTGCACCGCGAGCCGCGCGGGGCAGCCGGCGAGATGGTCGTTGACCAGGCCGCAGGCCTGCATCAGCGCGTAGAGCGTCGTCGGGCCGACGAAGCGAAAGTCTCGCCGCTTGAGCTCCCGGGCGAGCGCGACGGTCTCGGGCGTCTTCGCGGGCACCTGTCCCCAGGCGGCGGGCGGCGGGTCCTGAGGCTTCGGCGCGTGGGCACGGATCAGAAGCTCGAGCGGCTCCCCGGCGGCGCGCAAGGCCACGGTGGCGCGGGCGTTGGCAAGCGTCGCTTCGATCTTCGCCCGGTTGCGGACGATGCTCGCATCATCCAGCAGGCGCTCGACGTCGGCGTCGGCGAAGCGCGCCACGGCGTCGGGGTCAAAGCCCGCGAACGCGGCCCTGAAGGCGTCGCGCTTACGGAGGATGGTCCGCCACGAGAGCCCGGATTGGAAGGCCTCGAGGCTCATGCGCTCGAACAGCCCGCGCTCGTCGAGGACCGGGAAGCCCCACTCCTCGTCGTGGTAGCGCTCCATCGCCGGATCGCCGTCGCCGAAGCACCGCCCGCCGTGGTCAGCCACGTACTCGCTCCCCCTCCGGGTCGTACAACGGCTCGGACGTGACCGTTGCGCCCACCCACTGGCCGAACACGTCGACCTCCACCGGGGTGCCGAGGTCGACCTCGGCCGGCAGGTACGCATAGGCGATCGAGCGCGCGATCGTGTAACCGTAGCCGCCGCTGGTGACGCGGCCGAGGACCTCGTCGGCGACCCGCACCGGCTCATTGCCGAGCGCGACCGAGCGGGCGTCGTCGAGCACGAGGCAGCGCAGGAGCCTGGCCGGCTCGCCCAGGGCGTCCGATCCGAGGAACTCCTTGTCCGAGCGCACGCAGAACCCGAGCCCTGCCTCGTGTGGCGTGTCGTCGGGGGTGATGTCGGCGGCCCAGACTCGGTAACCCTTCTCGAGCCGCAGCGAGTCGATCGCCCGGTAGCCGCCGGCGAGCATCCCGTGCGGCTCGCCGGATTCCCACAGCGCTTCCCACAGCGCGGCTCCGTACTCGGTCGGGCAGTACAGCTCCCATCCGAGCTCGCCGACGAACGTCACGCGCAGCGCCCGGACGGGGACGTCGGCCACCGCGATTTCCCGCATGTGCATGTACCCGAAGTCGAGCGGTTCGGGGGTCAGCGCCCCGACGATCGCTCGCGCGCGCGGGCCCCAGAGTCCGAAGCATGACCAACGCGAAGTCGTGTCGCTGATGCGGACCGAGCCGTCGCCGGGAGCGTGGCTCCGGATCCAACCGAGGTCGTGGTTCCCGAACGCGGTCCCGGTCACGATCTGGAACAGGTCGTCCTCGACGCGGGTGACCGTGAAGTCGCACTCGATCCCGCCGCGCCGGTTGAGCATCTGGGTGTAGGTGATCGCCCCTACCGCGCGGGCCACCCGGTTGTCGCACAGCCCTTCGAGAAACTCGGCCGCGCCGGGCCCGGCGACCTCGATCTTGGCGAACGAGGACTCGTCGAACAACACGGCCGTCTCCCGGGCCGCGCGGTGCTCGGCCCCGATCGCGGGCGACCAGTGCTCACCCGCCCACCCCCGGGGGCGCAGCGACTCATCTCCAGCGTCCGCGTTGCCCTCGTACCAGTTCACCCGCTCCCAGCCGGACTTCTCGCCGAACGCGGCGCCGTGGGCGGCGTGCCACGGGTATGCGCTCGAGACGCGCAGCGGGCGACCGGCGAGGCGCTCGTGCCCGGGGTAGCGGATGTCGTAGTACGTCTCGTAGACCTCCTTGGTCCGCTTGAGCGTGTAGCTTGGGGAGCGGTAGTGCGCGCCGAAGCGCCGGATGTCCATGTGCCAGACGTCGACCGAGGGCTCCCCGGCAATGATCCACTCCGCCATCACCTTGCCCACCCCGCCCGCGCCCGCGAGCCCGTGCGCGCAGAAGCCCGCGGCGACGAAGAACCCGCGGACCGCGGTCTCGCCGAGGCAGAACTCGTTGTCGGGCGTGAACGCCTCGGGACCGTTGATCAGGCGCGTGACCGTGATCTCATCCATCACCGGGACGCGGCGCCGTGAGTTCTCGGCGATTTCCTCGAACCGCGGCCAATCCTCCTCCAGCAGCCGTCCGTTGAAGTCGGGTGGGATCCGGTCGAGGAGATGCTCGTCGAGGGCCCACGGTGCGCTGTCGCGCTCGTAGCCGCCCATGATCAGGCCGCCGCCCTCCTCGCGGAAATAGATCAGCAGGTCGGGGTCGCGGAGCGTGGGTAGGTGCTCGCCCGGCGTCCGCTCTCGGAACGGCTGGGTCACCAGGTACTCGTGGGCGAACGGGATCACGGGCACGCGCACCCCGGCGAGGCGCCCGAGCTCGGCGGCGAACATCCCGCCCGCGTTGACCACCACCTCGGCCTCGATCGGCCCCCATTCGGTCTGCACGCCGCGTACCCGCGCGCCCGACCGCGTCTCCTCGACGTCGATCGCGGTTACGCGCGTGTTCGTGAGCACCCGGCATCCCCCCTCGCGGGCGCCCTCTGCGAGCGCGTAGGTCAGCCGCGAGGGATCGAGGTAGCCGTCGGTGGCGAGGTAGGACGCGCAGCGCACGCCGTCGGGGACCATCAGCGGAAACAGCTGTTGCGCCTCCTGGGCCGAGATCAGCTCGAGCGGGAGACCGAAGGTCTTCGCCCACGCCACCTGACGCAGGACCTCCTGTTCGCGCTCGGGCGTGCACGCGAGCCGGATACCGCCGCACTGCACCCAGCCGCAGTCGATCGTCCGGTAGAGCTCGACCGAGTCCATCATCATCCGGGTCAGCGTCACCCCCGCCCGCAGCTGCCCGACCAGGCCCGCCGAGTGGAACGTAGATCCGCTGGTCAGCTGATCCCGGTCGAGCAACACCACATCGCGCTCCCCGAGCGCAGCGAGGTGGTAGGCGATCGAAGCCCCGCCGACGCCGCCGCCGATGATCACGACACGCGCACGAGCGGGGACCTCACGGGGACGCGGCATGCAGGGCCTCCTCGAAGCGGGGATCGGATGTCGTCGTGCGCAGCCGCGCGAAGTGCTGCTCGGCGTAGCCGGCGAAGTCGAACTCGATTTCGGAGATCGCCCCCTGGACGACGCCCCACGTCGCCTCGCGCACGTCGGACATCGCGCGCATCAGGTAGAGGGCGGCGAGCGCCCTCGCGTCCGGCGTCCGGCCTAGGTACGCGCCCAGCAGGCGGTGGTCGGCGGGCTCGTCGAAGCCGTTGTTGATCGACAGGTTGCCGAGGTCGAAGAACGGATCGCCCATCCCCGCGTACTCCCAGTCGACCAGCAGCAGCCGGTCACCGCCGCCGCGGATCAGGTTGGCGGTGAGCAGGTCGTTGTGGCAGGGCACGGGCGCCGTCAGCGGCCGCGCCGCGGCGATTCGCTGGGCGGTCAGGTCGGCGAGCGCGTATCCCTCGGAGAGCGAGCGGCCGCGCGCGCGCACGATCGCGGCGTAATCGTCGACGAGCTGGGGGACCCAGAAGCGAGTCGGCAGGTCGGGCCCGCGATCATGGAACGCGCGCAGGGCGCGGGCGGCGTCGGTGGGGTCGGCCGCCAGCTCGCTCGCGCTGACCGGACGGGCATCGATGAACTCGGTGACCAGGTAGTCCTCGCCGGCCGCGGCGACCGCGGGCGCGATCCCCAGTCCGGACGCTGACTCGTTGGCGATCCGCTCGGCCGCCCGATCGATTCCCAGCAGCGATGTGTCCCTGCCCGGGAGGCGGACCATGTAGTCGGTGGCGCCGAGGCGGATACGGTAATTGCGGTTGGTGATCCCGCCGTCGAGCGGAGCCGGCTCACCGGCGCGCGGCCCGAGCAGGGGCTCGAGCCTCGAGATGATCGCCTCGATCCCCGCGCTCATAGTGGCGCGGCGCTGAGCTGCCCAGCGATGCGTTTCTGGATCGATGCGATCGCGTGGAACGCCTCCTTCAGATGCGTGCGCGTGAGTGGGCTCAGCTCTTTCGGATCGACATAGTCGTCGGGCTCCTGGCTGGCGCGGAGCTGCGCGACCTGGTGCTGGAGCCGTAGCCCGGTGACCAGATCGAAGGCGTCCTGCAGCGTGTGTGCGGCGTCCGCCGCCAGCGTTCCGGCGGACTCCGCGGCACGCAACCTCTCGGCCGTCGAGGCGCTCGTCACGCCGGCCGCCATCCCAGCCCAGCGCGCGAGGTCGACGATCGGGATCACGCCCCCGTGCTTGAGGTCGAGCCTGCCACGATGCTCGCCGGAGTGCTCGACCACGAGTCCGCGCAGGAAGCCCGTCGGCGGCCGGTAGGAGAGAGCGAAGCGCGCGAGCAGGCGCAGCAGGTCGGGGTTGCTCGGCGCCAGGCGAAACGTGTCCGACACCGGGGTGCCGGTATGCACGCCCCACACCGGACGGCTGTCGACGAGCACCGAGACGAGGATCAACGCCTTGTCCTGGGTCGGATCGGCGATCCAGCTGCGGACCGCGCGCTGCCATGAGGCGAGCGAACGGACGAAGAGGCGGTTCGACGCGGAGGCGCCGTGGGCATCGGAGCGAAAACCGCACTGCTCGAGGCCGGCGACGACCTTCGTGGCGATCGCGTGAAGGGCAGGACGTGTCTCCGCCGCGGGCCGGTCGCCGAACCACACGATCGCGCTGTCGACATCCGAGCTCGGGGGCGTCTCCCGCCGCGCCTGGCTGCCGAGCGCGAGCCATGCGAACGGTGCCGGCGGCTGCTCGCCCGAGTCGGCGATCGTGAGCTCGAGCAGGCGGCGGGTGAGCGCGTCGAGGACGATCGAGTAGAGCGCCATGATGTTGGCTGCGGCGACGCGGGCGTCGTGCATCGCGATCACCGTCGGGCGTAGGTCGGCGGCGGCGCTGACCAGTTCCTCGACGCTACGAGCCCGGGCGATTCGCTGCCGCAGGAAGAGCGACGGGTCCGCACGCAGGAAATCCCCGGGACGTTCGGTCAAACGGCCGCCGGCGGTGCGACCTGCTGTGAGCCCTGTCGCGCGTCCTGACGGAGCATGTCCGCGCACTTCTCGCCGATCATCATCGTGGTGATGCACGGGTTGATCGCGGGCAGGAACGGGAGGATCGAGCCGTCCGCCACGCGCAGACCGCGCACGCCGCGCACCCGCAGCCGCGGGTCGACCACGGCGAGCGGGTCGGTGTCCGGGCCCATGTGCGCCGTGCATGCCGGGTGGTAGACCGTGTTGTGCGTCTTGTGCATGTAGTCGATCAGCTCGTCGTCGGTCTGGGCGTCGGGGCCGGGGGCGAGCTCTCCTCCCGCCCACTGCGCCATCGCGGGCTGGGCGACGATCCTCCGCGCCAGCCGGATGCCGTACGCCATCACGCGCTCGTCGTGGCCGTCGGGGTCGGTGAAGTAGCGTGGGTCGACGCGAGCGCGATCGCGGTAGTCGCGCGAGCGCAGCCGCACGGTACCGCGGGAACGGCCGCGGCAGACGTTCGGGGTCAGGCAGAATCCGTTCTCGGTCGTGGGATAGCCCCAGCGCGCCGTGTTCATGTCGAAGGGCACCGATCCGTAGTGCATCATCAGATCGGGCCGGTCGAGCCCCTCCTCCGAAGTGGAGAACAGCCCGATCTCCCACCACTGCGTCGAGGTGCGGACCATCTGCTGCTTGGCGTTCCACTGGACGATCCCCTCGACGTGGTCGTCGAGGTTGGCGCCGACGCCCGGAGAGTCGACGATCGTCTCGATCCCGAACTCCTGCAGGTGCGATCCCGGTCCGATCCCCGACAGCATCAGGAGCTTGGGGGTGTCGATCGCACCGGCGCTGAGGATCACCTCGCGGCGTGCGCGCGCGGTGGCGTGGGTGAGGATGTCGGGCGTCAGGTACTCGACGGCGGCGGCGCGACCGTCCTCGAGCGCCACCCGGCTCACCCAGCAGTGGGTGCGGATCTCGAGGTTCGGGCGCGTGCCGATGATCGGATGCAGGTAGGCGTGCGAGGAGGACATGCGGGTGTTGTCGGCCGCGGAATTGATTTGGAACCAACCGGCGCCGTTGGCGACCGTGTACCCCTCGTTGAACAGGCTCGTGGGCAGGCCGGCCTCGGCCGCCGCTTCCAGCAAGGCGACGCCGCACGGGTCCTCGGGGGGAACGGTGCGGATGTTGACCGGTCCCTCTCGCCCGTGGTGATCCCCAGGCCCGTCGTTGGTCTCGAGCCGGTTGATCAGCGGCCAGCACTCGGCCGCGCTCCAGCCCTCGCAGCCCATCGCCGCCCACTCGTCGAGGTCCTCCTTCGGCGTCCAGAACGCGATGCACGAGTTGTGCGACGAGCAGCCGCCGAGGACCTTGGCGCGCGCGTGACGAAGGAAGCTGTTGCCTTTCTCCTGGGGCTCTACCAGGTAGTCCCAGTCATAGCCCGAGTCGAGCAGGAACATCCAGTCGCCGAGCTTGAGGATCGCCTGATCGTCGACGTCCGACGGTCCCGCCTCGATCAGGCAGACGCTGACCGACGGATCCTCGGACAGACGGGCGGCGACCACGCAGCCGGCGGTGCCGCCACCGGCGATCACGTAGTCGAATTCCCCCCCGTCGATCACGGGTACGCGTCGCCTACCGGCGCTGCGATTGCGGGCATCTGCACCTCCGCCCGGTGCTCGGCCAGGACCTCGGGCGGCTTGCGCGTCTGCACGAGGAAGTAGTAGAGGCAGCCGACGATGAAGGAGGCTCCGACGAACTCGTAGGCGCCGAACTTGAAGTACCACTTCGTCCCGTACACCGCCGCGCGCGGCCAGGCGATCTCGAACGCGATCACGCTTCCGTAGACGACGGCGACGAAGTTGACGACCAGCCCCCAGCGACCCATGTTGAAGTAGGGACCATGGTCGGGCCGGGGCCATTTTCCCCGCAGGCGGTTGACGAACATCGACCCAGTGACCGCCAGGTAGGGCAGGTAGAACATGATGATGGCCACCGAGGTGAGAGTCAGGAACGCCGACTGGTTGGCGATGTTGACGGCGAGCAGCGCCAGCGAGAGGACGCCGACCAGAAGTGCCGGAACGATCGGCACCTTGGCCCGGCCCGATACGCGCGCGATGCTCGAGCCGCCTGGAAGGCGGCCGTCGCGGGCCATGGAGAAGAGCATACGAATGCAGGCGGTGCACACGGCCAGCGTGCATACGGTGATGGCGACCGCCGAATCGATCAGGAAGATGTTGCCGAGGGTGTTGCCGAGCGCCTGCTTGACGATGTAGGGCAGCCCGAGCAGGCCGATGTTCTTGTCGTGGATGTTCTTGACCGACATCAGCGCGAACAGGATCAGCAGGGCGCCGATGAACGCCGCGGTGGCGAGCGCGCGGAGGATCGCCGGGGGCGCCGCCCGTCGCGGATCGTTGGTCTCCTCGGCCAGCGTCCCCGCAGTGTCGAATCCGTACATCACGTACGCGCTCATGATCCCGCCGATGAGGAAGGCCCCGAGGTAGCCCCAGGAGTGGCCGGCGCCGGTTCCAAGCGTATTGGTGACGATCCCGGGGCCACGGTGAAAGTGGAACACAAGCAGGACCACCAGGATCGAGGAACCGATCAGCTCGGCGATCACCCCAAAGTTGTTGAGCCGGGCCATGACCTTGACTCCGAGCATGTTGATGATGGTCGCGAAGACGACCAGGATCGCCCCGAGGATGAGGGCGTTCTTGGCTCCGTCCGGGGTGCTGTAGGTGCCCGCGTTGGCCGCGCCACCAATGAACTGGAGCTTGGTGCTCACCTGCGGCAGCACGACCTGCCAGGCCACCGCCACCGCGGCGACGGTGACGATCGAGCCGATGATCAGGATCCAGCCGGTCATCCACGAGACGAAGTCGGTACCGATGCGCTTTGACCACTGATAGACCGAGCCCGCGAGCGGGAACTGGCCGGCGAGCTCGGCGAAGCACAGGGCCACCGCCATCTGGCCGGCGAAGACGACCAGCCACGACCACCAGACGGCCGGCCCGGCATTGTTGAAGCCGAAGCCGAACAGCTCGAACACCCCGGTGAGGATCGAGATGTAGCTGAACCCTGCGGCGAAGGAGGAGAAGCTCCCGAGGGAGCGGTCGAGCTCCTGCTTGTAGCCGAACCCGGCGAGCTCGCCGGTGTCCGAGTTATCTGCGATCGCCATCAGTCAACCTCCCCAGTCCGCGCCACGCCGACGCGGGAGTCGTCGAAGACCAGAGTCAGGCACACGGCCCCGGCGTGCCGCCCATCGTGCGATCTCATTGACCAAGGCCTGATCGGCCTGTTATATATCAGTTGTCTAACTGTGTCAACGCGAGGCGGCCGGTGGCGACAGGCACCACTCAACAGATGTTTCTGGCCGGCCGCTGGCAGGCCAGTGCCAGCGGGGAGACGTTCGAAGCCACCAGTCCCGCGACCGGCGAGCTGATCGGGACCGTGCCCAATGGTGATCGCACCGACGCCCAGCGTGCGATCACCGCCGCGCGTGAGGCCGCCGACGGCTGGGCGCGACTGACCGCCTTCGAGCGGGCGGCGAAGATGAGCGCGGTTGGCGACCTCATCGAGGCGCGCCGCGACGAGCTGGCCCGCACCCTGACCCTCGACCAGGGCAAGCCGCTCCGCGCCGAGGCGTTCGGCGAGGTCGACGAGCTGATCGAGTACTGGCGGATGGCGGCCGAGGACGCCAAGCGCCTCGGCGGCGAGCTGCCCAACTCCTTCTCCCCGGGCAAGCGCGTAATGCTCGTCCGCCGCCCCCGCGGCGTGGTCGGCGTGATCAGCCCCTGGAACTGGCCCTACACGATGCCGGCCGAGCTGATCGCCCCGGCGCTGGCCTGCGGCAACGCCGTCGTGTGGACGCCGGCGCCCTCGACCGCCGTGTGCGCGGTCGCGCTCGCTCAGTGCGTAGCCGACGCCGACCTGCCGCCCGGCGTGTTCAATCTCGTCACCGGCCCCGGCCCCGTGGTCGGAGACGAGATCGCACGCAACCCGGGCACCGACGGCGTCGCCTTCATCGGCTCGACGGCGACGGGCCGGCTCGTCGCGCAGGCCGCCGCGGGCAAGGCGGCGCTGCTCGAGATGGGCGGCAACGGCCCGCTGGTGGTGATGGACGACGCCGACGTCGAGACCGCTGTCGAGGCGACGTTGACCGCGTGCTACCTGTGCGCCGGGCAGAGCTGCACGGCGGGGGAGCGGATCCTCGTGCACCGCGCGGTCCACGACGAGTTCGTCGAGCGGTTGGCGCGGCGGGTGACCGAGCACATCCTGCTCGGCGACCCGTTCGACGAGGCCACAACGATGGGACCGGTCAACAACGAGCCCGTCGCGGCGAAGATGGACGACCACGTCGGCGACGCCGTGGAGCGCGGGGCCAGCGTGGTCAGCGGCGGCTCGCGAGCAACCGGATTCGCCACCTCGCTGTACTGGGAGCCAACCGTCCTCACCCACGTGCCGGCCGACGCGCGGATCGCCGTCGAGGAGACCTTCGGCCCGGTGGCTCCCGTGGTCACGATCGACTCACTGGAGCAGGCGATCGCCATGACCAATGCTTCGCCGTACGGCTTGCTCGCCGCGATCTTCACCGCGGACCTGGGAGGGGGGCTCGAGTTCGCCGACCGGGTCCGCACCGGCTGGGTGAACATCAACGAGTCGAGCAACTACTGGGAGCCGCAGCTCCCGTTCGGGGGCCGCGCCGGCACCGACAGCGGCATCGGCCGGGTCGGTGGCGCGAACGTGATGCACGCGTTCACCGAGCTGCAGACGGTGGTGCTCACGCCCGGGAGATCGTCGGGAACGATTTGACCCCGCCGAGGTGGTCGGGCTGCCGGCCGTGGAGGTCGCGCCGGCGTGGCGTCAGAGGACGGCGCGGATCTCGCGCTCGAAGGTGGCGATGTGATCGGCGACGATGTCGCGGGCACGCTCCGCCTCTCCCGCGGCGATCGCGCGCAGGAGATCATCGTGCTCGTGCACGCTGGCGAACAGAAGCGGCAGCCGGTCGATCACCAGATGCCAAATCCGCATCGACAGGTTGAAGTACCGGCCCAGCGTCTCCTCCATGTACGGATTGGCGGCGCAGCGGTAGATGAACCGGTGAACCTGCGCGTCGAGCGCCATCAGCGCCTCGGTGTCGTCGCTGCCCTCGCTGCGGCCGAGCTCCACCAGCAGCTCGGCGAGCGTATCGCGTTGAGGGCGCGTGATCCGCTCCGCGGCGCGGAAGGCGGCGTGCCCCTCGAGCACGCCGCGGACATCGGAGATGTGCGCCAGGTCGGTGATGTTGATCTCCGACGCGAACGTCCCCCGGCGCGGGAACACGGTCACCAGGTTCTCGAGGGCCAGCCGCTTGATCGCCTCGCGCACCGGGGTGCGCCCCATCTCGAGCTCCTGCCCGATGGCATCCTCATCGATCGGCGCCCCGGGCGAGATGCGAAGCGTGACGATCCGGTCGCGCAGCTGCTCGTAAGCGCGATCCGCGAGCAGCTCGCGCGGGGCGGGGGGAACGGCGACCGCGACGCTCCCGCCACCCGGGCCGCTGGACGGTGAGGACCGGGTCTTCACCGGGCCGGGTCCGTTCGAGGCGCGGCGCGTGTGGCGTGTGTGGCGCGTGTGCTCTGTGTGGCGCGCGTGCCCTGTGTGGCGCGTGCGCTCTGTGTGGCGCGTGCGCTCTGTGTGGCGCGGGCGCTCTGTGTGGCGCGTGCGCTCTGTGCGGCGCGCGTAAGGCGCACAACACACCCAACTGATATATGAGTCATCGATTACCGAGTCTAACAGCGGTTTCTTCCCTGCGCCAGCGATACAACCGGCAGCCTCTCGGCAGTACGCGGGGGCGCGAGCCGGGGGCCGCGGGGGCGTCGAGCCGGGGCTGCGAGCGGCGGCCGCGAGGGCTGCACCGGCGGCGCGATCCGCGGCCGCGGGCCGCGGTGGGCGCGA
>Ga0302314_10010871_pt1 | contig 15902 bp, 15 predicted proteins | sample III_Palsa_N2_3_FD_200533 | JGI IMG/M metagenome (GOLD analysis project Ga0302314, IMG submission 200533) | Peat permafrost microbial communities from Stordalen Mire near Abisko, Sweden - III_Palsa_N2_3 | ecosystem: Environmental > Terrestrial > Soil > Palsa > Peat permafrost | place: Sweden... | reverse complement strand
CTGTGCCTGATCCAGTGCGGCCTGAAACGGGCGCGGGTCTATCAGTGCGAGCAGGTCGCCGGCGTTGACGATCTGCCCCTCGGTGAACGCGATCTTGACCAGCGGTCCGTTGATCTGCGGATGCACCGTCACGGTCGCGAGCGGCGTCACGGTGCCCAGCGCGTTGACGGTGATCGGTATATCGCCGACCGTCACCTTGGCCACGCCAACCGTCAGCGGGCCGCCCGCGCCACCGAAGCGGCCGCCGGGGGCGGCCGTCGTGCTCGCGCGATAACGCAGACCAAGCACCAGCAGCACGACGAGCACAATCGCCCCGAGCGCCCACAACAGCTTCTTTAATGGTGAGCGCGGCGCCGCCAAGGGACGGGCAGTCTCAAGCTCGTACTCAGGAATCGGGGCGTTCATGCGGCATCCATTTAATACCTGCGGCGCTGCGTCGATAAATTCTATCGGCCGCTCGGGTTCCGGCGTGTGTCGTGGTCCATAGTTAACCGGCTTCCAGCGCCGGGCAATCATTAGTTAACAACATTTAATCTCACTATTATTTGCAGTGAAGCGCAATGCCAGCGCGCGCGCGGGGCGCGGCCACGCGCGGCTCACACTCTATATACTGAACCGATGAACGCTCCGCTGCTGGGCGCTATCGACGCGGGTGGCACCAAGTTTCAATGCGCGTTGGCCCGCGGCTGTGAGCAGGTACTGGTCTCGCGGCGCATCGACACGCGTGAGCCCGCCTCTACGCTGCGCGACGTGCTCGCATTCTTTGAGGACAGCCAGCTGACTTACGGCGCCATCGACGCGTTCGGCATCGGCGCCTTCGGTCCGCTTGACCTGGACCCGGATTCCGCAAGCTATGGCCATATCCTCTCGACACCCAAGCCAGGCTGGAGCGATGCTGATCTGCTCGGCCCGTTGCAGCGGCGGTTTGGCAAGCCGGTCGCGATCGATACGGATGTCAATGCAGCGGCCATTGGCGAGATCGAGCGCGGCGCGGGCCGCGGCCTGCGCTCCCTGGTCTACGTGACGGTCGGTACGGGCGTCGGCGCCGGCGCCGTGATCGCAGGCAGCCCATTGCGCGGCCTTATGCATCCGGAGATGGGACACATCAGCGTGCGTCGGGACCAGCGCGATCAGCAGTTCCCTGGCGTGTGCCCGTTTCATGGCGACTGCCTCGAGGGCATGGTCTGTGGGCCCGCCATCCTCGAGCGCTGGGGCGTGCAGCTCGATGCGCTCAGTGCCGAGCATGAGGCCTGGAGCATCATCGCTCACTACCTCGGGCAGCTCATGTCCAACCTGGCACTGATGTTCTCATGCGAACGAATCGTGCTCGGCGGCGGCGTCATGACCAGCGGCGCATTACTGCCCCAGGTGCGTGCCAGCGCCCGGGGCTGGCTCAATGGCTATCTGCCACCGGCGTTGCTGCGTGGCGATCTGCAGCAGTACATCGTGGCGCCGGCGCTCGGCGAGCGCAGCGGCATCATGGGCGCGCTGTCGCTGGGACAGCGCCTGCTGGCATAGAATCCGGGCGTGTCAAAGCTGTACGACATTCACGAGCATCGCTTTGCGAACGCCGCGGCGCTGACGCAGACGCTCGCGGCGCGCATTGCGGAGGCACTGCAGAGCGCACTGGCGGCCGGTCGCGGGGCGAGCCTCGCGGTGCCGGGCGGTCACACTCCCATTGCGCTGTTCGAACGGCTCTCGGGCGCGGCACTGGATTGGGACAGTGTATGGATCACGCTGACCGACGAGCGCTGGGTCGACGTCGCGAGCCCGTCGAGCAACGAGGCGCTGGTACGCACACATCTATTGCGCCATGCGGCCGCGAGCGCGCAGTTCGTCGGACTCAAGAGTGCGGACAAGGATGCGCAGACGGCGGCGAGCGCGAGCTGGTCGACGGTGGCCGAGATACCGCGACCGTTCGACCTGATGCTGCTCGGCATGGGCGACGACGGGCATATCGCCTCGCTGTTTCCCGACTCGCCCGGATTGCCCGCGGCGCTGGATCTGTCGCAGCCTCCCGGGTGTGTGGCGACGCACGCACCGGTTGCGCCGCACGCGCGCCTGAGTCTGAATCTGCGCGCGCTGCTGGACTCACGCCAGATTGTGGTGCTGATCGAGGGGGCGGCGAAATGGGCTACGCTGCAGCGCGCACGCGTGCACGGCGCGGCGACTGAAATGCCGGTGCGCGCCCTGCTGCAGCAGCAGAACGTGCCGGTGTCGGTGTACTGGTCGCCTTAGGCGAACAGCGCGGGATACTCCCGCGCCGTCAATCGTCCATCAGGAAGCTGCGCAACTGCTCGCTGCGGCTCGGGTGGCGCAATTTGCGCAGCGCCTTGGCCTCAATCTGCCGGATACGCTCGCGCGTCACGTCGAACTGCTTGCCGACTTCCTCGAGCGTGTGGTCGGTATTCAGGTCGATGCCGAAGCGCATGCGCAATACCTTGGCTTCACGCGGCGTAAGCTGCGCCAGCACGGCATGCGTGGTCTCGCGCAGCGACTCCATGGTCGCCTGGTCGATGGGCGATGCCACCGACTGATCCTCGATGAAATCCCCGAGATGCGAATCCTCGTCATCGCCGATCGGGGTCTCCATCGAAATCGGCTCTTTCGCAATCTTGAGCACCTTGCGCACCTTGTCCTCGGGCATCTCCATGCGCACCGCGAGCTCCTCGGGCGTCGGCTCGCGGCCCATTTCCTGCAACATCTGTCGCGAGATGCGGTTGAGCTTGTTGATCGTCTCGATCATGTGCACTGGAATGCGGATCGTGCGTGCCTGATCGGCGATGGAGCGCGTAATGGCCTGGCGGATCCACCAGGTCGCATAGGTTGAGAATTTATAGCCGCGCCGATACTCGAACTTATCCACGGCCTTCATCAGGCCAATGTTGCCTTCCTGAATCAGGTCCAGGAATTGCAATCCCCGATTAGTGTACTTCTTCGCAATCGAGATCACGAGCCGCAGGTTGGCCTCGACCATCTCTTTCTTGGCGCGGCGCGCCTTGGCCTCGCCGATCGAGACCTCGCGGTTGATCTCCTTGATGTCGTTGACCGACAGGTGATAGAGCTCCTCGAGCTGCATGAGCTTGCGCTGCCGGCGCTCGATCTCATCCTTGAGCCGGACGAGCGGCGCCGAGTATTTCTTGCCAGCCTTGACGTGCTTGGACAGCCAGCGCGCGCTGGTCTCGTTCTTCGGAAAGGTGGCGATGAAGTCCTTGCGCGGCATGCCGGCGTCGCGCACCGCGATGACCATGATCTCCTTCTCGATCTGCCGGATCTCGCCGATATGCGAGCGCAACTGATCGGTCAGCGCATCGAACATGCGCGGCGAGAGTTTGAGCTCCAGGAATTCACCGGCGAGGCGCTTGCGCAGTTTCTGCGTCTTTGGATCGTCCGCGCCGTGCTTGGCGATCGAGGCCAGTGACTGCTGCAGCAGTTTGCCGATCGAGGCCATGCGGCGCGCGACTTCCTCCGGATCCGGCCCGGTGTCGATCGCCTCCTCCTCAGCCTCGTCGCCGTCCTCGGCGTCGTCCTCTTTGTCTGCCGCGTCGGTCTCCAGCTCGATCTTGGTCGGGTTCTGCGGCTGGGCGATGACGTCGGGCGCGTTCGGATCGATAAAGCCCACTACCAGGTCGATCAATCGCGCCTGGCCGGCTTTAACCAGCTCATAAGTGCGCAGCAGGTGCTCGAAGGTCGCCGGATATTTGCCGAGCGCAACGCGCACGGCATCCAGGCCTTCCTCAATGCGCTTGGCGATGCGGATCTCGCCCTCGCGCGTGAGCAGTTCGACCGTGCCCATTTCGCGCATGTACATGCGCACCGGATCGGTCGTGCGACCCAGCTCGGCATCGAGCGCCGCCAGCGCGGCCGCAGCTTCCTCGATCGCCTCATCGTCGGCGGCCGAAGGGGGCTCGCTCGCGAGCAACGATTCGGTATCCGGTGCTTTCTCGTACACCGGGATGCCCATATCGTTGATCGTATTGACGATGCCTTCGATCTGTTCGGGATCGACGATCTCGGCCGGCAGGTGATCGTTGACCTGAGCGTAGGTCAGGTAGCCCTGCTCCTTGCCGCGGGCAATCAGCAGCTTGAGCTGTGACTGTCGGTCCTCGGGCAGACGCTGTCCACGCCGCGGCTCCGCGGCACCGGAAGCCGGGCTCGCGGCTGCGTGCTTATGCCCAGCATGGGCGGACTTGTCGTGCCCCTTTTCCGCCGGCTTGTCGTGGGGTGCGCCCTTGAGCGCTGCGGCCGGCCTGGGCCCAGACGCGGGCTTCAGAGGCACCGCGGGCCGGACGGCAGCGGCCGCCTTCTTATGTGCGCCGTGGGTCTCGGCGGACTTCGCCAATGCGGCGCTCGCGCGCACGGCCGGGGCCGGGGCGCTCTTGCGACGTGCGCTCGTAGCCTGACGGGCCTGGGTTTTGCGGGGCAAGGAGGCTGATTTTGGCTTACGTGTCATGGCGTCTTCGCGGGGCTGTTCGGGGGGCGGAACTTAACGATAAGGCCACACATCCCGTCGCATGCTGACGAAGGGATGGGGTGTTAGGCGCGCTCATGGGAATTCGCCATTATACCTGATTTTGTTGCGATGCCTCCAGATTTCAAGTCATGGCATCGGCAATTTAACGGTAACGGGCGCGAGCCGGACCATTCAGCTGCCGCGGGCCGCGCTTTCAGTCTTGCTCGGACCGGCGGCGAGGGTCTGGAGTTCAAGTTTTTCGGCCTCATCGAGGGTCTGCGCCCGGGCCTTCTCGATCAGCGCTTCGAGCCGAACGACGCGCAATTGCGCGTCCAACAGCCGGTCTATCGCCTGCGTGAGTTCCCGGCCTGCGGCCTGCGCCTCGGCCACTAAAGGCTCGCTGGCCGCCAGTTCGCACAATCGGCGGTATTCGGGACGCTCGCGCCAGCGCTCCAGCGTCTGAGCCATGTTGCGCGCGGGCCGTGCCGCGTGCTCCTCGAGCAGCTCGCTGAGGACCGCAACGCCCGGATGCGCCAGCTGCGCCAACGAGTGGCGCTGTCGCTTCGTTACCGCGTCAGCCGCGGCCGGACAATGCAACAGCAATGTGATCGCCTGCGTGATCAGGCTGCCACGGCCGGCGCGAACCGCGTTGCTCACAGGCGCGCTGGCCCCCGACAGCTCGCGGGCCGCGCGCGCGTCGCTACCGGCAACCTGGGCTCCCGCGAGCCATTGCTGCAGCCGTACGCTCGCTGTGCCGATGGCTGCGGCGAGGCGCTCAATGAGCAGCTCGCGGTAGACGCCAGGGGCGACTTTCTCGAGCAATGGCCGCGCCAGGGCGACAAAGCGCGCCTTACCGTCGGCGTGACTAATATCCGCCTCGCTGCACAGTTGCGCGAGCAGGTATTCGGACAATGGCAGCGCCACGCCCACGCGCGCCTCGAAGGCGGCGGCCCCCTCGAGGCCCACAAGAGAATCCGGATCCTGGCCCTCGGGCAGAAACATGAAGCGGATCTCGCGACCCGCGCGCGCCTCGGGCAGCACGTTGAGCAGGGCGCGCCAGGCAGCCGCGCGGCCGGCACGATCGCCATCGAAGCAGAACACAATCTCGCTGACCAGACGAAACGCGCGGCGCAGATGTTCGGCCGTGGTCGCCGTACCGAGCGTGGCGACCGCGTAGCTCAGGGACTCCTGATGCAGTCGCACGGTGTCCATGTAGCCCTCGACCACGAGCAGACGCTTGAGGCTGTGTCGTGCCAGGCGCGTTTCATACAGCCCGTAGAGCTCCTTACCCTTATGAAAGAGCTCGCTCTCCGGGGAATTGAGGTATTTGGGCTCGCCGCGCTCGATGACCCTGCCGCCAAAAGCGATCACTCGGCCGCGTGTATCGCGGATCGGAAACATCAGTCGATCACGAAAGCGGTCGTAATAGCCCTCGGCGCCACCGGCGCGTTCACGCTCGATGATCAGGCCCGTCGCGGCGAGGGCTCGCCGGTGCTCGGCCGTGTCGCCAAAGCGGTTGAGCACCTCGCTCCAGGCATCGCTCGCGTAACCGATCTGAAAGCGCTCGAGGCTCGCGGGTAGCAGTCCGCGCGCCGCCGCGTAGGCGCGTGCGCGCGCATCATTGCGCAGATTGGCCGCATAGAACTCGGCGACGCGGCTGAGCATCGCATAGAGCGGTGCGTGATCGTCGATGGCTGCACTGGCCGCGTTGCCCTCGTGCGGCACGCTCAGTCCCAATCGGCCAGCCAGATCCTCGACCGCCTCGGGAAATGGCAAGTGATCAAACTGCATCAGAAAACCCAGCGCCGTCCCATGCGCGCCGCAGCCAAAGCAATGATAGAACTGCTTGTCCGGGCTCACCCAGAATGATGGGGTCTTCTCATCATGAAACGGACAGCAGGCCTTGAATTCGCGGCCGGCCTTCTTCAGCGCGACGCGGCTGCCGACGATCTCGACGATATCGGCACGCGCGATGAGCTCATCGATGAAGCTTTGCGGAATGCGGCCGGACATCGGGCGTGTGCCCGGTCAGGAGGCCGACAGACGCGCCTTGATGCGTGCCCCGACCGCCGCCATGTCGGCGCGGCCCTGTGCCTGGCTCTTGATGACATTCATGACACGGCCCATGTCCTTGACCGTGGCGGCGCCGGTCTGCTTGATGGCCGCCTGGATCAACGCGTCGAGCTCAGCATCGCTGAGCCGCGCGGGCAAGTATGCAGTGATGATCGCAAGCTCGGCGGTTTCTTTCGCCACGAGGTCGCTGCGTCCTCCGCTCTCGAATTGAGCGATCGACTCGCGCCGCTGCTTACCCATTTTCTCCAGCGCCGCTATCACCTGGGAATCATCGAGCGTGATGCGTTCATCGACTTCGCGCTGCTTGACGGCCGCGAGGATCAGCCGGATGGTTCCGAGGCGCTCCTTCTGCCCGGCCCGCATGGCCGTCTTCATGTCTTCCTGCAGGCGCTCTCTGAGGCTCATGATGGCATCGGCGCTGTGAGCGGCGCGCGCAATGCGGCGCGTATCAGCGCGCCGGGCGTACGAAGTCGCGCGAGACGCGCTTCATGTGCCGCTTGACGGCTGCCGCCTTCTTGCGTTTCCGCTCTTGCGTAGGCTTCTCATAAAATTCGCGCCGGCGCAGCTCCGCGAGTACGCCCGCCTTCTCGCAGGCTCGCTTGAAGCGCCGCAGTGCAGCGTCAAAATATTCATTCTCACGTACGCGAACGCTCGGCATCTAAATCCCAACCTATTGATAGACAACGGCTTTTTGCCGTCTGGCGCTTGACTTCGGGCCGCGATTCTAAAGACAGTCGGGGCAAAAGGCAAAATGCCCGCGCCCTTGCGCCGACCTGCGCGCCGGTGATACTGCGCGCCCATGCGCATTTTGGCCGTTGAGACCTCCTGTGATGAAAGCGCCGTCGCCGTGCTCGATGAGCGCCGAGGGTTGCTCGCGCACGAGCTCTGGAGTCAGGTTGATCTGCACCGAGCTTTCGGTGGCGTCGTGCCTGAACTGGCCGCGCGCGATCACGTGCGTCGCTTGCCGCTGTTGCTGCGCACGGCGCTGGAGCAGGCGCAGGCGCACGGCCAGATCGACGGCGTGGCGTACACCGCCGGTCCGGGACTGATCGGGGCGCTGCTCACGGGCGCCGCGTTTGCACGCGCACTGAGCTTCGGCTGGGGCGTACCGGCCATCGGCGTGCATCATCTGGAGGGCCACCTGCTGGCGCCATTGCTTGAGACACCCACGCCACCTTTTCCGCACGTCGCGCTGCTGGTTTCGGGCGGCCATACGATGCTCATTGATGTGCTGGGCATTGGCGAGTATCGGATTCTTGGCCAGACGCGCGATGATGCGGCTGGCGAGGCGTTCGATAAGACCGCCAAGCTGCTCGGCCTGCCCTATCCCGGCGGACCGGAACTCGCGCAACTGGCCGCCTCCGGCAGAGCTGGCGATTATGTGTTTCCGCGCCCCATGCTCGATCGGCCGGGCTTCGAATTCAGCTTCTCAGGCCTGAAGACCGCCGTCATGCTGGCCGTGCGTGCAGCGCCTTTGTCCAGGCAAGCGCTCGCCGATGTGGCCTTTGCTGTTCAGGACGCGATCGTCGCCACGCTGTGCGCCAAGGCATTGCGAGCGCTGGCGCATACGGGACATCGCGCGCTGGTGGTCTCGGGTGGCGTGGGCGCGAATCGCGAGCTGCGCGCGCGGCTCACGCGCGAGACCGACGCCGCGGGCGCGCGCGTGTACTACCCGCGGCCGCAGTTCTGCACCGACAACGCGGCCATGATTGCCATGGCCGGCCTGCACCGGCTGCGCGCCGGGGAGCGCGCGGGCAGCGCCATCGAAGTGCGCGCGCGCTGGCCGCTTACGGAGCTGCGAGCCCCGGGCGCGCTGTTAGACTGCGCCGCACGAGTCTGCACCCCATGAGCGAACCGCACCGCGATGATCGTATGGACGCTGATCGTGCGCAGGGCGATCGCATTTTCTTACGCGGGTTGACCGCCGAGTGCATCATCGGCTTCATTGATTGGGAGCGGCGCATGCCGCAGACGCTGCAGATCGATCTGGAGCTGCCCTGCGATTGCGAGCGCGCCGCCCGGCGCGACCAGATCGACGACACGATCAACTACAAGCTGGTGGCGCGCCGCGTATTGGCCTGGCTACCACAAACGCAGTTTCACCTGGTCGAAACCCTCGCGCACCGCTTGGCGATGCTGCTGCTCGCGGAATTTGGGCTCGAGTGGATCCGCGTCTGCGTCAACAAGCCCGGAGCGATCCGCCACTCGCGCGATGTCGGAGTGTGCATCGAGCGCCGGCGCGCGGACCTTACGCCAGAGGCGACGCTCCCGGGTACCGACAGGCTCTGATGAGCCAGGTGTTCATCGCCATCGGCGGTAACGTCGATCCGGCGACGCGCTTGCTCGAGGCCGCGCGCGCTCTCAAGGCTCGCTTCCCGGACACGCGCTTCTCGGCCTGCTACCGCAATCCAGCGGCGGGCTTCGAGGGTGCCGATTTCCTCAATGCTGCGGCAGGCTTCTCGACCGAGCTGCCGGTACCCGAGCTGCTGCGTGTACTGCATCAGATCGAAGAGCAGTGCGGGCGCTCGCGCGATGATCCCAAGTGGGGCCCGCGCGCCATCGATCTGGACCTGTTGCTGTACGGTGATGTGGTTGGCGAGGGTCCGGGTTACACGCTGCCGCGCCCGGACCTGCTGCGCCGGATCTATATGCTCGGACCGCTGGCGGAATTGGCACCGCAATGGCCTCATCCAGTGCGCCGCCGCAGCATCGGTGAGCTCTGGGCGGCTTTTCCCAGAGCCGAAGGCGCCATGACGCGCACCGGACCGGATCTGAATGAGCTCTGAGCTTCAGCTCGCGCGCGTGGACTTACCAGCCGATACTGCGGCCGCCGTCGACGGCCAGCACCTGTCCGGTCACGAACGGCGCTTCGCTCGCAAAGAACAGCACGGCGCGCGCGATGTCCTCTGGTGTGCCAGGCCGCTGCAGCGGCGTTTGCCCGCGAATCCGATCGCGGCGCGCCTCTTCCAGGCCTTGCTCGGGCCAGAGCACCGCCCCGGGTGCGATCGCATTAACGCGCACCTCGGGCGCCAGCTCGCGCGCCAGGGAGCGCGTGAGCATCATCAGGCCCGCCTTGGCGGCGCTGTACACCGTGTGCTCGCGCAAGGGCCGCAGTCCGTGAATGTCAGCAATATTGATCAGCGAGCCGTGGCGGCGGCGCAGCTGCGGTGCGGCGGCCTGGGCGAGGAACAACGGTGCCTGCAGATTGGTGCCGATCAGATCGTTCCATTGCGCCAGCGTGATCTGGCCTAGTGGCGTCGGGTAAAAGCTCGAGGCATTGTTGATCAGCAGATCCAGAGCGCCGAAGCGATCGCAGGTGCCGGCGATCAGCCCCGGCAGTGCCGCGGTGTCGCGCAGATCCGCGACGCTCACGGCCGCGCTGCCGGCACGCGTCTGCTCGAGTTGCGCGGCGAGCTGCTGCGCCTCGGCGAGCGAGCGGTGACAGTGGATCATGATATTGGCGCCCGCGGCATGCAGGGAGCGGGCAATCTGCGCACCGACGCGCCGCGCCGCCCCGGTCACAAGCGCCGTCTGGCCGGACAGTGGCAGCGGATCGGTCATGGGTACAGCTTATGACGAGCCATGAGGCATCCTCAACGCTGCCGGCGCCCAGTGCCCAGCAGCTGCGCCAATCGGCGGCCGTGATCGAGGCCGTGCGTGGCGCCATTCACGCGCAGGGCGGATGGCTCGGGTTCGAGCAGTATCTGCGCATCGTGCTGTATGCGCCCGGTCTGGGCTACTACGCCGCCGGGAGCGTGAAATTCGGTCGCGGCGGCGATTTTGTCACCGCGCCGGAGATCTCGGGTCTGTACGCGCGCTGCGTGGCGAGCCAATGTGCGCAGGTGCTGCGCGTCGTGGGTGGCGACGTGCTGGAGCTGGGCGCCGGTTCAGGCCGACTGGCTGGCGCTGTGCTGGAGGCATTGGCCGAGCTCGGGTCGAGCCCTGAGCACTATTACATACTGGAAGTCAGTGCCGATCTGCGCGCACGCCAGCAAGCCGCGCTCGCCGGCTTGCCTGCGCGGCTGGCCCAGCGCGTCGTCTGGCTCGACACGATGCCCGCGACGCCGATCGCCGGTGTGGTGCTCGCGAACGAGGTGGCCGACGCGCTACCCTTTCGACGCTTCGTCGTCGAGGGCGCGAATCTCTACGAGCGCGGGGTCGCGCTGAGCGCATCGGGCGATCTCATGGAGTCCGATCGCAGCGCCGGTGCCGGACTGCGCGCCGAGCTCGCACGCATCGTGCCGGGGGAGTGGCCCGAGCAGTATCTCTCGGAGCTGTGCACGCTCGCAGACCCCTGGATTGATGCGATCGGCGCGGCGCTCGCGCGCGGCGCGGCGTTCATCATCGACTATGGGCTGCCAAGACGCGAGTACTACCACCCGCAGCGAGATCGGGGCACGATGCGCTGCCATTATCGACATCGGGCACACGAGGATGCGCTGCGCTATCCGGGCTTGCAGGACATCAGCGCCTGGGTGGACTTCACGCGCGTGGCGGAAGCGGCCGTCGCGGCCGGCCTCACGGTAGCCGGCTACTGCACGCAGGCGGCTTTTTTGCTGGGCAATGGCATCGAGCGCGAGCTCGCCGCGGCCCCGGGCGCGCTCGAGCACGCGCGACTGGCTGCCGAGGCGCGCGTGCTGTTGCAGCCGGGCGAGATGGGGGAGTACGTCAAGGTCATGGCGCTGACGCGCGATTTTGATGAGCCGCTGCGCGGCTTCCAGCATCAGGATCTGCGACGCTCACTCTGAAGGCTCGTGAGCCGCTCGATGCGCGCGGCGCGCAGCGCCGCGGCGATGTCCGGACCCGTGAGCTGTGCCATGCGCTCGCGCGCCAGTGCGACCTCAGCGGCCGCCGCGACAGCGGCGCGCAGCAGACTCGCAGTATCCGGGGCGGTGCCGCGAGCCCTGCAGGCGCACAGCAAGCGCTCAAAGCGCTCGGGCCGACGCAATGCATCAGCGCTCTCGAGCAATTCGAGCAGCCCGGTGCCATCCAGAGCGCTCGCGGCCGCGATGCGATGCTGCAGCCGTACGCATAAGAGCGCGAGCTCACGCTGCGGATTGGGTGCGCGCAAGCGCTCGCATAAGGTCGCAAGTCCGGGCTCGGACGATCCGGCGCCTAAAGCGGCAAATCGCACGCTGGCATCGGCGCTGAGCGGCACGACGGCGCGCAGCGCGTCGCGGTCGGCAGCTTCCCAGCGCAGTTCCGGCATCAGCACCGCGAGGGCTGCGCAGTTCTGCAAAGTGTCAAAAAACACTTCCGGGGTCGGCTCGCGCAGCGCGCGCTCGAGCTCCTGCCAGACGCGCTCGGGCACCAGCGCCGCTACCTCACCGTTTGCGACCATGGCGCGCATCAGCGAGCACGTCTCGGGCGCGACTCGAAAGCCCAGCTCGGCGAAGCGGGCGGCGAAGCGTGCCACGCGCAATACGCGCACCGGATCCTCGACGAATGCAGGCGACACGTGGCGCAGTTGCCGCTCCTGCAGATCTTTGCGACCCCCGTACGGATCGATCAAAGTGCCATGGGGACTGCGCGCCATCGCGTTGATCGTCAGGTCGCGACGCAACAGATCTTCCTCGAGTGTGACCGCGGGTGAGAACTGCGTCGTGAAGCCCCGATATCCCGGCCCGGTCTTGCGCTCCAGCCGTGCGAGCGCGTATTCCTCATTCGTCTGCGGATGCAGAAACACCGGAAATTCGCGACCAACCGGCCGATAGCCGGCACGCTCCATGTCGGCGGGCGTGCCGCCGACCACGACCCAGTCGCGCTCGGTCACAGCGCGACCGAGCAACTCGTCCCGGATTGCGCCACCGACCAGATAGACTTGCATGGCAGCGCATGTTAACGCAGACCCGCAGTCGCCCCGGCCGAGCGAGCCAGATCGCGCTCCTGCTGCTGCTTTGCGCCGCTTTATCGGGCTGCGCTGTCGCGTACGTGACGCAGGCCGCACAGGGGCAGTGGAGCCTCATGCGCGCGCGCCGACCGATCCCTGCCGTGCTGGCCGATCCGGGCACGAGCCCCGAGCTCAAGAGGCGTTTGGAGCTCGTGCAGGATGCGCGCGCATTCGCTTCGAGCGCGTTGCTGCTGCCTGACAATCGCAGCTATCGCAGCTACAGCGATCTGCGCCGGCCCTATGCGGTCTGGAATGTCGTGGCAGCGCCGGAGTTCTCGATCGAGCCGCTGCACTGGTGCTTTCCGTTCACCGGCTGCATCGCCTATCGCGGCTATTTTCACGAGCGCAGCGCGCGCCGCTATGCGGGCTCGCTGGCGGCCCGTGGCAATGACGTGCTCGTCTATGGCGTGGCGGCGTATTCAACCCTGGGTCATTTCCCCGACCCGGTGCTCAATACGATGATGGAATACGGCGACCTGGAGCTGGTCTCGACCATATTTCATGAGCTCGCGCACCAATTGGTCTATGTGTCCGGCGACAGTGAGTTCAACGAATCCTTTGCGGTGACCGTGGAGCAGGAGGGACTGCGACGCTGGCTCGCGGCGCATGATCGCAGCATCGAGCTTGCTCAATACCTCGAGCACCGTCACGCGCTCGAGCAGATCGATGCAGCGTTTAGCGCCGCTCGCTCACAGCTCGCCCAGCTCTATAGTCAATCCCTGCCGCCGGCGCGCATGCGCGAGCGCAAGCAGGCGCGGCTGCAAGCCATCGCTCAAAACGTGCTCGCACTCGAACAGCTGTACCGGCTGCACAGCATTTACGACGAGTGGATCGCACAGGGACTCAATAATGCGCACCTGGCATCGATCGCGACCTATGCGGGCTGCGTGCCCGGATTTCAACGCCTGCTGGCAGCGCAGGGCGGTGCGCTGCCGGCGTTCTACCGCGCTGTGCGCCGCCTCGCACACGATTCCCAGGCACGCCGCGCGTTATGCCGCGACGACACGCTCAATCTATCGGGCGAGGGTGCAGCCACAGAGGCGCCCAAGCCCTGAAGCTGGCCGGCTGCAGGCCCAGACGTTCGCAGCCGTTGTCGCGGCACACGCTGTCGCTGAGCAGCGAGCGATAGTTGTCACTCGAAAAGGGCTTGCCGGGCAGGAAATCCATCAGTGCGGCCTGAATTCGTCCGAGCGCATTGGGCAGCGACAGCACTCGACAGGGAAGTTGCGCGGCCTGGGCGCTCAGACGCACGATCTGCGCGAGCGTGAGCACTTCCGGGCCGCATAGTTCGTAGGTTTGCGCGACGGTCGCCTCACCCTCGAGCGCGAGCATGAATGCCTCGGCGACATCCCCGACGTATATCGGCGCGAAGCGCGCGCTCGCGCGCGCGAGGGGCAATAGCCCGTGCGTGAGGCGCAGCAGACTGGCGAAACGCTGGCTCAGGGAATCGTCGGGCCCGAAAATGACCGAGGGTCGAAAGATCGTCCACTCGAGTGCGCCGGCGGCGCGTACGAGTTGCTCGGCCTGACCCTTGGTGCGCAAATAATGACTGCGGCCGTGCTCGGCATCCGCATTGAGCGCGCTCATCTGCAGCAGGCGCGGCACGTGCGCGGCCCGCATGGCCCGCAATAGCCCGGCCGTAAATTCGACGTGCGCGCGCCGGAAGCCCGCACCATTGTGTCCGGGCTCATTGAGTATGCCGACCAGATTGATGGCAACGTCGCAACCGTCGAGACTGCGGCGCAGGAACTCGCTGTCGTACACATTGCCGACCACGAGCTCTACGCTGGAGAGCGGCAGGAGTGCATCAGCATGCGCGGCATTGCGCGTCGCCAGACGCACGCCGTGACCGGCACGCACCAGTCGCGTAATGAGCTCCCTGCCAACGAATCCAGTGCCGCCCGTGACGCCGACGAGCAGCGTACGGGCGGCGATGGGCCGTTTCAGCGCCATAACGCCCGTGCCGGTTGCGCGCTCCGCTGCATGCATTGCAGTAGAGCGCGATTCCGGCACGAAAGCCACCGTGCCAGCCGGCTCATGCCGGCTCAACGCGCACGGTGGCTCAGCAGCAACGGCGCTTCAGTGCGCCTCGACGCTGACGCGCTTGGGCTCGGGCGCCGGGACCTTCGGGATCGTCACTTCCAGCACTCCATTGATGTGGCGTGCCTTGATCTGATCCTGCTGCACGTTGTTCGGCAGCGTGAAGCGTCGCAGGAACGCGCCTTCGACGCGCTCGAGGCGTTCAAATCCTTTCTGATTCTCACGGCGTTCAATGTGCCGCTCGCCACGCAGCGTGAGCACACCGTTGTCCGTCGTGATGCTGATGTCTTTCGGCTCGACACCGGGCAGGTCTGCGCGCACGACGAATTTATCCGTCTCTTCGTGCACATCGACGCCGGGTATCCAGGTCACCGATGCTTCGCTGGCGGCTGCGGGTGCAGAGAAGCTGTCGCCGAAGATCTGATCGACCTGGCGGTGAAGCCGATCCAGCACATTCCAAGGCTCATAACGTATCAAGGTCATGGTCGTAATCCTCCAAAATAGGGTGCAATGAACGGTTGCAGAGTCTCTAGGGGAGCCTAAGAGGCTCCACTCATGTGCCTAAACTGAGGCTGCTGCGCGCACTTTCAAGCCCCGGTGCTCTGTGCATAGGCTGTGGACTGCCTGTGCGACACCGGTGGATACCAGATCTAGGGGTGGGCCGCAGCGAAGCGGCGGCGCGAAAGGCGAATCTTTTTGATCGCGCCCGTACCGCGAATAGTCTCGTAACCGATTGATAAATGTCTAGTTATTTTGCGTAAAATCAATATTAAATAATCTTGACGGTGACCGCTGCGCTTCATTAGTCTCCCGCGGCCACACAACAAGATGTTGTGTTGCACGGTCGGCCGATTGTGAGCTGTTTGGGGGACTCACGGAGCGCTCATTACCATGAATTCTGTCGTCAAACTCGTAACCCGAGATCTCAATGCGATCCCGTTCCAGGAAGCCTCCCTGGACATCTGGGACAAGAAATATCGCCTGTGTTCCAAGGATGGCCAGCCGATTGATGGCAGCATGGATGACACCTATAAGCGCGTCGCCCGCGCACTGGCCGACGTGGAGCGCGAGGAGCTGCGCGAGGGCTGGTACGAGCGCTTTGTCTGGGCGTTGCGCCAAGGTGCGCTGCCCGCGGGCCGAGTGACCTCGAATGCCGGGGCTTGGGAGCACAAGCCGGCGACCTCGACGATCAACTGCACGGTCTCGGGCACGATCCGCGATTCGATGGACGATATTCTCGGCAAGGTCCATGAGGCGGGGCTCACGCTCAAAGCCGGTTGCGGCATCGGCTACGAATTCTCGACCCTGCGGCCGCGCGGAGCATACGTCTCGGGCGCCGGTGCATACACCTCCGGGCCGCTGTCGTTCATGGATATCTACGACAAGATGTGTTTCACGATCTCATCGGCCGGCGGCCGTCGCGGCGCGCAGATGGGAACGTTCGAC
>Ga0302314_10010869_pt1 | contig 15904 bp, 19 predicted proteins | sample III_Palsa_N2_3_FD_200533 | JGI IMG/M metagenome (GOLD analysis project Ga0302314, IMG submission 200533) | Peat permafrost microbial communities from Stordalen Mire near Abisko, Sweden - III_Palsa_N2_3 | ecosystem: Environmental > Terrestrial > Soil > Palsa > Peat permafrost | place: Sweden... | reverse complement strand
AGCGGTCCTCATCACGCAAGGAGCCGACCGTGGCCGACTACATCGTCAAAGACATCTCGCTCGCCGGCTGGGGTCGCAAGGAAATCGCCATCGCCGAGACCGAGATGCCCGGCCTGATGGCGGTGCGCGAGGAATTCGGCAAGGACAAACCCCTGACCGGCGCGCGGATCGCCGGCTCGCTGCACATGACCATTCAGACGGCGGTGCTGATCGAGACCCTGCAGGCCCTGGGCGCCGACGTGCGCTGGGCCTCGTGCAACATCTTCTCGACCCAGGATCACGCCGCCGCCGCCATCGCGGCCCAGGGTACGCCGGTGTTCGCGCTGAAGGGGGAGAGCCTGGTCGAGTACTGGGACTACGCCCACAAGATCTTCGAATGGAGCGACGGCGGCTATCCCAACCTGATCTTGGACGACGGCGGCGACGCCACCCTGCTCTGCGTGCTGGGTCCCAAGGCCGAGAAGGATCCAAGCCTGCTCAATCATCCGAACAACGAAGAGGAAGAAGCCCTCTATGCGGTGATGAAACGCTACCTGAAGGACAAGCCGGGTTTCTATTCGGCCATCCGCGACGCCATCAAGGGCGTGTCGGAAGAGACCACGACCGGGGTCCATCGGCTGTATCAGATGTCGGCGCGCGGCGAGCTGCCGTTCGCGGCGATCAACGTCAATGACAGCGTCACCAAGTCCAAGTTCGACAACCTGTATGGCTGCCGCGAAAGCCTGGTCGACGCCATCCGCCGCGGCACCGACGTGATGCTGGCGGGCAAGGTCGCCGTGGTCTGCGGCTATGGCGACGTGGGCAAGGGCTCGGCTGCCTCGCTGCGCCAGGGCGGCGCGCGGGTGATCGTCACCGAGGTCGACCCGATCTGCGCCCTGCAGGCGGCGATGGAGGGCTATGAGGTCCGCACTATCGAGGATTCGACCGCGCACGCCGACATCTATGTCACCGCCACCGGCAACAAGGACGTGATCACCGTCGATCACATGCGGGCGATGAAGAACAACGCCATCGTCTGCAATATCGGCCACTTCGATTCCGAGATTCAGATCGCGGGCCTGCGCAACTTCAAATGGGACGAGATCAAGCCCCAGGTCCACCACGTGGAATTCCCAGACGGCAAGAAGATCATCGTCCTGTCCGAGGGCCGGCTGGTCAATCTGGGCAACGCCACGGGCCATCCGAGCTTTGTGATGAGCGCCTCGTTCACCAACCAGACCCTGGCCCAGATCGAGCTGTGGACCAATGCGCCTGCCTATGAGCACAAGGTCTACACCCTGCCCAAGCACCTGGACGAAAAGGTCGCCATGCTGCACCTGCACAAGCTGGGCGCCAAGCTGACCACCCTCTCCAAGGCGCAGGCCGACTATATCGACGTGCCGGTGCAGGGCCCGTTCAAGCCGGATCACTACCGGTATTAGGATGGCGGGATCGGCGCTGACATGCCCGTCGCGCTGATCCTTTCAAGCTACGTCGCCGCCAGCCGGGTCGGCGGCATGGCGCAGGCCTTGGCGCTGGCCGCACTAGGGATCGAGCCGGTTGTGGTTCCGACGGTGCTGTTCGGCCGGCATCCAGGCCGGGGCGCACCGGGCGGCGCGGCCACGCCCATCGAGATCTTCGACGGCATGCTGGCGGGGGTCGAGGCTGGCGGCGTCTTCACCCACGCCGACGCGGTGATCACCGGCTATTTCGACACCGCCGCCCAGGTGCGATCGGCGACGCGCGCCATTGACGCGATCCGCTCGACGCGGCCGGCGGCGCGGATCATCGTCGATCCGGTCATGGGCGATGCGGGCCGGCTCTATGTGTCGCCCGAGGTCGCCGACGCCGTCGCCGCCGACCTGGTCCCGCGCGCGGATCTGATCGCGCCGAACGCCTGGGAATTGGAGCGACTGTCCGGCCTAGCGATCACCGACGCCCGCACCGCCATCCTTGCGGCGCGCAGTCTCGGCAAGCCGGCGCTGGTCTCCTCGGTCCCCCATGGCGAGGCGATCGGCGTCGTCTATGCGGACGCGGACGTCGCCTGGCTGGCCAGCCATCCACGCACGACGAAAGCCCCGAACGGCACAGGCGACCTGCTGACGGCCCTGTTCGCCGCCGCCTTGACCCGCGCCCCAGCCTGCGAGGAGGCCCTGGTCCGAGCGGTCGGCGGCGTTTGCGAAGCGGTGTTGGCGGCCGAAGCTTCCGGCCGCGACGAACTGCCGATCGTGACCCTGGGCGCCCGGCTGAGCCAGAGTTCGCCTTCGGTGCGGTTCGAACGGCTTGATTGATCTAGAGCGCTTCCCGCCAAAGTGGGGCCGGTTTGGCGATAAGGAAGCGCTCTAAGTCTATATTTTAGAGCCTTTTTATCCCGCCTCGATTGATTCAATCGAGGTGGGAAAGGCTCTAGGCGGCGCTGGGCCGCAATCCGCGCGTTTTTCGCCAGGCGCCGAAAGCGAACACAACCACCCCCGCCCAAATGAATCCGAACGAGACCATGCGCAGCGAGGTCAAGCGCTCGCCGCTCTCTACACCGATGACCAACCCCATTGTCGGGCCGATGAACTGCAGAAAGCCGATGGTCGATAGCGGCAGGCGCCGCGCCGCCCAGGAAAACAGCATCAAGGGCGCCACGGTCACCGGTCCGGCCAAGAGCAGCAGAAGCGTCGGCTGAACGCGGATCAGGAAATGGCCGCCGCCGCTCTGGCCGAGCCACAGGATGTAGGCGAGGGCCAGCGGGGCCAGCACGAGGCATTCGACGAATAGGCCGGTCTGGGCCTCCGCGGCCACCTGTTTGCGGATCAGGCCATAGCCCGTGAAGGTCAGGGCCAGCACCAGCGAGACATAGGGCGGATGCCCAAGCGCTATGGTCTGGACGCCGACGCCGGCCGCCGCCAGACCGATGGCGCTCCATCCAATCCAATCCAGCCGCTCACGGAACAGAAGAGCGCCCGCGGCCATGTTCATCAGCGGATTGATGTAGTAGCCGAGACTGCCTTCCAGGATCCGTCCGTGCGCGACCGCCCAGACATAGAGGGTCCAGTTGCCGGCGATCAGCAGGGCCGAGGCGGTCAGCAGGCCAAGGGTGCGCGGCGTCTTCAGCACCTGAAGGCAATGCTGGCCCTGGCCGGCCAACACAGCCACAAGGCCGGCCCAGGGGACCGACCACAAGGCGCGATGGGCGATCACCTCCAGCGGCGCGGGACCGGCGGCGGCGACCGCGAGCAGATACAGCGGCAGCAGGCCCCAGAGGGTGTAACAGGCGACGCCGGCGATCACCGCCCCGCGCGCCGCAACGGGCGCGGAGGGCGGATGGCTCATGCGGGCGTGCGTTCCAGAAGACCGCGCTCGTCAAGCAGCTGGGCGATCTGCACGGCGTTCAAAGCGGCGCCTTTGCGCAGATTGTCCGAGACCACCCACATGTTGAGGCCATTCTCGATCGTCGGATCGTTGCGGATGCGGCTGACATAGACGCCGAACTCGCCCTGGCTTTCCTTGGGCGTCATGTAGCCGGTCTCGTCGCGCTTATCGATCACCACCACGCCGGGCGCATTGCGCAGGATGTCGCGCGCCTCGTCCTCGTCCAGCGGGGTCTCGAACTCGATATTGACCGCCTCCGAATGGCCGACGAACACCGGCACGCGCACGCAGGTGACGGTCAGCTTGATCGACGGATCGAGGATCTTGTGGGTCTCGTTCCACATCTTGGCCTCTTCGTCGGTATAGCCGTCATCGCCGAAAGCGCCGACGAAGGGGATGACGTTGAAGGCGATCTGCTTGGGGAACTTCTTGGGTTCGGACGGGCCCAGCACGAACACCGCCTTGGTCTGGTTCCAAAGCTCGTCCATGCCTTCCTTGCCCGCGCCGGAGACCGACTGGTAGGTCGACACCACCACCCGCTTGATCCGCGCGACGTCGTGCAGCGGCTTCAGCGCCACCACCAGCTGCATGGTCGAGCAGTTGGGATTGGCGATGATGTTCTTGCGGCGGACTAGGTTCACCGCGTCCGGGTTCACCTCCGGCACGATCAGCGGCACGTCGGGGTCCATCCGCCAGGCCGAGGAATTGTCGATCACCACCGGTCCGGCGCGGCCGATCTTCTCCGACCATTCGCGCGAGACCTTGCCGCCGGCGGACATCAGCACGATGTCGACCTTGGAGAAGTCGAACTGGTCCAGCGCCTGGGCGTAGAGCACCTTGTCGCCAAAATTGACTTCCATGCCGATGGATTTGCGCGAGGCCACGGCATAAATCTCATCCACGGGGAACCGCAGCTCCTCCAAGATGACCATCATTTCGCGGCCCACACTGCCCGTGGCGCCGACAACGGCAACCCGGTAACCCATCGGGAAATCTCCTCTTTCGACTGGACCCGCGCGAATACGCCGAACCGGGCGGGGATGCAAGGTTTGGCGAACGTACGGCAACTGTCGACTACGCCCCTCGGACGATGCGGTGACCAGCGCTCGAACCGGTCTTGGCCTTTCGGCCTCGATCAGCTCGGTTGGCCGGCCGTCCTCGCCTTCATCGCGTCCAGCGCCTTGGCGATGGCCGCCCGCTGTTCGGCCGTGCAGGCGGTTTTCTCGCAGGATCGATCGAAGGCGCGGCCCAGCACTTCTGGCATCTGCGCCATGACAAACGGAATGAGCTGCTGGCTGATACGCGGCATCTTGGCGAGCATCGATTGACCGGTCGGACCGGCATAGAACCGGTCCATGTCGGCGAGCTCCGCCTCGGTGAAATCCGTTGCATAGATGACCGCCATTTCGTCGAACAGCTTGGGCATCATCCCCCGCATCTCATCGAGATAGGCGTCCTCGAACGCCTGGACAGACTGTTGCTTGCCCGGCGGCAGGCTTTTCGACATCGACGACACCACCGATGTTTCGATGGCGGAAATCAGCTGATCGGCCAGCTTCTCGGCATGCATGGTCTGGATCAGATGGCGCGCCTGTTCCAGCGCGGCGGGACTCGGCGGAGGCGGGGTCGTCTGGGCGATCGCGGCGGACGCCAGGGCCAGCGCGGCCAGCGCTCCGAGCGGCAAGGCGAACAGCTTCATGACATCCCCCAGGGTCTGATCGAAGCAACCACTGCGATCAGACCCCAGCGCGAGATGACAATCAACCCATGAAGGCGCCGCCGCTACAGATGCCGCGTCTCCGCCGGCGGCGTCCACCAGCTGTTGTCGCGGCCGTCGAAATAGGCGATCGGCGCCTCGATCAGCTCCACCGGGTCGACATCGTCGAGCGCCGCCAGATTGATCGAAACGTAGTCCCCGCCGATCTGCTCCATGTAGCCGCGCCCGAACGGACGCACCCCGCAACTGGAGCAGAACAGGTGGTGCGCGCTCTTGCCGCCGAACTGGTAGTCGCTGAGCGCGTCCTCGCCCGCCAGCAGGCGGAACGCGTCGGGCTTGATGATCACGCCCCAATTGCGCGTCTTCGTGCAGATCGAGCAGTTGCACTTGCCTGTTCCATCGGCGAGGTCGATGTCGGCCTCGAAGCGGACGGCGCCGCAATGGCAACTGCCGGCGTAGGTCTTCTTCATGGGAGGTTCCTCTCTAGGTACGGCCTGGAAGCCCCCCTTGCGGGGAAGGGGTTCTCGGGAGGCGCCCGTCAGGCCGGCTGCAGCGCGGCTTCGTGTTCGGCGGCCCGCTCGACGTCCTTGGCGGTGACCTTGACGAAGGCCGGCCGGCTCGTGACGCGTTCGACGTAGGCGGTGATGACCGGGTTCGCCGGCACGATGCCGAACATCGTTCCCCAGCCCAGGCCGCAGCCCCACAGCACGTCGGCGGCGCTGAAGCGTTCGCCCAACATGTAAGATCCCTTGGACAACTGTTCGATCACCGCGCCCAGCATAGTGCCCCAGTCGCCATAGGTAGACATGGCCAGCGGCGCCTGGTCGCGCTTCATCGCCCGATCCACCAGCGCCGGCTCGTAGCAGGCGGCGTAGAAGGCCATCCAGCGCAGGTAGGGGCCGCGCAGCGGATCGTCGATCGCGGGGGCCAGACCGGCCTTGGGGAACAGATCGGCCAGATAGATGAAGATGGCGACCTGTTCGGTGACCAGCGCATCACCACGCTTAACGGCCGGAACTTTGCCCAGCGGGTTGATGGCCATATAGGCGGCCTTGCGCTGCTCGCCGGCCTTCATGTTGAGGACGCAAAGATCAAAGGTTGCACCCAGCGCTTCCAGCAGGATCAGCGCGCCCGCCGAACGCGATTGCGGCGAATGGAACAGGGTGAGGGTGTCTTGATCTGTCATGGGTTCGGCCTTCGATCGAGGTTCGCAAGATCGGCTTTCGCGCCGACAAAGACATCATGCGCGCCCATACCTGTCAGTCTGTGTCAGGTTGGTTTAGACTATTTTTCATGCGCGCCAGCCGGCTTCTGTCCATTCTCACCACCTTGCAGGCGCGCGGTCGCGTCACCGCCGGCGAGTTGGCGGACGAATGCGAAGTCTCCCTGCGCACCATCTATCGCGACATCGACGCCCTGAGCGCCGCCGGCATCCCGGTCTATAGCGAGCGCGGCTCCGAGGGCGGTTATCGTCTGCTGGACGGCTATCGCACCCAGCTGAACGGCCTATCGGCCAAGGAGGCCGAGGCCCTGTTCATGATGGGCTTTTCCGGTCTTGCCGCCGATCTGGGCCTGGGCTCGGTGATGGTGGCCGCGCAGAACAAGCTGCTCTCGGCCGTGCCCGCCGCCCTGCGCGCCGGCGCCGAGCAGATGCGCGCCCGCTTCCATCTGGATGCGCCAGCTTGGTTCGCCGAGCCAGAGCAGCCGTCCCATCTGCCGCTGGTCGCCAGCGCGGTCTGGGACCTGCACCCCATCCGCATCCGCTATCGCAGCTGGAAATCGGAACGCGAGCGGGTGGTCGAGCCCCTGGGCCTCGTGCTGAAAGGCGGCGCCTGGTACCTGGTCGGCCGTGTGGACGGCGATGTGCGAACCTATCGGATCTCGCGCATCATGGAGCTGAACGTGCTGAACCACAGCTTCGAGCGGCCCGCCGCCTTCGATCTGGAGTCCTATTGGCGGGCTGGAACCCAGCGCTTGGAAGCGGACCTCCACCCCAACCGGGCGCGGGTGCGGCTGTCGCCGTGGGGCGTCAGGATGCTCGGCGCGCTTACCTCGCCTTACGTCCAGGCGACGACCCAAATCGAGCGCGACGCTGACGCCGGGGGCTGGCGGCGCGCCGTAATTCCCGTCGGCTCAGTCCGCCAGGCTTGCGTGGAGCTTTTGCGGTTTGGCGTCGAGATCGAGGTGTTGGATCCGCCGGAGCTGCGGGCCGCGATGGCTGAGCTGGCCTCGGGGTTGAGCGAAATTTACAAACGGTCAGGCGGCGCAGCCGTCGCGCCCGTCGACTGAGCGTCCCGTCCGCCATCTCAGCCTTGCGATCCTGTCTAAGCATGCCCACTCCGCGCCCACGCCCCAAGTAACCTCGAGCAGCGGCCACGAGCCGAGTCGTGGCGTTACCCAAGGTTAGGGAGCCCGCTCACCGAACGCGTAATGCATACGGACTATTTCGGCAAAAAAGCACGCGTCACGGCGCCTTGTGGATAGAGTCCACCCAGGCCACCGACTGGGGCTGCTCCGCCGGCGCTATGTCCAGATTAACCACCACCGCCTCGCCGCCGCTGCGCACCAGGACGCACTCCAGCGGCTGGTCGTCCGAGGCGTTGATCTCCTGGTGCGGTACGAAGGGCGGAACATAGATGAAGTCGCCGGGCCCGGCCTCGGCGACGAACTCCAGCGCCTCGCCCCAGCGCATCCGGGCGCGGCCCTTCAGAACATAGATGACACTTTCCAGTTCGCCGTGGTGGTGCGCGCCGGTCTTGGCCCCGGCGTGGATGGTCACGGTCCCGGCCCAGAGCTTCTCGGCCCCCACCCGCGCGAAATTGATCGCCGCGGCGCGGTTCATGCCTGGGGTCTGGGCGGTGTTAGGGTCAAGCTGGTCGCCTGGGATCACCCGCACGCCAGTATGTCGCCAATCGCCGTGATGGTGGTGATCGCTCATCGGGTCGAGAATAGCCCCGTCCAAACGACTTGTCCGCCCTTTCTGTTGGAGGATACCAGGCCGATGATCCCGACCCTTCCGCAATCGGGCGGCTGCAATTGCGGCGCCGTCCGCTATCGTATCACCCGCGCGCCGCTGACGGCCTATATCTGCCACTGCCATCTCTGTCAGAAGCGGACCGGCGGGGCCTTCAGCCTGTCGATGGTGTTCGCGGACGATGCGCTGGAATTCACGGCCGGCGAGCCCGCGCGCACGGAGCGGACGCTGCCGAGCGGCGACAAGAGCCTCGCCTGGATCTGCGCCGGCTGCCATTCGCGCATCCACATGCGCCGCGAAAGCTGGCCGACGCTCAATCTGCGCGCCGGGACCCTGGACGACACAAGCTGGGTCAGACCCGTCGCCCAGATGTGGATCAGCAGCGCCCAGCCCTGGGCGATCGTCCCCGGTATACTGAGCTATGACGAACAGCCGGCCGATTTCACCGAAGTACTCGCGGCGTGGAAGGCGCGCCCCCCGGCGGAGGGCGCCGCCACCACCTAACGGAACGCCGCCAACAGCTTGGCGCCGTCGGGAACACCCCAGCCGCTGCAGGCGTCCCACCCTGGACCCGCCTTGTAGCGGCCGTTGAGCAGCCCGTCGGTGTCGTTGTCGCCGACCGTGATGTCCCGCAGCACGCCCGCCGGCCCGATCTTGGAATAGAGCAGGGCGTTGAAATTGCCAGACCGCGCGCCCAAAAGGGCGTTCATGCGGATGATCAGGCTGGCCCAAAGAGGCGACGAGGCGCTGGTGCCGCCGACCACCTGCAGCTGGCCGCCGCTCATCACCAGATAGCCGGTGTTGGGATCGGCGTCGGCCGCCACGTCCGGGATAGCTCGCCCGGCGAACCCGCCAGGATTGATCGAGACCGGCACCTTTCCGACCTGCCAGGCGGGAACCGGGGTATAGTCGCTGACCCCGCCGCCTGTGCCGGAGCCGGGCCCGTCGTTCCAGACCGTCTCGGTGATGTGCCTGGCGCCTTTTGCACTGGTCTTGGCGTGCAGCGTCGTCCCGCCCACGGCCAGCACATAGGGGCTGGTGGCCGGGAAATTGACGTGGGCGCGGCCGTCCTTGATCTGGGCCTCTGACCCGTCGTCGCCGGTCGAAACGCAAACCGAAATGCCCAGCTGCGCGGCGCTCAGGAAGCTCTGGTTGATGTGGTCGATCGCCGCCGGCGACCAGGTCACCGAGGTGTTGAACGTCTGGTTCTCCGCCCAACCCCAGCTGACCGACAGCACCGAGGGATCGTTGGCGCTGTCCGCCAGCACCGTGCTCAGAATGTCGACCATGCCCTTTTCATCGAAGGTCGAGAAATAGACCACGATCTTGGCGCCGGCCCCCAGCGCGCCGGCCACCTCGACGTCCAGCATGACCTCGCCGGTGGAATCGGGGTCCGCGGCGGGGTCGGTGGAGACGCCGTCGACCGCGACCACCGTGACCGTCGGCGCGGGTTGGCCGATCTTGGTGAAATAGGCCGAAACGTCAGCGGTCTCGACGCCGCCGCCGAATTCCAGGAGGCCGATAGTCTGGCTGGATGCATCGGTGGTCGGGAAATCGTAAATCTGGCCAAGCTCGCCCGGCAGGAACCAGGGCCGCGCCTTGGTCGCCAGATTCGGTCCCGTCGCCATGGCCCGCCGCGTGCGCCGCAGGATCCGATGGTTGTTGAAGCCGAATACGCCGGTGATGTCGCTCGCCAGTTCGGGCGGCAGGTGGACCGGGCCGGTGCGGGCGTGAAATTCGCCAAGCTCTGCGTTCTGGTAGTCGAACAGATCGACGCCGAACGCCTCGCTGAGGTTCGCCGTCGTGCCGCCCAGGCCCAGCCGCGCCGAAATCGGCTGGTTCTGGGTCACCACCAGATCATGAGCGGCCGCCCATGTTGTGATCGCATCGACCGCCGCGGGATCGGAGCCGTGCCTGGCGCTCAGCTCGTCCCGGCTCATATATTTCCGCTGGCCGGGCAGGGCGTCGTCTAGGGCTGAAAGATCGGGTAGATCGGCGGTGCGCCGAACCCCCAAGGTCAGTTCGATCCAACGGTTGGGATTGGTCCTTCGAACCGCTTTCGAGCCGGGCGGTATGGGATGGACGCTGTTGGCCAGGGCCACGGGCTGTGCGTTCGCCATCGGACTTCCTTTCGAGGTTTGAGGTGCTGTCCCCCCGAGGACCCAGACTACCGATCGCCCGCGCCACGCCCGATCGGGATGCGCCGCGAGAGCATCGACAAGACGTGTCAACCGTCTCGGTAGCCGGTCAATTCACCCTGACACGTCGTTTCTCGACGATTGTCAGGTTGATTGAAGATTGTCCGATCCGGTTTCTTTCACCCCACACGCGCCGAGGGGCGAGGTTGGAATATAGCCTGCGCCTTGGCGGTCCGAGATACAAGCGGCGAGGTCAATCACTATTCGGTTACTACCTGTGATCTTAGTAACCGGATCTAGAGCACGAACCTCTTGCAAGCCGTGCTGCCCGAACAGTTCAGCGCCACGAAGGCTCCGGACTTGATGGTCCAGCGCCCTTCCGTCTTGACCCACATCGCCAGATAAACCCCGCTCAGCGCCATGGCGCCGCCGGCCAGCGCGGCCCAGACCATCAGCGAAACCAACATTGCGATCACCCTCCGTCATGTGTAGCGCACCGTATCCCGCGGACCGCGATCGCTTGACCTTTAATCCAAAGAGATTATATTCAACTGTATCGTTGAATGATTTCACGCCTCATGCTCGCCCAGCCGGATCTCGACCACACCCTGACCGCTTTGGCCGATCCGACACGTCGCGCGATCCTGCGCCGGCTGTCGCGCGGCGAAGCGCGGGTGACCGAGTTGGCCGCGCCGTTCGACATGTCGCTGAACGCGGTCTCCAAGCATATCCGGATGCTGGAGCGCGCCCGGCTGGTCACGCGCCGCCGCTCCGGCCGCGAGCACATTTTGACCTTCGACCCGGCGCCCCTGGGCGCGGCCTCGGCCTGGATCGAGGAACAGCGGACGATGTGGACCAAGCAGCTAGACGCCCTGGATGCGCTGCTGATCGCCGAGGACCGGGGGGCTGGAAACCCTGAGATGCAAGGATCGTCCGATGACTGACGATACGTGCGCGCAAGTTCAGGTGAGGCGCCGGTTCACCGCCTCCGCCGAGCGGGTGTTCGACGCCTGGCTGGATCCCAAGACCGCCGGGCGCTGGCTGTTCGCCACGCCCACGGGGAAGATGATGCGGGTCGAGATCGACGCCCGCGTCGGCGGCGGCTTCCGCTTCACCGACCGCCGCGAGGGCGAGGACATCGATCATATCGGCCGCTATGAGTTGATCGACCGGCCGCGGCGCCTGGTCTTCAGCTTCACCGTTCCGAAATTCTCCGCCCAGGCCACGCGCGTGACCATCGACATCGCCGCGCAGGAAACCGGCTGCGAGCTGACCCTGACCCATGAAGGCGTCTTGCCGGACTATACCGAACGCACCGTCGGCGGATGGACGATGATCCTGCTCGGGCTGGCGGCGAGCCTTTGAAGGAACGGATCGCCGCTCGCGTGCTGTTGCTGGGGCCGTCCGGCCGGCTGCTCTTGTTGCGTTGCGAGGGCGGGCCGGTGGCGGAGGGCTCAAGGCGTTTCTGGATGACCGTCGGCGGCGGGCTGGAGCCGGGCGAAGACCTCGCGGCCGCCGCCCGGCGCGAGGTGGCCGAGGAAACCGGCTTGACCGATGTCATCTTCGGACCCGCGGTCTGGTATTCCGAGCAAATCCTGACGCTGAACGGCGAGGCCACCTTGTTCAAGGAAACCTACGTCGTCGCGCATTCCGCGTCGGAGGACCTGGACGACGCCGGCTGGACCGATCTGGAGCGCCAGATGATCCGCGCGTGGCGATGGTGGAGCGTGGACGAGATCGCCGCGACCGATGAAGTCATCTTTCCGGTTGGACTGGCGGCGCGGCTGCCCGACGTGGTCGCCGGCCGCTACCCGGACAAGCCACTGGTGATCGCACGGGTCTGACCTACCGCCGCAGGCAGCTCGCCAACCCGTCCTCGCGCACGGCGCCCATCGCCCCGCCGATCCGCTGAGAGCGGCGGGCCACATAGCGCCCCGGCGCGACCGCCTTCCATTTTAGCGGGCTGGGCAGGATGGCGATCAGGTGAGCGGCCTGGCCCGGCGTGAGATCGGCGGCGTCCTCATGGAAATAGCGCTCGGCGGCGGCCTGGGCGCCGTAGATGCCCGGCCCCATCTCGGCGACGTTCAGATAGACCTCCATGATCCGGCGTTTGCCCCAGATCGTCTCGATCAGCACCGTGTACCAGGCCTCCAGCCCCTTGCGCAGATAGGAGCGGCCGGGCCAGAGAAAGACGTTCTTGGCGGTCTGCTGGCTTATGGTCGAGCCGCCGCGGATCTTGCTTCCGCCCCTGGCCTCGGTGCGCTCGTTCTGGCGCATCGCCTTTTGCATGGCCTGAAAATCGAAGCCGTGGTGCGTGCAGAACCGCGCATCTTCGGCCGCGACGGCCGCCTGCTGCAGGGCTGGCGAGATATCGGACAGGGCTCGCCACTGGTAGTCCATCCCTTGGCCCTGGACCAGCCGCTCGACCATCAAGATGGTGATCGGCGGGGGAACCAGGCGATAGATCAGCGCCCCCAGCGGCGGAGCGAACACCGCGACGATCACGATCAGGGCGAGCAGTCGGCCAAGCAGCCGGCCAAAACCCCGACCCGCCGGTTTCGCCGCCCGAGCCGTTCGGGTCCTTACCGCCGCCTCCGCCACCACGCCCCCTTGTCTTGACCTAGCGGCGCTATGCTAGCGAGATGGCCCTACCCTGTCTCGCCCCCTACCGCGGAGCCCTAGATGAATGTCAGCGAAGCGGTGGAGCGGCGGGTTTCCGTGCGCGCCTTTCGCCCGGATCCGGTGTCCGGAGAGGTGGTCCGCGCGATCCTCGAGGCCGCCCACCGCGCCCCGTCCGGCGGCAACCTGCAGCCCTGGCGGGTCCACGCCCTGGCCGGCGAGCCGCTGGCCCAGCTGAAGGCCCTGGCCATGGCGAAGCTGGCGGCGGGGCTGGAGACGCCGGAATACGACGTCTATCCGCCCGACCTTTGGGATCCGTTCCGCACCCGCCGCTATGTTTGCGGCGAGGATCTCTATGCGACCATCCAGATCCCGCGCGAGGACCGTGGCGCGCGGCTGCGGCAATTGGCCCGCAATGTGGAGTTCTTCGGCGCGCCGGTCGGCCTGTTCTTCTTCCTCGACCGCAAACTTGGGCCGCCCCAGTGGTCGGATGTGGGCATGTACATGCAGACGGTGATGCTGCTGGCCATCGAGCGGGGCCTGGACACCTGCGCCCAGGAATTCTGGGCGCGGCTGCCGCAAACCGTCGGCGATTTCATCGGTCTACCGGGCGATCACATGCTGTTCAGCGGCATGGCGCTGGGCTTTCGCGATGAGGCCGCGCCGATCAACAGCCTGCGCACCCGGCGAGATCCGTTCGAGGCGTTTGCGCAGATGCGGGGGTTCTAGAGGGCCGGCAGTTCAACGACCCCCGCCTGTCCTTCCTCGTCGCCCCAGGCCAGTCGCGCGCCGTCGGGCGAGACCGCCAGCGCGCTGATCGCCGCGCCTTTCTCGGCCTTCAGCGTCTCGATCCGGCGCGAGATCAGGTCGCAGGCCCAGACCCGGCCGTCGTCGAGCCCGGCGGCCAGGATCGTCCGGTCAGGCGTCCCCGCGACGCGGGTCGCCAGGGCCGATTCGTCAAAGCCGATCTCTGCCGCCTCCTTGCCCATCGGTCCGTTGGCCCCACCGAACGGCCAGACCACGACGCCCGGGGCGCCGGAGGTGGCCAGGAGCGCGCCCTTGGCCAGGAAGGCCAGACTTTTCACCTTGGCCGGATAGCCGCCCATGCGCAGGTCCTTGGCGTCGGCCAGTCGCCAGCCGTGCAGCTGGTTCTCCTGCATGGCCGACATCAGGAACTTTGCGTCGGGGCTGAACAGGACGCCGATGTGGCTGCCGGCCCATTTCAGATGCACCGGCTTCTGCTCGGCGATCCGCGCATACCAAAGAGCCGCGCCGCCATAGGTGGCCACGGCCAGGCGGCGCCCCTTAGGCTCGAAGGCGACGTCGGCGACGGATTTTTCGTGGGTGAAGACTCGCGCGAAGGCCGAATCAGCCACATCGCGCACGTGCAGCTCGCGCCCGGCGCCGAAGGCGATCAGGCCCGAGGCGGGACTGGCCGCCAGCGAATCGATCCAACGGCCCTGGACCTTGGCGAGTTGGACCACGCCTGACACGCGGGACCAGACCACCTGGCCGTCGTCGCCGCCGGTGATCAGACCCTGGCCGCTGGGGTGGGCCGCCGCGCAAAGCGCCGCGCCGTCATGGGCCTCGGCTTGCGCGCCAGCCTCGAAACGCACGCTGCCGTCGCCCAGCGCGAACATCGCCCGACCGTCGGCGTCGAACAGGGCCGAGGTCACATAGGCGTTGAAGGCGAAGCCGTTCATCGGCCGGGCCCGGACGGCGCGGATAACGCTGTTTGCATCGTTGGACTTTACTTTGGGGGGGTCGATGTGATTTTGGTGGGCCTCAAACGCAGGGCCCGCCAACGCGGGATTCCAGGGAGACGACGTATGGCCGCAAAGCTCGGTGGCAAAAAGGGTGGAAAATACCAGCTCGGGCAGAATTCCGACATCAACGTCACGCCGTTCGTGGACGTGATGCTGGTGCTGCTGATCATCTTCATGGTGTCCGCGCCGCCCTCCACCTTGGCCATCAAGATCGATCTGCCGCCGGCCATCCCCAACCCGTCCGATCCGCACCCCAAGAAGCCGACCTATATCTCGATCCGCCAGGACGGCGAGATCTTGATCGTCGACAACAAGACCTCGCTGGACACTCTGGCCGCCGACTTGGCCGCCAAGTTCAACGTGCCCAATCCCAAAACCCAGACGGTGCTGATCCGCGCCGACCGGCAAGTTCGCTACAAGGACTTCATGGCCGTGGTGAACACCCTGCAGACTAACGGCTACTACAAGGTCGCGCTGATCAACGAGGATCTGGGCACGAGCTGATTGGCGGCGTGAACTGACCGGCGCCCGCGTCCGGTCGCCGGTCTTTTTGTATGTCTAAGCCGCGCAGGCTTCGAAGCCCGCCCTTAAGGCCGCTTCGTCCAGATTGCGGCCGATGAACACCATGCGGCTGTGGCGTTCGTCGCCAGCGCGCCATTCGCGTTGCAGGTCGCCCTCCAGGATCATGTGCACCGCCTGGAACACCAGCCGGCGGCTTTCGCCCTTGACGTCCAATATGCCCTTGGCGCGCAGGATGTCGGGGCCCTGCTGAGCGAGCAGCTCGTTCAGCCAGCGCGTCACCTTGATCGAATCCACCGGCCGGTCGAGGCGCAGGGACACGCCCTTGATGTCATCGTCGTGGTGATGGTCCTCATGATCGTGGTCGTGATGATCATGTTCGCAATGCTCGTCATGCACGTGGCCGGCCTCGCCGTGCGCCGGGTTCAGGAACTCCGGCTCCAGATCCAAGATGCGGTCCAGATCGAAACCGCCTCGCCCAAGGATCGCCTCCAGGGGCACATTGGAGCGCTCGGCCCGATGGATCGGCGCCAGCGGGTTCAGCCGGTGCAGCCGCGCCTCGATCATCCGAAGGTCGTCGGCGCTCACCAGGTCGGTCTTGTTCAGCACGATCTGGTCGGCGAAGGCGATCTGCTCGCGCGCCTCGCGGCTGTCGGAGAGGCGCAGCAAAATGTGCTTGGCGTCGACCACGGTGGTGACGCTGTCTAGCCGCGTCTTGGCCTTGACGTCATCGTCGACGAAGAAGGTCTGGGCCACGGGGCCCGGATCGGCCAGACCGGTGGTCTCGATGATGATGGCGTCGAAGCCGGCGCCGGCGCGGGTCTGACGCTTG
>Ga0302314_10010868_pt1 | contig 15904 bp, 17 predicted proteins | sample III_Palsa_N2_3_FD_200533 | JGI IMG/M metagenome (GOLD analysis project Ga0302314, IMG submission 200533) | Peat permafrost microbial communities from Stordalen Mire near Abisko, Sweden - III_Palsa_N2_3 | ecosystem: Environmental > Terrestrial > Soil > Palsa > Peat permafrost | place: Sweden... | reverse complement strand
CGCAGCGGCTCTGTCCGTGGAGCCCCCTCATCCGTCTGCTTCGCAGCCACCTTCTCCCGCGAAGGGGAGAAGGAAAGGCGGCAGGATTCTCGGGCTCAGGTATGGTGTCGACGCGTTGCGCAACCCTGTCCCCGTTCTGGCCAAACCACAAGGAGTTCCCTGATCATGCCCTCCCCTGCCCCCGAACCCGGCCAGGAAATCGCCGATCGCGTCGCCGCCTTCGTCCATGACGAGATCATCCCCTACGAGCACGACCGGCGCCTCGGCGCGCACGGGCCGTCGGCGGACCTGGTTGACGAACTGCGCGATCTGGCGCGGTCGGCAGGCGTGCTGACGCCGCACATCATCGACGGCGAGCACCTTTCCAACCGGGAGATGGCGACCATCTTCCGGGCCGCGGGCTACTCGCCGCTGGGACCGGTGGCGCTCAACATCATGGCCCCGGACGAAGGCAATATGTACCTGCTGCACAAGGTGGCGACGCCGGAGCAGAAGGAACGGTTCCTGAAGCCGCTGGTCGCCGGCGTGCAGCGCTCGGCATTCCTGATGACCGAACCGGCCGAGGACGGCGGCGCCGGCTCCGATCCGTCTATGATGAAGACAACGGCGCGCCTCGACGGCAATCATTGGGTGATCGACGGACGCAAGACCTTCATCACCGGCGGCGCCGGCGCGGCGTTCGGCATCATCATGGCCCGGACCGAGTCATCGGCGACGATGTTCCTGGCCGACATGAACACCCCCGGCATCGGCATAGAGCGCGTGCTCGACACCATCGACAGCTCGATGCCCGGCGGCCATGCGGTGATCAGCCTGGACGGCGTGCGCGTGCCGGCCGACCAGATCCTCGGCGCGCCGGAGGAAGGTTTCCGCAACGCCCAGGTCCGGCTCGCGCCGGCGCGGCTCACGCACTGCATGCGCTGGTGGGGCTCGGCGCGGCGGGCGCACGACATCGCCGCGGACCACGCGGTGAAGCGCCACGCGTTCGGCAAGGCGCTGATCGACCACGAGGGTGTCGGCTTCATGCTGGCCGATAACCTGCTGGAGCTGAAGCAGGCCGAGCTGATGATCAACTGGTGCGCCGATGTCCTGGACAGCGGCGCGCGGGGCACCACCGAGTCGAGCATGGCCAAGGTGGCGGTATCGGAAGCGCTCTTCCGGATCGCCGACCGCTGCGTGCAGGTCCTCGGCGGCCTCGGCATCACGCACGACACGGTGGTCGAGCAGGTCTTCCGCGAGATCCGCGCGTTCCGCATCTACGACGGTCCCTCGGAAGTGCACCGCTGGTCGCTGGCGAAGAAGATCAAACGGGACGTTTTGCAGGGCGTGTCGTGAATGTGAAAAATTCACCACGAAGGCACGAAGGACACGAAGATAGCCGTGACGGGACGCGCCGCAGGCGCATTCATCGCGAGACTATCGGAAGATAGAACAGAAAGATGAACCACGAAGGACACGAAGAACACGAAGGCGCCTTTGAGCGGCCGAGTCCGTGATCTGAATGTCGACGCAGGGATTATCCGCGGAGATTTTCAGACTTCGTGTTCTTTGTGTCCTTCGTGGTTCATCTTTCTTCAATTCACTCGGCAACGACCGATTCTCATGACGGCTGCGCCGTCTTATCTTTTTCTTCGTGTCCTTCGTGCCTTCGTGGTGAGCCTTTCCCTACAGGTGTGTCGTCTGCTGGCGCCCTCGCAGTTGGCGTTATAGGCTTCGCCGGCGGGGCGGCGGCAGACCGGCGCCGTAACGGAGGAACACATGCTGCTCAGCGATATCCCGATGCTCGCGGCGCATCACGCGCCAAAGGTCGAAGCGGTGTGCTTCGGCGACCGTGTGATGACCTATGTCGAGCTTCGCGATCGGTGCTGGCGCCTGTCGAACGCCCTGGCCGGGCTGGGCGAGCCGGGCGACCGGGTGGCCATCCTGGCCGAGAACTGTCCGGAATACGCCGAGTGCTACTACGGCGTGCCAGGCGCGGGCATGGCGCTGACGCTGCTGAACTATCGCCTCTCGGCGCGCGAGCTGACCTATATCATCGGCGACAGCGCGCCGCGGCTGCTGGTGGTCGAACCAAAGTATCTGCCGATGATCCGGCAGATCCGCGCCGATATTCCCTCCGTTGAACAGATCCTCCTGATCGGCTCGGAAGCGGAAGGCTGCATCAACTATGATGCGTTCCTGGCGAGCGGCGAGGCGATCGAGCCGCAACGCAGGCCGTCGGAAGACGATCTCTGCTGGCTGCTCTACACCTCGGGCACGACGGGATTGCCCAAGGGCGCCATGCTCTCGCACCGGAACCTGATGACGTCCGTCTACAACGGCCTGGTCGGCTGGGAAGTCGGACCCGACGAGGTGGTCATGTACACCTTCCCGCAATATCACGTCGCCGGTTACCTGGTCCTCATCCATCATCTGCGTGGATTCAAGCTGGTGCTGTTGCGGAACTTCGACCCGCAGACCCTGCTTCGTTCGGTGGAGGAACACCGGGTCACCAATACCGGGATGGCGCCGACGATGATCGCCATGCTGCTGGAAAGCGGGATGGCCGACGACTACGACCTCTCGAGCCTGAAACGGATCGGTTATGGCGCTTCCTCGATGCCGGTCGAGGTGTTGCGCAAGGCGCGGCGCAAATGGCCGGAGGTCCGCTTTGGCACCGGCTTCGGCATGACCGAGCTGTCGGGAAACGTTATGGGGCTGGGCTCGCTCGATCACGACCGCGCGGCCGACGAGGGCCTGGCGCTGCTCGGATCGGTGGGCAAGCAGCTGCCTCTGGCGCGCGTGCGGGTGGTCGACGACGAGGGCCGCGATGCTCCGCCGGGCGCGCCGGGCGAAATCCTGATCAAGGGAGACCAGGTGCTGATGGGCTACTGGCGTAACCCGCAAGCGACGGCGGCGGCGTTCACCGACGGCTGGTTCCACACCGGCGACGTCGGACGCTGGGACGAGGACGGCTATCTCTATATCGTCGACCGCAAGAAGGACATGATCCTGACCGGCGGCGAAAACGTCTATCCGCGCGAAGTCGAGGAAGTGCTCTACGAACACCCGGCCGTCGTCGAAGCCGCGGTGATCGGCGCGCCGGACCCGAAATGGGGCGAGAAGGTCGTCGCGGTCATCTGCGTGCGCGACGGCCACGAGGTGAGCGCCGCGGAATTCATCGACCACTGCCGCGAGCGCATCGCCAGCTACAAGAAACCCCGCCACGTCGTCTTCATCGACATCCTGCCGAGGAATGCGTCGGGAAAGGTGCTCAAGCGCGAACTGCGAGAGCGGATCGCGCAGGGTGAACTGGCGCTGATCGATCCTTAGCGGGCGGCAAGGCGCCGACGGCTGGCGGCCTGGCGCAAAGGTGGCATTCTGAACTTCAGAGATCGGTGGAACGCTGCTGATAGTTTGCGCCCCTCGCCTGTGGCGCCAAAAGAGTGCTGCTGGCACTATCGGCGTCCTTCAGGTTTCCGTTCCTGATTCTTCAATGCTTCAAACTCAAAGCTACGAGGGAGTGTGACGATGCGAACGATATTTCTCAAATTTGCTCTTGCCGCTTTCGGCTTTGCTTTCCTTCTCGTCTACCCTCTGTCGATCATTTGGCCGTCGGGTTGGGCGTGGCACACGGGCGCCCCTTACGGGTCTGACTATTTCATGATGATTGTCGGCATCTACGCGACACTTGGCGTATTTTTGATCCTGGCGTCACGCAATCCGAACGCGAACCGCAGCCTCATCTGGTTCACGGTCGTGTCGAGCGTCGTACACGCGGCGATCATGGCAGTGCAGTCGTTCGGCCGAGGCGGCAACATGGATCACATGGGTCATCTGGTGGGGGACGTTCCCGCCCTCCTGCTCGTCGCGATCACGTTATCAGCGTTGACGTTGATGCAGGACAATACCTCGAAAGCCTGAACAGGCCTAGAAAGCCGCCCGACGTATTTTGGCGATCCTGGACATTCTGCAGAGCTGGAAAAATGAGGTGGGGACGCCCCTCGCCCGCGCCTGTACTTCAACACCGGCGTGGCGGCGCGAAAGACGCGGCCGGGACGCCCGCGGTCCAAGAGATGCGACGCCGGGTCGGCGATTTCGGTGCGGCTCCCTTTCGCAATAGTTAGACGGCGTTATAGACTTCGGTGGCGAGGCGCCGTCAGAGCGCCTTGATCGACGGAGGAACACATGCTGCTCAGCGATATTCCGATGCTCGCGGCGCACCACGCGCCGAACGTCGAAGCGGTGTGTTTCGGCGATCGCGTCCTGACCTATGTCGAACTGCGCGACCGGTGCTGGCGTCTGTCGAACGCGCTGGCGGCGGTGGGCGAGCCGGGAGACCGGGTGGCCATCCTGGCCGAGAACTGCCCCGAGTACACCGAATGCTACTACGGCGTGCCCGGCGCCGGCATGGCCCTGACGCTGCTGAACTATCGCCTGACGGCGCGCGAGCTGACCTACATCATCGGCAACAGCGCGCCGCGCCTCCTGGTGGTCGAGCCGAAATACCTGCCGACCATCCAGCAGATCCGCGCCGACATTCCGTCCGTCGAGCAGATCCTGCTGATCGGGTCCGAGGCTGAGGGCTGCACCAACTATGACGCCTTCGTCGCCGGCGGCGAAGCGACGGAACCGACGCGTCGGCCGTCGGAGGACGACCTGTGCTGGCTGCTCTACACCTCCGGCACGACCGGATTGCCCAAGGGCGCCATGCTGTCGCACCGCAATCTGATGGCGGCCATTCTCAACGGCATGGTCGGCTGGGAAGTGTCGCCCGACGAGGTGTGCATGTCCGCCTTCCCGCAGTTCCACGTCGCCGGCTACGCGATCCCCTTGAACCATTTGAGGGGGTACAAGGTGGTGATGCTGAAGACCTTCGATCCCCAGACGATGCTGCGCACCGTCGAGGAACAGCGGATCACCAGCACCAGCATGGCGCCGACGATGATCGCCATGCTGCTGGAAAGCGGGATGGCCGACGACTATGACCTCTCGAGCCTGAAGCGGATCGGCTATGGCGCCTCCTCGATGCCGGCCGAGGTGTTGCGCAAGGCGCGCCTGAAGTGGCCGCAGGTGCGCTTCGGCACCGGTTTCGGCATGACCGAGCTGTCGGGCAATGTGATGTCGATGGGCCCGCTCGACCACGATCGGGCCGCCGAACACGGCCTGCCGCTGCTGGCCTCGGTCGGCAAGCAGATGCCCCTGGCGCGGGTGCGCGTGGTCGATGACGAGAACCGCGACGTCGCGGCGAACACGCCGGGCGAGATCCTGGTCAAGGGCGATCAGGTGCTGATGGGCTACTGGCGCAATCCCGAGGCGAGCGCGGCGGCGTTCACCGACGGCTGGTTCCACACCGGCGACGTCGGGCGCTGGGACGAGGACGGCTATCTCTACATAGTCGACCGCAAGAAGGACATGATCCTGACCGGCGGCGAGAACGTCTATCCGCGCGAAGTCGAGGAGGTGCTCTACGAACATCCCGCCGTCGTCGAAGCCGCGGTGATCGGCGCGCCTGACCCGAAGTGGGGCGAGAAGGTCGTCGCGGCGGTGTGCGTGCGCGAGGGCTACGAAGTGACCGCAGCCGCGCTCATCGAACACTGCCGCGAGCGCATCGCCAGCTACAAGAAGCCCCGCCACGTCGTCTTCATCGACGTCCTGCCGAGGAATGCGTCGGGAAAGGTGCTCAAGCGGGAATTGCGGGATCGGATCGCGCAGGGGGAACTGGTGCTGGTCGATCCTTAGCGAGCCGCGAGCATCGAACGATTGCCGCCTTGGCTCCCTTGTTCCGGAGAGGACAGCGCCTCTACGCGGATCGCGAACGCCGGGCTCGGCTGGAGATCAGTCTCAGCCAGGGCGCCGAATGGAAGAGGCCCATCAGCAGGTACATCGGGACCATTCCGCCCAGCCATGCCGGCTCTCGCGCGAACCCGCAGATCATCGCCACTTTTCCGCTACCGTGAACGGCGGTCAGTAGCGCCATGAGGGTGAAGGTCGGCGCGGCCGCGATGCTCAGCCAGTGAGCCGCGTCGAGGGCGGCGGCAGAGCGGACGTCGCTATCGATCGCGGTGCTCATTCTTGGGGTCCTTCCACGTGGCCTCGGCGGCGTCGGAGACCTGGACCCACTTCGGATCGACTGGCGCGCCATAGTCGTCGTGCCAGTTCCACCACTTGTACGGCGGGGTCTGGGGATAGCCCGGCGGCGAATCCTCCCAGGTCTCCTGGCGGCCGAGCGGTGTCGCGTCCAGGTAGTTCCAGAGTGTCCCCATCGCTTCATCGCCTCGGTTGTTGATGAAGTAGGTGCGGAACACCCGCTCCCCCTCGCGGATGAAGACGTTGTGGCCGTGCCACTCGTCCACGCCGAAGTCGGCGTCGAAGCTGTCGGTCACGGTGTACCATGGCATCTCCCAACCCATCCGCGCCTTCAGTCGCGCGATGTCGGCCTGCGGGGCGCGCGAGACATAGACGAGCGTGGTGTCGCGGGCGTTCAGATGCGCGAGGTTGGAGACCTGGTCGGCCCCCAGGGAGCAGCCGCGGCAGGCATGCTCGGGCCAGCCGTGCACCCCGGGCTCGAAGAAGGCGCGGTAGACGATCAACTGGCGGCGGCCCTCGAACAGGTCGAGCAGGCTGACGCCGCCGCTCGGTCCGTCGAACGCGTATGTCTTGTCCACCGCCATCCACGGCATCCGCCGGCGCTCGGCGGCCAGCGCGTCGCGAGCGCGGGCAAAGGCCTTTTCCTTGACGAGCATCTGCTCCCACGCGGCTTCCCACGCCGACGCCGACACGATCGGCGGGGTGTTCATGGCGAGTTTCGGTGACATATCCATAGGCGGCTCCTCTCAGTTTGATGCGGTCAGTCCTGTTCCGAAGAGAGAACGTCGATCCGCTGGACAACGTCCCTCCAGCCCTCGCTCATGCCCTTGAAGGCGGTCTCGTTCCTGGGCAGCACGAAGCCGGCGTGGACGAGGCGAAGGCGGGTTCCGGCCTCGACCGGCGAAAGAGTGAACGTCACCACCGTGTCCAGCCGGGCGCCGTATCCGACATTGGTTTCGTGGCCGCCTCTCCAGGCATAGACCAGGCGTTGGCGCGGGATCACCTCCAACACCTCGCAGCGGATGACGCCGTCCCATTCGCCGGCCGGCGTGGTCTGGTAGGTGAAGCGTGTGCCCACCTTCGGCTCGAAGCCTTTCGGCTGCATCTTCAGCCAGCGGCCGATCATCTCCGGCGTCGTCAAGGTGTTCCAGACCACATCGAGGGTGTGGGGAAACACCTCGTCGACGACGATCTCGCGGGCGCCCGCCATGGTCGCGGTGTCGTTCATGGGTCGATCTCCTGCAAAAGGGTTCTGAGGTCGGCGAACCGCTCGCGCCAGAACACGGCGTAGCAGCCCATCCAGTCGACCAGCGGCGCCAGGCCCTCCGGCTCGGCGCGGTAGTAGACCTTGCGGCCCTCGGGACGCTCGGCCACCAGGCCGGCCAGTCTCAAGGACTTGAGGTGCTGCGAAACGGCCCCCTGCGTCACCCCGCTGCCGCGGGTCAGGTCGCTCACGGTGATCTCGGCCGACCGGACAACCCGCTCGAACACGGCGCGCCGGGTCGGATCGGCAAGGGTGCGCATGACGGTGTCGATGGTGGCGGCTTCGGGCATGGGGAATGCATTAGGCGTCGCTCATGCATTAGTCAACGCTAATTCGTTTGGTCGGGCGAACCGGCGGCGGGGGAAGCTCGCTACAGGCGCTGACTTCAGAGTTTGGCCGCCAGCCTTACCGCCGGAGCGCCGATTTCCAGCCGGCATTCCACTGCCTTCCCCGCGTCCGCGCGGTCCGTTGGGCGCGCCGCATGATCAGGCGGGGACGTAGGTCAATCGGATGGTGTCTTCGCCAATTCGATCGCTGGCCACGAGGCGCAGTGGCGGCCTGGGGCCGGTGAAGTAGGGCGCGCCGCGACCCAGCACGATGGGGCGGAAGTAGAGTCGATACTCGTCGATGAGACCCAGGTCGGTCAGGCTTCGCGCCAGATCGGGTCCGGCGACTTCGATCTCCCGGGAATGCTCGGCCTTCAACGCCCGGATCGCCGCCTCGAGGTCACCCTCGACCAGCGTGGCGCCGGGGCCGACCGATTTCAACGAGCGCGACACCACCCATTTGGGCAGGCCCCGCCACGCCATCGCGAACGCGCGCCGATCGGCGTCCCACTCGGGATCGTCTTCGTCCCAGTAGCGCATGAGTTCGTAGACGTGGCGGCCGTACACACCGCCGGCAAGGTCGCGCACTTGCTCGACGAAGTGACGAAAGAGCGCGGGGCCCGGCTCCATTTCCAGGTGATCGACGTAGCCGTCCAGGGACTGCGACATCTGGTAGACGAGTCTCGCCATCTGAAGAGACCTTAACCGCAAGGGGAGAAGGAAGAAATGCCGTCAGCGTCCCGGGCCGGCCTTGGCCGCGGAAGCGCGCACGATCGGCACGTCCTCGCGAGCGATTGCCGGCATCCATGTCTTGCGGGCCATCGCCGCCTCGATATAGGACGCCAGCGCCTTGGCCTTGCTCGCTTCGCGCTCAGCGGCCTCGGCCTTGAACTCGGGCATGACCTCCTCGGCGAACAACTCCAGCGCTTCGCAGATGTGCTCGTGTTTGTTGCGCCCGGCCTGCTGAAGGAAGATGACCTGATCCACGCCGACCTCCTGGAAGGCCTTGATGTGGCCACGGATATCGTCGGGCGTGCCGATGCCTGAGACATAGGTTTCCGCGCGCTTGGCGGCGTCGATGACCTCCTGCGTGCGATTGCCACGCGCGGTGATGTAGTCGTGCCAGAGGGTCGAATGGCCTGGCACAGTGTCGTGCGCCACCAGGGCGTTGACCGCATAGCCGAAGAATTCGAAGCCTTCGTGCCCGCGCCGGATCGCCTCGTCGCGGTCCTTGTGCAACGAGAAGTTGGACACGGTGGCGATGTTGGCGTTCACCGCATGGCCGATCGGCACACATTCCTCGGACTTGATGACGCCGTAGTAGATGTCGGCCCAGCGCTTGGCCTCGTCGGGATCGAGGAAGGAGAACGACAGGGCGCCCAGACCCAGGGAGGCGGCGACCTTGATGGTGTCGCGGTTGGTGCAGGCCATCCACATCGGCGGGTGCGGGCTCTGCACGGGTTTGGGGACCACGTTGCGGCACGGGAAGGACCAGGTCTTGCCCTCGTAGCCGGGGTAGGGGTCCATGGTCATCATGTTGGCGATCTGCTCGGCCGCCTCGATGGCCATGGCGCGCTTCTCGCGGGCCGGAATGTGGAAGGCGCCCAGCTCCAGCCGTGTCGCGCCCTCGCCGATACCGAACTCCAGCCGGCCTTTGGAGATGATGTCCAGCGTCGCCAGCCCCTCGGCCACCCTCGCGGGATGGTTGTAGTTGGGGATGACCTGGCGGATGCCGTGGCCGACGCGGATGGTCTTGGTCAGCGCCGCGCAGGCCGACAGGAAGACCTCGGGCGCCGAGGAGTGGGAGTATTCCTCCAGGAAATGATGCTCGACCTCCCAGGCGTAGTCGAAGCCCAGCTTGTCGGCCAGGACCACCTGGGCCAGCGCGTCATGGAATAGCTTGGCCTCGTCGCCCTTGTTCCAGGGCCTGGGCAGCTGGTGTTCATAGAAAATGCCGAAGCGCATGGTGGCGGACCTCCCTGGTCACGTTCCGCGTTTTCCGTCTTGGCGGGCCAGCGGATGACGTCGACACAATCCCTATTGTAGCCAAATCCGCCTGTACAGCCGCAAGCTCGCGGGACCATGGGATGGCGCAAGGGCGATCTCTCGCAAGCGGTGACGACCGCCGTGATCATGGCCCTGCCGGGCCTGTTCGCCGAGACCGCGCGCCAGCTGGTGTTCACCCCCGCCACCGGTCTCCCGCCTGAAGCCTCCCCGATCGTCAGCTCCGTCATCTTCTTCGGCAACGCCGTGTTGCTGACGTATGCCGTAATCGTCGCGCGACTTGCGACGGGGGAGCCAGCGAGCCGCAACTGACGTTCCCGGCCGGCGATACGTCTCGCCATCGACCACGCCCGGCCGTACAACGATGCGAAGAGGAAACGCCGAGTGAGCAGCGCGCAACATACGATGCATTGGAATTTCGGAGATATCCTGGACGCGATCGCGCCGGTGCTCGACCCCGCCTCGCCGGCCTTCTTCCACGGCGACCGGGTGATCACCTGGGGCGAGACGATCGTGCGGTCGAACAACCTGGCCCGCGCTTTTCTGGACGCCGGCGCTGCCTATGGCGACAAGGTCGCCTTCTACATGCGCAACCGGCCGGAGTACATCGAGACTGTCGCCGCCTGCTACAAGGGCCGGCTCAGTCACGTGAACGTCAACTATCGCTATACGGCGGACGAGGTCGCCTACATCTTCGACAACTCCGACGCGAGCGTCATCGTATATGGCGCGGAATTCGCCGGCGTCATCGCGGAACTTCGCCCGCGGCTGACCAAGGTCAAGCTGTTCGTCGAGGTCACCGACGGCGCGGCGGCGGATTTCGCGGAGCGATTTGACGACCTGGCCGCCAGGGGCGACGGCTCGGCGCTGGGCATAGAGCGTTCGGGCGACGACCTGCTGTTCATCTACACAGGCGGCACCACCGGCATGCCCAAGGGCGTGATGTGGCCGCATGGTGACCTGCGCCGGATCGCCGTCGACGCCGCTCGCAAGCTGGGCCCCGTTCCGGAGACGCTCGAGGCGTTGGCGCAGGCCGTCAAGGCGTCGCCCGGCCCGCGCACCCTGCCGGCCCCGCCACTGATGCACGGCACCGGGCTTCTGACGGCGCTGGGCGCCCACACCTCCGGCGGGTGCGTGATCACCCTGCAGAAGGCCTCGTTCGACGCGGTCGAGATGCTCGAGACGATCGAGCGCCGCAAGGCCCAGCATCTGGCCCTGGTCGGCGACGCGTTCGGCCGGCCGCTGCTCAACGCCCTCGACGCCGAGCCTGGCCGCTATGATGTGTCCAGCGTCGTCTCGATGATCTCCTCGGGCGTGATGTGGAGCGTCGAGGTCAAGCGCGGCCTGCTGCGTCATATGCCGAACGCGGTGCTGACCGACGGCTTCTCGTCGTCCGAGGCGATCGGCATGGGCGCCTCGGTGATGACCAGCGCCGGCGAGGTCCAGACCGCCCGGTTCATGATCGGCGACCGTTGCCAGGTGTTCGACGAGAACGACCAGCCTATCGCTCCCGGCTCGGGCATACCAGGCCTCGTGGCGCTCGGGCCGCCCAATCCGCTCGGCTACTACAAGGACGAGGCCAAGACCGCGCGGACGTTCCGGACGATCCGCGGCGTGCGCTATTCGATCCCAGGCGACTGGTGCCTGGTCGAACCGGACGGCGCCCTGACGCTACTGGGCCGCGGTAGCGCCTGCATCAACACGGCCGGCGAAAAAGTCTTCCCCGAAGAGGTCGAAGAGGCGCTGAAGACCCACCCGACCATCCAGGACGCCCTGGTCGTGGGCGTGCCGGACGAGGCCTGGGGCCAGGCGGTCACCGCGGTGGTCCAGCTCGCGCCCGGCGAAAGCCTGGACGAGGAGACCGTGCGTCGCCATGTGCGCGCCAGCCTGGCGGGCTACAAGACGCCCAAACGGGTCCTGGTCGCCGGCGTCGCCCTGCGCGCGCCCAACGGCAAGGCCGACTACAAGGCCGTCGGCGATTTCGCCCGCGAACAGCTGGGCATGGCCCCGGCCTGAGCGGTAGACAAGGCGCTTGCGAAGGCCCTCCGTTTCAAAAGCCGGCCGAGCGGCCGCGAATTCCGTCTGGTCCGACAACACCAGGAGAAGGCAATGAAGAAGATGATCGTGTTGCTCACGCGCAAGCCGGGCACATCCCTGGAGCAGTTCAAGCGCCACTATGAGACGGTGCATGCGCCGGGCGCGATCGAACACATCCCCGCGCTCGCGCGCGCCGACTACCGCCGCAATTTCATCGAGAGTTCCCAAGCCGGCGCCCTGCCGCGCCCCGACTTCGACGTGATCACCGAAATCACATTCGCCGACGACACCGACTACGAAGCGTTCCGGCGCTCACTGGAGGATCCCGCCGTACAGGCGTGGATCGCACAGGACGAGGCCCGGTTTTCCGATCGCGGACTCACGCGCAGCTACACAGTCACCGAGCACAAGTCGGCATAGCCGGCGCCCGCCGGCGTTCCTGGCTGATCAATTGTCTTATGCGGCTCAGCCCGCCTCCTTCCACCACGGATAGAGCGCCGGCATGTCGCTGGACGCGCGGCCGGGGAATTGCGGGGGACGTCTTTCGAGGAAGGCGGACACGCCCTCCTTGACATCGCCTGACGAGCCCAGGGCCACGACCAGCGGACCATCGACTTTCAGCACATCGAACGGCAGCTCGGCGCCGGCGAACCGCCAGAGCATTTGACGGGTCAGGGCGATCGCCACGGGGGCGGTGTTCTCGGCGATCTCGGCGGCGATCTCCCGAGCCCGGGCCAAAAGGTCTTCCGGCAGCACGATCTCGCTGACAAGGCCGCCGCGCAGCGCTTCGTCGGCTTCGAAGATCTTGCCCGTCAGGCACCAGCGCAAGGCTTGCGGCAGGCCGACGATCTGCGGCAGGAACCAGGCGCTGGCCGCCTCCGGCACCAGGCCGCGGCGCGCGAATACGCAGCCGAAGCGGGCGCGCTGCGAGGCGATCTTGATGTCGGTGGGCAGGGCCAGCGTCAGGCCGACGCCGACGGCCGGGCCATTGAAGGCGGCGATGGTCACCTTGCGGGAATTGAACAGTGCACTGACGAAATCGGCTCCGCCGCCCTTCTCGCGTGCGTCCGGATCGCCGAAGTTGCGGCTTCCCGCGCCGCCGCCGGTGGTGTCGAAGCTGTCGGCACCGCTGGAGATATCGGCTCCGGCGCAGAAGGCGCGGCCCTCGCCGATGATGATCACTACACGGATGGCGTCGTCGGCGTCGGCGCGCCGAATGGCGTCGGCCAGCTCCGCGCCCATCTGGGCGGTGTAGGCGTTGAGCTTTTCCGGACGGTTCAACGTCACCGTCAGGATCGACCCTTCGGCCTCGCAGCGGATCGCTTCATAGGTCATGACCGGGCTCCGGGATCGTCAGGCGTTGAAATTGAGTTTCAGGCCCGGGCGAGGCCAGCGGCACTTGAACAGCTTGCCTGTTCCCGAAGCCGTGATCCAGGCGTCGCGCATGTCGTCGCCCCCGAAGCAGATGTTGGTGATCAGCGGGTCGGGAAAGGCGAAATGCTCGAACCCGCCCGCGGGATCGAAGGCGGTGACGCCCCCATTGACCAGGGTGGCGACGCACACCTTGCCGCCGGCCTCCACCGCCAGGCTGTCGAGCAGCTGATAGCCCGGCAACGGCCCCAGCACGCGGCCCGGCGTGAAGCGGCCGCTGTCGGCGGCGGTGATCTCGCCGGGACCGGCGATGTCGAACGCCCACACCCGGCTGGTCATGGTTTCGGCGACATAGACCGTGCGGCCGTCCGGCGAGAGGCCAACGCCGTTCGGGGTCACCATGCCTTCGCGCACCCGCCGGATCATCGAGCCGTCGGGCTTGGCGTAAAGCAGGTGACCGTGATGCATCCATTCGGCGTTCGACTTGCCGAGATCGGAAAACCAGAACCCGCCGTCACGGTCGAACACGATGTCGTTGGGTCCGCGCAGCGCCCGCCCGTCGCATTCGGAATAGACAACCGTCACCTCGCCCGTCTTCAGGTCGACGCGCTGGATCGATCCGCCGGCATAGTCCGACGCGACGCCGTGGGGCGCGGTGATGCCCTCGGGGCTGTCGATCCATTCGAACCCGCCATTGTTGCAGACGTAGACCGCGCCATCGGGGCCGACGGCCGCGCCGTTCGGGCCGCCGCCGAGTTCGGCGATGACCTCGATGCGCCCTTCCCGCGTCACACGCGTCAAGGTGCCCCGACGGATTTCAACCAACACCACCGAACCGTCGGTCATGGCGATCGGCCCCTCCGGAAAGCTCAGGCCCTCGGTGACAAGCTCGAATTCCATGACGCGCCTCCTTGCTTTCATCTACACGGCCGTGCTGGCCGCGCCGGCGTTTTCCACCCTGTGGGCGATCTGTTTTTCTTTACTCTGTGTGCCACGACACACGTCGTATGGCTACAAGCGTATAGCTTGTTATAAACTGAGCCGGCACGTCAAGACGAATTGACGCCGAAGTTCGGTCATGGTTGCGCTCGACTTTTGAACGCGTATCATAATTTGTGACGACCCAACCAGGCGGCTACTCAAGCAGGCCCACTTATGCAGGCCCACTCGGGCAGGAAGGTGTGATTGTCGGATACGCAGGAACTTCGCCCTGAAGGCGACGTCCAAGGGACGGCGCCGCCAGGACGGCGCGAAGCTGGTAAGACCGAGCGGCGGCAGAGGATCATCCGGGCCGCGCGGCAGCTGATCAGGGAAACAGGCAATGCAGGTCTCTCCATGCGCGCCCTGGCCGTGCGCGCCGGGGTGAGCCTGGCGACGCCCTACAACCTGTTCGGCTCCAAACGCGCCATCGTGCTGGCGGTGCTGGAAGACGTCCGGGAATTCCAGCATCGCTTTTCCAGCGTGCAATCGGTGGATCCGCTCGAGCGCATCTTCACGGCCGTGGATATCGCGATGGACTTCTATCTCGCCGATCCGCGGTTTTATAAGACGCTATGGTCGGCGGTGTTCGACACCGGCGATGAAGTGCGCGAGGAGATCCTCAATCCTGAACGCCACGCGTTCTGGCAGGGTCTGGTCGACAACGCGGCGGCGGCAGGGGTGCTGACGCCGGTGATCGACCGCACGCTTCTGGTGCGGCACCTCGATTCCCTGTTCCGGGCGGTGATGCTCGACTGGGTGGTGGGCGACATCAAGCCCGAGGCGCTCGCCGCCACCGCGAGGATGGGATACGCGCTGATCCTCAACGGCGCCTGCGCGCCCGAGTGGCGCGGGCCTCTGCAAGTGCGCATTCTTGAAAGCCAGGCGGCCGTACTGGCCGCCAACAAGCACGGCGCAGTCCGTGTACAGGAGGAGACATCATGACCGATACTCAACAAGCCGAAAGCGTCCTCTACGCCGTCCAGGACCATGTCGCGACGATCACCTTGAATCGGCCGGAACGGCGCAACGCCCTCAACTTCGACGCCTACGACCGGCTGGAAGCGGCGTTGCGACGCGCGGTGACCGATCCGGAGGCGCGCTGCGTCATCGTGACCGGGGCCGATCCCGCCTTCTGCTCAGGCGACGACGTGCGCGAGATCATGGCCGGTCCGAAGGCCTTCTCGGCCTCGCCCCCGCCGCCCACGGTGCGCCACCGGCCGACGCCGGCGGCGATGGCGGCGCTGGAATGCGACAAGCCGGTGATCGCCGCGGTGAACGGCGCGGCCATGGGATGGGGGATGGAGTTGGCCCTGTACGCCGATATCCGGATCTGTTCGGAGAAGGCGACGTTCGCCGAACTGTTCATCAAGCGCGGTCTGGTCTGCGACGTCGGCGGTTTCTATCGCCTCCCCTCTATCGTCGGGCCCGCGCGCGCCGCCGAACTGCTGTTCACCGGCGATGTGATCGACGCCGAAAAAGCCCTGCGCTACGGACTGGTGAGCGAGGTCGTCGCCCATGATGGGCTGATGAGCAGCGCCCGCGCGCTCGCGGGCCGCATCGCCGCCAACCCGCCCATGGCCTTGCGCTATATGAAGGAGGGCCTGCGGCGCGGAACCTATGGCGATCCGCGCGAACTCGGCGGCTGGGCGATCGAGATCATCCGCCGCCTGATGCAGACCGAGGACCACCGCGAAGGCGTGGCCAGTTTCCTCGAAAAGCGCGCGCCGGTGTTCACCGGGCGCTGATCTTCCCCGCGGCGCAGCCTCTTCGTATCGCGAGCTTGCAGCCCATACGCGCTAAAGTTTGGCGTGTTGCTCAATCTATCCGCCGGACCGCCGGCTTCCAGCCGGCA
>Ga0302314_10010867_pt1 | contig 15904 bp, 13 predicted proteins | sample III_Palsa_N2_3_FD_200533 | JGI IMG/M metagenome (GOLD analysis project Ga0302314, IMG submission 200533) | Peat permafrost microbial communities from Stordalen Mire near Abisko, Sweden - III_Palsa_N2_3 | ecosystem: Environmental > Terrestrial > Soil > Palsa > Peat permafrost | place: Sweden... | reverse complement strand
CCGAGCGGCAAATATTTTGAAATACCGATGCTGGCCGTGATCTGCTTTCGCGGCGACAAGCTGTACAACGAGCATATCTACTGGGACCAGGCGTCGGTGCTGGTGCAGATCGGCGTGCTGGATCCGACCGGGCTGCCGGTCGCAGGCATCCAGACTGCGAAGAAGATGATCGACGAAACGTTGCCGACCAATACGCTGATGCCGAATTGGGCTAGTAGCGAAGGTAAGCCGACCTAAGGCACGCAGCGTGTCGGGCCTCTACGCCTCAACTTGTGGTGTCGATCTTACGCGCGGCCGTAGCCTTGGGACGTTTGGTCACGGGGGGCGCCGAGTTCGCCAACTGCGCGGCGGAGTCCCAGTAGTCCGATAGCCCGGCCGGGTGCATCAGGTCGGCCTTGATCTCGGCCGCTGCCTTCTCGGCGTTACCTTCCCTGAGTGCATCGATGATTTCGAAGTGATGCGAACGCCCGAGATGATCGAAGCGTGCCTTGGCTTGTTCGGCGCGCGTTAGATTGAACGCCACGACCGGCGCCATCCTCAGCCACAACGCCTCGATCAGCGCCAGCAGAGGTTCGTTGTCGGCAATCACGTAGATCGCAAAGTGGAACTGCTTGTTGAGCAGCACGTACTCGGCGGCCGCGCCTTCGTCGAGCGCGTGTTCCATGCGCTGCTGCAGCTCGGTCAATTCGTCGATTTGCCGCCGCGAAATATTCTGAGTCGCCTGGGCCGCGGCCTGGCTTTCGAGGTCGACCCGCAGATCAAGCAGTTGTTTGGTCTGGCGCCGTGTCAATACCGGAACGCGCGCCGATCGGTTCGGCAACCCTTCGAATGCGCCTTCGGCGGTGAGCCGTTTGAGCGCCTCACGGATGGGCATTTCGCTGGTGCCGAGCATGTCGGAGAGCTTGCGCAGCGTCACCACGGTGCCGGGATAGAAGCGACCACCCAGTACCGCATTCTTCAGCGCGAAATAGGCGCGATTCTGCGTCGTATCGGATTTCTCCGCTTCATCGTCCAGCGTTTCGAGCAGCGGCATCGACAGATTCATTTTGCCTTGTGGATCCATAAATTGAGTGTGCTCGGCGTCGCCCCCACCGGATTGCCGGTTTGGACCGGATCAAGTTCTGGATAGCGTTGCGGGCCAAATATTTCAGTCATCTCCTGAAGCTTAGCACGGCCGCCAACTACGATCCAAGTTTAAATGTTTGATCGTAGAAATTAATAATTGATCTTATTTTATTATTGTGATCAAATTTACACATCGGAGCGCTGGACCGTCGAATTCATCATCGGGACTCGTCGTGTGCAGCGCCGGCAACATAGTAAGGACGGCTCGATGCGGGAACAAAAAGGACACGGCAAGACGGGAGACGCGCTTAAGGGCGACGTCGCGTCGTTCGCAGTCGCCGGTGATTGCGATCCCCGCTTTGCCGCGTTGCGCGCCGAGTTCGAACGCAATTTCGCGCAGCGCGGGGAAGTGGGTGCGGCGGTGTGCGTCTACCTCGGCGGGCGACCGGTGGTCGATCTGTGGGGCGGTCATGTCGACGCGGCGCGCAGCAAGCCGTGGGAGCGCGACACCATCGTGTGCATGATGTCGGTGACGAAAGGCATGCTCGCGCTGTGCGCCCATGCCTTGGTCGACGACGGCAAACTCTCGCTCGACGCGCCTGTCGCCACGTACTGGCCGGAGTTCGCGCAGGCCGGCAAGGCGGACATCACGGTGCGGCAGTTGCTCAGCCATCACGCCGCGCTGCTTTACCCCGATCTCGCGCCGCCGGAATCGCTGCTCGATTGGAACACCATCATTTCCGCACTCGAGCGGCAAAAGCCCGAATGGGCGCCCGGCACGCGCGGTGCGTATCACTCGGCAACCTATGGACATCTGGTCGGCGAGTTACTGCGCCGGGCCACAGGCGGCATGACGTTTCCGGAAATCCTGGCACAGCGCTACAGCGCTCCGCTCGACGCCGCGTTCTACGTCGGCCTCGATCAAGCCAAGCAGGATCGTGTCGCCGACATTATCGAAAACCCCGGCAGCACTTCATTGCAGGCCTTTTACGATCCGACGACCAATCTGGGCCGCGCGTGGCGCATTCGGCCGCGTACGAAAACGACTTACTACAACCGCAAGGAAATTCGCCAGGCCGAACTCGGATCGAACAACGGCCACGGCAATGCGCGAGGGGTCGCTCGTATCTACGCCGCCCTCGCCGCGGGTGGGGTACTCGATGGCGTACGCGTGCTCAGCGAGGCGAGTGTGCGGCGCTTGCGCGAGCAGCAATGGCATGAGGCATGCGGCATGACGCAGCGTCGTTTTCGCGTCGCGGTGGGGGTGTTTCTCAATGAAGCGCCGTACTTTGCGGTCGGTCCGAACCCCGAGTCGTTCGGTCATTTGGGCGCCGGCGGCTCGATCGGTTTTGCCGACCCCGGGGCCAATCTGTCGTTTTCGTATTGCACCAATTACATGTGTGAAGGTGCCGGTGCCGGAGAGCGCTGTGAAGCGTTGATCGAGTCGGCGTATGCGTGTCTGAGATATCCGAACCTGTTCTCGAGGAGCCCCGATGAATGAAGCGTTGCACGAGGACGGCCCACCGGCCGTCACGCATTCCACCTCGCGTACCCAACTGGCCCGCGTGCCGATTTACGCGTGGTACATCGCGGTCGTGCTGGCGCTCGCGCATCTGGTGTCGTTCATCGATCGCACCATCATGAGCCTGATCGTGCAGCCCATGAAGCATGACCTTGCGCTCTCGGATACCGGCATCGGGCTGCTGGTGGGTTTCGGTTTCGCGATCTTGTACGTCATATTCGGGCTGCCTTTGGGTCGACTCGCCGATGTCGCCAACCGGCGCTGGACGATCGCAATTGGTATTTTCTTCTGGAGCGTAATGACGGCCGCGTGCGGATTCGCGCATACCGTGCCCGAACTGTTCGCGGCGCGCATCGGCGTGGGACTGGGCGAGGCGGCCTTGATTCCCGCGGCCATGTCGCTGCTCACCGACTATCTGCCACAGGCCAAGCTCGGCCGCGCGGTCAGCATCCTGACGATGGGGGCTGCGCTGGGAAAAAGCGCCGCATTGATCGGCGGCGGTGCCACGCTCACCTGGCTCAACGGCTCGGGCGCGCCGCTGCTCGCCACGCTAGGCGATGTGCATCCATGGCAAGGATTGCTGATCTGCGCGGCACTACCCGGCTTCGCGGTCGTGGCGCTTGTGCTGACGATACGTGAACCCGCGCGCGGTTCGAGCATTGCGATCAATCGCGGTGCGCAGTTCTCGGTCGCCAGCACGTTCCGTCATATGTGGAACCTGCGTCGCGCTTACTCGGGCCATTTCATCGCGGCGTGCGCAGTGATCGTGCTAGTGCAAGGGATCAGCGTATGGACGCCGACCTTCCTGGTGCGCAAGTACCACATGTCGGTTGCGCATTCGGGTTACGTGTTCGGGCTCATCGTCATTACCGGCGGCCTGCTCGGCAATCTGTTCGGCGGCTGGAATACCGACCGGATGCGCGCCAAGGGCCGGCTTGAGGCGCCGGAGCGGCACATCCTTTTCGCGCTGATGGTGGCCGTGGTGCCCGGCGTCGCGTTTTGCCTCGTCGATAACCTCAATCTGTCTCTGCTGCTGCTCTGGCTTTACTACGTCACGGTGAGCACTTGCACATCGCCCACATTGGCCGGGGTGCAGTTGATCACGGCGGCACCGCGTCGTGGTGTGGTCACCGCGATTTACCTGGGCCTCGTCAACCTGGCGGGATTCGGACTCGGACCGGCGTTTGTCGGCGCATTGAACGACTACGTATTCAAGAGCCCCGATGCGCTGCCGTATTCGCTGGCCATCGCGATCGCCACGCTGGTCGTGATCGGCGGGGGCGCGGCAGCACTGGGTATGGCGTCTTATCGTGCGCTGGCTCGCATCATCGCCACGCAAAGCACGCCGCCGCCGGCCGTCTGATAGCCGACGTGGCGTGCAGCCTGTCCCAATGCGTGCGACGACGCGTGTCCTGATGCCGGCGCTCGGGTCAAAGAAATTCGCAATGGCATAAAAACGGAGAGAAGCATGAAATTGAAGAACAAGGTCGCGATTGTCGCCGGTGGCTCGCAAGGCATCGGTGAAGCGATCGCGCTGCGCTTCGGTGCCGAAGGCGCGTGCGTCGCGGTGGTCGGCTCCGCCGATCTGGCGAAGGCCGGGCGCGTGGCCGAAGCGATCGTTCAAGCAGGCGGCCGCGCAAGTGCACATGTATGCGATGTCCGCGATATGAAGGCCGTGGCGCAGCTGGTTGCACAGGTGGAGGTCCGGCACGGGCCGGTCGACGTGTTGCTCAATGGCGCCGGCGTGTTCTATCCGACGCCGGCGGGCAGCACGTCCGACGAGGACTTCGACCGTATGGTCGGCATCAACTTCAAAGGCTCCTGGAACATGATCAGCGCGGTAGCACCGAGCATGAAGGCACGCCGTAGCGGACGCATCGTGTGCATCGCTTCGGCGGCACATACCTATGGTGTTGCACCGTACGCCGTGTATTGCGCGACCAAAGCCGCGATCGTCCAGATGGTGAAGGCACTCGCGCTCGAACTCGCGCCCCATGGCGTGGGCATCAATGCGATCGCTCCCGGCAATACCGAAAGCCCGATGAATGCCGATATTCGCGCCAACCCGGCCGCGATGCAGCAGATCACGGCGGCTACGCCTAGTGGACGCGCATTCTCCAAGGTCGAGGATATCGCCGAGATCGCCGTGTTCCTCGCCAGCGACGCGAGCCGCGCCATGCACGGCAGCGTGGTGTTGGCCGACGAAGGGATCTCCGCCGGCATGGCGATGAGCGACACCGCAGGGACGGCCTCATGAGCGAGAGAGTGATCGTAACGGGCGGCGCCGACAGCGTTGGGCGCGCCATTGCCGAGGCGTTCATGGCGCGTGGCGACCAAGTGCATATCTGCGATATCAATGCCGACGCACTGCATGCCACGCTCGCGGCGAACCCGGCGATGAGCGGCACGCACGCCAGTGTGGGCGACGTGGCGGCGGTCGAACGGGTATTCGCGCAGGCGCGCGCCGCGTTCGGCGAGCCCACCGTGTTGATCAATAACGTGGGCATCGCGGGGCCGCGCGGCGCGCTCGAAGACCTCGACATCGCCGAATGGCGCGAAACCTTCGAGGTCAACGTCAACGGCATGCTCCATTGCATGCAGGAAGTGATTCCCGCGATGAAGCGCGCGCAGCGCGGCGCCATCATCAATTTTTCGACCGGCTCGACGCGCACGCGGCTGCCGATGCGCACTGCTTATGTAGCGTCAAAGTTCGCGGTGGAAGGGCTGACGTTGAATGCGGCCCGCGAGCTGGGTCCGTTCAATATCCGTTGCAACGCAATCTTGCCCGGTGCGATCAACAACGCGCGAATGAACGGCATCATCGCGCGCCAAGCCAGCGAGCTCGGTCGCGACGTCGAGCAAGTGAAGCAGGACTTCCTGCGCTATATCTCGATGCGCACGATGATCGAGCCGTCCGAGATCTGCGATCTGGTGATGTTCCTGGCATCGGACGCAGCCAAAAAAATCACCGGTGAATTGATGTCGGTCAGCGGCAATGTGGAATGGGAGGAATGAAATGAGTCAGAAAATAATACTGACCTGCGCAGTCAGCGGCAATGCACCTTTTAACCCGAAGCATCCGGCATTTCCGGTCACGCCGGAACAGATCGCGGCGTCGTGTGTGGAGGCGGCCGGCGCCGGCGCTTCGGTGGTGCATATCCATGTGCGCGATCCCGAGACTGCGGCAGGCGTGCGTAAACCTGCCCTGTTTCGCGAAGTGGTTGACCGGGTACGCGCGAGTGGCGTCGACATCGTGATCAATTTGACTTGCGGCCACGGCGCGCTCTTTTATCCGGACCCCGCCGACGAAACACGTGGCTTGCCGGCAAGCGATGTCGTGTCGGCCGAAGAGCGTGTGCTGCATCTGCGCGAATGCTTGCCCGAGATCGCGTCGATCGACATCACGACCGGCAACCAGGTCGAGGGCGGCGACGAATATGTGTATTTGAATACCACGCGCACATTGCGCCGGATGGCTGCGTTGTTCCAGCAACTGGGCGTCAAGCCGGAACTCGAAGTATTCGGCGCGGGTGACATCCTGTTCGGCAATCAGTTGGTGGCCGAGGGGTTGATCGACGGTACGCCGCTGTACCAGATGGTGCTGGGCGTCAAATGGGCGGCACCGTCGGGCGCACAGACCATCCTTTACCAACGCAGCTTGTTGCCCCCGGGCGCACATTGGGCCGCGTTCGGTATTGGCCGCGATCAGATGCCGATGGTCGCGCAAGCGGCCTTGCTCGGCGGCAATGTACGTGTGGGCCTTGAAGACAACTTGTACCTGTCGCGCGGCGTGTTCGCCACGAACGGGCAACTGGTCGAGCGTGCGCGCACCATCATCGAGAACATCGGGATGAGTGTGGCGACGCCGGCCGAAGCACGCGAAATCCTGGGTTTGCCCGCGCGTAGCGGCAACGGCACCGTTCTGGCTGCGGCCTGAACGCAGGGCACTTAAGCAAACCCCGGGCAACCCAAGGCAACCAAGGCTAAGCAATGCGATTCGCAGTCGATACCGGCGGCACCTTCACCGACTTGATCGTCGAGGACGATGCCGGCGCACTCCACATGTTCAAGGCGTCGACCACGCACGATGATCCTATCCGCGGCGTGACCGACGCGCTCGAGGTTGCCGCGCAGCGTTTCGGCACGACGCTGGGCGCGCTGCTCGGGCGTGCCGACATGTTTATCTATGGCACGACGCATGCACTGAACGCGGTGCTCACGGGTAACACCGCGCGTACGGCATTGCTGAGCACGGCCGGTCACCCCGACGTGTTGGTGCTGCGCGAAGGCGGTCGTGCCGACAGTTTCGATTTCGCCACGCCGTATCCGCAGCCGTATGTGAGCCGCAGCCTGACCTGGCAGGTCGGTGGCCGGATCCAGGTCGACGGCCGCGAGCGCGAAGCGCTCGACGAAGCGGCATTGATCGAGGCAATTGCCGAGATGCGGCAGCAGGGAGTCGAGGCCGTAGGCGTTTGCCTGCTGTGGTCTATCGTCAATCCGACTCACGAACTGCGCGTCGGTCAATTGCTGGACGCTCATCTTCCCGGCGTGCCCTACACGCTGTCACACCAGATCAATCCAACCTTGCGCGAATATCGACGCGCGTCGGCTGCATGCATCGACGCATCGCTCAAGCCGATGATGGCGTCGTATTTGGCCACGCTCGAAGCGCGCCTGGGCGAGGCGGGCTTCAACGGGCGCACGCTGGTCGTGACCTCGCAAGGCGGTGTGATGGATGCGCGCGAAGCGGCGGGCGCGCCGATCTTTTTGCTGAACTCGGGCCCATCGATGGCGCCGATCTCGGGCCGGTATTTTGCCGATGCTGACGAACAAGCGCACACCGCGATTGTGGCCGACACCGGTGGCACCACCTACGACGTCAGTGTGGTGCGTAGCGGTGCGATTCCATGGACCCGCGAATCGTGGATCGGCCAGCCGTACCGTGGCCACATGACCGGATTTCCTTCCGTCGATGTGACGAGCGTAGGGGCGGGCGGCGGCTCGTTCGCCTGGGTCGACGAAGGCGGCATGTTGCGCGTGGGACCGCAAAGCGCCGGTTCGACGCCAGGGCCCGCGTGCTACGGGCGCGGCGGTACGCGCCCGACGGTCACCGACGCGTGTGTGGCGCTGGGCTATATCGATCCCGACTTCTTTCTTGGCGGCGCGATGCGTCTCGATAGCAGCGCCGCCCGGCATGCGCTCGATGTGCACGTCGCCACACCGTTGCGGTTGTCGATCGAAGAGGCCGCATGGGTGGTGGTCGAGTTGGCCACCGAGAACATGGTGCAGGCGATCCTGGAAATTTCGGTCAACCAGGGCATCGATCCCGGCAACGCGGTATTGATCGGAGGCGGAGGCGGTGCGGGCTTGAATTCGGTGCTGATCGCGCGCCGGTTGCAGTCGCCACGGTTGTTGATTCCCGAGGTGGGCGCGGCATTATCCGCGGCGGGCGCGATGATGTCGGATCTCACCGCACGCTTTCAGACCATGCTGTTCACGCGCAGCGGCGCGTTCGACTTGGGCGGCGTCACTGCGGCGCTTGGCCAGTTGGCCGCACGGTGTCGTGAATTCGCGGCCGGCCCTGGGCGCTCGGCGCGCTCGCATGAAATCGGCTTTTGGGCCGAGGCCCGGTATGCCGAGCAAGTGTGGGAGATCGAGGTGTCGATCGTATCGCCCCGGTTTGAGACGGCCGCCGACGTGGCGGCGCTGGTCGAGGCCTTCCACGTTGCCCATGAAAAATTGTTCGCGATCCGCGACGACGATTCCGAAGTCGAATTCGTCGGCTGGGGCGCGAGCGTGGCGTGCCGTATCCGCGGCGAGCAAGGCGCGTCGCTCGCGCATGACACCGATGTGCCAGTCGATCGACCGGCCCGGCGTCGTGCCTATTTTTCGGGGCATGGCTACGTCGATGCCGCGCTGGTGCGCTTCGAAACGTTGGACGTCGGCATCGCTGTGGCCGGTCCTGCGTTGATCGAGTCGTCGTTCACGACCGTTGTGGTGCACCCGGGCGCGTCCGCGCAGCGGCGCGCGTCCGGCAGCCTGGCGATTACGCCAGGCTTATCCTGAGGAGGCGCCATGCTGCCGACCGAACATCAGACCCAGCATCAGACTCACCGTAGCACCGACGGCGTGCGCCTGGCGCTGCTGTCGAACCGCTTCGAAGGCATTGCACGCAAGATGGCCAATACGCTGATGCGCGCGGCGCGTTCCGGCGTGATCAGTATTGCGCGCGACTTCTCGTGCTGCATCGTGACGCGCGACCATCATCTGCTCACCTCGGCCGATAGCTTGCCGATCCATGTGCTGTCGGGCCCGGACCTGATGGCGCAATCGATGACGCAATTTCATCCCGTGCTGCGCAACGGCGATGCCTTTTTGCATAACTCGCCCTACCACGGGTGTTCGCATCCGGCCGATCATACGATCTTGGTGCCGGTGGTCGACGAGCACGGCATACACCGTTTCACGGTGCTCGCCAAAGCGCATCAGGCCGACTGCGGCAATTCCCAGCCGACGACCTACATGGGGCAGGCGCGCGACGTGTACGAGGAAGGTGCGCTGATTTTTCCGGCGGTTCGCGTGCAGCGCGACTACACGATGATCGACGACGTGGTACGTATGTGCGAGATGCGCATACGTGTGCCGGGCCAGTGGCGCGGCGATTTTCTCGCGATGCTGGGCGCGGCCCGGATCGGCGAGCGGGAGCTGCTAGCGTTGGGCGCCGAGGTCGGTTGGCAGCGACTGCATGACTACGAACACGATTATTTCGACTACAGCGAGCAACGCATGCGCTCGGCGATCGCCAAGATCCCAAGCGGCCGTGCAAGCTGGACATCGACGCACGACCCCTTGCCCGGTATGGATGCGCAGGGCATTCCTATCACGGCGCAAGTAGAGGTGGATACCGACGCGGCAATCATATCGGTCGACTTGCGCGAGAACCCCGATTGCTTGCCCTGCGGACTGAATCTATCGGAGGCGTGCGCCCGTACGGCCGCAATGATAGGCGTGTTCAACAGCATCGATCCGAGCGTACCCAAAAATGCCGGCAGCTTCCGGCGTCTGCGCGTGCATCTGCGCGAAAACTGCATCGCCGGTATTCCGCGTCACCCGACTTCATGCTCGGCTGCGACCACCAATATTGCCGACCGCGTCGCCAATGCGGTGCAATGCTCGATGGCCAGCATTGCCGATGGGATCGGACTGGCCGAATGCGGCGCAATCATTCCGGCCGGTGACGGCGTGGTTTCGGGCGTCGACCCGGCTAGCGGAAAACCGTTCGTGAATCAGGTGATTTTGGGCGTGTCGGGTGGTGCTGGTGCGCCGCACGCCGATGCCTGGCAACTGATCGGCCACGTCGGCAATGCGGGCAAGATGTTCCTGGATAGTGTGGAGCTCGACGAATTGCGGCAGCCACTTTATATCCACGCGCGCTACTTTACGAGCGATAGCGAAGGCGCCGGAAAATACACGGGGGCATCAAGTCTGTTCGTCGAGTTCAGTCCGCTGGGCGAGCATTCGATCGACGTAGCTTACGGCAGCGATGGTGCGATCAACGCACCTCGCGGGGTGCGCGGAGGGCACGCGGGCTCGCCCAGCAGCCAGTTTGTGAGGCGCGTGGACGGCCGCGTGGAACTGTTGCCCGCATGGGGCAACGTGCGGCTCGAGGCGGGCGAGCGCGTGTTGTCGTATTCGTGTGGTGGGGGCGGCTATGGCGACCCCGCGACGCGTGATCCGCGAGCGGTGGCGGCGCAGGTGAAGCAAGGCTGGATCGGCCGCCAGCGAGCTGCCGAGATTTACCGCGTTGTCGTCAATTCAGACGCGACGCTCGACGAAGATGCGACGCGCACACTCAGGTGCGCGGCGCCTCATGGATGAGCGAAGGCCGTCGGCCATCGCGTGGGCGTGCGCGGGCACGCGTAGAGTTAAGCAGACGCGATGGGCCGACAAGGGAACCAGGATATGTCTTCTCGTAAGTACAACTAAATCTAATAAATAGTCCGGGGAAATCATGAAAGCTACAACGAATAGTCGTCGGGGGCCGCTTTTCCTTAGCAAGATCCGTTCGCCGATCAGCCTGGCGGCGATCGCGACGATTGCCGTGATGGGTTCGGTGACGAGCGGCAGTGCCAGCGCCCAGGTAACCGATGGCGTGAGCTTGTCAGGATCAGTCGATAACGGTTTTGGTTATTACCATTCGGGCGGCAAGACCACGTGGGCTGCGACCAACGGCGCATATGCCGCAAGCTCGCTGGCGATGACCGGCGCTGAAGACCTCGGCGGCGGCTACAGTTCGTTCTTCGTGTTACGCAGTTTGTTCAATAGCGACACCGGCGTGCTGGTCTCGGGGCTGGCCTATGCGTCCGAAGCCAAGGTCGGTTTGCGCACGCCGTACGGGCAGGTGCAAGCGGGCCGGCTGTTCAGCCTGAACGATCTGTTTTTCCTGTGGAATTCGCCTTCATCATCGAATTACGCCGGCGCGTGGAATATGGCGCTGAACGGGTACTCCGCGTATTGGGACAATTCAATACGCTACACCTCGCCGGAATGGAATGGCTTGACCGGCATCATCCAGCACAGTTTCGACATTGTCGGCGATCAAACCCCTGCCGACCCGCACGAGGGTGTGGGGACGGAATATGCGGTGAATTATGCAAATGGTCCGGTGCAGTTGGAAAGCGTGTACGAAGAGGCCTATAAGGAAGCACTGCCGGCGACCAATTACAAGGCCCGCCGTATCTCCGCCGGCGGTATCTACGACTTCCACTATGCGAAGGTGCACCTGGCGTACTACCGTGAGGTGTATAGCGGCCCGGGGCAACCGATTCCGTTCGATATCAAGTTCGCGGGTGTTACGGTGCCGATCTCGCCGTTCTGGCGGGCCACGGCCGAGTATGGATACCGGCACTACCTGGCGGGCAGCAACTCGCACACGCAGTTCACGGGTCTCGGGCTTTTTTACCTGCTTTCGAAGAGCACTTCGATCTACGCCGAAGCCGCGATCGTGCAAAACCATGGGCTTGCATCGGCGTACTCGATCTATCACGGACCGACCGTCGGACCCGGTATCAACACGTCCGGTGTGACGCTCGAGTTGCGGCACAACTTCTGAGCACGCGCCGGCGCTGTCCCACCGCTGTACTACTACCGCTGTACGGCCGCATTGCAGCCGCCGCAGTACAGCCACCGCTTCGCCGCCGTATTTACTACGATGAGGCCCGCTATTGGGCGACCGCCTCGACCAGCGCGGCGACGCCTGCGAGCGGTTTCATCAATGCGTCGCTGGCGTGATGCCGGGCCTGGAGATAATCGACGTCGTTGTACGACAGCCAGACCGTCTTGTCGGCGTCTTCCCAGATCAGCACCTTGAGCGGCAAATCGAGTGCCGCGGTGGGAATGGCCTGCATCAGGGGCGTGCCGGCGCGCGGATTGCCGAAGATCAGCAATTGCGACGGTTGCAGCGTGAGCCCGGCTTTTTGCGCATCGGCCGCGAAGTCCAGACGGGCGAACACAATGATGCTTTTTGATTTGAGCAGCGCTTCGAGCTTGTCGGCGGTTTCCGCCACGGGATGGTGGCTCTGAACGCTGATGATTCCGTTATCGGCGGCTTGAGTTGACATGATTTCCGTGAACATGAGGATGAACTTGAGGAAAAGACGCTTCATGCCCAAGGGAGTCGAGTGCGTGGCGGGCTTCGGTGGTCGGCGAGGGTAGCGTCGATTCCCATTCTAACGCCAGGCCGCACCGCCTTGGTTCTCCCATTCTGCAGAGTCGAGGCACAATAGCGCTGTTGTGCCCCAACTTTGGCCAAGGAGAGTTCTAGATGATTCATGTTTTCGCTACGATTACGACGCTGCCCGGAAAGCGGGACGCGGTGCTCGCGCTGTTCAAGAAGAACGTGCCGGCGGTGCATGCCGAGAACGGCTGCATCAGCTATGAAGCGGTGATCGATGTGCCGGCATTCGGCGCGATACAGGCACCGCTAGGCGACGATACCTTCGCCGTGGTGGAACGTTGGGAAAGCCCCGAGGCGTTGAAAGCGCACGCGGCTGCGCCACACATGGCGGAATATGGCCGCGCGGCTGGCCCCATGATCGCCAAGCGGGTGATCAACGTACTTCACGCGGTTTAGCGTCTGGGTTGCGGCTGGGTTTTGCGGCGGGTGCGTCTGCTTTCGTCAGGCCTGCCGCGCCGTGCGCCGGCGGCACCACGCACCACGCAGCCGCACGACCCTTCAAGACATTAGCGCGACGCCAAAGCCGCGTTGATTTCCGCCGCCGCATTTTGCAGGATCGGCAAATGGTGCTTGAGCATCTGCTCACGCGTATTGCGCAGCACATGCCCCGCGACATTCATCGCCGCAACAACGCGGCCCGACTTGTCCCGCAACGGGACCGCAACCGCCGTCAAGCCGAATTCCAACTCCTGGGACACCAACGAATAGCCGTGCTCGTGCACCGTTGCGATGTTGGCCTCGAGCGCCGCAACGCTCGTTATCGTGGCCGCCGCATGCTGGGTAATTTGACTATTCCCCAGTACCCGCGCGAGCTCGGATTGCGCGAGGCTGCTCAGTAACACGCGGCCGGTTGCCGTCGCCCAAGCCGGCAACCGAGTACCGATGGACAGATTGATGGACATGATCTTCTTGACGGACGCTCGCGCAATGTAGACCACCTCGGTGTCGTCCAGTACACAGACGGAACATGACTCGCCGGTTTGTTCCGCGACCTTCACCACGTAAGGTTCGACGATATCGGGCAGCGCCTGTCCCGACAAATAGGCATACCCGAGCTTCATGATCTTGGCCGTCAGGCTGAAGGTCCGGCCGCTCGCGTGGACGTATCCCAAATGCACGAGCGTCGATAGCAATCGCCGCGCCGCCGCCCGGCTGATGCCCGTTATTTCAGCGACCTCCGAAAGCGTCAGTTCCGGATGGCTGGCGTCGAATGCACAGATGACCGTCAGGCCACGAGCGAACGCTTCGACGTAAGTCTCGGAGTCAGGGGTAACGGGGTTGGCGGTCATATGAACCTCATTGGCGGGTTGTCACATGCGGCTTGCGTATCACGGCACCGGGCGTGTCGACTAGGTAGGCGGGTGAGGGTGGCAACGGGTCTACGCGGGTTGACCGGCGCCTCAAATCTCAGTAGCATCTATTAAAACGAACAATCGTTCGTGTACCGAACAAATTCTAGTCGAGATCTTGAGTTCACGCAACATCGGAGTTTGGCAATGACGGACAAAACAGCAGAAATTCATCGTGCCTGCATGGCCACGCTGGATAAATTCATGGCGGCATTGAACGCCTACGACGCGCCGGGAATGGACGCGACGATGCATTTTCCGCACGTCAGGTTTGCGGGCGGCAGCATCAAGACCTACGACGCGCCGGGTAAGAATCCGATGGACCTGTTCACGCGCTTGCAGACCGAGGACCGTTGGAAATATAGCCGGTGGGAAACCCGCGAGCTGATCCAGTTCAACGACAAGAAGGCGCATTACGCGCTCAGCTATACCCGCTATCGCGACGACGATTCAGTGATAGGCGTGTACGAGTCCTTGTATGTGTTGACCCGCGTCGGCGATACCTGGGGCATCCAGATGCGTTCCAGCTTCGGGCCATAGAGGGGACAGCGATCATGCGATCACTCGACGATAAAAATATTTCATTGCAGGAAAAGCAGGTCTTCTGGCGCATCGGTGTGCGCATCGTGCCCTTCCTGTTCCTGTGCTACGTCATCGCCATGATGGATAGGCTCAATGTCGGTTTTGCGAAGCTGCAGTTCATCGCGGATCTGCATCTTAACGAAGCCGTCTACGGCATGGCCGCAGGATTTCTGTATCTTGGCTATATTTTGTTCGAAGTGCCAAGCAATATGATGTTGCACCGCCGAGGTGTGAGGCCGACACTATTGCGCATCATGCTCCTGTGGGGCGTGTTCACGATGGCGCTGGCGTTTGCGTCGAATCGCTATGAATTTTACGCGTTGCGTTTTCTGGTCGGCGCGGCCGAAGCGGGCTTCTTCCCGGGCGTGCTGCTGTATTTCACCTATTGGTTTCCCGACCGCATGCGCGCTCGCGTGACTAGCCTGTTCGTTATGGCTTTACCCGTTTCGGGCATAGTGGGCGGCCCGATGGCCGCATGGATCATGACCGATTTCGACCGCGTCTTCGGCTTACGCGGCTGGCAGAGCCTGTTCGTGCTGGAAGGCGTTCCGGCCTTGACACTGGGCGTTGTCGCCTACTTTTATCTGTCGAACCGGCCGGCCGATGCGGCGTGGCTATCGGCCGAGGAAAAGCGCGTGGTGGCATCGACGCTGGGCGCATCCGGCAGTTCCTCGTCGCACGCGGGGCCCAGCAAACTGCGCGAGGCGCTCAGGAATAAAACGCTTTATAGCTTGGCGATTTGTTATTTCGCTTTCTATTGCGTAGAGAACGCACTGTTACTGTGGATTCCGACGCTGCTCAAGAGTGTCGGAGTCGGGAGCCTGATAAATATCGGCTGGTTGAGCGGCGGCATTTCCGTGATGGCCACATTAGGCATGCTGGCCGTGAGCTTTAGCTCCGATCATTATGCAGAGCGTCGCTGGCATGTGCTCGGGTGCGGTGTCGTCTCGGCGATCAGTTTTCTGTTGCTGCCCCTGGGCGCGCATAGTGTGCAAATCACCGTGGTTCTGCTGTTGGTATCCAGTGCGGCGGTGTTTGGCTTTCTTTCGCTGTTCTGGGCTATCCCTAGCGCCTACTTCAAAGATCAGGCGGCCGCAGGTGGGATTGCGCTGATCAGTTCGGTGGGGGCGTTCGGCGGCACGGTCAGCCCCGCTTTCATCGGTTGGGTAAAGGAGCTGTCGGGCAGTTTTTACTACGCGCTCGGCACGCTGGGCGGGTTCTTTCTGCTTAGCTTGATACTGCTGTATTTCACGATTCCGCGTAAGCGTACCGATGTTTCAGCGGGGCGCGCATTGGCGACGGCAAGCGGGACCGAAAGCGCTTGAGCGCGCACGGGGGTAACCTGCGGCTAGACGAGTTTTTCTGCCGCTGCCAACAAGGCATCGATCGATCTGAGCAACTGCGGCACCTCCACCGGTTTGGGAAAATATTCGTCCCAACATCCAATGGCAGGTGGCGTGTCCGCCGACATCAAAATAAGCGGGATGTCGTGCAGCGTTTCATCCGCTCGCACACGCGAGCAGATTTCGACGCCGTCCATTCCAGGCATCATCCAGTCGGTGACGATCAGGTCCGGCAGTATCGCCACGGCCATACTCAGGGCGACTTGACCGTCCGCGGTGCACACAACCCGGTAGCCCGCCATGCGCA
>Ga0302314_10010866_pt1 | contig 15904 bp, 16 predicted proteins | sample III_Palsa_N2_3_FD_200533 | JGI IMG/M metagenome (GOLD analysis project Ga0302314, IMG submission 200533) | Peat permafrost microbial communities from Stordalen Mire near Abisko, Sweden - III_Palsa_N2_3 | ecosystem: Environmental > Terrestrial > Soil > Palsa > Peat permafrost | place: Sweden... | reverse complement strand
TGGCAGCACGTCAACCTCACCGGAGACTATCTGTGGGGTGCGACGGCTATCCCAGGCCCGGCGGAATTCAGGGAACTCCGGACGGTGATCGAGAGCCTCGCCGCCTAGCGTTCACCATTTGTCTGCTTAGCGCGGTTTTCTGCCCGTTCTATGGCGTCACCCCTTTCCGGGATGACGACATCCATTGGCGCTGGGAGACTTACGCCGCCCGGATCGCGCTCCGGCCGGCGTAGGCGGCCTGGTCGCCCAGGGCTTCTTCGATGCGGAGGAGCTGGTTGTACTTGGCCAGCCGGTCGGAGCGGGCCAGGGAGCCGGTCTTGATCTGTCCGCAGTTGGTGGCGACGGCGAGGTCGGCGATGGTGGCGTCCTCGGTCTCGCCCGAACGGTGGCTCATCACCACGGAGTAGCGGGCGCGCTGGGCCATATCGACCGCGTCGAGGGTCTCGGACAGGGTGCCGATCTGGTTGACCTTGACCAGGATCGAGTTGGCCAGGCCCTGCTTGATCCCGTCCGACAGCCGGGCCGGATTGGTGACGAACAGGTCGTCGCCGACCAGCTGGATCTTGTCGCCGAGCCGGTCGGTGAGCAGCTTCCAGCCGGCGAAATCGTCCTCGGCCATGCCGTCCTCGATCGACAGGATCGGGAAGGCCTTCACCAGGTCCTCGTAGTAGCCGACCATGCCGGCCTGGTCGAAGGTCTTGCCCTCGCCTTCCAGCACGTACTTGCCGTCCTTGAAGAATTCGGTCGAGGCGGCGTCGAGCGCCAGCCAGAAATCGTGGCCGGCCTTGTAGCCGGCAGCCTCGGCCGCCTTCATCACGAAACCCAGCGCCTCGTGCGCCGAGCCGATGTTGGGGGCGAAGCCGCCCTCGTCGCCGACGTTGGTGTTGTGGCCGGCCTGCTTCAGCGCCGACTTCAGGCTGTGGAAGATCTCCGCGCCCATGCGCAGGGCTTCAGCGAAGGTCGGCGCGCCGGCGGGGACCAGCATGAATTCCTGGATGTCGATCGGATTGTCGGCATGGGCGCCGCCGTTGATGATGTTCATCAGGGGCACCGGCAGGACGCGGGCGTTGACGCCGCCAACGTATTTATAGAGCGGCAGGGCGGCCGATTGGGCCGACGCCTTGGCCGCGGCCAGCGAAACGCCAAGGATGGCGTTGGCGCCGAGCCGGCTCTTGTTGGGCGTGCCGTCGAGCTCGATCATTACGCCGTCGAGGCGGCGCTGGTCCTCGGCGTCGAAGCCGGTCAGGGTGTCGAACAGCTCGCCGTTGACCGCCTCGACCGCCAGCCGCACGCCCTTGCCGCCGTAGCGGGCCTTGTCGCCGTCGCGCTTCTCGGCCGCCTCGTGCGCGCCGGTCGAGGCGCCCGACGGCACTGCGACCCGGCCGAAAGCTCCATCCTCGAGCGTCACATCCACTTCGACGGTCGGATTGCCCCGACTGTCGAGGATTTCCCGGGCGGTGATGTCGACGATCTCGGTCATATGGCTTCAAGTCCCCTTACGCTGCGGCGCGGCATAGCCGACTGAACCGCTGCATGGAAGGGCAAGCGCGTAGCCAAGATGCTTCCTTTTGGGGGAAGACCTGAGAGCCCGGGTTTCCCCGGGGCTCCTTACTCGTCCTTGGGCGTGATCACCTGCCGGCCCTTGTACATGCCGGTCTTCAGGTCGATGTGGTGCGGGCGCTTCAGCTCGCCGGTGTCCTTGTCCTCGACATAGCTGTTCGGGCCGAGCGCGTGGTGAGCGCGGCGCATGTTCCGCCGCGAGGGCGATACTTTCCGCTTGGGAACGGCCATGGGGATCTCTCGGAAAGGCTATAGGCGAAATGACAGCGCCGGCCGAAGAAATCCGGCCGGCGAGGTCGCGCCTTATGATGCAAGTCGGTGAGGAATGCAAGTCGGTGAGGAATGCAAGCCGGCCCCAGAATGCAAGGCGGCAAGGTGCAGGTGACCATCCGCCTTCGGAGATGCTAGCCTGCGGCATGATCTTCCGCGACGCCCTACCCGAAGACATCCCCTATATCGTCAGCCTGCTGGCCGACGACCGCCTTGGCGCCCAGCGCGAACAGCTCGGCGATCCGGCCTACGCCAAGGCCTTGCAGGACATCGACGCCGATCCGACCACGCGGTTCATCGTGGTTGAGGACGACGGGATCGTGGTCGGCTGCATGCAGATGTCGATCCTCCCCGGCCTGGCCCGGAGGGGCGTGCGGCGGGCCCAGCTCGAAAGCGTGCGCATCGCCGGCAGCCAGCGCAGCAAGGGCCTGGGCGCGGCGATGGTGGCCGAAGGCGTCCGCCTGGCCAAGGAGGCCGGCTGCGGCCTGATCGAGCTCTCCACCGACAAGACCCGCGCCGACGCGCACCGGTTCTGGAAACGCCAGGGCTTCGAGGACACCCACGTCGGCATGAAGATGTTCCTGTAAAGCCGCCCCCTCCCCCTTCTCTTGCGTCGTCATCCCGGAAAGCCCGCAGGGCTTATCCGGGACCCAGTTGGCGCTGCGCTTGAAGCCGCCGTGCGGCAACGTTCAGGGCGGAGCGGCTGGGTCCCGGCTCTCCGCTTCGCTACGGCCGGGATGACGACTTTATTTGAGGGCGGGGACCAGCCGCTTGGGCGCCACGTGCAGCCAGGCGAGGCGGAGGATCAGGACGGTAAGATCGTCATCCGCGTCCTGCCACCAGACCCTGGTCCAGCCGTGGTGTGGATAGTGCACGCCGGGGACCACGACCTCGGGATAGCCCTCCAGCATGTTGTGCTGATCGTCCGAGCCCAGCTTGACCATCAGGTGCGCTGGCGTTTCGTCCTTCTCCGGCCGCAGCATGGCGAAGATCCGCTTCTGCACCCGGAACGCCGGATGGCCGCGATGGGTGTCTTCGTAAGCCTCCGGCAGCGCCAGCGCATGGCGCCGTATCGCCGCCTCGGTGGTCACACCAGCCGGCGCTGCTCCACCGCCGCGGCGATGAAGCTCTTGAACAAGGGATGCGGCTCGAATGGCCGGCTCTTGAGCTCGGGGTGATACTGCACGCCGACGAACCAGGGGTGGTCGGCGCGCTCGCAGGTCTCGGGCAGGAGGCCGTCGGGCGACATGCCGGCGAAGGTCAGCCCCACCTTCTCCAGGGGCTCGCGATAGCCGGTGTTGACCTCGTAGCGGTGCCGGTGGCGCTCGTGGATGGTGGTCGAGCCGTAGATGTCGGCGATCTTCGAGGACGCGGCCAGTAAGGCCTCGTAGGCCCCGAGCCGCATGGTGCCGCCGAGATCGTCCTCCGTCCCGCGGGTCTCGACCTGGTTGCCGCGCATCCATTCGGTCATCAGGCCGACCACCGGCGCGTCGGTCGGGCCGAACTCGGTGGACGAGGCCTCGGCCACGCCCGCCAGGTTCCGGGCGGCCTCGATCATGGCCATCTGCATGCCGAAGCAGATGCCGAAATAGGGCACGGCGTGCTCGCGGGCGAACTGCACCGCGCGGATCATCCCTTCCGCCCCGCGCTCCCCGAACGCGCCGGGAACCAGCACGCCGTCCACCTCTTCGAGCCGGGCGGTGACGCTGGCCGGCTCGCCCTCGAACACCTCGCCCTCGATCCAGTCGAGGTTGACCTTGACGTTGTTGGCCAGGCCGCCGTGCACCAGGGCCTCGACCAGCGACTTATAGGCGTCCTTGAAGCCGGTGTACTTGCCGACCACGGCGATGGTCACCTCGCCGTCCGGATGGGCGATGGCGTCGGCGATGCCGCTCCAGCGCGTGAGGTCGGGCGCGGGCGCATCGACCACGCCGAAGGCGTCCAGCACTTCGCGGTCCAGCCCCTCGCGGTGATAGTCGAGCGGCACGGTGTAGATCGAGGCGGAGTCCATCGCCTCGATCACCGCCGAGGCCCGCACATTGCAGAACTGGGCGATCTTGCGCTTGTCGCCTTCGGGGATCGGCTGTTCGCAGCGGCAGAGCAGGATATCGGGCTGGATGCCGATGGCCCGCAGCTCGCGCACCGAGTGCTGGGTCGGCTTGGTCTTCATCTCGCCGGCGGTCTTGATGAACGGCAGCAGCGTCAGGTGCACGAACACCGCATGCCGGCGCGGCAGCTCCTGGCCGAGCTGGCGGATGGCCTCAAAGAACGGCAGCCCCTCGATGTCGCCGACCGTGCCGCCGATCTCCACCAGCACGAAGTCGACGTCCTGGCCCTCGTCATCGACGGCGGGCGAGAGGACGAATTTCTTGATCTCGTCGGTGACGTGCGGGATCACCTGCACGGTGGCGCCGAGGTAGTCCCCGCGCCGCTCCTTCTCCAGGATGGTCTTGTAGATCTGGCCTGTGGTGATGTTGTCGCCGCGTGTCGCGTTCACGCCGGTGAAGCGCTCATAGTGACCGAGGTCGAGGTCGGTCTCGGCCCCGTCGTCGGTCACGAACACCTCACCATGCTGGTAGGGGCTCATCGTACCGGGGTCGACGTTGAGGTAGGGGTCGAGCTTTCTCAGCCGGACGCGATAGCCGCGAGCCTGCAGAAGCGCGCCGAGGGCGGCGGACGCGAGACCTTTTCCAAGCGAAGAGACCACGCCGCCGGTGATGAAGATATACCGGGCCATGGGATTCCACCCTATCGCCCGAATCAGCCGGGCGTAAGGTCCGAAGTGACGTGAACTGAGGGACTAGTGGGCGGTCGGGGTCGTCGTGTTGGCCGGCGCGGCGGGCTTGGCGGCCTGCGGCGGAGCGGACAGCAGCGGCTGGACGGCCGGCGCGGTATGCACCTCGGGCTTGGGCGCCTCCAGGATCGGCGCGGCCGGATTGATCGCCGGCTGGGTCGTGCTGGCGGGCGGCGGCGCGGCCGGGCGCTGGGCCGCCAGGGCGGCGGGATCGAGCCCCTGGATCTTCAGCCGGTCGACCACGGCGTCGCCGCGGTGGGCGCGGCCGATGATCAGCGTCAGGGCCAGGCAGAGGATGAAGAAGGTGGCCGCCAATATGCCGGTGGCGCGCGTCAGCAGGTCGCCGACGCCGCGCGTCGACATGAAGCCGGACGGGCCGCCGCCCATGCCGAGGGCGCCGCCCTCGGACTTCTGCAGCAGAATCACCCCGACGAGGGCGACGCAGACGAAGATCAGGATCACGAGCAGAACGGCTTGCAGCACAGCGGTCGGTCTTCCAAGGTCTGGTTGGGCAAATGCCGGAGATGAGCCCGAAATGGGGGCGAGCCCCCCGGCTCGCAACGAGCGGGACGCTCTATCAGACCCCCAGCGGATGCGCCATAGAGCATGTCAGGCCAAAGTGGGTCCGGTTTGGCCGCCCGGACATGCTCTAATTCTATGACTCTAGACCCTTTTTGTCCGGATCAGATGATCCATCTGATCCGGAAAGGGTCTAGCTGCGGGCGGCGCCGCGTCTCGCGCCGGGAAATGGATCAGGCGCATCATCGGCGGGATGTCTTCGACCCCGATCCAGTCGAAACGCGCGTCGAACCAGCCCATCGCCCGCACGAGGAACGTCCAGGTCGCCTCATCGTGATCGAGATGATGGGTCAAAAGGCCGACCGGACGCCCAAGGTCGCCCCGCCGGCGGCGGTCGATCAGCGCGCGCCGCAAGGCCGACATGACCCGCATCGATCCCTTGAACGCCGCGCCCCGTTTCCACGACAGGACGTCGATCTCGGCCGACGCGTAGGTCAGGTCGGCGTGCACCACCTGGACCGCGCCCGCCGACAGGAGCGGAAAGCCGAGCATCGACAGGGCCGGGGCGAGGCCCGGATCGACGCCGTGCCAGGGCGGCGTGTAGAATTTCGGCGCAAGGCCCGCCTCGAGCATTCTGACCTGGCCGGTCGAGATCCGGGCCCTGGTCTCCGCGACCGTCGGCGGCTCGACATACTCGGACGGGGTCCCGGACCGCCGGCGGTTGGTGTGGTCCACGCCATGCTGGCCAATGCTGACCCCGCGCTCGGCCGACAGCCGCGCCGCCAACGCCGGAAGATCGCCATCCGGGATCACGGCCAGCGCTATGGGGCGCCGGCCTGCCAGGGTCAGCAGACGGTCCAGCGCCGGGGTCGGCCTGCGGGCGTCGTCGTCCCGCCACCACAGGCGCGGACGCACGCCGAGCCGTCGCCATGCGGCGAGTTCACGGTCGACCTTCACCCAGGCCGCCAGATCGAACATCAGGGTTTCGGCGGTGTCAGACATGGAAGCGGCCCGGCAGGATTTCCGCGGCGCGCCAGGCGAGGCTGCGGGCGAGGACATTGAGAGCGCGATCCATCCGGGCGAACCGGCGCCAGCCCCCGAGCCGGGTCACCGCGAACAGCCGCTTCCGAACTCCGTCGGCCGCGCGCCGCATGCGACGCGTCGCGGTTCCATAGACGCTGAAGACCGGACGGACCTTGCGGGTGGAGATCTCCGATGCAATCCCGGGGCTCTGGCGAACCGGGAAAGGTCTCAGCACATAGGGCGTGATGCCGTTCTCCCAGTAGCGGTCCATGGTCTGATCGATCGGCATGAACGGACGCTCGGCGTAGCGCAGCATCCGCACCGCGCCTTCGCGCCGGATCAGATAGGCGCAGCCGCCGACGACACCCGAGCGGACCCGCGCCAGGGTCCTGCCGTGGACGACCTCGATACGGTCGCCCTGGGTCGATGGACGATCGCCTCTGATGATCGCGCCCTTGCTGCTCTGGAGCCGCAGGATCAGCCATTCCGGCCGCGGCCCCGCCAGCACGCCGGCGAGCAGATCGCCGAAGTCGGCGTCGCACTCGATATCGTCTTCGAGCACCAGAGCCATGTCGTGGCCTCGCTCGACGATGGTCTGGTAGACCTTCTGGTGGCTGAGATGACAGGCGATCTCGGCCGCGTTCATCTCCGCGCCGTAGACGCTCAACGCCCGACGGCGATCATAGCGTCCGCGCTGCTCCGAGGTCAGGACGGTCCCGTCCACCGCTTCGATGAACTCGGCATCCAGGCCCCGCGCGCCGAGCAGCGCCTGCATGTGCTGCAGCCGGTCGAAACGCCGCTTAAGACTGATGACGAAGATGGGCAGGCTGTGCGATGTCGTGCGTTCAATCGTCGTATGAGCGGCCGACATCTATTTCCATCCTGCAATTTTGTTGCAGTGATGTATTAACCCTGCGGCTCAGCTGTCGCTTGGCCAAAACGCCGCATCCGCGGCGGCCACTGGCCTGCCGCCCGGGCAAGGGCTAGCCTCGGCGGATGAGACCCTTGATTGTCCTCCTCATACTGGCGGCGCTGACCGGGACCGCCGCGGCGGCGAAGCCGGAACAGCGCTGCGGCTGGATCGCCAATCCGACGCCCGCCAACTGGTGGCTGAACGATCGCGATGGCGAGTGGATCATCTCCGAACAGGGCGGCTATCAGGCGCCGGGCGTCGACCTGCCGGATTTCAGCACCCATGACTGGGTGGTCACCAACGCCGGCGATCACGGCTACGGCTGCGCCTGCCTCACCGGCCTGTTCGACCGCAAGACCATGCGGGTGACGCGGATCGACGGCGTCCGCCAGCGGACGCTGAAGCAGTGCAAAGCGGACAAAGCGCTGAAGCGGCCGTAGGGCTGCGGAGCGCGCCCTTCGAAAAGGACGCAAGTCTCCTACCGAGAAGCTGAGACGGTATCTCGGGCGAACGCGCCAAAAGATCTACCGCAGAGGTCGCAGAGAGAAGCGCGGAGCGCGCAGAGAAGGATCTGAGCTCAAGAGTGCATCGCGCGGCGGACGCCATCGGCAATCGCGCTCCGCGCACTCTGCGCTTCTCTCTGCGATCTCCGCGGTAAATTCCTTCCAGGCAAGAGACCAGGAATAACGCGGCAGCAGGCACGAACCCGCTCCGCTAAACCGCCCGCACGATCGGCAGGAAGTCCGCCGCCTTCAGCGAGGCGCCGCCCACGAGCGCGCCGCCGACTTCGGGCAGGGCCAGGATTTCCGCGGCGTTGCCGGGCTTGACCGAGCCGCCGTAGAGGATCGGCGCCCGGCGGCCGGTCTCGCCAAGCCGCTCGACCAGCGCCGCGCGGATCGCCGCGTGCATGGCTTCGATCTCGGCCGACGACGGCGTCAGGCCGGTGCCGATCGCCCACACCGGTTCATAGGCCACCGAAAACGCCTGGCCCTGCAACGCCAGCGGCAGCGACCCCTCGACCTGCCCGCGGACGACCGCTTCGGCGTGGCCCGCCTTGCGCTCCTCCAGGGTCTCGCCGACGCAGACGATGGGTTCGAGGCCGGCGGCGAGCGCCGCCAGGGTCTTGCGGGCGACCAGGGCGTCATCCTCGCCGTGCAGGGTGCGCCGCTCGGAATGGCCGAGAATCACCAACCTGGCCCCGGCGTCGCGCACCATGGCCGCGGCGATGTCGCCGGTGTAGGCGCCGGACGCCTCAGCGGCGATGTCCTGCGCCCCGATCTCGACCGGACCGCCGCTCAGCCGATCGGCCATGCGGCTGATCAGGGTCGCCGGCGGACAGAGCGCCACCCGGGCCCGCGCGGGCTCGGACGCGAGCGCCGCGGCAATCGATTCGGCCTCGCCGAGCTGGGCCTCCAGCCCGTTCATCTTCCAATTTCCGGCGATCAGAGGACGAAGCAATTCGGTCATCGAGGGGGCGTTTCCCGGTGGAGCTGATCCCCTCGGCTAGGCGATCGCGCCGGCTTTGTCACCACCCCGGTCCACCGCTGCGGCGGCGAGCGCCTTGCTAGGGGCCGAGCCGCCGGACTATAGGGCAAAGAGGCCGCCGTCGCGGCCATGCCGATCAGGTCAGACCCCTTCATGCTCTCCGCTATCCGCGCCTTCGCGAAATCGCCGTTCGCCACGGGCCTTCTCGCCATCCTGATCGTCAGCTTCGGCATCTGGGGCATAAAGGACGTGTTCCGCACCGGCGGCTTCACCGACCTGGTGGTGAAGGCCGGGTCGCGCGCGCCGGTCACCAAGGCCCAGTTCAAGCAGACCTTCGACGAGGAGAAGGCCAGCCAGGAACAACGGTCGGGGCAGACGATGTCGACCGAAGACGCGGTCAAGGGCGGCCTCGACCACTATGTCGCCGAACGGCTGGCGTCGAGCGAGGCCCTTGGGGCGCTGATGAGCGTCGAAGGGATCAACCCCTCGGACCAGCTGGTGGCCAACGAGATCCGCAAGATCACGGTCTTCTTCAACCCGATCACCGGCCAGTTCGACAAGGACGTCTACCGGCGCCAGCTGGCGACACGGAACATCACCGAAGCCCAGGCCGACGCCGAGTTTCGCGACACCGTCGCCCAGCACCACTATCTGGCGGCCTTGGCCGCCGGCCTGAAGGCCCCGCGGGTCTACGGCCTGGTGCAGGCGGCGATCCAGAAGCAGGGCCTGGACTTCGGCTGGTTCGCCCTCGGGCCGAACACGGTCGACCAGCCGGCCAAGCCCACCGACGCCGAACTCAACGCCTTCCTGAAGGAGAACGCGGCCCAGGCGACCAAACCGGAGATGCGCAAGCTGAGCGTCGCCAACTTCTCGGCCGCCAAGCTCGCCCTGACCATCCCGGCCCCGGACACCGAGGTGCAGAAGCGGTTCGATTTCGAGAAGGACGCCCTGTCCTCGCCCGAGAAGCGGACCGTGGTCGAAGTCACCGTCAAGGACATGGCGGCCGGCGCCCGGGTGGCGCAGGCGCTGAAGGCCGGCGGCAATCCGGTGACCATCGCCAAAGAGGCCGGCGGCCAGGCGACCACCTTCCCCTCGACCGCCAAGTCCGCCATCGCCGACCGCAAGGTGGCCGACGCCGCCTTCGGCCTGCAGGCCAACGAGGTCGCCGGTCCGATCCAGGGCGACCTGTCGCTCGCCGTGGTCAAGGTGGTCGACATCACCCCGGCCAAGGTGGCGACCCTGGAGGACAGCCGCGCCAAGATCGAAACCGAGGTCAAGCAGCAGGACGCCAAGCAGAAGGTCTACGACATCGTCCAGAAGTACGAGGACGCCCACTCCGGCGGCGCGCCCCTGGCCGACGCCGCCAAGACCGCGGGCGCCGAGGTGGTGTCCCTGCCGCCGATCCTCGCCGCCGGGGGCACCCTCGACGGCCGGCGCGTGAACATCCCGCCCAAGGTGCTGCAACAGGCCTTCAGCCTGCCCCAGGGCGGCGAGAGCGACGTGATCGACATGGGCCAGGGCGAGTACTGGGTGGTGCACGTGGACCAGGTGATCCCGCCGACCCTGTTCACCCTCGACGAACAGGTCGGGACCCAGAAAGTCCGTGACCTGGTCACCAAGCAGATCATGACGCGCGAACTGTTCAAGCGCCTGCACGCCAAAGCCGACGCCCTGCTCGCCGAGATCAAGAAGGGCAAGACGCTGGAGGCCGCCGCCGCCGAGGTGGGCGCCAAGGTGACACAGGCGTCCGACGTCACCCGCGCCGCGGCCCAGCCGACCGCGCCGGGCCAGCCTGCGCCCTATTCGAGCGACCTGCTCGGCCATCTGTTCCAGGCCAAGCCCGGCGACATCATCGTGGCCGAAGACACCAAGCCCGGCCTGGTGGTCGCCAAGCTCGACAAGGTGGTCGAACCGTCGCCGGAGGTCCTGGCGGGCGTGGCCGAGGCGGCGCGCGAGCAGATCACCCGCGCCATGTTCAACGACCTCGGCGAGGCGACCACCCTGGCCGCGCAGAAGAAGATCAAGACCACCGTCGACCTGAAGCAGGCGCGCCAGGCGCTCGGCGTCGCGGACGACGTCGGGCCCGCCAAGCCCAAGTCGTAGGGGCGAGGCCGTGACAGATCAGGTCGCCGGCGTCGAATCAGCCTTCGTCGAACCGGACTTTCCGGCCTTTGCCGAGGCCTATGCGGCGGGCCGGCCGCAGGTGGTGTGGACCCGGGTGATCGACGACCTCGAGACCCCGGTCTCGGCGTATCTGAAGATCGGGCGCAACGCGCCCTACAGCTTCCTGTTCGAATCGGTCGAGGGCGGCGCCTGGCGCGGGCGGTATTCGATCATCGCCCTCAAGCCCGATCTGGTCTGGCGGGCGTTTGGCGACAAGGCCGAGACCGCGACCGGCGAGGCCATCGCCCGCGGCGCCTTCACCCCCGAGCCGCAACCGGCGCTGGACTCGCTCCGCGCCCTGGTGGCCGCCTCGGCGATCACCCTGCCGGCTGGCCTGCCGCCGATGGCCGCCGGCCTGTTCGGAGCCTTAGGCTACGACATGATCCGCCTGGTCGAACCGGTGGGCGACCAGAAACCCGACGCCCTGGACCTGCCCGACGCGGTGATGGCCCGCCCCTCGGTGGTGGCCGTGTTCGACGCCATCGCTCAGGAAATCCTGCTGATCACGCCCGTGCGTCCAAATGGTGAGACGGCCGAAGCGGCCCACGCCGCCGCCGCCGCCCGGCTCGACGCCGTGCGCGCGGATCTGCGCCGCCCCCTGCCGGCGCCGGCCGAAGTCCATCCAGCCGAAGCGCCCTCGCTGCAATCCAGCACGCCGCGCGAGCGCTATCACCGGATCGTCGAGCACGCGAAGCGCTACATCGAGGCCGGCGACATCTTCCAGGTGGTGCCGAGCCACCGGTTCTCCGCCCCCCTGCCCGGCGATCCCTTCGCGCTCTACCGGTCGCTGCGGCGCACCAACCCCTCGCCCTTCCTCTACTATCTGAACTTCGGCGGCTTCCAGCTGGTGGGGTCGAGCCCGGAAATCCTGGTGCGCCTGCGCGACGGCAAGGTCACCATCCGCCCGATCGCCGGCACCCGCCCGCGCGGAGCCACGGTCGAGGACGACCAGCGGCTGGAGGTCGAACTGCTGGCCGACCAGAAGGAGATCGCCGAGCACCTGATGCTGCTCGACCTCGGCCGCAACGACGTCGGCCGCGCGGTCATGCTGCGCGACGAAGGCGCCAACGCGCCGGTGACCACCCGGCCGCGGGTGCGGGTGACCGAGCAGTTCAAGGTCGAGCGCTACAGCCATGTGATGCACATCGTCTCCAACGTGGAGGGCGATGCGCCGGAGGGGCTGGACCCGGTGGACGTGATCCTGACCGCCCTTCCCGCCGGCACGCTCTCGGGCGCGCCCAAGGTGCGGGCGATGCAGATCATCGACGAGCTCGAGACCGAGAAGCGCGGCCTCGTCTACGCCGGCGCCGCCGGCTACATCTCGGCCAACGGCTCGGTCGACACCTGCATCATCCTGCGCACCGCGCTGGTGAAGGACGGCATGATGTACGTGCAGGCCGGCGGCGGCGTGGTGGCCGACAGCGACCCCGACGCCGAATACGAAGAGACCATCCACAAATCGAATGCGCTACGGCGGGCGGCGGCCGAGGCTTGGCGGTTCGCTTAAAGTCCCTAGCGCCCGCTGAGGGGGACGGTGCGGGCTATGGCCACGCCGCTGCCGGGGCCGAGGATCATCACGCCGGCGACGGAGACGCCCATGATCGCGGCGAAGGTCGCCGCCAGCAGCAGCGGCCAGATCGGCGCGCGGCGGCGGACGGGCGGCTGCAGGCCGGCGCGGACGCTGTCCAGCGACGCCAGGGAGACGAACTCGGGAACTTCAGCCGACATGGGTCGAGAAGGCCCCGAAATCGTTAACGAGAGCTTTCCAAGCGCGCCGCTCGCTCTCCCACCCTCCACGTTGTCGTCATCCCGGAAAGGCCGCAGGCCTTGTCCGGGACCCAGGCGTTCACAGACAAGCCCACCTCACCGAGGCCTCGCGCAGGGGATGGGTCCCGGACAAGCGCTGCGCGCTTTCCGGGATGACGACACGGGGGACAGATATGGAGCGGCTTAACACCCCCGACTTGGCGGGGCCGCGGCCAAGCCCTAGAAGCAGCGGTTCCTTCGCGAGCCCGCCATGATCCTGGTCATCGATAACTACGACAGCTTCACCTACAACCTCGTCCACTATCTGGCCGAGCTTGGGGCGCGCATGGTGGTGCGCCGCAACGACAAGATCACGGTCGGGGAAGCGCTCGGCATGGGCGCGGAGGCGATCCTGCTGTCGCCGGGACCGTGCACGCCGAACGAGGCGGGTATCTGCCTGGAGATCCTGGCCAAGGCTCCGGAGGACCTGCCGATCCTCGGCGTCTGCCTCGGCCACCAGGCCATCGCCCAGGCCTTCGGCGGCAAGGTCACCCGCGCCAAGTCGATCATGCACGGCAAGACCAGCCCCATCCTCAACGACGGGACGGGCGTGTTCACGGGCCTGCCCAATCCGGTGACGGCGACGCGCTATCACTCCCTGGCCACGCCCAGGGAGACCTTGCCGGACACCCTGGTGGTCAACGCCTGGACCGAGGACGGCGAGGTGATGGGCCTGCGCCACCGCATCCGGCCGATCCACGGCGTGCAGTTCCATCCGGAGTCCATCGCCACCGAACATGGCCACGACATGCTGGCCAATTTCCTGAGGCTGGCCGGCATTCCCGTTCTGGCGGGCGCCGCCGCGTGAGCACGGTCGACACCTTCAAGCCGCTGCTGTCGCGGCTGGCCGACGGCGGCACCCTGTCGGAGGAGGACGCGGAGGTGTTCTTCGCCGCCTGCCTGCGCGGCGAGGCTTCGCCGGCCCAGGTGGCCTCCGCCGTCACCGCCATGCGCATGCGCGGCGAAACCGTCGGCGAGATCACCGCCTGCGCCCGGGTGATGCGGCGCACCGCCGTGCACCTCGATCATCCGTACGAGGTGATCGATACCTGCGGCACCGGCGGCGACGGCCTGCACACCTACAACATCTCCACCGCCGCCGCGCTCGTCGCCGCCGGCGGCGGGCTGAAGGTGGCCAAGCATGGCACCCGCGCCCTCTCCTCGCGCTCGGGCTCCTCCGATGTGCTGGCCGCGCTCGGCGTGAACATCGAGGCGGGCGCCGACGCGCAGCGCAAATGCCTCGACGAGGCTGGGGTCTGCTTCATGTTCGCGCCGGCCCACCACGGCGCCATGCGGCACGTGACGCCAGTGCGCGTTGAACTGGGCTTCCGCACCATCTTCAACCTGCTCGGACCCCTGTCGAATCCAGCCGGCGCGAAACGCCAGGTGCTGGGCGTGGCCGAACCGCGGCGCCTCGAGCCCCTGGCCCGCGTCCTCGGCGCCCTCGGGTCCGAGCGCGCCTGGGTGGTGCACGGCGAGGGCCTGGACGAAATGACCACCACCGGCGTGAACCACGTGGCCGAGTGGCGCGCGGGCGAGGAGATGGGCGGCGTGCGGTTGTTCAACATCTCGCCGGAAGCCGTGGGCCTGACGCGCACCGGGCTCGACGACCTGCGCGGCGGCGACCCGATCGAGAACGCCACAGCGCTGCGCGACCTCCTGAACGGCAAGGCCGGGGCCTATCGCGACGTAGTGTGCCTGAACGCCGCCGCCGCCTTCCTGGTCGCGGACAGGGTAGAGACCCTGCGCGAGGGCTTCGAACGGGCCACGGCCGCCATCGACGACGGCCGGGCGCTGGGCGCGCTCGACGCCCTGGTGGCCCTGTCGAACGCATGAGCGACATTCTCGCCCACATCGCCGCCTACAAGCGCGAAGAGGTCGCCGCCCGTAAGGCCCTCGGGCGCGACGTCGAGGCCGCCGCAAAGGCCGCCGGTCCGGTCCGGCCTTTCGCCGCCGCCCTGGCCGCCGCCGCGCGACCGGGCCGTCCGGCGCTGATCGCCGAGATCAAGAAGGCCAGCCCGTCCAAGGGCCTGATCCGCGCCGATTTCGACCCGCCGGCCCTCGCCCGCGCCTATGCGGACGGCGGCGCGACCTGCCTCTCAGTGCTCACCGACGGACCGAGCTTCCAGGGCGACGACGCCTATCTGGCGGCGGCCAGGGCGGCCTGCCCCCTGCCCGCCATCCGCAAGGACTTCCTGGTCGATCCCTGGCAGGTGGCCGAATCGCGGGCCCTGGGCGCCGACGCCATCCTGGTGATCCTGGCCATGATCGACGATTCGCTGGCCGCCGAGCTGATGGCCGAGGCGAAGCGATTCGGCCTGGGCGCCCTGGTCGAGGTTCACGACGAGGCCGAAATGGGCCGGGCGAATCAGCTCGGCGCGACCCTGGTCGGGATCAACAACCGCGATCTCCGCAGCTTCGTGGTCGACCTCGCCGTCACCGAACGCCTGGCCGCGCTGAAGCCGCCCGGCGCCCTCCTGGTCGGCGAAAGCGGCATCTCCACCCCGGCCGACGCCGCCCGGATCGCCCATGCCGGCTGCTCCGCCATGCTGGTCGGCGAAAGCCTGATGCGGCAGGCGGACGTGACGGCGGCGACGCAGGCGCTGCTGGGCAGCTAAGCGACTCGACCTCAATCCGTCATCCTGGGCCTTGTGCCCAGGATCCGCGGCGACGCCTGCGCCAACCCCATCTGGCGAATCGCCACGCTGAACGGTGGATCCTGGGCACAAGGCCCAGGATGACGGAGTTAATTGGCTTCCGGCTGAGTGGGGCGTGGCAAATGACAGCTTTGGACCCCCTCCGTTCCCGTTCACTTGACATTAACCGGGAACACTTACAGAACATCACCAGATGTTTGCGATTTGTTCGCGACGTTGGAGACGCGAAGATGCTCACCCGTAAGCAGCATGAACTGCTGATGTTCATCCATGAGCGGATCAAGGAGACCGGTGTGTCTCCCTCGTTCGACGAGATGAAGGATGCGCTGGATCTCGCCTCCAAATCCGGCATCCACCGGCTGATCACGGCGCTGGAGGAGCGCGGCTTCATTCGCCGCCTGGCGCACCGGGCCCGGGCGCTCGAAGTGGTCAAGCTTCCGGAGACGGCGGCGGCGCGGATGCGCACCCCGTTCAAGCCGCAGGTGGTGCAGGGCTCCAAGCCTTCCACACCGCCGGTGACCGCGGCCAACGACGCCCAGGCTCTGCCGGTGCTCGGCAAGATCGCCGCCGGCACGCCGATCGAGGCGATCCAGCACGAGCGCGACCGCATGTCTGTGCCGGCCGAGCTGCTGGGCTCGGGCGACCATTTCGTGCTCGAGGTGCAGGGCGATTCGATGATCGAAGCCGGCATCCTCGACGGCGACTATGTGGTGA
>Ga0302314_10010863_pt1 | contig 15906 bp, 15 predicted proteins | sample III_Palsa_N2_3_FD_200533 | JGI IMG/M metagenome (GOLD analysis project Ga0302314, IMG submission 200533) | Peat permafrost microbial communities from Stordalen Mire near Abisko, Sweden - III_Palsa_N2_3 | ecosystem: Environmental > Terrestrial > Soil > Palsa > Peat permafrost | place: Sweden... | reverse complement strand
TTGCCCAGAATCGCGACGGTCCGCCCGCCCGGCGCCAGGTCGAGATCGAAGAAATCGCCGCTGGCGAGGATTCGAACCCGCCCCGTCGAAACCTCGACCAGCGCCAGGCGCTTGGGCGAGGCGTGGGGGCGCAGCGTCCGGTAACGGCCGCTGCCGATGGCGGTGACCGAGAGCTGGCCCGCCGCCATCTTGGCCCAGGCCGCCTTCAGGCGCGCCTCGCCCTGCCAGCCGAACCCCAGGCGGTGACCGATGGGATTGGGCGACTGGGCGATGACGAGGAGTTCGTCGTCGTTGCGCCAAGCGATCTCACGACCCCATTGTGGCAGTTCCGGCGACAGGCCCAGCCAATGCACGGCGCCGGTGGCCAGATCGGACACCCCGACCTCCCAGGCGTGGCCGGTCAGGCGACAGACCGCCATCTGGCGGCCGGAAGGCGACAGGGGGCCGGCGACATAGCCGGACCCGCTCGCCTCCCGCAGCAAGGGGCTGACGGCCCCGCTGCGCAGGTCGACCTTGTGCAGGCGTCCCAGACCATAAAGTGTCCACCAGTCGAGATCGTATCGCGGCGCCTCGTCCCAAGGCCGGAAAGTCTGGATGACCGCCCAGCGGCCGCCGGGCGCCATCTGGACCGGCCCCAGTTGCTCGGTCCTCAGGAGATCGTCGATCGTGAACGGCCGGGCCAAGGCCAGGCCATGCAGGCAGAACGCGCAGGCGAGCGCCAGCGCCAGAATGCGTCGCATCGGAAGATCCATGAACTTGAGAAGGGGTGAGCGCGCCGAAGCGGCGCTACCAGGCCTTGGTCATTTGCATCGACACGACCCGCCCCAGGGCGGTGGCGTTGGCCGGATCGTAGCCGATCCCCAGGGGTGAATCGTAGAAGGGCGGGTCGGTGTCGAGGAGGTTCTGAATCGTCAGGCCCAGTGACAGTCCATGCAATGGGCCCTTGACCACCTTGGGCTGCCACCGGATCTGGACATCGGCCGTCGTCCAGCTGCCGATACCGCGGCCCGTGGGATCACGGGTGGCGCCGAGATAGTTCAGACTCACGCTGGCGGCCAGCGCACCGTGCGTCCAGGCCGCGGTGGCCCGTCCCCGCAGGTCGGCCGGGTACCCGGCGATTCCCGCCAGCTGATCGGGTCTCGACAAGGGCGTCACCTTGATCTCGTAGCGGTCCAGCCAGGAGAGGTCCGCCTGCAGGTCCAGCCGATCCGACCCGAATGTCGTCGAGTAGGCGGCCGAAAAGTCGACGCCTGAGACATCCAGCTCGCCGGTGTTCACGTAGCGCGCGTCGGCGATGGCGCCGTAAGCGGTCGCGGGAAACAGGTTGGGAGCGATCGCCGCCGGGTTGGCGAGCAACGCCTCGATCTTCGCCAGGTCGGCCGGATTGTTCGTTGGATTGACGAAGGTTCGGAAAGGGGCCAGCTCCGGATCGGTGAGCACCGTCTCGAGATCGTCGAGGGCCGGTTGAGCGATACGATTCTTGAAATCGGTGTCGAACCAGGTCGCGGTGAACTTGAACCCCGAAAGCGCCGCGGGCGAGAGCTCCACCCCCGCCGTCCAGGAGGTCGCCGTCTCGGGCTTCAGGTTGGGATTGCCGCCCAACAGGATCAGGCTGAGCACATTGCCGCTGGGGCCCGGCAGGAAAGCGGGGGCGATGATGTAGGGGTTGTTCAGTTCCGGCAGGCTCGGCGCACGGAACGAGGTGCCGTAACTGCTCTTGAACGCCACCCCGGTCAGCGGCGACCAGATCACCCCGATTTTCGGATCGGCCGTCCAGCCGATGGCCTGATAGGACTCGTAGCGCCCCGCTACCGAGAGCTCCAGCCGCCGGATGCCGGGAACCGCGTTGGCGGCGCCGACCACCGGAATGTTCAGTTCGGCAAAGGCGCTGAGCACATCGCGGCCGACGTCCTGGCTGGTGAGCGGCGTCGGCGTGGCGTCGGACTGCAGGGTCTCGCCGCCGGTCTTCAGGGTTTCGCGCCGAAGCTGCCCGCCAAAGGCGGCCCGCACCGGTCCGCCAGGGAGGTCGAAGAGCGGCCCGTCGGCCTGCAGGTTGAGGGACATGGTCCGGCCCCGGTTTTCGCGGTGATCATAGCCGGAGCGGATGAAGTTGAGGATCGAGGCCGGATTGGACCCCTGGCCGATGAACGGATTGAAGAAGCCGTCCGTCGAGGTCTTGAACGCCGTCGCCGGGTTGTCGGGGATGTTGCCGAGCGCTTCGTTCAGAAAGGCGCTGTCGACGACATTGGTCAGGTTGGTGACGCCCAGTTCCTGAGCGAAGGCGCCATAGGCGTCGAGCCGCCAGCGTGCCGGGAGTTTCGCGTTGGCGCCGAGGCTGAACGCCAGGCTCTCCGAAACGCCGTTGGTGACCGTGCCGCCGAGCTCATTGGCGAAGGAATAGGCGATCAGGGTGGAATCGCCGCCGGTCGGCGAGAGGAAGTAGGGGTTGGCCGGGGTGATCGTCAGGCTGGCCGTCGATGGCGTGCCGATCGAATGGAAGGTTCTGCGGCTGTAACGGGCGTCCGCCGAGATCTCGACGGCGTCGCCAAGATCCTGGCTCACGGTGGCGTAGACACTGTGCCGCTGGGTGTCGGGCAGGAGGTCGTAGAGACTCTGCTGATTTTCCAGGTTGACCTTGCCCGCCTGCAGGTCGGCGGCGGTCAGACCCGTCCCATTCTGCCCGGCCGGGATCGCGTAGAGCGGGACGTAGGCCGTGCCCGAGGCGTTCAGGCCAAGCACATTGCCGGGCTGGGCGTAATACTGGCGCCAGTCGCTTCCTCCCAGGCTGCGCAGGTCGGCGTTGCCCGCGAAGACGCGCTGGTTGCCCGGCAGGGCGTCGTGCGCCTGATACTCGTAAGCGATCAGGGCATGGCCGCTCGACCAGGCTTTTCCGAAGGTCTGCGCGACCCCTCGGGTTCCATAGCCGCCCGCCGCCCCACCCAGCATCGCGCGCGTCTCGGCGCCGTCGAAGTGGGTGCGCAGCACGATGTTGACGACCCCGGCCACCGCGTCCGACCCGTAGAGCGCCGAGGCGCCGTCCAGAAGCACCTCAATGCGTTCCACCGCGGACAGCGGGATGGACGAGACATCCGCGAAATCGCCGTTCGACCCCGTGCCGGCCATGCGCCGGCCATTGACCAGAACCAGCGTCGCCCCGACCCCAAGGCCGCGCAGATTGACCCCGGTCGCGTCGGAGGTGTTGGCTCCGCTCTGGTCCACATGCGTGGAGGATGCCTGTTCGCTCGCCAGGCCGCCGAAGGCCTGCGGCATGGCCGAGAGCGCGTCGGCGACGGTGCTGTAGCCGGCGCGGTCGATGTCGTCGCGGCTCATGACGACCACGGGCGAGGCGCTTTCGCGCACGCCGCGGATGTGGCTGCTGACGACGACTTCGTCGACCACGGGCGCCGGCGCCTGGTCTTGCGCGGGCGCCACGGAGACGGGCGGATCGTCAAGCGTCGCCGGACGGTTCACCAGGGGCGGGCCGCTGTCGCCGCTGCTTGGGAGCGGGGCGCCGACCGGCGCGGTTCGCGCCGTGTTCATACGCCGCAGGATGATGACGCCCGGGCCGGTGCTGTGCGCCTCGAGCCCGCTGCCGGCCAGCAAACGCGCCAGCGCCTGGCCGGCGGTGAGCCGGCCACGGACGGTCGGCGCGCGCAGGCCCGCCACCTGGTCGCTGGTGAAGAAGATGCGCAACCGCGTCTGGGTCGCGAGCGCCAACAGGGCCTTGTCGAGGGGACCGGCCACGACCGAGATCACCGTGGCCGGTTCGGTTGCCGGGCCCTCCGTCGCCGCCCAGGCGCGACCGGCGACAGGCTCCAGCGCCAAGACCGAAACGACGCAACCGACGAGAAAACGACTTACGACATCACCCATAGGCGCACACCCCACGGCCGACCGGGCCGTCGACATGACGGGACCTTGCAGCCGGGCCTTGTGGGTGAGACGCAAATGGGTCCCCGAACCCCTAAAGGGCAGGTCAGAAAAATATAGTCACTCGCGCTGGGGCTGGCGTGGCTGGAGTTCGACGGTTCCATCTGCGCGGTGAGCGACGGCGAGATCGAGGCTTTCTGATGCGGCCGTGACGAAGCCGTCCACGTCGCCAGTCTCGAAAGCGCCATTGATCCGCACGCCGCCCGGCGTCCCGGCGGCCAGCGCGATCTTCTTGCGGGTGTAGCGGTTGACCTCGGCTACGGCCTGGGTGAGCGGCGCGTCATGGAAGAAGATTCGGCCCGTCACCCAGGCCGTCGCCGCTTCCAGGTCGGCGCGACCGGGAACCGCGGCGGCGGGATGAGCGTCGATGCGGATCTGCTGTCCCGGAGCGAGCGTCCAGCCGGCGATTGCGGCGTCCTTGGAGGTCACCCGGACGCGACCCTGGGTGAGCGTCACTTCGACGGCTTGCGGCGCGCGCCGGACATCGAAACGCGTGCCGATGGCGCGAACCTGGGCGCGCCCGGCGTCGACGATGAACGGGCGGACGCTGTCGTGGGCGACCGCGAAGAAGGCCTGGCCCCGTTCGAGGGTGACCTTCCGAATGTTCTTTTCGAAGCGGACCTGTAGCCGGCTATCGGTGTCGAGCCGCACCGACGACCCGTCCGCGAGGCTGACCGTCGTCTGCTGTCCCACGCCCGTGCTGTAGCGCTCACCCTGTGCGCCGACCATGAGGATGACCGCCGTCGCCAGCAGGGTGGCCGCCAGGGCGCCGCCATAAAGCTGGACGCGCCGGTTTCCCAGAGCGTCCGCCAACGCGCGCCACCAGGGTCGGCGGGTCATCGCCTCGCGCGCCGCCGCCCGGACCTCCGGATGGTCGCGCAGCGTCCGCGCCAAGCCGGAAAGGCTCTCGATCCGCTCATAGGCGGCCCGGTTCAGCGGATCGCGTCGCCAGGCGAAAAAGTCGTCGAGACTTTCGTTGGAGATCCGCGTGCTGTTCAACTGGGTGAACCAGCCTGCCGCTTCCTCGGTCCTGCGGCGGTCCTCTCGCTGCGCATCGATCATGGCGCGACCCGCCTAGTCCTGCAGGGCTGTGGCGCAGCGCACGAGGGCTTTCCGCATCCTCCACTCCACCGTCTTGACGGACAGGCCTCGCAGACGCGCGATCTCGCGATGCGTGAGACCTTCCACATGGCTCAAGATAAACACATCGCGCAACTTTGGCGGCAGGGCCAGCACGATCTGTTTCAGAAGCAGCGCCGGCTCCTGCGATGGCGGGATCGAAACGGCGTCGGTGTCGGCCCCTTCGGTCCGCGCATCGCTCTCACGCCATGCCCGCCGACGCTGGTCGGTGGCCAGGTTGCCGGCGACGCGCATCAGCAAGGCCCGCGGGTGGCGCACGCCCGCGGCGTCATCCCCCCGCGCGAGCTTCAGATAGGTCTCCTGCGCCAGGTCCTCGGCGGCCTCGACCCCATAGCGGCGCCGCAACGCCGCCGCCAGCCAATGGTAGTGGCGCTGGAAGAGGGCTTCGAGCGCGGAAGTCGGTGGGCGCTCCGCGTCGATGGGGTGTCCGAAGCCGTCCATTGCGTGGTGTCCTGCTTGGGATAGGCCCGCAGAATCCTACATTTTTTAGGTCTTGATAAGACGTAAAATGGTAAAACATTCCTCTACAAGACCTGTGTGGGACGCTACCACTGCTCAACAGTCTTCGCCGGTTCAGGCGAGATGTGTTGATGGCGACGCTGCGGAGACAGGTTGGTGCGATGGTTCGTCACCATCGCGAACACGTCGGCCTGACGCAGACAGAACTGGCGGAACGCGCCAACAAATCTCTCGAGACGGTCGGAAAAGTAGAGCGAGGCGCGGTTGCGCCAAGCTTCGAGACGCTTTCTGACCTTTCCGATGCGCTGGGCGTTTCCGTCCGCGATTTCTTCGGCTCCGGTGACTACGCCGCTAAGGCCGGACGCAGCGACCCACTTGTGCGCCTGATTGAGCGCGTCTCCGGTTTGAGCGACGACGATATGGACTGGCTCGACCGTCTGGTCACGGTCGCGCTGGCGCGTAAGGTCCGCCCCTGAAATCCGCGGGCGCTACACGCGAAATCGCGAAGCGATGACCTGAAAGTCTGCGGGCGCGCGCTGAAGACCCAGCGAAACAGCGGCCTGCAAGGCTTCGATACGTGCGTCTCGTCGATCCTTCTGGCGCCATCGGCCGATGGCGGCGTCCGACGTGCAGGGGGGACGCGACCGTCCCGGACGCGCGCGCGACCAGGGACCCGCCGGCTGCACCGCCGCGGACTACGCGTGGGAGTTCCTGCGGCGTAACCCCGACTATCGCGCCGAGTTCGAACACTGGGCGCGCCATCGTCACGATGATGGTCTCGCGATCGACCCGCGGTGGGGGTTGCGGTTCGCGGCGGATCCGATGTCGAAGGCGCCCGAGGCCGAGGTGTTCTGGCGCCCGGATGTGGCCCCGGGGATCGTTCTGTCCCTTGATGCCGACGCGCGCGCCGGGGCTAGGCCCTGGCGCCTGCTGGAGACGATCGGGAATGGCAGGCGGGCGGAGGATGGCTGGCATCTGCGCCTGCGAAACGGCCTCCAGCTGCTGCTGCGCGGCGACGCCCGACCGGACGGACCGCTGGTCGTGATCCTGGCGTTCGATCGGGACTACGGCCTGCGGCTGCGCGCGGCCCAGTCTCTGCACCGCACGGTCGGACCGCCGAAGACCCGGCTGACGCCGGCGCGGCGGCGGCGGTTGGACCAGGCATTGCGCGCCCTCGACGGTGCGCTGGAGAAGGACAGCTACCGCGCCATCGCCCGGTCGCTGTTCGGCGAAACGGCCGTCGAACGAGACCCCTGGAAGACGGCTTCGGTGCGGGACGCGACCATCAGGCTGGTGCGGACCGGCGAAGGGCTCATGCGGGGCGGCTACCTGAAACTCCTGAGGAGCGGCTTCTAGCGAGGGCGTGGGTGGCGAAATCGGCGGGGGCGCAACTTCGCCATCCACCCCGCCGGCCCGCCTCCGCCAGGATGATCGAACGACGCCGCCGACTGGCGGCCCTGTTCGAAACGCTCCAAGGAGACGCTTTTCCATGCCCGATCCCCTCGCCGGCTTTCCGCCGCGCTATCTGCGCACCCCCGAAGCGGCCCGATTCCTCGGCCTCTCGGGGCGCACCCTCGAAAAGCACCGCACCTACGGCACCGGCCCACGCTACGCCAAGCTCGGCGGCCGTGTTGTCTATCGGATCGATGACCTGCAGGCCTGGGTCGCCGTCGGCGCCAAGGCCTCGACCTCCGATCCGGGCGCCGGAACCGTCTTGCCGGCCAAACGCCACGCCGCCGTCGCGCCCGGCTACGCCGGCCCGGCGACCCGCTGACCCCCGCCGCCCGGGAGCCGATCGTCATGCCAGCGACGCGCCGTCCGACCGTCTCGCGCCCGCCTCCGCAAGCCGATCGCGAGCCGCTGGCGCGGTTTCGCGCCGTACCGGGGGATTTCGCGGTGCGCGACGCCCAGGACCTCATGGCCTATCCCTTCTTCAGCCTCGCCAAATCCCGGCGCACCGCGCCGATCGACTTTCGCCTCGGTGAAACCTCCATTCGCGTCGAGGCGGTCGCCGAGCACGGCATGGCGACGATCTGGGACGCCGACGTGCTGATCTGGGCGGCCTCGCATCTCGTCGAGGCCCGCGATCGGGGCCAGCGCACCTCGCGCCTGATGGCGACGACGCCGTATGAGATCCTCACCTTCGTCGATCGCGGCACGAGCGCACGCGACTATCAACGACTCAGAGCGGCGCTGGACCGGCTGCAGGCGACCACCATCGCCACCACCCTGCATCAGCCGACCGAGCGCCGGCGCCATCGCTTCTCCTGGATCAACGAATGGAAGGAGACCGCCGACGCGCGCGGCCGCGTCCAGGGCGTCGAACTCGTTCTCCCCGATTGGTTCTACGCCCAGGTTCTGGACGAGACCTTGATCCTCACCATCGACCGGGCGTACTTCTCGCTCACCGGCGGGCTGGAGCGCTGGCTCTATCGCCTGGTGCGCAAACACGGCGGCTGGCAGGCGGACGGCTGGAGTTTCGACTTTCGGCACCTGCACGCCAAGTCCGGCGCCCTCTCGCCGCTGAAGCATTTCGCATTCGATCTGCGCGACATCGTCCGGCGCCAGCCGCTTCCCAACTATCGCCTGAGCGTCGAGCGCGGCCCACAGGGGGCCGAGCGCCTTGCCTTCGTTCCCATCCTCCAAGATCCGCTCGATCGCGCCGCTGCGCGGCTCGGCGGCGCGGCCCAGTCTGGGCAAAAGCTGTGAATCGCCTCGTGCTATCGGGGACTCCGCGTATCGTGCCATCAGGGACCCGATCCTCGTGCCATTGGGGACCTGAAACGAGGTTAATCCGTTGTTTCCAGTGGAAAATCCGGCTGCTTAACGCTTCTAACCTAGAATCCTTCGGATTCTATCTAACGCAGTCTGCCCTCTTCGGCATCATCGGGCCGCCCCGAGACACCCAGCACCGCGAAGCGCCCAAGTTACCCAGGAAGGCACACTACATCTTAATCGACGGGCCGCCACGCGTCGCCACCCTGACGCGCTCGGCCCTGCTCGCCGCCGACTTGGCGCTGGTTCCCGTCCAACCCTCGCCGTTCGATGGTGGGGCCTCGAGCAAGATCCTTAACTTGATCGAAGTGGCGCGCATGGTTCGTCGTGGAATCGTCGCGCGCTTCGTTCTCAATCGCTGCCCCGCGCGCGCCGTCACCGTCCGAGCCACGGCCGAAGCGTTCGCCGACCATGATCCTGCAATGCTGGAGGTTCGCATCGGCCAGCGCGTGGTGTTCGCCGGCGCGGCGCGGTCCGGGCGCATCGTAGCCGAGGTCTCACCGTCGAGCGCAGGGGCGCGGGAGATCGAGGCGTTTGGACGCGAAGTGGAAGGGCTTGTCCGATGATCGCGCGCTTACCCAAGCGCGGCTTCGCCGCTCGCCCAGGCGATCCGGACGCCTGGACAAGGGCCCCGGATCCGACATCCGCGCGTCCACCGTTGGCCGAATTTTCCGCGCGCCTGACCTTCGATCTCACGCCCGCCATGCGCGGACGCATCAAGGTGGAGGCGTTCCGGCGCGGTCTGACTGTCGCCGACATGGTGAGCGATCTGCCGGGTCGTGAGATTCCTGATGACAACGTGTCGGCGCGATGACCGCGCCCGACACGCTCACCCATGTCGAGCTGATCTGGCTGGAGAAACGGATCGAGCACTGGATCCGCTTCGGCCGTCCCGTCGGAGAACAGATCCTGGATCGCCGCCGGCGCATCTTGAGTTTCGCGCCTGACAGCCTGTTCGCCTACGTTCGCTGGGCATCCAATGACTTTGGGACGGCCCTCTCGCGCATCGACATCGTGCGCGCCGTCCCACCCGCAGAAGCCTTCTCGACGATCCCGTTCGTGAGGCCGGGCGGCCAGATCCTGTTGCGCCTCTCCGGCTGGCCAAAAGTCGAGCAGGTGCTGCAGGCGATCGACGCCGCGGAGCACGCCGGCATCGATCCGGCCGACGCCTGTCCCGATCATTGGCGGCATGTCCAGCTGCGGCTCGCCGTCGGCGAAGCGCCGCGCCCCTACACGCGCGAGCGCCATCGGGCCTGGCTTCTGCGTCGGAGGATTGGCGCATGACCCGTATCGGCTGGGTCATGGCCTTGATTCTCGCGGTGCTTGGGATCTGCCTTCCAGCGGTGTTCCACCCGGCGCCGAGGCTGATCTGGAATGCGAGCGCCAGCACACCCATCGGGCTCTATGCCGTGCATCCCGCGGGCGTTCTGCACATTGCCGATCTGGTCGTGGTGACGCCGCCGGAACCGCTGGCGAGGTTTCTCGCGCAACGCCGCTATCTGCCTAAAGGCGTGCCGCTCCTCAAGCACGTCTTCGCTCTGCCGGGTCAGACCGTCTGCCGCACAGTACGCACGGTCACTGTCGACGGCGTCGTGGAAGGACAGGCGCTCGATCGCGATCGGCGCGGTCGGCCGCTGCCCGTCTCGCGAGGATGCCGCGTCGTGGCGGCGGGCGAAGTCTTCCTGATGAACCGCCGGCCGGACTCTCTCGACAGCCGGTATTTCGGGCCTTTGCCCGCCACCACCATCGTCGGCCGCGCCGAACCCCTGTGGACCGAGACGGAGCCATGATCATACCGAACTCCCGCACGAGGCAGAGCCACCCGGCGCGCCTCTCCCGGCTCATCGCTTTCCTCGTTCCGGCCGTCTCGTCTCCTTCGCGGCGACGCTCGGCGATCGCGCATCGCTCGGCGCGGCGAGCCGCTTTGTGCGGTGGAAGCGCCATCGCGTTGATGATCGGCGGCGCTGGCGCTCTCGCCGAACCGACCATCGCACCGCCACAAGATATCGTGTTCCCCGGCGATCGCGTTGCGATCTTCATCGAAGAGGCAGCGTATCGTTTCGGCGTTCCCGGGTCCTGGATTCGGGCTGTCATGCAGGTCGAAAGCAACGGCGATGTACGCGCCGCCTCGCCCGAAGGCGCCATCGGCCTGATGCAGATCATGCCACAAACATGGGCGGAGCTGCGAGCGCGCTACAGGCTAGGCGTTGATCCTCACGATGCCCACGACAACATCGTGGCCGGCTCAGCGTACATTAGGGAACTGTGGGAACGCTACGGCGCGCCCGGATTCCTCGCCGCCTACAATGCAGGTCCCGCACGCTACGAAGATCATCTCGCGACTGGCCGACCGTTGCCGGCCGAGACACAAGCCTACGTCGCCAGGCTCACTCCGGCGCTGACCAGCGCCGCGATCGATGACGTGATGGTTGTCGCCTCAGCCGCCCGCTCCTGGACCAGGGCTCCGCTGTTCACCGACCATCCGGCGAACGTTTCGGCGCAATCAGATCCACACCTCGAGCCGTCACCGGCAATCGGCGCAGATGACCATCCGGCTGCGTTCGCCACGCACTCAGACGGACTGTTTGTCACGACATCGCATCGGAGGTCTCGGCCATGATCGAATCGAGGCGCGATCGCGGTCTGGCGGACGCTGGCGGGTGTTGGGGTGAAAAACGGGGAATGCAGGGGAACGTCATCCAAAGACGGCAAGATAAAAGCGCCGACCTTGGTCGGGCGCATGTGGTTGGTTTTGTTGGATATTCTCGTCGCTTGGCGATGCGGCTCAGCCGGTGCATTTCCCGAATTTCGCAGCGATTTCAACGTCGACACCGCCATCGCTCGCTCCGGACCAGGTCATGCCGTCCATGACGACGCGCGAGGATGGCCTCGAAGTTCGACCCGGCCGCATTCCCCACGGTCGCCAGGGCGCCCAGCGCTCGAAGAGCTTCGTGGGGGAGGTGATGCGGGCGGCCAAAAAGGCGGGCCACACCGGCGCGACCTTCGCAAACAGCTACACGACCAAAGGCCGCTCGACATTCGGGCGCGGCCGGCGCGCAGCGCTTTCGCTGTCATCCCATTCAACCAGTCGGCGCGTCCTGGTCCTGGCCCGGATTGTACGCCATCAGGGCCAGCGGTTCCGTTCCGCGCCGATCGCGCGGCACATCGCCTATTTGAAGCGCGATGGCGTGACGCGAGACGGCCTGGACACGCGAATGTTCGACGCCCGCTCGGACGAGGCCGACGGCAAGGCATTCGCCGAACGTTGTGAGGACGACCGGCATCATTTTCGGTTCACCGTCTCGCCCGAGGACGCAACGGAAATGGCCGACCTGCGCGCCCTTACGCGGGAGGTGATGGCCGACGCCGAGCGGGATCTCGGCACGAGCATTGACTGGGTGGCGGTGGATCACTGGAACACCGACAACCCCCACGTCCACGTGCTCGTCCGCGGCCGCGCAGACGACGGCAAGGACCTTGTGATCAGCCGCGACTACATCAGTCGCGGTCTTCGCGGTCGGGCGGAGGAACGCGTCACCCTCGAGCTTGGGCCGCGCAACGAACAGGCCATCCGAACCGCCCTGGAGAGGGAGGTCGAGGCCGAGCGCTGGACCAGCCTGGATCGATCGTTGCGCGACATCGCCGACGAGGGCGGCGGCGTCGCCGATCTTCGTCCCGGCGGCGCCGGCGAGGATCCCGAAATGCGCCGCCTGTTGCTCGGCCGGGCCGCGAAGCTCGAACGCCTCGGCCTCGTCGAGCGGGTCGGATCGGCGCGCTGGACCTTGAAGCCTAGGCTGGAACAGGCCTTGCGTGACCTCGGTGTGCGCGGCGACATCATCAAGACGATGCACCGGGCGATGACCGCCGCGGGACATGAGGCGGATATATCGGGCTTCGCGATCCACGATGCGGAGCCGGGCGATCCCGTGGTGGGCCGCCTTGTCGAGCGCGGGCTGCAGGACGAGCTCAAGGGGAGCGCCTACGCGGTTATCGAGGGAATCGACGGTCGCACCCATCATCTGCGCTTCTCCGATCTGGAACTGACCGGCGACGGCGCCCCAGGCGCCATCGTCGAAGCTCGGGCCTACCAAGACGCAAACGGGCGGCATCGACTTTCCCTCAGCACGCGATCCGATCTGAGCATTGAGGCCCAGATCTCGGCGCCCGGCGCGACGTGGCTCGATCGCCAGCTTCTTGCCCGCGAACCGACGATTGCGACAGCGGGTTTGGGCGCCGAGGTCCGCGAGGCGATGGATCGTCGCATCGATCACCTCGTCACGGAGGGGCTGGCGCGGCGGCGGGGCGGACGAATCACCTTCGCCAGCGATCTGCTCGACACCTTGCGTCGCCGCGACCTGGACGAGGCGGCCGCCGGACTGTCAGCGGAAACAGGGCTCGTCCATCGACCGTCGGCGGCGGGCGAGCACGTTTCGGGAGTCTATCGCCGGAGGGTCACGCTCTCCTCCGGGCGGTTCGCGATGATCGACGACGGGACGGGTTTTCAGCTCGTGCCTTGGCGGCCCACGATCGAACAGCAGTTCGGGCGCCAGGTTAAAGGCGTGATGGCGCTGAGCGGGCAGGTGGAATGGACATTTGGGCGAACGCGTGGATTGGGGCTCTGACCGTTTCAAACTCCGCCGGAGAATGCTACCAGAGCGTTACATAAAGGACGTTGGACTAACCCGCTACGCGGGATCGGCGCGGCCCAAGCGTTTCAGGTCTCGCCGCCGACGTCGTGGCTGACCTGACCGTTCGGGCGACGTCCCCGGACCCGTTGCTCTGAGCCAGTATGGGGTTGCGCCTCAGCGCGCCAACTCTCTGGCAATGGAGCTCCCCATGACCCCTCTGCGTCAACGCATGATGGAAGACATGCAGATCAGGAATCTGTCTGCAAACACCCAAGCCTCGTACCTTCTGCAAGTTTCGCAGTTCGCACGCCACTTCGCCAAGTCGCCGGCTGAACTCTCTGTGGAGGATGTTCGAACGTATCAGGTCTACCTGACGAACGAGAAGAAGCTGGCTCCAAGCTCAATCACGATTGCAAATTCGGCGATCCGCTTTCTCTACAAGGTGACCCTCAAAAAGGATTGGAACCTGGCGGACGCCATTCCAACCTGCAGGGCGCCGCGGAAGTTGCCAACGGTCCTCAGCCCGGGAGAAGTCCGGCAGTTCCTCGACTGCGTAACGAGCGCCAAGCACCGCGCGATCCTGACGACCTGCTATGGCGCCGGCCTCAGGATCACCGAAGCGGTTCACCTGAAGCCCGATGCGATCGACAGCAAAAGAATGGTCCTGAAGGTGGAGCAGGGTAAGGGGCAGAAAGACCGCTACGTGATGCTGTCGCCTCAGTTGCTCGACACCTTGCGCAACTATTGGCGGGTCGTCCGTCCGACGGACTGGCTGTTTCCGGGCGATCAGCCAGGGCGGCCCATCACGAGATTTGCGGTTGAGTGCGCCTGCCAATCGGCACGACGGATCTCGGGCATCGGCAAGCCGATCACGCCTCATTCTCTGCGCCACGCCTTCGCCGTCCACCTGCTGGAATCCGGCACGGATGTCCGCACCATTCAGCTTCTGCTCGGACATCGCAGCTTGGCCACCACAGCCCGCTACCTGCGTATCGCCACCAGCAAGGTCTGCTCCACAGCCAGTCCGCTGGAGCTATTGCCACAGCCTTCGGTCGTTACGCCCAAGCCCCCGGCGCCATCGCGCTTCTGAGCGTTGCGCCAATGACACCGCGCCCGCCGGAAGTGGCGGACGTGTTCCGCCGCTACGGCGACAGCTACCGCGAGCGGCACGGCGTTTCGCTCTCGACAGCGCAACGCCGCGCCATGAGCGCGATCGAGATCTGCAGGACCGCCGCCCTGGGCGGCCATGTGGAGCAGTGCGACAGCTGCAGCCATCAGCGCATTTCGTACAACTCGTGCCGATCGCGCAGTTGTCCCAAGTGTCAATCATTGGCCCGCGCCCAGTGGGTGGACGATCGCCAAGCTGAACTGCTCGATACGGAGTATTTCCACGTGGTCTTCACCGTGCCCGACGAGATCGCGATCATCGCCTATCAGAACAAAGCCCAGGTCTACGACATCCTGTTCCGCGCGGCGGCGGAGACCCTTCGTACGATTGCGCTCGATCCGCAGCACCTGGGCGCCGAGATCGGCTTTTTCGCCGTCCTTCATACGTGGGGGCAGAACCTGTCCCATCACCCCCACCTGCACTGTGTCATTCCTGGCGGCGGCCTCTCGCCCGACGGCGAACGATGGGTCGCCTGCCGGCCGGGCTTCTTTCTTCCCGTCCGGGTTCTGTCACGTCTCTTCCGCCGGCTGCTTTTGCAGGACCTGGAGAAGGCGTTCCTGGGCGGCAAGCTGGCCTTCTTTAACGCTCTGCAACCGCTCAATGACCACGCGGCATTCCTGCGCCATCTGCTTCCCGCACGAAGGACGGAATGGGTCGTCTACGCGAAGCGACCCTTTGGCGGCCCACAACAAGTCCTCGACTATGTGGGGCGGTACACCCACCGGATCGCCATCTCCAACGACCGTCTGATCTCCATCGACGATGACACGGTTCGCTTCCGCTGGAAGGACTACAGAAACGGCGATCGCGTCGCTGCGATGACACTGCCCGCCGACGAGTTCATCCGCCGGTTCCTGCTCCATGTCCTGCCAGAGGGATTCAAACGGATCCGCTATTACGGGTTCCTCTGCAATCGCTATCGGGAGCAAAAGCTGAAGCGCTGCCGAGAGCTGCTTGGCGCACCTTCGGAGCCGCCGCCGACGGACGAGCCGCCCGAAGATTACCGCGCTCACTATCGAGCTGTGACGGGCGTTTCGCTCACGGACTGTCCCGCCTGTGGCCACGGCCACATGATTTTCCGCGAGGCGCTTCCAAAACTGAATCGCCGAGGCTGTTTCCAGGACACGTCATGACACCGATCCGGCCCCGCGACAACGAAACCTGGATGGCCAGCAAAACTGAGCTTGAGGACCGCTGTGCTCAACCGAATGCCAAACGACCCGGCCAACAAGCCTGACCAAAACCCCGGCGGGTCTCGACCGCCGGAAGGAGGCGCTGAGGCATCAAGGCCACCCGATTCAGTCCCTTCGGCTGGCTACGTGGGCGCCCCACAGACGCGATCGAACCTCCCGGCGTCATTCACCGCCCATAGCCCCACGCAGCTGCAACGCCAGTGGGGGCGGCTTAGTCCAATCCGTTTTTAGCCCACCGCCGCGGCCCGAGGGCGAAGTGACCCCAAAGGCAAGATCGTGCGCCGCGCCGCCGAGCTAAAAACGCTCTACATTATGTGTGGTGATCGCGGCCGCGAGCATTCGGGCGACTCGACGCGCTATCTGATCATGGTTGCGACCAAAACGGCTCGAACCTCGGCGCGCGCGCCTGGAAAATAGCCGCGCTCTGAGCTATATTGGCTGCGAGCCCTGGAGTGCTGGGCAACCATTCCTCACGGGAGGACCGATCGCCGACTGGACCACCTGGACTACGCACAGCGCCCTTCATGGCGTGCTCCACGCAATCTTCGACTTCGGTCTGAAAACCCAGAGGAGCCTGACCATGAAAGCAAAAGCCGTGATCCGCCACATCCAC
>Ga0302314_10010862_pt1 | contig 15906 bp, 13 predicted proteins | sample III_Palsa_N2_3_FD_200533 | JGI IMG/M metagenome (GOLD analysis project Ga0302314, IMG submission 200533) | Peat permafrost microbial communities from Stordalen Mire near Abisko, Sweden - III_Palsa_N2_3 | ecosystem: Environmental > Terrestrial > Soil > Palsa > Peat permafrost | place: Sweden... | reverse complement strand
GGTGTCGGCGTCCGTACGTGTAGCGGGATCTTCATGCACAAGTTCTGTTCCGGTCTTGCCGCAATTCTCCTCGCAGCCCTCCCGCTTTCGGGATCGGCGTTGGCGCAGGATCGTTCTACCAGCGACCGGCTCGACCGGTTGGAGCGCGACCTCAATCAGGTCCAGCGCCAGCTCTATCGCAACGAGGTGCCGGTGAGCGGTCCTCCGGGTGTGCCGCCGACCGGCGATGGCAGCGCCGCGCTCAACAACGACATCCGCCTGGGTCAGCTCGAAGAGCAGATGCGCACCCTGACCGGCCAGGTCGAAGAGGTGCAGAACGGCATCGCCGAACTGAAGAACCGGCTCGACAAGCAGCAACAGGACGACGAGCAGCGCTTCGGCGCGCTGGAGCATCCGGGCAGCGGCGGTGCTTCGGCACCAGCCCCCACCGATGTGCCGGTCGCGAGCGCCAAGCCCGTGTCGCCGGGCGGTGCCGGCAATGTCGATGCGCCGCCCAGCACCGGCGGTTTTCTGACGGCGCCGGGCCAGGGCGGCAAGCCGCCCGCACCACCGCCGCCGGCCGCCAAAGCCGCCACGGCGACGCTGCCGAACGGCTCGGCCACCGACCAGTATAATTATGCCTTCGGTCTGCTGCGCAGCCAGGATTACCCGGCCGCCGAGTCGGCCTTTACCCAGTTCGTGCTGAAGCATCCGCAGGACGAGCTGGCCGGCAACGCGCAATATTGGCTGGGCGAAACCTATTTCGTGCGCAACGACTATAATTCCGCCGCCGCCGCCTTCGCCAAGGGCTATCAGGCCTATCCGAAAAGCCCGAAGGCGCAGGACAATCTGCTGAAGCTCGGCGTCTCGCTCGGCAATGTCGGCAAGAAGCAGGAAGCCTGCTTCGCCTTCGCCAAGCTGGAAAAGGACTTTCCGAACCTGGCGCCGGCCAACAAGGACCGGGCGACGCGCGAAAAGCAGCGCCTGGGCTGCTGACCCGCATGGGGACAAGCGGCCGGGATCTCCCGCTCCGCCGCCCCGACTCCGACTTGAGTCCGCTCGACGATGCCGGCTTCGCCGCCGCCATGGCGCGGGTCGGCCCGTTCGAGCCGGCGCCCGAGCTCGCCATCGCCGTGTCCGGCGGGGCCGATTCCCTGGCCCTAACACTGCTCGCCGACCGCTGGGCCCGCAGGCTCGGCGGCACGATCGTGGCGCTGACCGTCGATCATCGCCTGCGTCCGGAATCCACGGCCGAGGCGGCCGAGGTCGGCCGATGGCTCTCGGCGCGCGGCATCGCCCATGAAATCCTGGTCTGGGACGGGCCCTATCCGCTGCACGACCTGCAGGCGGCGGCGCGCGCCGCGCGCTATCGGCTGCTGGGCGACTGGTGCCATCGCCATGGCCGGCTGCATCTTCTGACCGCCCATCATCAGGACGACCAGGCCGAAACCCTGATCCTGCGCCTCGGCCGCGGCAGCGGGCTCAACGGGCTCGCAGCCATGGCACCGATCGTCGAGGCGGGACAGCACCGCCTGCTGCGCCCGCTCCTGGACGTGCCGCAGGCCCGGTTGAAGGCAGCGCTGGTCGCGATGGGACAGGATTGGATCGAGGATCCGAGCAATCGCAATCCCGCCTTCGCCCGCGTCCGGGTCCGCGGCCAGAAGGCCGCCTTCGCCGCATCCGGCCTGACGCCGCAGCGGCTGGCCGAAACCAGCCGGAATCTGGCCCGCGCACGGGCAGCGCTGGAACGGTCGGTCGAGCGCGTCCTGGTCGAGAGTGTCGGCCTGCATCCGGCGGGGTTCGCCCTGGTCGATCGGCGGCCGATGGCGGCCGCCCCGGACGAAATCGGCCTGCGCGCCCTGGCCGCGATCATCGCGACCGTCGGCGGCGAGGAATTTCCGCCGCGTTTCGATCGATTGGAACGGGCCGCCGCCGCCCTGTTTGCCGGCACGCTTGGTGCCGGGCGGACCTTGGGCGGCTGCCGCCTCCTGCCCTGGCGGGAGCGGGTCCTGGTCATGCGCGAACCGGCGGCGACGGCGGCGCCGGTCGCCCTGCCGGAGGGCGGCGGTAGCCTCGGCTGGGATGGCCGTTTCCTGATTACGGTGCCTTCAGGCGAGGATGTGCAGCATTTTACCGTCGGCGCGCTCGGTATCGAGGGGGCGGCACGCATGCGCGGGATTGTCGAACGGCCCGGGACACCCTATTTGCCTTCAGGCGTACGGCCTACCTTGCCCGCCTTCCGGCGGGAAGGTACTCTGCTCGGTGTCCCCCATCTCGGTTGGATGCTCGCGGGTGCCGAAATCGGCGCCGTGGTTCGGTTTCGGCCGACCAGATGCTTGACTGGCAGCGGTTTTACCGCTGTTTAGCCAACGGCGCGTCTAATATGTCCCGCGGCTGAGCCGGTGGCTCGATGCGGGTGGTGCCAGTAGGTGGTGTGGTACCGTGACGTAAACTTACGTCGACGGGCGGAAGGAAAGGCCTCGACCGTGAATAATTTCGGGAAGAATCTGGCTCTCTGGATCATTATCGCGCTGCTGTTGGTGGCGCTGTTCAATCTGTTCCAGAGCTCGTCCAGTCATGGCCCCCAGACCAGCATCGCCTATTCCGAGTTCCTGAACGATGTGAACCGGGGCCAGGTCTCCGATGTCACGATCCAGGGGCCGACGCTCAACGGTCACTATACCGACGGGCGCGCCTTCTCGACCTATACGCCGAACGATCCGGCGCTGGTCGGCCATCTCACCGAAAAGAACGTCCGGATCACCGCGCAGCCGATCGAGGACAATGTCCCCTCGCTGTTCGGCATCCTGATCAACTGGTTCCCGATGCTGCTGCTGATCGGCGTCTGGATCTTCTTCATGCGCCAGATGCAGGGCGGCGGCGGCCGGGCCATGGGCTTCGGCAAGTCGCGCGCCCGCCTGCTGACCGAGAAGGTCGGCCGCATCACGTTCGACGACGTCGCCGGCGTCGACGAGGCGAAGCAGGATCTGGAAGAGATCGTCGAATATCTGAAGGACCCGCAGAAGTTCCAGCGCCTGGGCGGCAAGATCCCCAAGGGCTGCCTGCTCGTGGGCCCGCCCGGTACCGGCAAGACGCTCTTGGCGCGGGCCATCGCCGGCGAGGCGAACGTGCCGTTCTTCACGATTTCCGGTTCGGACTTCGTCGAGATGTTCGTCGGTGTCGGCGCAAGCCGCGTACGCGACATGTTCGAACAGGGCAAGAAGAACGCGCCCTGCATCATCTTCATCGACGAAATCGACGCAGTCGGCCGCCATCGCGGCGCCGGCCTCGGCGGCGGCAATGACGAGCGCGAGCAGACCCTCAACCAGCTGCTGGTCGAGATGGACGGGTTCGAGGCGAACGAGGGCGTGATCCTGATCGCCGCCACCAACCGCCCGGACGTGCTCGATCCGGCCCTGCTGCGTCCCGGCCGCTTCGACCGCCAGGTCGTGGTGCCGAACCCGGACGTGCTCGGCCGCGAGAAGATCCTCAAGGTCCATATGCGCAAGGTGCCGTTGGCGGCCGACGTCGAGGCCAAGGTCGTGGCGCGCGGCACGCCGGGCTTCTCCGGCGCCGATCTCGCCAACCTCGTCAACGAGGCGGCGCTGATGGCGGCACGCAAGGGCAAGCGCTCGGTCTCGATGCTGGAGTTCGAGCAGGCCAAGGACAAGGTCATGCTGGGCGCGGAACGCCGCTCGATGGTCATGACCGACAAGGAAAAGGAACTGACCGCCTATCATGAGGCCGGTCATGCCCTGGTCGCGCTCTATCAGCCGATCCATCACCCGCTGCACAAGGTCACGATCATTCCCCGTGGCCGGGCGCTGGGCGTCACCTGGTACCTGCCGGAACGCGATCAGCTGAGCCAGTCGCTGAAGGAACTGACCGGCCGCATCGCCTCCACCTTCGGCGGGCGCGTCGCGGAAGAGATCATCTTCGGCGAGGAGAACGTGACGACGGGTGCCGCGAGCGACATCCATCAGGCGACCTCGACCGCGCGCCGGATGGTGACCGAATGGGGCATGTCGGAGACCCTGGGCCGCATCCGCTATAGCGACAACGAGGAAGAAGTGTTCCTCGGCCATTCGGTGACCCAGCGCAAGAACGTCTCGGACGCGACGGCGAAGCTGATCGACGACGAGATCCGCCGCATCGTCGAGACCGGCGAGGCGACCGCGCGCAAGGTGCTGACCGAGCATGTCGACGAGCTGCATGCCATCGCCCGTGCGCTGCTCGAATACGAGACGCTGTCGGGCGACGAGTGCCGCAAGATCATCGCCGGCGAGAAGATCGAGCGCGATCTGACGGACGACGATGCGCGTCCTGCCGCCCCGCGCCGGTCCTCGATCCCGCCGGCCGGTGGACGCAAGGACAAGCCCGCCGGGGGGCTGGAGCCCGAGCCGCAGCCGAACAGCTGATGGTTCCGGCCACCCCGGCCGGCCCTCCTGAGATCCGAGGCCCCGCCGCAAGACGGGGCCTCGATTCATTCCGGGATGCCTCGGCGCTCTATCTCAATCCCCAGGGGTTCCTCTCGGGCGCCGCCGCGGCCGACGCGGTCGCGGCCGGGCTCGCCTGGCGCATCGCCGGCGGCTGGACCGCGGCCACGCTGCTGCAGGTGCTGGCGCGCAAGCCCGGCGGCGGCGCCCGGAGCCTGCTCGTGACGGTCGGCGATGTCGCAGGCTGGCTCGGCGACAACGACCATCCCCGGCTGCGTGGATTGGCGGCCCGCCTGCAGGCGCCGCGGCCCGCTTGGGCCGGATTGCCGCTCGACCGGCCGCAGGTCATGGGCATCGTCAACACGACGCCGGACAGTTTCTCCGACGGCGGCGATCATGACGGGGCGGAGGCCGCGATCGCCCATGGCCTGGCGCTCCGGGCGGCCGGCGCCGCGATCCTGGATGTCGGCGGCGAATCGACCCGGCCCGGGGCGGCCGAGGTCTCGGAACAGCAAGAGATCGACCGGGTCGTACCGGTGATCCGGGGGCTGGCGGCTGAGGGCGCCCTGGTCTCGGTCGATACGCGCCGCGCGGCCGTGATGGCGGCGGCGCTCGAGGCCGGTGCGACGATCCTCAACGACGTCGAAGCCTTGCGCCAGCCGGGCACGCTCGATCTGGCGGTGCATGCCCAGGCGCCGGTGGCGCTCATGCATATGCAGGGGCAGCCGCGGACCATGCAGGCCGACCCGCGCTACGACGTGGCGGCATTGGACGTGTTCGACTGGCTCGAAGCGCGCGTGGCGGCTTGCGGGACGGCAGGTCTGGCGGTCGATCGGGTGCTGGTCGATCCCGGCATCGGCTTCGGCAAGGCGCTCGACCATAACCTGCAGATCATGGGCATGCTCGGGCTCTATCACGGCCTGGGTGCCGGCATTCTGCTGGGCGCCTCGCGCAAGAGCTTCATCGCCAAGCTCGACGGTACGGCCGATCCGAAGCGTCGATTGGGCGGGTCGCTGGCGGCATCTCTGGACGGATGGGCCCGCGGCGCCCAGATTGTACGCGTCCATGACGTGCATGAGACGGTCCAGGCGCTGCGCATTGCCGCCGCGATCGGCCAAGTGCAACAGTTTTAAGGGTCTGGAGATCGCTGCCGGGGGTATATGGCAAGATCTGAGGGACATGGGCGACCCGCCTCGAGGGAAAGATGATGACGCGCAAGCTTTTTGGTACCGACGGGATTCGCGGCACGGCCAATATGGCACCGATGACCGCCGATATCGCGCTCAAGGTCGCGGTTGCGGCGGCGCGCCAGTTCCGCCGCGGTGCCCACCGCCATGTCGTCGTCATCGGCAAGGATACGCGGCTCAGCGGCTATATGCTGGAGCCGGCGCTGACCGCGGGCTTCATTTCCATGGGCATGGATTGCGTGCTGGTCGGCCCGATCCCGACCCCGGCTGTGGCGATGCTGACCCGCTCGCTGCGGGCCGATCTGGGCGTGATGATCTCGGCCTCGCACAATCCCTACGAGGACAACGGTATCAAGCTGTTCGGTCCGGACGGGCAGAAGCTCAGCGACGATATCGAGGCGGCGATCGAGGCCTCGGTCGCGACCGAGAACAGCGACGGCCTGGCGCCCTCCGCCCAGCTCGGCCGGGCCCGCCGGCTGGAGGATAACGGCGGCCGCTACATCGAATGGGTCAAGAACACCCTGCCGCGCGGCATGCGCCTCGACGGCATCCGCATCGTCGTCGATTGCGCCCATGGCGCCGCCTACAAGGTGGCGCCGAGCGTGCTCTATGAATTGGGGGCCGAGGTCATCCCGCTGGGCGTCTCGCCCGACGGCTTCAACATCAACCGCGATTCCGGCGCCATGTCGCCGGCGGCCATGCAAAAGGCCGTGGTCGAGCACAAGGCCCATATCGGCCTGGCGCTCGACGGCGACGCCGATCGGCTGCTGGTCGCGGACGAGACCGGTGCCTTGCTGGATGGCGACCAGCTGATGGGCCTGATCGCCAGCCGCGCCCATCGCGCCGGCACCTTGAAGGGCGGCGGCCTGGTTGCGACCGTGATGTCGAACCTGGGGCTGGAGCGCTATCTGAACGGGCTCGACCTCACGCTCGCGCGCACGGCGGTCGGCGACCGCTATGTGTTCGAGCATATGCGCGAGCATGGCTTCAACGTCGGCGGCGAACAGTCCGGCCATATCATCCTCACCGACTATTCCACCACCGGCGACGGCTTGCTGGCCGCCCTCCAGGTGCTGGCCGCGATGATCGAGCGCAATGCGCCGCTGAGCACGGTCGGCCGCATCTTCACGCCGCTGCCGCAGCGCCTGAAAAGCGTGCGCTTCGCCGCCGGCAGCGAACCCTTGAAGCTGCCGAAGATCATCGACGCGATCCGCGAGGCCGAGGCGCGGCTTGAGGGCACCGGTCGGCTGCTGATGCGCAAGTCGGGCACCGAACCGGTCATCCGCGTCATGGCCGAAGGCGAGGACGAGGCGCTGGTCATGGCCGTGGTCGAAAGCCTGGCCGGACTGATCGCCGAGACCGCGGGCGGTGCCGGCCCGGCCGCCCATTGACGGCCCCGCCGCGCATCCTGATCGTCGCCGGCTCCGATTCCGGCGGCGGCGCCGGCATCCAGGCCGACCTCAAGACCGTGCTGGCGCTGAGCGGCTACGGCATGACCGCGGTGACGGCACTGACTGCGCAGAATACCCAGGGCGTGCATGAGGTCATGGCCGTGCCGCCCGGCTTCGTGCGCCGGCAGATGCGCGTCGTGCTCGACGACCTCGGCGCCGACGCGATCAAGACCGGCATGCTGAAGGATGCCGGCATCATCGCCGCGGTGGCCGCGGAATTACCGGCCGGCGTGCCCCTCGTGGTCGATCCGGTCATGATCGCCAAGGGCGGTGCCGCCCTGCTGGATATCGCAGCGATCGACGCGCTGAAGCAGCTGCTGCTGCCGCGCACCCATGTGCTGACGCCGAACCTGCCGGAGGCCGAGGCGTTGCTGGGGATCGAAATCATCGATCTCGACGGGATGAAACGGGCGGCCGAACTGTTGTTGGGGCTGGGCCCGGCGGCGATCCTGCTGAAGGGCGGGCATCTGCCGGGCGATATGGTGCATGACGTGCTGATCGACCGCCGGGGCCTCCAGGTCTTCTCGGCCCCGCGCATCGCCTCGCGCCATACCCATGGCACCGGCTGTACGCTGGCCTCGGCGGTGGCGACCGGGCTGGGCGCGGGGCTCGCTTTGAGCGATGCCGTGGTGCGGGCACGCGATTATGTGCGCGAGGCTATTCGCACGGCGCCCGGTTTCGGGCATGGTCACGGCCCGCTGGGTCATGGCCACACGGTTGGGCCGTTTTAGGTTCTGGAGACAGGGTTGATGATGCGATCCGGCTTGCGCTGGCTGTGGTTGACGGTTCTGGTCGTGGCGATCGACCAGATCTCCAAGCTTCTGCTGATCGAGCGGCTGCCGCCGTTCCGCCCGGTGGCCGTGCTGCCGTCGCTGAATTTCCTGCTGACCTTCAACACCGGCGTCTCGTTCAGCTTCCTGCAGCTGTCGGGCGGCTGGCAGCGTTGGCCGCTCGCCATCTTCGCCATCGTCATCGTCGCCGTGCTGCTCGGCTGGCTCGCGCGCATGTCGCGCGATCGCGGGCTGCTGGGTGCCGCGGTCGCGATCATCCTCGGCGGGGCGATCGGTAACCTGATCGACCGGGTGGTGAACGGCCAGGTGACCGACTTCATCCAGGTCTATTACGGCAGCTGGTCGTTCGCGATCTTCAATCTGGCCGATGCGGCGATCACCATCGGCGTGGCGCTGATCCTGCTGGACAATCTGCTGGGCGACGGCCGGTCACGCCAGAACGCCTGACCGGCCGCCTGGATTAATTTGCAATAGCGTGACCCAGCGCGGCACCGCCCACGGCGCCACCCACCGTCGCCGCGGTCTTGCCGCTGCCATGGCCGAATTGATTGCCCGCATAGGCGCCGGCACCGGCACCCACCGTCTCGGCGCAGGCACCGAGCGCCAGCGGAACCAGGATCATGACCGCAATGGCCAGCTGCTTCAGCGGGCGCACGGCCTGCTTGTCGAAATCGCGCATGGCGTTTCTCCTTTCCGATGGAGAAACAACCGGTCATGGCGGACAGGGTTCCGCTAAACGACCGACTGCAGCGGGTCCGGCTCGGCATCGCAGAGGTCGCGGATCGTCCAGAGCGCGCCTTCCAACGTGGCCAGATCGGCGACGGAGCCCAGGCAGACGCGCACGCCGTTCATCGGGGCGACGCGTCCGACCGTGAAGGCGTTGGCACCGGTCACGGCGATGTTCAGCCGCCGCGCCTCGGTCACGAACTCGCTGGCCCGCCAGCGCTCGTCCAGCGGCAGCCACAGGTGATAGGCGTTGGGATCGCCCATGACCTCGCGGCCGAGGATCCGCCGGGCGATGGTCTGGCGATAGGCGGCCTCGCGCCGTTTCGAGGCGGCCAGGCGCTCGGCAATGCCGCTCGAAATCCAGCGCGTCGCGATCTCGACCATCAGCGGCGGCACCATCCAGATGGTCGAGCGCACGGCAAGCGCCAACCGGTCCAATCGATCCGCCGGCGCCAGGATATAGCCGATGCGCAAGCCTGGGGCGGCACTCTTCGACAGGCTGGTCACCAGGAAGGTACGCTCCGGCGCCAGCGCCGCGAACGGCAGCGGCCGATCGATCAGGAAGCCGTAGACATCGTCCTCGACGATCAATACGTCGTGGCGCCGCGCGGTCTCGACGATCGCCCGGCGCCGCTCCAGCGACAGGGTGCCGGCCAGCGGATTGCTGATGTTGGGCGTCAGATACAGCATGCGGATCGGCCATTGCCGGCAGGCGGCGGCGAAGGCGTCGGGCAGCACGCCCTCGGCATCGACCGCGATGCCCTCCAGCCGGACCTGGCGCAATTGGCAGGCAGCCTTCAGGCCTGGATAGGTCATGGCCTCGGTCGCGACCACGTCGCCCGGGTTGGCATAGGCGCCGAGGATGGTTGCCAGGCAATGCTGGCCGCCGGCGGTGACGATGATCCGCTCCGGCGGGGCATCGGCCCCGGTCAGCCCCAGCCAGGCCGCCCCGGCCTCGCGTGCCGGCGGCAGGCCGGTGTGGTTCTGATACTGCAGCAGGTCGGCCAGGCCCGGTCCGTCGGCGATCTCGCGCAGGGTCTCCGCGAACAGCGCCACCTCTTCGCCCGGCATCGGGTGGTTCTGCGCCAGGTTCAACAGCCCCGGCGGCGCCGGTCCGCGCTCGACCGGCAAGGTGGTGGGCGCCGGCGGCTCGATGCCGCGGATGAAGGTGCCGCGTCCGACCTCGCCGGCGATCAGCCCGCGCCGCTCCGCCTCGGCATAGGCACGGCTGACCGTGCCGACCGTCACCTTCAGCTCCCAGGCCAGGTCGCGATGGGTCGGCAGCCGGTCGCCGGGCTTCAATCGCCCCTCGCGCACGTCGTCGGCGAGCGCCTCCGCAATCGCGCGATAGCGGGGGCCGGTGAAGCGGGTCGTGTCGGGTTGCCATATTGTCATGATGACAATATTCGGTTTGACCCATTGTGCCTGTCAATGTCTCTATTGAATAGATACAATTTTTTGTCATCTCGCGACTGAGGAGATGAATGTATGGCTACAATATCCTTGGGCGTCCGGCGTAAAGCCGCGCGACCCACCCGGTTTTCCCCGATGGCATTGCTGGACCTCTGGCTGGAACGCGCCCGTTCGCGCCGCCACTTGCGCCTGCTGCTGACCAATCCGCATGTGCTGTCCGACCTGGGGCTGACCCCAGAGGAAGCCGATCAGGAATCGACCAAGCCGTTCTGGCGCTGAAGGGGAGGACCATCGTGACGACCGAGCTCTCGATCTACCAGGTCGATGCCTTTACCGACGAGCTGTTCGGCGGCAATCCGGCCGCCGTCGTGCTGTTGCAGCACTGGTTGCCGGACGCGCTGCTGCAAAAGATCGCGGCCGAGAACAATCTGGCCGAGACCGCCTTCCTGGTGCCGGAACGCGATCTCTATCATCTGCGCTGGTTCACGCCGAAGCTCGAGGTCGATCTGTGCGGCCACGCGACGCTCGCCTCGGCCCAGGTCGTGTTCGAGATGCTGTATCCGGGCAAGCGGTCGGTGACGTTCCTTACGCGCAAGGCGGGTCCGCTGACCGTGACGATCCAGGGCGACCGCCTGTCGATGGATTTCCCGGCGCGTCCGCCCGAGCGTGTCGCGGCCCCTGCAGGGCTGGTCGAGGCGCTGGGGGCGGAGCCGGCGGAGGTCTGGTCGGCGGGCAAGCTGCTCTGCGTGTTCGAGACCGAGGGCGCGGTCAAGGCGCTGGCGCCCGACTTCCGCAAGGTGGCGGCGCTCGATTGCTCGGGTGTGATCGCCACGGCGCCCGGCAACGATGGCATCGACTTCGTCTCGCGCTATTTCGCGCCCCATGCCGGCATCGACGAGGACCCGGTCACCGGTTCCGCCCATTGTACGCTGGTGCCCTTTTGGTCGCGCCGTCTCGGCAAGCCCAAGCTCGAGGCCCATCAGATCTCGGCGCGCGGCGGGCGGCTCTCGTGCGAAGATCGCGGCGAGCGCGTCAGCCTCGCCGGCCGTGCCGTGCTCTATCTCGAAGGCCGTATTTTCGTCCCGTCCTCTCCCGGAGCCTGACCGTCCATGAGCGATCTCGCCATTTCCTTCGACGATGTTGCCGTCGCCCATGCCCGCATTGGCGCCTTCGCCCATCGCACGCCGGTCATGACCTCGACCACGGCCGACGAGCGGACGGGCGCCCGGCTTTTCTTCAAATGCGAGAATTTCCAGCGCATGGGCGCGTTCAAGTTCCGCGGCGCCTATAACGCCATCGCGCAATTCACGCCCGAACAGCGCACCCGGGGCGTGGTCGCCTTCTCGTCCGGCAATCATGCCCAGGGCATCGCGCTCTCGGCCAAGCTGCTGGGCGTCAAGGCGGTGATCCTGATGCCGACCGACGCGCCGGCGATCAAGGTCGCGGCCACCCGCGGCTATGGCGCCGAGGTCGTGCTCTATGACCGCTATACCGAAGATCGCGATGCCATCGGCCGCGGCCTCGCCGAAGAGCGCGGCTTGACGCTGATCTCGCCCTACGACCATCCCCATGTCATGGCGGGCCAGGGGACGGCGGCGAAGGAGTTGATCGAAGAGGTCGGGCCGCTCGACGTGCTGATCACGCCATTAGGCGGCGGCGGCCTGTTGTCCGGCTGCGCCACCGCGGCGAAGGCGATGAGCCCCGGCTGCAAGGTGATCGGCGTCGAGCCCGAGGCCGGCAACGACGGCCAACTGAGCTTCCGTGCCGGCAAGATCGTGACGATCGACACGCCCAAGACCATTGCCGACGGCGCCCAGACCCAGTTCCTCGGCAAATTCACCTTCCCGGTGATTCAGCAGCGGGTCGACGACGTGCTGACGGTCAGTGATGCGGAACTGGCCTCGGCGATGAAATTCTTCGCCATCCGCATGAAGATGATCGTCGAGCCGACCGGCTGCCTCGGTGCCGCCGCCGCCTTCGGCCCCCAACTCGATCTCAAGGGCCTGCGCGTCGGCATCGTGCTGACCGGCGGCAATGTCGACATGGCGCGCTTCGCCAGCCTGATCGCTGAAGCGGCTTGAAGCGGGTCAGCCTTGCGGGTCGTGCAATGAAACCCGACATTTTCTTTGCGTGACAAGTATTTGGCGGGTTCGGCTCCGGCGTGCGGTTACGATCGCAACCAACTTCGCGATTGACCCCGGCGTGGCCCGACCGGACGCTCCTGGTCCGCACGATAGGATGAGACCATGAAGCCGCAGCGCCGCCCGGACTGTAACCATTTCTCCTCGGGTCCCTGCGCCAAGCGCCCCGGTTGGAGCCTGGCCGCCCTCGGTGATGCCGTCCTCGCCCGCTCGCACCGCTCCAAGCTGGGCAAGGCCCGGCTGCAGGAAGTGATCGAGCTCAGCCGTAAAATCCTGGGCGTGCCGGCCGGCTATCGCCTCGCCATCGTGCCGGGGTCTGACACGGGGGCGGTCGAAATGGCGCTCTGGTCGCTGCTGGGGCCGCGCCCGGTCGATCTGCTCGCCTGGGAAAGCTTCGGCGACACCTGGGTCGCCGACGTGTTGAAGCAATTGAAGCTGCCGGACGCCCGCCGGATCGGTGCCGCCTATGGCCGCTTGCCGGATCTGGGCGCGGTCGATTTCGACCATGACGTCGTCTTCACCTGGAACGGCACGACCTCCGGCGTCCGTGTGCCCGACGGCGATTGGATTGCCGATGATCGCCAGGGCTTGGTCATCTGCGACGCGACCTCGGCCGCCTTCGCCATGGAATTGCCCTGGGCGAAGCTCGATGTCGTGACCTGGTCCTGGCAGAAGGTGCTGGGCGGCGAGGCGGCGCACGGCATGATCGCCTTGAGCCCGCGCGCGGTCGAACGGCTCGAAAGCTACACCCCGCCGTGGCCGATGCCGAAGCTGTTCCGCATGGTGGCCGCTGGGAAGCTGACCGAGGGCCTGTTCGAGGGCGAGACGATCAATACGCCCTCGATGCTCGCGGTCGAGGATGCGGTCGATGGGTTGAAATGGGCTCAGAGCATCGGCGGGCTCGACGGGCTGCTCGCCCGCACCCGGGCCAATTTCGCCGCAATCGAGCGCTGGGTCGCGATCACGCCCTGGATCGAATTCCTGGCGGAAAAGCCCGAGACGCGCTCGACCACCTCGGTCTGCCTGGTGTTCGCCGATGCCTGGTTCCGCGGTCTTTCGCCCGACGCTCAGGCCAAGGCGGCCAAGGAGGTCGCGGCCAAGCTCGAATCCCAGGGCGTGGCGCTCGATGTCGCGAATTATCGCGATGCCCCGGCGGGCCTGCGCATCTGGGCCGGCGCCACGGTCGAGACGTCGGATATCGAGGCGCTGCTGCCCTGGATCGACTGGGCTTACGGCGAAGTCCGCTCCGCCTGAGGCTTTCCTTGCCCGAAACGCCCAAACCCGGTATTTCCGCCTGATGGACGATACGCTGCACCCGGCGCTGCTGCCTCACGGCCTGCGCGACATCCTGCCGCCCGATGCGCGCATCGAGGCGGACACGGTCGAGCGCCTGATGGCGATCCTCGGGCAACATGGCTACGACCGGGTCAAGCCGCCGCTGGTCGAGTTCGAATCGAGCCTGCTCGACGGACCCGGCGCCGCCATGGCGCAAGAGACGTTCCGGCTGATGGACCCGATCTCCCACCGCATGATCGCGGTCCGGGCCGACATGACGCTGCAGATCGCGCGCATCGCGACCACCCGACTGGTGAAGGCACCGCGACCGCTGCGGCTCTCTTATGCCGGCCAGGTGCTGCGCGTGCGCGGCAGCCAGCTGCGCCCCGAGCGCCAGGTCGGCCAGGTCGGGGCCGAGCTGATCGGCTCGGGCGCGCCGGAGGCCGATGCCGAGGTCGTGGCGCTTGCCGCGGAGGCGCTGAACGCGATCGGCGTCCCGGGCCTGTCGGTCGACCTCACCTTGCCGGTGCTGGTGCCTGCCATCCTGCAGGCGCTGGGCGTCGAAGGACGGGCGGCCGAGCAGCTGCGGGCCGCCCTCGACCGCAAAGATGCGGCCGCGATTGCCGCCATCGGCGGCCCCTCGGCCGCGATGCTGGGGGCATTGATGGCCGCGGCCGGCCCGGCCGACCGGACGCTCAAGACGATCAAGGCGATCGCGATGCCGGAAGCGGCGGCGGCCCAGGTCGCGGCCCTGGCCGAGATCGTCCGCCTGATCCGCTTGCGCGCCCCCGAACTGATGCTGACCATCGATCCGGTCGAGAATCGCGGCTTCGAATATCACACCGGCGTCAGCTTCACGATCTTCGCCCGCAACATCCGCGGCGAGTTGGGCCGCGGCGGGCGCTATGTCGCCGGCGGCCACCAGGCCGAGAACGGCTATACCAAGCGCGCGCCGCCGGAGCCGCAGCCCTCGACCGGCTTCACGCTCTATACCGACACGGTGCTGCGTTCGCTCAAGTTCGGGCCGCAGCCGCCGCGGGTGCTGCTGCCCCATGGCACGGATCACGCGACCGGGATCGAGCTGCGCACGGCCGGCTGGATCACGGTCGCAGCACTGGAGCCGGTCGCCGACGCCAGGGCCGAGGCCGTCCGCCTCGCCTGCAGCCATGTGCTGATCGACGGGAAGCCCGAGCAAGCCTGACCCAAAAACCCGATGCTTGGCCGGTCTGCATTGTCGGCGCTTGCCGTGGGGCTTCCAACAGTGGTAGCTCCCCTCGTTAATCCGTGACAGAGGGGCAAGACCCATGGCCAATGTCGCCGTCATCGGCGCCCAGTGGGGCGACGAGGGCAAGGGGAAGATCGTCGACTGGTTGTCGAGCCGCGCCGAGATCGTGGTTCGCTTTCAGGGCGGTCACAACGCAGGCCACACGCTGGTAATCGGCGAGACCGTTTATAAGCTGAGCCTGCTGCCGTCCGGCGTCGTCCGGCCGGGCAAGCTGTCGATCATCGGCAACGGTGTCGTCGTCGATCCCTGGCATCTCGTGAAGGAAATCGCGGCCATCCAGGAAAAGGGCGTGTCGATCACGCCCGAAAGCCTGCGGCTCGCCGAGAATGCCACGCTGATCCTGCCGCTCCATGGCGTGCTCGACCGGTTGCGCGAAGAGGCGCGGGGCGAGAAGAAGATCGGCACGACCGGCCGCGGCATTGGCCCGGCCTACGAGGATAAGGTCGGCCGCCGCGCCATCCGCGTCTGCGACCTGGCCGATCCCTCGACCTTGGGCGAGAAGGTCGACAGCCTGCTGCTGCATCACAATGCCTTGCTGAAGGGGCTGGGGGAGCCACCGGTCGATCGCGAGGCGCTGATTGCCAGCCTGCTCGAGGTGGCGCCCAAGATCCTGCCCTACGCCTGCTCGGTCTGGAAGGTGCTGGACGAGGCGAAGCGCGCCGGCAAGCGTATCCTGTTCGAGGGCGCCCAGGCGGTCATGCTCGACGTCGATCACGGCACCTATCCGTTCGTGACCTCGTCGAACACGCTCGCCGGCCAGGCGGCCGCGGGTTCGGGCATCGGCCCCAGCGCCATCGGCTACGTGCTGGGCATCGCCAAGGCCTACACGACGCGTGTTGGCGCCGGTCCGTTCCCGACCGAACTCAAGGACGAGACCGGCGAATTGCTGGGCCAGCGCGGCGCCGAATTCGGCACGGTCACGGGCCGCAAGCGCCGCTGCGGCTGGTTCGATGCGGTCATGGTCCGCCAGGCCTGCAAGGTCGGCGGCATCCACGGCATCGCGCTGACCAAGCTCGACGTGCTCGACGGCATGAAGGAGATCAAGGTCTGCGTCGGCTATACATACAAGGGCCAGACCTACGACCATCTGCCGTCGGGCCTGCTGGCCGACGCGGTGGTCGAGCCGATCTACGAGACCTGCGAAGGCTGGCAGGAATCGACCCGCGGCGCCCGCTCCTGGGCCGATCTGCCGGCGACGGCGATCAAGTATATCCGCCGGGTC
>Ga0302314_10010860_pt1 | contig 15908 bp, 13 predicted proteins | sample III_Palsa_N2_3_FD_200533 | JGI IMG/M metagenome (GOLD analysis project Ga0302314, IMG submission 200533) | Peat permafrost microbial communities from Stordalen Mire near Abisko, Sweden - III_Palsa_N2_3 | ecosystem: Environmental > Terrestrial > Soil > Palsa > Peat permafrost | place: Sweden... | reverse complement strand
GCACTCATCGCAGATTCCATTGCCGATCAGTGTCCCAGACACCGCCGCCGGGACGGCACCCCCGCTGGTCACCGGGCCAGGTCAGGTGCCCGGCTTGCGTCCGAAGACCTGCACCGGGTCGCCGGACGCGAGGATTCCCCACAGCGTCCGGGCGTCCCAGGTGTTCATGTTGACGCAGCCGTGCGAGCCGGGCGGGGAGTCCATGGACTCGCCGACCAGGCCGTGGAACGCCTCCCCGCCGGAGAAGAACTGGCTGTAGGGCATGCCCACGTGGTAGCGCCTGGACCACCGGTCCCTGTCCCGCAGGTAGATGTGCCACCGGCCGGTACGGGTGACGTACCCGGCACGGCCGGTGCGGACCCGCACCGGACCGAACACCGGCCGGGCGCCGTCCTGCACCCACATCAGCTGACGGGTGAGGTCCACGCAGGCGATCCGGCCGAGGTCGGTCGGGCAGCGGCCGGACGGCGGCCGGGCCGCCTGCGGCGCGCGGGCGGCGGCGTACGCCGTGGACTGCTGGACGCCGCCGCCGAGCGCCGCCAGTGCCAGCAGCAGCGCCGCCGCCCGGCGCGACCCGACCCGGACCCGCCCCGTCACCGCCGTCGGCGGCTCCTTCAGCTGCACGTCGCGCTCCTTCCGCACCGGGGCGCACCGCCCGGCCGAAGGGGGACAGTACGTTCTGTGCTCACACAGTAACGCCGCGCCACGCGGCGGGCAGCGCGGCGGCCACGTCCGAGGCGGTGACCGGCGCGTACCCGCCGCCCGCCGGGTCGCCGGCGGCGGCGGTCCTGCCCGCCAGACCGTGCAGGTAGGCGGCGGCCGAGGCGGCGTCCAGCGGTGCCAGGCCGCTCGCCAGCAGCGCCCCGGCCAGGCCGGAGAGCACGTCACCGCTGCCGGCCGTGGCCAGCCAGGGCGTCCCGGTCGGGTTGACCCGGACCGGTGCCGCCGGGTCGGGCCCGGCGATCACCGTGGTGGAGCCCTTCAGCAGCACCGTGCAGCCGTACCGTCCGGCGATCAGCCGGGCGTACCGCAGCCGCCCCGCCTCGACCTGGGCCGACGTCACGGCCACCCCCACCCCGGCCAGCAGCGCCGCCGCCTCGCCCGCGTGCGGGGTCAGCAGCAGCCGCCCGTCCGGTACCGGGCCGCCCGGGCGGCGCGCCAGCAGCCGCAGCCCGTCGGCGTCGACCAGCGTCGGCACCCCCGCCGCCAGTGCCTCCTCCAGCGTGCGGACCGCCTCGGCGCCGTCCGCGAGCCCGGGGCCGACCACCCAGGCCTGCACCCGGCCCGCCGCCTTCGGGCCGCCGTCGCTGACCAGCGTCTCCGGGTGCGCCCTGACCACCTCGCGGGCCGCCGTCCCGGCGTAGCGGACCGCGCCGGCGCCGCCGCGCAAAGCCGCCGAGACGGCCAGCACGGCCGCCCCCGGGTAGCGCTCGGAGCCGGCCGCGACGCCGACCACCCCGCGCCGGTACTTGTCGCTCTCGGCGGAGGGCCGGGGCAGCAGCGCCGCCACGTCGGCGTGCTGGAGCACCTCGACCGCGGGCGCGGGCAGGTCGAGGCCGATCCCCACCAGCCGGACCACCCCGGCGTACCCGGCGCCCGGGTCGACGAACAGCCCCGGCTTGTGGGTGCCGAAGGCGACCGTCACGGTCGCCGCCAGCGCCTCGCCGGGGACCTCACCGGTGTCCGGGTCCACCCCGCTGGGCAGGTCCACGGCCACCACCCGGACCCCGGCGCGCCGGGCCGCCCGGACGTAGGGCAGCGCCGACTCGCGCAGGCCGCCCCGGCCGCCGATGCCGACGATGCCGTCCAGCACCAGGTCGGCCCGGCCGAGCTCGCGCTCCCCCTCCGCCCGCGTCGGCACCACCGCGCCCCCGGCGGCCAGCAGCGCGGCCAGCCCGGCGGCGTGGGTCCGCTCCGGCGCCAGCAGCACCGCGCGCACCCGCACCCCCCGGGCGGCCAGCCGGGCGCCCGCGAACAGGGCGTCACCACCGTTGTCGCCACTGCCCGCCAGCACCACCACCCGACGGCCGTACACCCGGCCCCGCCGCTGCGCGGGTTCGCCGCCCACGCCCGGACCGGCGAGCAGTTCCAGGCAGGTCGCGGCCAGACCGGCGGCGGCCCGCTGCATCAGCGTGCCCTCCGGCAGCCGGGCCATCAGCGCCGCCTCGGCGGCCCTTACCTGTTCGACCGTGTGCGCGTACCGCATCCGCTCTGTCCCCTCGGTTCGGTTCCGGGCCTCAGCCCTCGGCGATCACCACCGCCGACGCTACGCCCGCGTCATGGCTGAGCGAGAGATGCCACGTCAGGACGCCCAGTGCGGCCGCCCGCGCCGCGACCGTCCCGCGCACCTCAAGCACCGGGCGCCCGGACGGCTCGGTGCGCACCTCGGCGTCGGTCCAGGCCATCCCGCCCGGCGCCCCCAGCGCCTTGGCCAGGGCCTCCTTGGCGGCGAACCGCGCCGCCAGGGAGGCACCGCCGCGCCGCTCCCCGCTGGGCAGATAGAGCTCCTGCTCGGTGAACAGCCGCTCGGCCATGCTGGGGGTGCGCAGCAGGGAGGCCTCGAACCGGTCGATCGACGCCACGTCGATCCCGACCCCGATGATCATCAACTGTCCCCTCGACGCTCCGTGTCCGAGCCCCCATCGTCCACCACCGGTCGGCCGGGAATCCCGTACCTGCGGTCGTCCGTTCCCTGGACAATGGACCTCATGCGCATCCGACTGCTCGGCCCCCTCGCCGTCGGCGACGCCGACGGCGCGGTCGTCGGCCTCGCCGGTACCCGGCTGCGTGTGCTGCTCACCGCGCTCGCCCTGGAGGCCGGGCGGCCGGTCTCCGCCACCCGGCTGATCGACACCATCTGGCCGGAGGGGCAGCCCGCCAACCCGGCCAACGCGCTCCAGGCCCTGGCCTCCCGGCTGCGCGCCGCGCTCGGCCGGGAACTGGTCGCGGCCACCCCGACCGGCTACCGGCTGGCGGTCGAGCCCGGGCAGATCGACGTGCACCGGTTCGAGGCGCTGCTCCGGCAGCGGGGACCGGCGGTGGAGCGGCTGACCGCCGCGCTCGCGCTCTGGCGCGGTCCCGCGCTCGCCGACGTGCCCGGCTTCGCCGACACCGCCGCCCGGCTGGAGTCCCAGCGGGAGACCGCCCGCGAGGACCTGCTGGAGGCCCGGTTCGACGCCGGGGAGGACAGCCCCGAGCTGCTGGCCGAGCTGCACGCGCGCACCGCGGGGGCACCGCTGCGGGAGCGCCCCCGGGCACTGCTGATGCGCGCGCTGCACCGGGCCGGGCGCGGCGCCGAGGCCCTGGCCGTGTACGAGCAGGGACGCGAACTGCTCGCGGAGGAACTCGGCAGCGACCCCTCGCCGCTGCTGCGGCAGGCCCACCTGGCGGTGCTGCGCCCGGACCGGCCCGCGCCCCCGCCGGTCCCGGCGGTCCCGGACGCCGAGTCCCCGGCCGCCCCGGCCGCCGCCGCGGGCGACGGCACCGGCGACGGCCCCCGGGCGGTGCCCGGGCTACCCGCGCCGCTGACCAGCTTCCTCGGCCGGGAGCAGGACCTGGCCGCCGTCCACGCCTGGCTGGCCGCCGCCCGGCTGGTCACGCTGACCGGCCCCGGCGGCGCCGGGAAGACCAGGCTCGCGCTGGAGGCGGCGGGCCGCAGCGGCGCGCAGGAGGTACGGCTGGTGGAGCTGGCCCCGGTGGCCGGCCCGGCCGACGTCCCCTCGGCGGTGCTGGCCGCGCTGCACCTGGGCACGTCGGCCGGGGCGCAGCGTCCGACCGCGGTGCCGCATCCGGTGGCCGAGATCCCCGAGCGGATCGTCACCGCGCTGGGCAACCGTCCGCTGCTGCTGGTGATGGACAACTGCGAGCATGTGGTGGAGGCGGTGGCGGTGCTCACCGCCCGGCTGCTCGCCGACTGCCCGGGCCTGCGGGTGCTGGCCACCAGCCGGGAACCGCTCGGCATCACCGGCGAGCAGCTGCACCAGGTGCCGCCCCTGGCCTTCCCCGAACCAGCCGACGAGGAACGGGAACTGACCTGGGATCAGGCCCTGCGCTTCCCGGCCGTCCGGCTGTTCGCGGACCGGGCGGCGGCGGTGCGCCCCGACTGGACCCCGGCCGCGGCGGACCTGCCGCCGGTGCTGCGGATCTGCCGGGCCCTGGACGGCCAGCCGCTGGCGATCGAGCTGGCCGCCGCCCGGATGCGCAGCCTGTCCCCGGAGCAGATAGACCAGCGGCTCGCCCGGCGCTTCCATCTGCTCACCGGCGGCAGCCGCACCGTCCTGCCCCGGCACCGCACCCTGCGTGCCGTCGTGGACTGGAGCTGGGACCTGCTGGAGAAGCCGGAACGGGCGCTGCTGGCGTGGATGGCCGTGTTCGCGGGCGGCGCGGCACTGGAAACCGTCGAGCAGGTCTGCGCGACCCCGGAACTGCCCTCGGAGGAGGTCCTGGACGTCCTGTCCTCGCTGGTCGACAAGTCCCTGGTGACCCGGACCGGCACCGGCCGCTACCGGCTGCTGGAGACCATCCGGATGTACGCGCTGGAGAAGCTGGAGGCGGCCGGGAGCACGGCGGCGGCCCGGGACGCCCACGCCGCCTACTTCCTGGCCCTCGCCGAGGAGGGTGAGCCGCACCTGTACACAGGTGCGCAGCTGGTCTGGTTCCCGCGTTTCCTGAGCGAGCACGACAACCTGATCGCGGCCCTGCGCTGGGCCGTCGACCAGGGCGACGCGGTGACCGCGCAGCGCCTGGTCGCCGCCGTCAGCTGGTACCTGTGGCGGCGCGGCGAACGCGGCGAGAACCTGGAGCTGGCCCATGCCGCGCTGGCCCTGCCCGGCGACCGGACGCCGCCGCTGGCCCGCGCGGTCGCCTTCGGGATCAGCTCCCTCTACAGCCTGGACACCACCTGGGACCTGCCCTCCTCGCTGCGGATGATGCACACCGGGATCGAGCTCCGCGACCGGCTGGAGGACCCCTGCGCCCATCCGATCCTGCCGATGCTGGACATCATGGCGGCGCTGTTCGAGTCCGAGGACTGGCGGGTGGAGGACATGGCGAGGCGGATGTTCGACCTCCCGAACCCCTTCGTCCGCGCCACCGCCCGCCTGTTCATGGGCTTCTCCCGGCAGAACAGCGGCCACACCGACGAGGCCGAGGAGTACCTGCACGACGCCGCCGCCCGGTTCCAGGAGATCGGCGACCTGTGGGGCCAGTCCTTCTGCGCGGCCGGGCTGGCCGACTTCGCCCAGTGGCGCGGCGACCTGGACGAGGCGCTGCGGCTGTGGCGGCTCGCCATCTCCTGCGAGGAGCGGCTGGGCATCAACGGCGAATCCGGTGACTACCGGTCCCGGATGGTCCACGCCGTCGGCCTGCTGCACGGATTCAACGAGCAGACCCTGCGCACGCTGGAGGCGGAGGCCGGAACCGCGCTGCGCGAGGGCTCCTGGATGATGGTCATCGCCACCCACACCGCGCTCGCCGACGCCTACCGGCACACCGGCATGCCGGAGCGCGGACGCCCGCTGCTGCGCGAGGCCACGGCCCTGGTGGAGCGCCGCTCCGGCGGCGCGCCGCAGGTGCTGGGGCTGCTGGCGTCGGCGCTCGGCTATGTCGAGGCGGCCTGCGGCGACCTGGACGCCGCCGACGGGCTGCACCGGGACGCCTTGTCGGCCGCGGTGCTCTCCAACGACGGGCCGATCGTCGCGCAGTGCCTCCAGGGCTGCGCGGACCTGGCCCTGCGCCGGGGCGACCCGGCCCGCGCCGCGGAGCTGCTCGGTTCGGCGCACCAGTACCGGGGCATGGCCGACCTCTCCTCGCCGGACGTCGCCCGGGTCAGCGCCGCCGCCCGGGCCGGGCTGGGCGCCGACGGGTACGCCCGGGCGTACGAACGCGGCCGGACCACCCCGCGCGAGGAAACGCTCTCCTCGCTCGGGGCAGCCGCCGGCTGACGTGCGGTTGAGACGAATCTCTCGCCGATGACAGGCCGCTGACACGCCACACCGCACCGGCTGGCCGGAGAATGGGGGGGTGCCGACCACGCTGGAAGCCCAACGCCGCGCTGACGCGTCCCCCTTCGTCGACCTCGACCGAGCGGACTGGAGCGCGCTGCACCAGCGCACGCCCCTGCCGCTGTCCGCCGAGGAGGTGGAGGGACTGCGGGGCCTCGGCGACGTCATCGACCTCCAGGAGGTCGAGGACGTCTACCTGCCGCTGTCCCGTCTGCTGAACCTCTACGTCACCGCGACCGGCCGGCTGCGCGGCGCGCTGAACGAGTTCCTCGACGACAACGAGCACACCCACACCCAGGCCGGAACGCCGTTCGTGATCGGCGTCGCCGGGAGCGTCGCCGTCGGCAAGTCCACCACCGCCCGGGTGCTCCAGGCGATGCTGGCCCGCTGGCCGGAGCACCCCCGGGTGGAGCTGGTCACCACCGACGGCTTCCTGCTGCCCAACGCCGAGCTGCGCCGCCGGGGCCTGATGTCCCGCAAGGGCTTCCCGGAGTCCTACGACCGCCGGGCGCTGACCCGCTTCGTCGCCGATGTGAAGTCCGGCCGGGACGAGGTCACCGCACCCGTCTACTCGCACCTGGTCTACGACATCGTCCCGGACGAGCGGCTGGTGGTCCGCCGCCCGCACATCCTGATCGTGGAGGGGCTGAACGTCCTCCAGCCGGCGCTGCCCGGGCTCGACGGCCGCACCCGGGTCGCCGTCGCCGACTTCTTCGACTTCTCCATCTATGTGGACGCCCGCGCCGACGACATCGAGCGCTGGTACCTGGAGCGGTTCCGCAAGCTGCGGGAGACCGCCTTCCAGGACCCGTCCTCGTACTTCCGCCGCTTCACCGAGGTGCCCGAGGCGGAGGCGTTGGACTACGGCCGCCAGGTCTGGCGCACGATCAACCGGCCGAACCTGATCGAGAACGTCGCCCCGACCCGGGGCCGGGCCAGCCTGATCCTGCGCAAGGGCAGCGACCACAAGGTCCAGCGGGTCCGGCTGCGCAAGCTCTGAGCGGGCCGGTACCCACGGCTGTCCTCCGGCCGCGGGTACCGGGGGCTCAGCAGCCCAGGCGCTGCCGGACGACCTCGGCCAGGCGGTCGGCGATGGCGTGCACCCGCTCCACGTCCGCGGCCTCGACCATGACCCGGACCAGCGGCTCGGTACCGGAGGGGCGCAGCAGCACCCGGCCGGTGCTGCCGAGCTCGGCCTCGGCCTCGGCCACGGCGGCGAGCAGCAGCTCGTCGGTGGAGGCCCGGGCCTTGTCCACGCCCTTGACGTTGACCAGTACCTGCGGCAGCCGGGTCATCACGGCGGCCAGCTCGGTCGCGGTCTGCTTGGTCTCGGCGATCCGCGCGGCCAGCATCAGGCCGGTGAGGGTGCCGTCGCCGGTGGTCGCGTGGTCCAGGAAGATCACGTGACCGGACTGCTCACCGCCCAGGGTGTAGCCGTGCTCCTTCATCGACTCCAGCACATAGCGGTCGCCGACCGCGGTCTGCACCAGCTCGATGCCCTCGCGCTCCATGGCGAGCTTGAAGCCGAGGTTGGACATGACCGTGCCGACGACGGTGTTCCGGCCCAGCGTCCCGGCCTCGCGCATGGCCACGGCCAGGACCGCGAGGATCTGGTCGCCGTCGATCTCGTTGCCCTGGGCGTCCACCGCCAGGCAGCGGTCGGCGTCGCCGTCGTGGGCGATGCCGAGGTCGGCGCCGTGCTCGACCACGGCCGCGCGCAGCGGGCCGAGGTGGGTGGAGCCGATGCCGTCGTTGATGTTCAGGCCGTCCGGCGCGTCACCGATGGTGTGCACCACCTCGGCCCCCGCCCGCCGGAAGACCTCGGGCGAGACCTTCGAGGCGGAGCCGTGCGCGCCGTCGATGACCACCCGCAGGCCGTCGAGACGGTTGGGCAGCACCGACAGCAGGTGCGCCAGGTACTGCTCGAACCCGGCGTCGTGGTCGCGGACCCGGCCCACGGCCGCGCCGGTCGGACGCGGGCGCTCCTCGGTGCCCAGCAGTTCCAGGTGCGCCTCGATGGCGTCCTCGATGGCGTCGTCCAGCTTGTGGCCGCCGCGCGCGAGGAACTTGATGCCGTTGTCGGGCATCGGGTTGTGGCTCGCGGACAGCATCACGCCGAAGTCCGCTTCCAGCAGCCCGGTCAGGTATGCCACGGCGGGCGTCGGCAGCACGCCGACCCGCAGCACGTCGACGCCGGAGCCGGCCAGCCCGGCGATCACCGCCGCCTCCAGGAACTCACCCGAGGCACGGGGGTCCCGGCCGACCACCGCCACCGGGCGGTGCCCTTCGAAAGCCCCGGCATCGCCGAGCACATGCGCCGCCGCGACCGACAGGCCCAGCGCCAGTTCGGCTGTGAGGTCCGCGTTCGCCAGCCCGCGTACACCGTCCGTGCCAAAGAGTCGTCCCACTGCTCTATCCTCCGCGACTCGTCATCGAAGGGGGGCGCCCACGCACCCTCCTCTCCCCCAGGTCCATCGAACCAGGCTCCCAAAACGCACAACACGCCCCGGGAGTCGTGCTCCCGGGGCGTGAAGTCCAGCCTCGGCCCCCGGAAGGGCCAAAGCAGGGAGGCTTAGCGCTTGCTGTACTGCGGCGCCTTGCGGGCCTTCTTGAGACCGGCCTTCTTGCGCTCGACGGCGCGCGGGTCACGGGTCAGGAAGCCGGCCTTCTTCAGGGCCGGGCGGTTGGCGTCGACGTCGACCTCGTTCAGCGCACGGGCGACGCCCAGACGCAGGGCGTACGCCTGGCCGGAGATGCCGCCGCCGTTGATGCGGGCGATGACGTCGTAACGGCCGTCGAGCTCAAGGAGCTTGAACGGCTCGTTGACGATCTGCTGGTGCACCTTGTTCGGGAGGTACTCCTCCAGGGTGCGACCGTTGATCTTCCAGACACCGGTGCCGGGGACGATGCGCACGCGGGCGATCGCCTCCTTGCGGCGGCCCAGGCCGGCGGCCGGAACGGCCTCGGCGAAACGGCCCACAAGGGACTCGGTGGTGTACTCGCTGGGCTCCTCGACCTCGATCTCGAAGGTCTCGTCGACCTCAAGCGGGGTCTCGGCAGTGGTCTCGGCCACGGTTCTCCTAAGCTGCGTTCTTTTGGATTCGGGGGTGGCCGGTTACTACTGCGCGACCTGGGTGATCTCGAACGGCACCGGACGCTGGGCAGCGTGCGGGTGCTGGTCGCCCGAGTAGACCTTCAGCTTGGAGAGCATCTGACGGCCCAGGGAGTTCTTGGGGATCATGCCCTTGATGGCCTTCTCGACGGCCTTCTCCGGGTTCTTGTCCAGGAGGTCGTCGTAGCGCACGGAGCGCAGGCCGCCCGGGTAACCGGAGTGGCGGTAGGCCAGCTTCTGGGTCTTCTTGTTCCCGGAGAGGTGCACCTTGTCCGCGTTGATGATGATGACGAAGTCACCCATATCAAGGTGCGGCGCGTACACCGGCTTGTGCTTACCCCGGAGGAGGTTCGCGGCCTGAGAGGCCAGACGGCCGAGAACGACGTCTTCGGCATCGATGACGAGCCACTGACGCTGGACGTCGCCGGGCTTGGGGCTGTACGTACGCACGGTCGTAGCCTTCGCTTTTCAGTGAGTGAGTCCTGACTGGACCACCCGGACGATCAGAAGCAGCCAGGACATGCTTCCCCGGACGCAATCGGATGGGCACATCGCTGCTTATCGGCCCGGTGGACCGGCGTAATGACCTCTCACGTGAGATGGAGCGAGCCAATACGCACAACGAACTAGCAGAATACCGGGACGGACCCGTACGGGTCAAAATGCCCGCCCGGAACCGCGGCAGCCTGCCAGATCCTCACGCCATACTACGCCCCGGGCCGACCGCTCAAGCCCCGGGCGGCCGGCCCGACCGTCCGGCTACCGCTCGCGCGCCACCCGGGTCTCCTCCCAGACCGGCTCCGGGGACTCGTACACCCGGCCGTCCGCACCGAAGACCACGAAGCGGTCGAAGGACCTGGCGAACCAGCGGTCGTGGGTGACCGACAGCACCGTGCCCTCGAAGCTCTCCAGCCCCTCCTGCAACGCCTCCGCGCTCTCCAGGTCGAGGTTGTCGGTCGGCTCGTCCAGCAGCAGCGCGGTGGCGCCGGACAGCTCCATCCGCAGGATCATCAACCGGGCCTGCTGGCCACCGGAGAGATGCTGGAAGCGGATCTCCTCCTGGTGATGCAACTCATAGCGGCGCAGCGCGCTCATCGCCGCCTTGCGGTCCAACGCGTGCTCGGACTCCAGGATCTCCCTGGTGGTCCGGCCGAACAGCTCCGGATGGGCGTGGGTCTGCGCGAAGTGGCCCGGGACCACCCGGGCGCCCAGCCGGAACGAGCCGCCGTGGGACACCGGTTCGCCGGCCAGCAGCCGCAGGAAGTGCGACTTGCCGGAGCCGTTGGAGCCCAGCACCGCGACCCGCTCGCCGTAGAAGACCTCCAGGTCGAACGGCTTCATCAGGCCGGTCAGCTCCAGCTGCTCACAGGTCAGCGCGCGCACGCCGGTACGGCCGCCGCGGAGCCGCATGCTGATGTTCTGCTTGCGCGGCGGCTCCGGCGGCGGGCCGGCCTCCTCGAACTTCCGCAGCCGGGTGGTCGCCGCCGCGTAGCGGGACGCCATCTCGTGGCTGCGGGCCGCGTAGTCGCGCATGTCCAGCACCAACCGCTTGAGCTGGGCGTGCTTCTCGTCCCAGCGGCGGCGCAGCTCGTCGTACCGGGCGAAGCGCTCCTCGCGGGCGGCGTGGAAGGTGGCGAAGCCGCCGCCGTGCACCCACACCTCGCTGCCGGTCGCGCCCGGCTCGACGCTGACGATCTTCTCCGCGCTGTTGGCCAGCAGCTCCCGGTCGTGCGAGATGTACAGCACGGTCTTGGCGGTGGTCCGGAGCTGCTCCTCCAGCCAGCGCTTGCCGGGCACGTCGAGGTAGTTGTCCGGCTCGTCCAGCAGCAGCACCTCGTCCGGGCCGCGCAGCAGCGCCTCCAGCACCAGCCGTTTCTGCTCGCCGCCGGAGAGGGTGTTCAGGCCGCGCCACTGGGCCCGGTCGTAGGGCACGCCGAGGGCGGCCATGGTGCAGACGTCCCAGGTGGTCTCGTACTCGTAGCCGCCGACGTCGGCCCAGTCGGCGAGCGCCTGGGCGTAGGCCAGTTGGGCCTTCTCGTCGTCCTGGGCGATCATCGCCAGCTCGGCCGCGTCCACCGCTCGCGCACCGTTGCGGATGCGCGGGGGCGCGACCGAGACCAGCAGGTCGCGCACGCTGGCGTCGTGCGCCAACTCGTGGCCGCCGTCGGCCTCCTCGGCGGCGGTGCCGCCGGAGTCGCCCGGGCCGCGGCCGGTGGTGCCGACGAACTGCCGCATGACGCCCAGGCCGCCGCTGACGGTCACCGTGCCGCCATGCGGCTGCAGATCCCCGGCGACCATCCTGAGCAGGGTGGTCTTGCCCGCGCCGTTGGCCCCGACCAGCGCGACCGAAGCGCCCTCGCCGACCCGGAAGGACGCGTCGTCGAACAGCGCCCGTCCATCGGGCAGGTAGTACTCCAGGTGTGAAATCTCGACGTGTCCCATAGCCAACGATTGTCCGCTGACCAGGGGCCGACACCCAAACGGGTTTTCCCGGACTATGCTCGCGGCCCATGAGCAACGGGCCAGCGCCGGACCAGAGCACGGAACCGCTCCCCCGCCGAGGGGTGGACACCCCTGGCCGCATCCCGACCACGTACGGACCGGAGAACCCGGTGCGCGACCCGCTGGACGCGGCGCACTACCGCATCCGGCCGGGCGTACCGAACCTGCCCATCCCGGAACCACAGCGGGCCGGCGGCACCGCCGAGGCCTCGGCGGCGTACCCGATACGGCCCGGCGAGCCCGGCGAACCGGCCTACGAGCAGTTCCTGGCCATGTCGGAGCGCAAGGAGCGGCTGGACCGGCGTCGGCGCCGGGTCCGCTGGGGCGCGGCCCTGGTGGCCCTGTGCTGCCTGCTGGCGGTCGGCGTGACCCTGTTGACCACCGGGTCCTCGTCGTCCTCGGCGAAGAAGCGCCAGGCCGCCGCACCGCAGCCGACACTCGCCCCGGCCAACCCGGCCACACCGGCCGCTACGCCGTCGACACTGCCGCCGAGCACCGCCCCGGCGGCGGCTCCGGCCACTCCGGCAGCGAACCCGATCGCCCTCCTCTCCAGCGCCGCGACCGACGCCGAGCCGCTCGACGCGGCCACGTTCTTCGCCGGGCCCACGTTCGCCTTCGACAAGCAGTCCTACACCCGGGTACTGACAACCGACTCCGTCTGCGCCCCGGCCGCGACCCCGCAGCTGGCCGCCGTGCTGGCCCGGAACGGCTGCCGGATGGTCCTGCGCGCCAGCTACTCGGACGGGACGACGGCGGTGACCGTCGGCGTCGCGGTGTTCGACAGCGCGGCCCAGGCCCGGGCCGTCAAGCAGCAGGCCACCGGCAACCTGCTGCCGCTGACCGGCCGCGGGCTGCCGTCCTTCTGTCGGATGGTGGTCTGCCGACTGACCACCAACGCCGTGGGCCGGTACGCCTACTTCACCGTTGCCGGGTACACCGACGGCAAGCCCGTCCCGGCCGACGACACCAGCGCCTACAACGCCGGATCGGCGATGGACCAGCTGGCCTTCGACGGCCTGCTCGCCCGCGCCCAGCGGGAGGCGGCTAGCGCGGGGTGAGCACCCGCAGGTTGCGGGCGGCGCGGCTGCGGGCGGCCAGGTCCTCGTCCGCCGGGTAGCCGACCTCCTCCAGGGTCAGCCCGTGCGGGCGGACCACGGTCACCGCGGAGTCGCGCGCGCCCCCGGCCAGCACCCGCGCCGGGAACCCGGTCGACCGCTGCCCGCCGCCGACCAGCAGCATCGCGCCGACCAGCGCCCGCACCATGTTGTGGCAGAAGGCGTCCGCCCGGACCGTCCCGACCACCAGCCCCGGCAGGGCCGGTCCGAGCAGGGCGTCCCCCGACAGCCGCTCCCAGCGGAAGTCCAGCAGCTCGCGGATGGTGGTCGCGCCCTCACGCTTCTTGCAGTACGCCGCGAAGTCGTGCTCGCCGACCAGTCCGGCCGCCGCCACGTTCATCAGCTCGACGTCCAACTCCCGGTCGTGCCACAGCACATGGCCGCGCCGCAGCGGATCCACCCCGGCCTGGGTGTCGCACACCCGGTACGCGTAGCGACGCCACACCGCGGAGAAGCGGGCGTCGAAGCCGGCCGGGGCCTCGGCCGCCCGCCAGACCCGGACGTCCCCCGGCAGCCGCCCGGCCAGTCGGCGCAGCAGCTTGTCGCCCTCGGCCTGCCACAGCTCCCGCGGCAGGTCCACATGGGCCACCTGCCCACGGGCGTGCACCCCGGCGTCGGTCCGCCCGGCGACGGTGAGCGGGAACACCTGCGGCTGCCGCAGCACCACCCGGAGCGCGTCCTCCAGCTCGCCCTGGACCGTCCGCCGACCGTTCTTCTGCTTGGCCCAGCCGGAGAACTCCGCCCCGTCGTACGACAGGTCCAGCCGCACCCGGACCAGCCCCGCCGCCGGTCCGTCCCGCTGCTCCAGCCGCTCCGGCTGCTCCGCGCAGTCAGCTGTGGTCATCGCTCGTGCCTTCCTCACCGATCAGTTGCTCCACCGCGTGCACCAGCCTCCGGAACGACCTGCTGCGCTCATAAGCAGAGGCCAGATCCATCAACGCGCAGAACTTCTGCGGGTGAACCGTCTTCTTGTAGCTCACGAGCAGTTGCTTCTCCAATCGCTCCCACGCGCCCCGGTGAGCCTCCGGGTCGGCTGGGGCCTGTGCATCCCCGCGCACGTCGCGGTGGTCGCGCAGCGAGTCGACGGCCGCGAGCATCCATGCCTCGAACTCGTGTCGGGCGATGACCACTTCCACCCGCGCCGTCACGACGCCGAGTGCTGGAGTGATCTCTCCGGCCAGCCGCACCGGGCAGTCGACGTCCTTGTCGTCGCCGTCACGGAGGACCAGGATCCCGCCCCGGCCACGAACCCGGGCTGCCTGCATCCGCAGTGCCGGTTCCAGCAGGGAGGGCACACGGATGTGGTCGGACGGCAGTCGGTGCGGTGTGGCGACGTTCAAGTAAACCGACGGGGAGAGCAGTTCGGTGGCGATCCGGCGAAGCAGGATCGGGAGGGCCCTGACCTCGGTCTGACCCTCTACGATCGAGGCGATGACGACCTCCGTCACTGGTCCTCCCCCGGCTCCGCGCCCCGGGGCTGTAGTTGGTCGACTCTCAGCAGTTCACCGGCGGTGTACAACTCCTCAGTGAGTGCCAACCGCGCCGCATCGTCAGGACGGTCCACGACAGTGTCACCGCCCCTGCGCCGGACCGCGAGCAGCGCCTCCGGCCGCAGGCTTCGGGTGTCCAGCAGATCGGGGCTATGGCTGGTGACCAGCACCTGCCGGTGCTCGGACGCCTCCAGGAGCGCGTCGAGTAGGACACCGGACGCCGCCGGATTGAGGGCGTTCTCCGGTTCCTCGATGCCGACGACAGTGCCCCCGGGGTTGGCGAACAGCGCGGCCAGGACCCCAGCTGCCCGCAGGGTGCCGTCCGAAACGGACAGTGCCGGAAAGACCCAAGGCGCTCCATCCCGTTCGGCGATCGCCTGCTGGATCAAGAACTCCAGCGTCTCCCATGGACCTGCCCGGAGGCGGCGTACACCCACCAGGCCCGGGACGATCAGCCCAAGGTAGTCAACCATGCGTTCGATGGTCCGTCGTCCCTGCTCGGACTCCTCCAGATCCCGCAGCACGAGAGCGAGATTCGCACCGTCCCGCTCCAGCTGGCCACTGGACGCGTTTGGTTGTGGAGCCCTGATCGCATCGGGGTTGACGCTGAACACCGTCAGACCAGCCAGGAACTCGTACACGGGGGAGAACTCAACGACTCCGGCCATCGAGGCGAGGTAGAGCCGGCGTCCGCGCGAAGGAACCGGCGCGGACCCGGAGGTCTGATACTGCAAGGACCCGTCACGTACCAGCCATCGATCGTCAGCGGGACGGTCGCCCACGGTGGCGCGACTGTCGAACCAGACCCCGCACCATTCCGCGTGCACAGCGAACCCGTCACGGGCGGTCGGCGCAAGGGTGAGGACATAGCGGAAACGACGGTCCGCGAGCCGACCGTCGAGCCTGATACTGGTCTCAGCTGTGGGCTCCGCGCCTCGGGACCGGACCTCCAGGAAGCCCCCCCTACCGCCGACCGCCATATCGGGATTCCACCGCAATGAGTCCCCGACCAGCCGAAGAGCATCCAGGAAGTTGCTCTTGCCGGAGCCGTTGGGGCCGACTAGGCAGGTGAATGCCTCCAGGGGCACCTGACAACTCCGAATGCTGCGGTAGTTGCCCAGCACGACCTCGGTCAGCATCGCTTCCGGGATCTTCGTCATGGTGGCAAGTCTTTCAGATCTGAAAGTACCGCACACGGCGACGGGCCCGCCTCCCCCAGTGGGGAGGCGGGCCCGTCAGCGGACTGTCGTCCTGGACTACTCGGCGGCCTCGGCCGGAGCGGCGTCCTCAACTGCGGCGTCCTCGACCGGGGCGTCCTCGACGACCTCGGCGGCCGGAGCGGCAGCCTGGGTCTCCTTGACGGAGCGCTTGGTCGCGGCCTCGGCCTCGCCGACCGCGGTCTGGGCCACGGTCAGGGCCTCGACCAGCTCGATGACGGCCATCGGGGCGTTGTCGCCGCGACGGGGGCCGATCTTGGTGATGCGGGTGTAGCCACCGGGGCGGTTCTCGTAGCGAGGACCGATCTCGGTGAAGAGGGTGTGCAGCACAGCGATGTCAGTGATGGTCTTGCGGACCTCACGACGGTTGTGGATGTCACCCTTCTTGGCCTTGGTGATCAGCTTCTCCGCCACCGGGCGCAGGCGGCGAGCCTTGGCCTCGGTGGTGGTGATCCGGCCGTACTGGAACA
>Ga0302314_10010858_pt1 | contig 15912 bp, 17 predicted proteins | sample III_Palsa_N2_3_FD_200533 | JGI IMG/M metagenome (GOLD analysis project Ga0302314, IMG submission 200533) | Peat permafrost microbial communities from Stordalen Mire near Abisko, Sweden - III_Palsa_N2_3 | ecosystem: Environmental > Terrestrial > Soil > Palsa > Peat permafrost | place: Sweden... | reverse complement strand
GGCAGGTGGACCTGGGCGGCGTCGGACATGGCTGCACCCTGCCCGCTGGACCCTACCAAAGGGTTACATAAAGGACGTTATGTGTGGTGATCCGGCCGCTGGAAACGGGTCCTGCGGTGCAGGCCGGCCAAAATGCAATGCCGGTTTACGGGCTACCGGGGCGACTTCGTCGTCTCAAAACTCTAGGCTCCGCCATCCTGGCCGAGCGGGATCGTCAGGGTGAAGCGGGTTTCGGTCTCATCCGAGATCGCCGACAGCACGCCGCCGTGCGCCTTGGCGATCTCGGAGGCGATATGCAGCCCCAACCCGAGACCGTTCTGGCTGGCGCGGACCTCGCCTCTGAAGAACGGCTGGAATAGTCGCTCCATGGCCTTTGGCGGGATCGGCGCGCCGGCGTTCGCGACCCAGACTTCAAGCCGCTGGTCTCGAGTCACCGCACCGAGCCGAACGGGCGACCTGGGATCGCCGTGCGTCAGGGCGTTGGCGAGCAGATTGGAGACCAACTGCCCGATCCGCCCAGGATCGATGCTAATCGGCTCAGGCACAGCGATCTCGCAGGTAATCGTCCGGCTCGGCTGACTGGTTTCGAGCTCGTCCACCACCTGGCGAAGGACCGGCTCCAGCGGACAGACGGCGCGGTGCAGATCGATCCCGCTCCCCAGGCGGCCTCGCGCGAAATCCATCACGTCATCGATCAGGCCCGCCATCCGGTCGACGCTGGTCTCCATCAGGGAAAGGACCTTCAGGCCCTTCTCACTTTGCACCTCGCGCCTGAGGAGGCGCGCGGCGCCGACGATAGACGCCAGCGGATTTCGCAGGTCATGTCCGAGCACGGCGATGAACTGCTCGCGAAGTTGGGACGTCTCCTGCTCGCTTCTGAGCGTTTCGCGGGCGGCGGCTTCACGCCCCTGCAGATCGCGCTCGTAGCTTCGCCGATCCTTCGCCCGGACGACCGCGACGCGCGCAGACACCATTTCCCCGTCCGCGTTTCGTCGCTCCGTGGCGTTCACCAGCACGGGGAGCTTGTCGCCGGTGTCCGTCACCAGGTCGAGCGCCACCTCCTCGAACCGGCCCTGCAGGCGCAGCGCCGGCGCGACATTGGTCTCGTAGAGGATGCGGCCAGGAACGGTCAGCAGGTCGCGAAGGCGTCTGCCGATCAGCGTCTCGGGCGGAAACCCCATCCAACCTGCAAAGGTGGCGTTGACCTTGAAGATCGTACTGTCCGCGGCGGTCGACAGATAACCGAAGGGCGCATTCTCGTAGAGGTCCTCAAGATCCTCGCTGATGACTGATGGATCGGCGCCAGGTTCAGGCATAGGCCCTGATGGCCGCCGTCACTTCGGCCGGCGCGCTGAGGTTGGGGCAGTGCCCGGTGGCGGCCAGGATCCGCAGGTCGCTGCCGGCGATCCGGCTGTGGACGTAGTGGCCCACCTCGAGCGGGGCGATGATGTCGTCGCTGCACTGGAGGATCAGGGTCGGGGTCGCCACCCTGGGCAGGTCGGCCCGGTTGTCGGACATGAAGGTCGCCCGCGCGAACTCCTTGGCTATGGCGGGGTCCATCCGGCAGAAGCTGGCGGTCAGCTCCTCCCCCAGCTCAGGCCGGTCCGGGTTGCCGATGATCGCCGGCGCCATGGCCTGCGACCACGCCATCGGATTGTCGTCGAGGAATTCGAGCAGTTCCTCGATCTGCGCGGCCCCGAAGCCGCCGACGTAGTTGTCGTCGTTGATGTAGCGCGGCGACGGCCCGACCAAGACCAGCTTCGAGAACAGCTCCGGCGCCTTCAAGGACGCCAGGACGCCGACCATCGCGCTCACCGAGTGCCCGACGAAAACCACCCCCTTCAGATCGAGCTCGCGCAGGATCTCGATCACGTCGTCGGCGTAGCCGTCGAGGGTGGCGTATTTCGTGGGGTCGTAGGCCGACAGGTCAGAGCCGCCCGCGCCCACGCTGTCGAACAGGACAGTCTTGAAGTCGGTCTCGAACGCCGGCGCCACGTGGCGCCACATGTTCTGGTCGCAGCCAAACCCATGGGCGAACACCATCGCCTTGGCCCCGGAGCCACGGACGCGGACGTTATTTCGTTTGATGGCAGACACGCGCACTCCCGAATGGCAGCCCATGAGGAGCTTGGCCCGACCACAATAGCGGTTTGGAGGCCGGCATACGAATCTCCTCTAGCGCACCGTCAGCATAGTCGTCGTGAGCGGTGCCTATGGGGTGGTGAGCGCTTGAATCTGGGCCAAGAGCTCCTCTGCTCGGTAAGGCTTGCTGAGAAATAGTCCCTTCTCGGGGAGATCGCCTGGCCCTGGCCGGACCTGACCGGATGCGACAAGGATTTTGACTTGGGGCCAGCGGTCGTGAACGAGCTGCGCCAGACCCAGACCATCCGGTCTACCGGGCATGTTGATGTCAGTGAAGAGAACCATCACCTCGCTGCCGCGCTCGAGGCAGGCGAGCGCATCGACGGCGCAGGCGGCATCCAGAACTCGATATCCACCATCCTGAAGAATTTCGGTGCCGATCATGCGAACAAGATCTTCGTCATCGACAATCGACCGGCGCGCGGCGGCGAACAACGCATTGGAACCCACGCAGGCCTCTTCCCAGCCTTAGTGGCCAGCGCGTCGTGGTCATCGGCGCCTCGGGCATCGGCTTTGCAGTCGCCGAAGGCGCCCTGGCCGAAGGCGCGAGCGTGGTCGTCGGCTCCAGCCAAGCCGCCAAGGTCGAGGCCGCGGTGAAGCGGCTGGGCGACGGCGCCAGCGGGGGCGCGGTGAATGCCAACGACGAGGCGTCCATCGCGGCCTTCCTCGACACGGCCGGTGCGTTCGACCACTTGATCTTCACCGCCGGCGACTGGGGCTCGGCGCGCTTCGTCGGTTCGCTGAAAACATGGACTTCGAGACGGCGCCCGGCGCGCTGGGCGTGCGCTTCTGGGGCGCGATGAAGGCGGCAAGGCAGGCACAGGGCCGGATCGCGGAGGGCGGCTCGATCACCCTGACCAGCGGCGTGCTGGCGCACCGCCCGCGGCCGGGCGCGCCGCGCTTAGCACCGCCTTCGCCGGCATCCTTGAGCACTTGGTGCGCGCGCTGGCGGCGGAGCTCGGCCCGTCCGGGTGAACGGCGTCTGCCCCGGCTTGATCATGACCGAACCGGTGCAGGCGATGCCGCAGGAGCGGCTGAAGACGTTCACCGACCGCCAGCTACTGCCCCGCAGCGGCCAGCCGGCTGAGGCCGCGCACGCTTACCTCTATCTTATGAAGGGCGGCTCAGACTTCAGTTGGGGTGGTTAAGGTTATTGCCGCGCCCGCTTGCCGACGGTGTCCTCATCGAGTGGCTGATAAAAAAGGGTGTCATCAGGCGCTGCCAGCGAGGCGCCCCCCGGGTAAGGGCTAAGCCTAAGCGCTCGGGTCCGCGCCGGACCGTAAGCGCTGTTCTGACCCCACCTAGCGGCGGGTGATGGAAGCCTGGATGCTGGCCGGCCTGTTTGGGCCGGGGCTTAGTTCCATGACGATGCCATGACGGAGCGCTACCCTGTTCGCCGGATGGAGGTGTTCACGGGTGCTGGGCATCGGCGGACGTGGTCGCCGGAGGACAAGGCCCGTATTGTGGCGGAGAGCTACAGCGGGCTGGAGACCGTGTGCGCGGTGGCGAGGCGCCATGGGCTGGCCCAGACGCAGCTCTTCACTTGGCGCCGCGAGGCGCGGACGCAGAGCGTGGCGTCGGCCGAGCTGCAGTTCGCGCCGGTGGTCGTCGAACCGCCGCCAGGGTCGCCAGTCCCGCTGCGTCCGAAGCGACCGCGCCAGAGGGGGCGTCGTCGCGGCGACGGCGGCATCGAGCTGGAGATCGACGGGGTTGTGATGCGCGTCGCCCGCGGGGCGGACGCCAAGACCGTGGCGGCGGTGATCCGGGCGCTGAAGGCCGAGCCGTGATCGGTCCGACGGGCCAGGTTCGGGTGCTGGTGGCGTCCAAGCCGGTGGACTTCAGGAAGGGGATGGATGGCCTGGCCGCCCTGGTGAAGGAGCAGCTCAGGACCGATCCCTTCTCGGGCGCTGTCTACGTGTTCCGCGCCAAGCGCGCCGATCGGGTGAAGCTGATCTGGTGGGACGGATCGGGACTTTGCTTCTTCGCCAAGCGGCTCGAGGAGGGCCAGTTCCGTTGGCCCAAGATCGAGGATGGGGTGATGCGGCTGACGTCGGCGCAGCTTCAGGCGCTGCTCGAAGGGCTCGACTGGCGGCGCGTTCATGCGCCTCGTCGGACCCGCGCTCCACTGGCTGTGAGCTGACTGCGGCAGGTTGACTCAGGGCGCACGCGGGGGCGCCTCAAGGGCCTCGGCATCTGGTTTAATCTGCGTCCATGACGGTGCTGGCTGAGCCCTTGCCGGATGACGCGGCGACGCTGAAGGCGATGCTGATCGCCGAGCGGGCCAAGACCGAGCGCCTGACCCAGATCATCAAGGAACTGCAGCGTCACCGCTTCGGCCGGAGGGCCGAGGGCCTGCCGATCGACCAGCTGGAGCTGGGGTTGGAGGACGTGCAGCAGATCGAGGCGGAGACCGAGGCCAAGGCCGAAGCCGCCGATCCGGAGCGGCGCGCGACCAAGGCGGCCAAGCGGCGCACGAACCGCGGCTCGCTGCCGGCGCACCTGCCCCGGATCGAGCAGGTCGTGGATGTTGCCGGCCAGATCTGTCCGGGCTGCTCAGGCGCCTTGCACATGATCGGCGAGGACGTCGCCGAGCGGCTGGACATCTTCCCGGCTCAGTTCCGGGTTCTGGTGGTGCGCCGGCCCAAGTACGCCTGCCGCGCCTGCCAGGAGGTGGTGGTCCAGGCGCCCGCGCCGGCGCGGCTGATAGAGGGCGGCTTGCCCACCGAGGCGACGGTCGCCCACGTGTTGGTGGCCAAGTACGCCGATCACCTGCCGCTCTATCGCCAGGCTCAGATCTACGCCCGCCAGGGCGTCGACCTCGATCGCTCGACCCTGGCGGACTGGACCGGCCGGGCCGCCTTCCTGCTGCGCCCGTTGCACGCGCGGCTGCTGGAGAAGCTGAAGGCTTCGCCCAAGCTGTTCGCCGACGAGACCACCGCGCCGGTGCTCGATCCGGGACGTGGGCGCACCAAGACCGGCCAGCTCTGGGCCTACGCGCGCGATGACCGACCGTGGGGCGGCCCCGAACCGCCGGCGGTGGCCTACGTCTATGCGCCCGACCGAACCGCAGAGCGACCGATCGAGCACCTTCGCGGGTTCAAGGGCGTGCTCCAGGTCGACGGCTACGGCGGCTATCGCAAGCTGGCCAAGCCGAACGCGGTCACGCTCGCCTTCTGCTGGGCCCACGTGCGCCGGCGCTTCTACGAACTGGCCGCCGCGGGCTCGGCGCCGATCGCAAGCGAGGCGCTGGAGCGGATCAAGGGGCTCTATGCCGTCGAGACCGACATCCGCGGCCGCGTGCCCGAGGAACGCCGCGCAGAACGCCAGGCCAGGAGCCGGCCGATCGTCCTGGCGCTGGAGCCGTGGCTGAAGGCCAAGCTCGAGATCATCAGCCAGAAGAGCAAGCTCGCCGAGGCGATCCGCTATGCCCTGTCCCGCTGGGAAGGCCTGACCAGCTTCCTGGATGATGGCCAGATCGAGATCGACAACAACATCGTCGAGCGCGCCATCCGACCCCTGGCCCTCGGGCGGAAGAACCATCTCTTCGCCGGCTCCGACGGCGGCGCCGAGCACTGGGCCGTCATCGCCTCGCTGATCGAGACCTGCAAGCTGGCCGGCCGCGACCCCGAAGCCTACCTGGCCGACGTGATAACCCGCATCGTCCAGGGCCATCCGATGAGCCGGCTCGACGAGCTGCTGCCCTGGTCCTACGCGCCGGCCGCCGCCAAGGTGGCCTGAGAACAGCGCTTACGCCGGACCAGCCAGGCAGACTTCTGGCGTCGCTTCCCCTTGCCAGATCCAGCGCCTTGACCAAGGCGGTCCCAAATTCCTCATCGACGAGCTTGCGCGTGATGCGTCGACGCAGGAAGTCTGCCCAAAGAAACTCGAAAAACGGCGTGCCGCTCTTCGCGCACCCGCCGGCACGAATCAGTTCCGCGACCAAGCTGCGAAACGGATCGTCGGTTAATCCAGAGAGCGACTTCGGGATGTCGGTCAATGGCCGCCGCTCCCCATTCCCATCATACGCGTGGCACCAGGCGTTGTTGTCGAGGAAGGCCCAGAACTCCTGTTTGGCCAGGTTTGACAGGTCGGCAAGGATATAGACCGCGACATTGACCGCCTTTTCGTCCAGCAGCGCCTTTGTGAAGTGATGGTGGTCGATAATGAAGGTTCGACCTTTCGGACCGATCACCGCGGGGACGACGTGGCGCCAAAGAAGATTGATTCGCGCTTCTTCATCCGCTTCGCGCCACTTGCGTCGCTTTATCTCGACCTCCCGGAAACCGACGGTCATTTGGGTCGGCCGAAGCCCGCTGATGGCGACCCCGATAGGCAGTACGTCTGGCATGGCGTCTCTCGTCTTTGCCGATCATTTCCGGTGGCGCGCGATACGGACATTGGGTTGCGTTGAGCGGTTCCGCGCGGCCTGACGGGACCCGCCAGTGCCATCGCGGCTCAATCAGGCCGAAGCTCAACGTGTAGCGCTGTCGGAGCGAAGCCCTCAAAGCTTCAGCGTTCGCAGGCGAAGCGCGTTGACGAGCACGGAGACAGAGCTGAGCGACATCGCCAGCGCCGCCACGACTGGGCTGAGCAGGATGCCGAAGGACGGGTAGAGAAGGCCTGCAGCGATAGGGATACCGATCGCGTTGTAGGCGAACGCGAAGAGGAGGTTCTGCCGGATGTTGCGCATCGTCGCCCGGCTGAGGACGATAGCCCGCGCGATGCCCGCGAGATCGCCTTTGACCAGCGTGATGCCAGCGCTCTGAATCGCGACCTCGGTGCCGGTCCCCATGGCAATGCCAACGTCGGCTTCGGCCAGGGCCGGAGCATCGTTCACGCCATCGCCGGCCATGGCGACGACGCGCCCCTCGGCGGCGAGCTCCTTGACGATGCGGTTCTTATCCTGCGGCAGGACGTCGGCTTCGACTTCCTTGATCCCGAGGCGGCGCGCAACCGCCTGGGCTGTCGTCTTGTTATCGCCGGTGAGCATCACGATCCGGATGCCCTCTTGGCGCAGTCGATCGAGCGCGCCTTGCGTCGTAGCTTTGATTGGGTCGGCGATTGCAATGACGCCGCCGGGCCTGCCATCCACCGCGAGGAACAGCGCCGTCGCGCCGTCGCCTCGGAGCTGATCGGCTTTCTGGTCGAGATCGCCGAACATGATGCCAAGTTCCGACATCAGCTTTGCGTTGCCGAGCGCGACGGACCTGCCGCCGACGTTACCGGTGACACCCTGGCCAGTTACTGAGACGAAATCCGTCGCGTCATGGATCGAGGCGTGGCGGTAGCGCGCCGCGGCGACAATGGCAGCGGCCAGAGGGTGCCCGCTGGCGCGTTCAAGGCTGGCCGCTAAGGGCAGAAGATCCGCTTCCAGCAGCCCCGGCGCCGCCGCCATGGACGTGAACGTTGGCTTGCCTTCAGTGAGGGTCCCGGTCTTGTCGATGACCAGGGTGTCGACCTTTTCCATCTGCTCAAGGGCGTCCGCAGATTTGATCAGGACGCCGGCCGCGGCGCCTTTGCCGATACCCACTCCGATGGACATCGGCGTCGCGAGGCCGAGCGCGCAGGGGCAGGCGATGATAAGCACCGAGACGGCCGCGATCAGGGCGTAGGACAGTGCGGGGGCCGGACCCCAGAGCGCCCATACGGCGAAGGCCAAGCCGGCCACGCCAAGCACAGCCGGCACGAAATAGCCGGACACGGTGTCGGCGAGACGCTGAATCGGCGCCCGGCTGCGTTGGGCCTCGGACACCATCGTCACAATGCGCGCCAGCATGGTGTCCGAGCCAACCTTGTCGGCGCGCATGATCAGAGACCCCGTGCCGTTCACTGTGCCTCCGATCAGCTTGTCGCCGGGATGTTTGGCGGCGGGCATCGACTCGCCCGTGACCATGGACTCGTCCACGGCCCCGCCGCCCTCGAGCACTTCGCCATCTACGGGGACTCCGTCGCCGGGCCGCACGCGCAGACGATCCCCCACCTTGACCAGTTCGAGCGCGACCTCCTCGTCCTCACCGCCGCTCCCCAAGCGGCGGGCGGTCTTCGGCGCCAACTTAAGCAGGGCGCGGATCGCACCGCCGGTCTGCTCGCGGGCCCGCAGCTCCAATACCTGGCCAAGCAAGACCAGCACCGTGATCACCGCTGCGGCTTCGTAGTAGACTGGGACCATGCCGCCCGCCTCGCGGAAGCCGGCGGGGAACAGCCCCGGCGCGAAGGTCGCAACGAGGCTGTAGACGTAAGCCGTACCTGACCCGAGCGCGATCAGGCTGAACATGTTGAGGCTGCGGTGCACGACCGACGCCCAGGCGCGTTGGAAGAAATGCGACCCGGCCCACAAGACCACTGGGGTGGACAAGGTGAACTGTATCCACGTCGAGACGCCCGGCGCGACAGCGCGGTCCAGGCCCAGGGCCCGGACGTGTGATCCCATCTCCAGGACGAAAACCGGCGCCGCCAGAGCCAGCCCGACCCAAAAGCGTCGGGTCATGTCCGCAAGCTCTTGGTTTGGCCCCGCTTCGGCCGTCAAGGTGACCGGTTCCAAGGTCATCCCGCAGATCGGGCAATTGCCTGGGCCGACCTGCCGAAGCTGCGGATGCATTGGGCACGTGTAGATCGTCCCCGTCGGGGGCGCTGGCTCGGGCGCTTGGGAGGCCATCCGCAGGTGTCTGGCGCAGCGTCAGGATACCAGCGACGGTCCATCGACAATGAGGGCGCGACCGCCTCCGTTGGAATGCTTGGGATCGCTTGCGGTCTCGAGGATCTCCAGGAACGGCTTGATGATGTCGATCGGCATCGGAAAGACGATGGTGGAGTTCTGCTCGGCGCCAATCTCGGTCAGGGTCTGCAGGTAGCGCAGCTGCATCGCGGCGGGGATGCTGGAGAGTATCTGGGCGGCGTCGACCAGCGTCTGCGACGCCTGGAACTCGGCCTGGGCGTGAATGATCTTGGCGCGGCGATCACGCTCGGCCTCGGCCTGCTTGGCGATCGCGCGCACCATGTTGTCGGTCAGCTCCACGGTCCGGATCTCGACGTTGCTGACCTTGATGCCCCAGGCTTCGGTCTGGGCATCCAGGATCGACTGCACGTCGACGCTCAGCTTCTTCCGCTCCGACAGCATCTCGTCCAGCTCGTGCTGACCGAGCACGGCGCGCAAGGTGGTCTGGGCGAGCATGTTGGTGGCGGGCAGGTAGTCCTGCACCCGAATGACGGCCCGCTCGGGATCGGCCACGTTGAAGTAGAGCACCGCATCTACCTTCATCGACACGTTGTCGCGCGAGATGACGTCCTGGGTCGGTATCTCGACGACCTGAATGCGCAGGTCGACACGCACCATCTCCTGGATGAACGGCATCAGGATGACGAGGCCGGGTCCCTTGACCGCTTCGAACTTGCCGAGCGTGAAGACCACGGCGCGCTCGTACTGCCGCAATATCTTGACGGCGGCTAAGAGCGTGGCGAGCAGGACGAATACGACGAACGGGCCGACGTAGATAAGCAGGGGCGGCATTCGATGGGCCTTCAACAGAGGAAGTGCAGTCAGGCACCTTCCGACTTGGCGCGGCGCGCCAGCATTGAGATGTCCGCCTAATCCAACGCCGGCATGCCAATTCCCGTTCCGTCCTGCAACTGCGTAAATTTTGTATTCGTGCCAACTTCAACAGATTTCGCGGCGCGCGGTCTAAATTGAAGCGGGATTGCGCCCAAATCAGCGAAGGCCGAATCTACGAGTTTTCCAAAATAGGCGATTGCTATCGATTAGCGAATATTTGCACTGACGCTTGAACGCGCGCAACTATGCCGAACGTCAGCCGTTTCCGAGCCACGCGCTGGCGAGCAGCGAATGCGCGTGGCGAGATCGAGGACGCAATGCAGATCGGGATGGTTGGACTGGGCCGCATGGGCGCAAACATGGCGCGGCGCCTGATGGGGGCGGGGCACCAGTGCGTGGTCTATTCGCGCACCTCGGCGACGCGGCTGGCGATGGAAAAGGAAGGCGCGATCCCAGCCGATTCGCTGGAAGATCTGGTGGCGAACCTGCGGGACGGGCCGCGGGCGATCTGGCTGATGCTTCCTGCTGGCGAGACCACGGAGCAGACCGTCGAGCACCTGAGCCATCTGCTCGCGCCCGACGACATCCTCATCGACGGCGGGAACTCCTTCTACAAGGACGATATCCGCCGCGCCAAGTCACTGGCCGCGAAGGAGATCCGCTACATCGACTGCGGCACCTCGGGCGGCGTCTGGGGCGCCCAGCGCGGTTATTGCCTGATGATCGGGGGCCCTGCAGACGCGGTGAACCACCTTGAGCCGATCTTTTGCGCGCTCGCACCGGGCGTGGGCGAGACCTCGCGAACGCCGGGCCGGGTCAGAGAGCTGTCGCGATCCGAGCAGGGCTACATCCACGCCGGTCCGTCCGGAGCCGGACACTTCGTCAAAATGGTCCACAACGGCATCGAGTATGGCCTGATGCAGGCCTACGGCGAGGGCTTCGATATCCTGCGCAACAAGGATTCGGCCGACCTCCCCGAAGACGAGCGCTTCAGCCTTGAATTGCCGGAGATCGCGGAGGTTTGGCGCCGCGGAAGCGTTATCTCGTCGTGGCTGCTCGACCTCAGCGCCAGCGCGCTGTTCAAGGATCCGCAGCTCGGCGGTTACACCGGCTACGTTCAGGATTCGGGCGAAGGCCGCTGGACCATCGAGGCCGCCATCGAAGAGGCCGTGCCCGCGAGCGTGATCACCGCCGCGCTCTATGCCCGCTTCCGCTCGCGCCAGTCGCAGACCTTCGGCGAGAAGATGCTCTCGGCCATGCGTTTCGGGTTCGGCGGACACGTCGAGGGCGCCGAGGCGATCGACCCGGATTCGAAGCCGGCGCTGGCGGCGGAGTGATGTCGCGACGGTAGGCGGTAAGGGACTATGGTCGAGAGCGTCTGGACCGTCACGGCGGCATGGGTCGAGGCGGTCGGCGCCATTGCCGCCGTCGTCGGCGCGGCCTGGGTCGCGGCCGGCGAGTCACGCGCTGCCCGGGTTCGCGAGGAACGGGCCCGCGACGACGCTGAGCGGAAGGAGGCTCGATCGGTGCTGGCCACCAAGACAGCCGCGCTGAATCTAAGCATTCTCGCAGCAACCCAGATTCACGACCTGCACGTGCTGCTGCGCGACGAGTCCTGGCGGGGACGGGTCGAAAGAGTCTCACCGAGCCGGACGCTGCTGGCCACCGAGCGGATGCTGACGACTTTCCCGATCCAGTCCCTCGCCGACGCGCCCGCAATGGTCGAATTCTCGAGGTTTCCGGCGGCGCTCGCCACGGCCGCGGAGGTCTATGGCAATCTGGAGACGGCCATTCGGGCGGCGGCCGACGGCGAGCGCGGCGCGATCTTCGCGGCGTGTGCGGCGCAGATGGAGCGAATAGATGTGCGCGCCCAACGCGGACTGCATGACCTGAGGCTTTCGCTCGATCTGCCGGACGACCCATCCGCTGGCCAGACCGCGGTCGATCGGGCGCCCGATCCACCGCACCAAGCCGTGAGCGACATCCTGAGCGACGGGCTCGACGTCACCGCCGCATGACGACGTGCAGCGGCCGAGACGTGGAAACGTCATGCGGTTGGCCATCAACGACGACCGTCATCGGCTCGCCGGTGATCAGGATAACCGCCATCGACCCCGCCTGCTCGATCGCGATTCCAACACGGCGACCGCGCCACTGGACTTGGAAACGCAGCGCGGTCCAGCATTTCGGCAGTCGGGGATCGACCGAGATGCCGTCGCTATGCAGCGACAACCCCGCGAAACCGAACACGGCCATCTGCCAAAGCCCGCCTAGCGCGGCGATATGCACCCCGCCCTCGATGGCGACATGGGTGTCGGCCAGGTCGATCGCGGCGGTGTCCTGAAAGAAGCGCAACGCGAGATCCGGTTCGCCCAGCCGGGCCGCGGCGAGGCCGTGCATCACGCGGCTGAGCGAGCTGCCCTGGCCGCAGCGCGGTGTGTAGTAGCGGAAGTTCGTCAGCCCGCTTTCGCCGGGAAACGCCCCCGGCAGCAGCGCCAGCAACGCGACGACATCGGCCTGTTTCACGATCTGGGAGCGGCCGGCGCGCTCGCGGCCAAGCACGACATCCATTGGCACCGAGCGCCCGGCGTATTGCGTCAGGTCGATCGGTTCGAGGCCGAAGTATCCGGCGAACTGTTCGTAGAGCCCCGTCGCCGGATCGAACCCGGTCGCCATCGCGTCCGCGACTCCAAGCCAGCGGTCGAGCTCGGCGTCGTCCAGTCCGAGCTTGGTGGAAAGACCAACCCACCGCGCGGGCCAACGCTCACGTAGCAGCGTCGCCACCTCCAGCGCGCGGCGGATGTTCCAGGCGGCCATCACATTGGTGAAGGCGTTGTCGTCGATGTGCTCGTGGTATTCGTCGGGCCCGATGACGCCGCGGATGTGGCAATGCTCGTCGGCCTCCGGCTGCGCGCGGCTCGACCAGAATCGGCCGGTCTCCAGCAGAATCTCGGCGCCGGCGTCGAGCAGGAACGCTTCGTCCGCCGTCGCCTGCCAATACTGCCAGACCGCATAGGCGACGTCGGCGCTGATGTGCTGCTCCTGGCGACCGCAGAGCACATCGACGATCTTGCGGTCTGGTCCGATCACCTGGTCGGGCGTCGCCTCCGCGCCGGTGTCGGCCGACTCCCAGGCGTAGAGCGCGCCGCGCCATCCCATGCGCGCCGCCTTCGCGCGCGCCCCGTCCAGGGTGCGGAAGCGATACATCAACAGCGATCGCGCGGCCTCGGGCCAGGTCAGGGTGTAGAACGGCAAGAGGAAGATCTCGGTGTCCCAGAACACGTGACCGCGATAGTCCTCGCCGGTCAGCGCCCGCGCGCCGATCGAGACGCGCTCGTCCGCGGGATTTGCGGCGCCGTTGAGATGGTAGCCAGCGAACCTCAGCGCCTGTTGGGCTTGCGGGTCGCCATCGACCCCCACGTCGCTGGACGCCCAGCGATCGGACCACGCCGCTTCGTGGTCCGCGAGCAAGGCATTCCAGCCGAGCCTTAGCGCGTCATCAAGCGATGACCGCGCGAGCGCTCCGGGATCGGCCTCCAGGCTGTCGCTTCGCGCGATGGCGACGAGGCGGCGTAGACACAGATGCTGGCCGGGTTGAGCGCGCCAGCTCCAGCACCATTTTAACGGCCCAGTCGAGGACGGGGCCAGGTCGGCGCCCTCGAGCGACAGAGCGGCGTTGGCGGCCATCGCCACGCCCTTGCCAGAACGCTTGGTTCGCCAGACTCCCAGGTCCGACGCCTGGTGTTCGGAGACGAGCGCCACGTTCGCGGGTTCGGACCACGCCTCGAGCGTGACCTCAGCATCGCCGCGCTCTATTTCGAGCTCGAGCATTTGAAGCCCGAGGGCGCGCTGGCTCAGCGACACGCATCGAAGCATGCCCACGCGGATGCTGACCCCGGACGCATCGATCTGCCGGCTTTGCGTCAGCACGAGGCCGCGCCGCATATCGAGCGTCAGCGTGTGGGCGGAGGGAATGCCGTCTTGCCGGACGACAAGATTACCCGAGACCGAGAGGCGCAATTGCAGCCAATCGGGGGCTGGGATCAGGCTCGGGATCGGGGGCCCTTCGTCGGGCGCATCGAACAGTCCCGCGACATAGGTGTAAGCGGCGCGGCGCCGTGGCCCGTCCGATTAATCGCCCGCGTGGTCCTGACCCCCAGGAAGCCGTTGCTGAGGGCGAAGCGCGTCGCGCGGTTGCTCTCGCGCAGCGGATCGAGGCCGTCTTCGGTGATGACCCAGGCATCGTCGGGCGTCGCGGCCAACGCGCGGCTCATGTCGTCTCGCAAGGTCACGTCACGCTTCGGCAAAGACGCCCCTCGGTCAGGGCGTTGATGTCGATGTCATCGAGCGTGGCGACCACCAAATTCGCGTCGGCGCGATGAAGAGGGTCGGCATCGCCCCGCCGAGCGACGCCAAGCGCCGTCATGTCGGCCACGCCTGCAGCTTCGATCCCCGCGGTGGCGTCCTCGGCGACGAAGCAGGCGTGCGGCGCCACGCCCAGGGCGCGTGCGGCGAACAGAAAGATGTCCGGAGCGGGTTCGCCAGCTGCGAGATCGCGACCGCGGATGTGGGCGCTGAAGGCGCCGAGCAAGCGCTCGCCCGACGCCAAGCAGATCGGCGCCATCATCTGATCGGCGTTCTTCGAGGACGAGGCGACCGCCATCGGCAGGCCCCGCCCCACAAGGGCCTGGACCAGGCGCGGCGCATCTGGGTCGGCCGATACCGCGCCGTCTAGGCGCGCCCTGCCAGCGACCTCGGCCTGGTAGACCGCGGTGGTGAAGCGCGCGGGCTCAGCAAAGCCCTCAAGGGCGTCGCGCCAGGCGCGCTCGTGCGGCCAAGCCAACGGAACGCCGTGGACGAAGATGCCGGCCTTCAACTTCGAAACGGGGAGGCTCATCGATCGGCCCCGGCGAGCCTGCCGCGCGAACACAGCGCCCAGGCTTGGCGGGCGATCTCCTCATCTTCGCGCGATGGAAGGACAAGCACCGCACAGCGGGAGCCTTCAGCGCTGATCGGATTGATCGCCGACTGATTGTGCGTTGGATCGAGCCCGACGCCGATCCAGGCGAGGTAGGCGCAGATCGCTGCACGGACCGCCGGGTCGTTCTCGCCGACGCCGGCGGTGAAGACGAGCAGATCGATCCCGTCCAGCGCCGCGATCATCGCCGCGATCTGCTTGGCGACGGAGTAGCAGAACATCTCAACAGCCAGCTGTGCGGCAGGATTTGTCGCCGACGCGTCGTGCAGGTCCCGCAAGTCGCCGCTGACGCCCGAGACGCCGAGCAGGCCCGAGTGGCGATCGACCAGATCCTCGATCCGACCCGCGTCGAAGCCCTTCTCGCGCATCAGATAGACCAGGACGCCCGGGTCGAGATCGCCGCTGCGCGTGGCCATCATCACGCCGCCGGTCGGCGTAAGCCCCATGGTGGTGTCGACGGACCGTCCGTGCCTGATGGCCGTGACGCTGGCGCCGGCCCCGAGGTGAGCGACGACCATTCGCTCGGGTGGCCCGCCCACGATCTGGCGGACGATCGACTGGCAGGAGAGACCGTGAAAGCCATAGCGCTGCACGCCATCGGCCTGCAGCTCTTGCGCGATCGGCAGGATGCGCGCGACGTCGGGCATGTCGGCATGGAAGGTGGTGTCGAAGCAGGCCGCCTGGGGGATTCCGGGGAAGTGCGAGTGGGCGAAGCGGATAGCCGCCAGCGCGGCCGGCGCATGCAGCGGCGCGAACGCGCTCGCGGCCTCCAGTTCTCGCAGCACCGCCGCGTCGATGAGGCAGTGACGTCGCAGCCGCGGCCCGCCGTGGACGATGCGATGGCCGATGGCCTCAGGGGCTTCACGGCCTTTGTGCGCCAGCAGCTTTCCGACGCGATGCAGGGCGTCGGCCTGGCTCGGTATCGCCCCCTTCTCGCCGAGCAACGACGCGCCATGCGCGTCCCGGACGCGGAAGCGACCGGCTGGCTCGCCGATCGCCTCCGCCGCGCCCGAAAGCAGGACCTCGGCCCCCGTCGATCGGACACGATAGAGCCCGAACTTGAGCGACGACGAGCCGGCGTTGAGCGACAGAACGGTCAGCGCCGACGCCTCGTCCGTGGGCGGAGCGATCGCGGTCACATCGACCAGCGCCAGTCGCGCACCTCGGGCAGGTCGTCGCCGTGCTCGGCGATATAGAGCTTGTGCCGCTCCATCATGGTCCAGTAGCGCGCGGTGGCGGTCTC
>Ga0302314_10010857_pt1 | contig 15912 bp, 14 predicted proteins | sample III_Palsa_N2_3_FD_200533 | JGI IMG/M metagenome (GOLD analysis project Ga0302314, IMG submission 200533) | Peat permafrost microbial communities from Stordalen Mire near Abisko, Sweden - III_Palsa_N2_3 | ecosystem: Environmental > Terrestrial > Soil > Palsa > Peat permafrost | place: Sweden... | reverse complement strand
TTCGCCGACCCGAAGCTCGAGGCATTGCCCGCGGGCCAGAAGCTGCTCCTGCGCATGGGTCCGGACAACGCAGCGGTCGTCAAGGGCAAGCTCAAGGAGCTGCGCGCCATCATCACGGCAGCGCCGCCCAAGCACTAGCCAGCGAGTGAGAGGCCGGTAACAGTAATGCGCGCGAAACTGCGCAAGACTCACGCCGCTTAAAGGTCGCGCGGGGGTCGTTACATTTGCTTCACGGAGCTAGCCGTGCGACGGAGCGTCACGTTATATGCCGAACGGCTCGTTCAATCGACGCCACCGATAAACCATTCAAAGGACAGTCACATGTCGAAACTGGGAAACATTCGCGCGAGCCTGACGGTTCGCGCAGCGCTCTACGCATCGGTCGCGGCGGTGAGCATGCTGGCCGGCTGCGTGGCCACGGTGCGGGTGCCGCAGCCCGCCGTTTATGTGCCGCCACCGCCTCCTCCGCCGCCACCGCCTTCCGCCTCGATCGAGGTCGCGGTTCCGGGGGTGTCCGTCGAGCTCCAAGCGAGCGAGCCGCCGCCGCCCATGCCTGAGTACCAGCAGCCGCCTTGCCCCGAGGACGGATGGTTGTGGACGCCCGGATACTGGGCCTACTCGACCGGCGGCTATTACTGGATACCAGGCACCTGGGTCGCCCCGCCCGTGGTCGGTGTGTTGTGGACGCCGGGATACTGGGGATTCGTCGGCGGGGTCTATAGATTCAATGCCGGATACTGGGGACCGCACGTCGGGTTCTACGGCGGCGTCAATTACGGCTTCGGCTACGGCGGCGTCGGCTTCGGCGGCGGCCTCTGGGTCGGCGGTCACTTCTCGTACAACACCGCGGTGGTGAACGTGAACACCACGGTGATTCATAACACCTATGTGAACAAGACGGTCATCAACAACGTCACCGTGAATCGCGTGAGCTACAACGGCCCGGGCGGCGTAACGGCCCAGCCGACGCCTGCGGAGAAGGCTGCGGCGAGCGAGCCGCACACGCCTCCGACGACCGCCCAAACCCAGCATGTCCACGAAGCCCTGCGCAACCCCCAGCTCTCGGCCAAGGCGAACGGCGGGCATCCGGCCATTGCCGCGACCGCGCGTCCGGCCGCGTTCAGCGGACCGGGCGTGGTGGGCGCGAAAGGTGCACCGCCGCTCAAGCCTGTAACGCCTCCCGCGCACACGGCGCCCCCCGCCAACGCGGCGCGTCCGATGGAGCACGAAGAAGCGCGGCCGGCTGAGACTGCGCATCCGCAGACCACGGCGCCCAAGGCTCCGGTCGCCAATGCGGCCCACACGCCGCCGCCTGCCGCGCATCCGCAGACCACGGCGCCCAAGCCGGCCGTGAAGGCGGCTCCGAAACCCGCGCCGAAGCCCGCACCGAAGCCGAAACCCGAGAAGAACGAAAAGAACGAGAAGCCGTAAGGCCCGTCTCGCTCCGAGTCGCGCCCGCGTCGGCTACCGTGCCGGCCCGGGCGCGACTTTTACGAGCGGAATATCCACGAAGCTCGCCAGCGGACCGGCGCCGTCGAATACCTTGATGGTGGCCTTCTGATAATCCGCAGGCTTCGCGAAAAAAATGTTCGGCACATAGGACTGCGGATTGCGATCGTAGAGAGGAAACCAGCTCGACTGCACCTGCACCATCACCCGGTGCCCCGGCAGGAACACATGATTGGCGGTCGGCAAGGCGAAGCGGAACACTTGAGTCTTCCCCGCGGGGATGGGTTTCGGATCGCTGAAGGAATCGCGGTAGCGTCCGCGCAGGATGTCCGCGGAGATCATCAATTGATAGCCGCCCATCTTCGGGTCGCGCCCCACCTCATCCGGATAGACGTCGATCACTTTCACCACGAAATCGCCGTCGGTGCCCGTCGTCGATGCGACGAGATTCGCGATCGGCTCGCCGCTCATCTTCAGCGGCGCCTCGAGCGGCGGTGTCGTGAAAGTCAAGACATCGGTGCGGGCCGCAGCGTCGCGCTGATCGCTCACCAGCCAGCTCTGCCAGGTCGATTCGCCCTCGTCCTCGATGTGAATCGGTCTCGGTAGGTAAGGCACAGGCTTCGCTGGGTCGGACACGTAGGTCTCGTACCCCGTGCCGCCGGGCGCCGTGAAGCCCAAGCCGCCGCCGGGCTGCAAATAGAGCTTCTCGCGAGCAATGCTGCACTCGGAGGAGCAACCCGCCGGCCAGGTAGGCAGGTCCTCCCATCGATTGGTGCCGCTTTCGAATGCGGTTACGGGTGCGACGGAGAGCGGGGGCGCCTCGTCCTTCAAGAAATGATCAAGAAAGGGCCGCAGCACATGCAAGCGAAAGTAGGCGGCCGTGTCGCTGCCCCATTTGATGTCGCCGATGCGATCGCCCTCGAGCCGCTCCTGATGGTGAAACCACGGGCCGAGCACCAGATATAAGTTTGCTTGATCCGGATGATGCGCCTTGAGCGACTTGTAGAGGGCGATATTGCCGTAGATGTCCTCCTGGTCCCACAGGCTGTGCACCAGCATGGTGGGAACGGTGAGGCCTTGTTCGCCGAGAATCTTGTCGAGCGCCTGATCCTGCCAGAAGGAATCGTAGGCAGGGTGGCTCATCACCTTGACGCTGAACCCCACTTGGTCGAGACCGTGTAGCTTGGCCATGTCGCCCGCGGAACCGGCGGCGAGCCAGCTGTCGTAATCGTCGTAATGATCCGTCCACCAATGGATATCGCTTTTGCGCGTCGCCTCTTGATCGTGAAAGTAGACGAGGCTATCTAGCCGAAAGGCGCCCTTGTGGAACCAATCGTCCCCCATCCAGCCGTCTACCATGGAATTGATCGGTACCGCTGCGCGCAGCGCGGGGTGCGGATGCGCGAGCGCCATGAGCGAGGTGAAGCCGTCGTACGAGATTCCGAGAATCCCCACCTTGCCGTTCGATTCGGCGACGTTCTTCACCAGCCAGTCGATGGTGTCGTAGGTGTCGGTGGAATGATCCACCGGGGTCGAGTTGAGCGGCCCGTGCAGCGGACGGTTCATGACATAGTCGCCTTCCGAATCGTGCTTGCCGCGAATGTCCTGCAGCACACGGATGTAGCCGCCGTTCACCACCGCGTCGTCCGCGACATCGGTGCTGTCGATGAGGGCGCCGAGATGAGCGCTGGCTCCCTTCTCGATTCGCTCCGTCGCGCCGTAAGGCGTGCGGGTCAACAAGATAGGCGCCGCATGCGCACCGCGCGGAATCAGGATCACCGTCTTGAGCTTCACCCCGTCGCGCATCGGAATCATGACCTCGCGCTCGACGTAGTCGAAGGTGTCGACGTGCGGGGTGAACGTCTCCGGCGTTTCGCTCGGGAGGCCGGCGTTCGGGGATTGCGCGCCTGCAAGGGCGGGTTGCGCGGAAGTCAGGCTGACCGCAAATAACAAGAAAGCGCCGAGGCGCCGAATGGTCGAGAACATGGAGCATCCCATCGGACCGCGCCGATCGCGGCGGCGAAGTTTCGCCCATCGACAACCCTGCTTGCAATGCAGGGATGCCCCGGCCCGAGCCGACGAGCGCTGGGGAGGTCCGGATGGCGGGGCGCGGCAGGCGAGGCGCGGGCGGCCAGATTCGGTGTCGTGGTTGCAGGTATCCCTGACAGGGCGCATGATCATAACGACGGCTTTCGACCGTTTGACATTATGTGGCGAGGGTGCCGGGCTGGCGCCGTCAGCGGAGGACCTTAGAACATGAATTCGTTATCCGTCGCGGTAGCCGAGGGGGTTGCGACGCTCAGCATCCAGCGGCCGCAAACCAGCAACGCGATCGACATTTCCATCATTCGCGCGATGCATCTTGCGCTCGATCAACTGCAAAAAGGCGACAGTGGCGCGCGGGCGGTGGTCATCACCGGCAGCAACGACGTGTTTTGCAGCGGATTGGACCTGCACTCCATCGATCTCAAGACCCAGCAGGCCCGTCAACGGGCACATTTCGAGATGCGCCGCTTCATGGATCCCTTGATCCTGCGTCTCAGCGGATTCCGTTTCCCGATCGTGGCTGCCGTCAACGGCGCGGCGGTCGGCGCGGGAATGAGCCTTGCGCTCGCGAGCGACATCCTCGTGGTGGGCGAGAATGCCTATTTCTGCCCCTCTTTCGCGCGGCTCGGCTTGGTGCCCGACGCCGGCATCACGTTTCATCTGGCGCGGCGCATCGGCGGGGGACGCTCCCTGTCCGCATTGATGCTGGCCGAGAAGATTAACGCCAAGCAGGCACTCGACTGGGGGCTGGCTTACGCTGTGGTGCCGGATGCGGAGGTGGTCGCGCGTGCACAAGAGGTCGCGCGGCGTCTCGCGAGCGGCCCGTGCGCGGTGCTCGGACAAATCCGCTCCCTGCATACCTCGAGCTTCGATAATTCACTGCAGGAGCAGCTGCGTGCCGAGCGCAGCGCGCAGGAAATGACCCTCGAGACCCACGACTGTGTCGAGGGCGTGCGCGCGTTCTTCGAGAAGCGCGAGCCGCACTTCTCAGACCACTGAGGCCGGCGTTCGCGGCGTTAGCCGAATGCCTCGCTGAGGGCGAGTATGTCCGCAGGCGTCGTGCGGCAACATCCACCGACGAGGCGGGCACCGGCTGCGACCCACTGCCTGGCCTGCGCCGAGGAGGAATGCGCTTCGGGCCCGAGCCATCGCTTCGCCTGCGCATCGTAACGCTCCCCCGAGTTGGGATAGGCCACCAGCGGCTGCGCCGCGTGCTCCCGCATCCGCTCCAGAAGCTGGGGCACGTGCTCGGGCGCCGTGCAGTTCACGCCGATCGCGGCGATGCGGGGATGCCCGGCAAGCGCCTGCGCGCAGCGTGCGATGTCTTCACCTTCGCAATTGCGCCTACCGTCCTGACAAGAAAAACACAGCCATGCGGTCATGTGGGGGTACTCGTCGAGCAGCTCCGCGAGAACCAAGGCCTCCTGCAGGCACGGCAGGGTCTCGAAGGCGAGCACATCCGCCCCCGAGCGGGCGAGCACCTCGAGCCGCGGCCGATGGAACTCGGTAAGCTGCCGGTCGGTAAGTCCGTAGCGGCCTCGATATTCGGAGCCGTCCGCCCGCATCGCCCCGTAGGGTCCCACGGAGGCGGCGATTAGCAGCAGCGGCTGCGCGCCGGAGGGCAGGCTCGCGCGAAATTCCTCGCGCGCCGCGCGGGCGAGCGCTACGGCTTCGAGCATCAGACGAGCGGCTCGAGCGCGCTCGATGCCGCGGCGGGCGAAACCCTCGAACGTTGCCTGATAGGTCGCGGTGGTGGCGACCTGCGCACCCGCACGGAAGTAATCGAGATGCACCTCGCGGATGAGCTCGGGTCGCTCGAGCAGACATTTCGCCGACCACAAGGGATCGGACAGATCCGCCCCGCGCCGCTCGAGCTCGGTCGCGAGCGCGCCGTCGAGGACGACCACGGATCGCGCCCGCAGCAGCTCGCCGATGGGATCAGACATTGAGACGGCGCGCGCCACTCAAGTGGCCGCTGCCCGCGAGGTAATAGCGCAGGCGGGCATCGGCGCCTTTGGTGAGGCCGATGCGCACGCTTTCTCCGATCCGGCCGACCTCGCTTCCGTCGCTGCCGATCCAGAGTTCGCCGCGGCGAAACAGATCGATGCCGTCGTGCCGGCGATCGATGCCGAAAGCCGCCGCCAGGCGCCCCGGGCCGCGCGCGATGTCGACACTGCGCACGCTCTCTCGTCCCCGGCGCATGCGCTCGATCCCCGACAACGGCTCGAGCGCCCGCAACAGGACGCCTTCGCCGGTGCCGGCTCCCGCGCTCGACACGTTGAGCATCCAAGAGGTGCCGTAGCAGAGGTACACATAAGCATGTCCCACGTCGAGAAACAGCGAGCGGTTGCGCGGCGTCATGCCGCGAAAGGCGTGGCACGCCGGATCGCCTTGCAGATACGCCTCGGTCTCGACAATGCGTCCCGTGACGAGTTGCGAGCCGAACCGGCGCACGAGGACTTTCCCCAGTAAATGGCGGGCGAGCGCCACGGTATCGCGGGGAACGCGGCTGCGCTCGAGCGGGACCGGCTGCGCGAGCGCGGGCCGGCGGACGATGGATTCAACCGCGCTCACGAGTCTCCTCGAATGTTACTCTGACGCACCTGCCGAGCTGATTATTGTGACGCTGCCCTTCCGGTTCAAGTCTCCTTCCCTGATGCTGCGCGCGAGCTTGTTTCCGCTCGCCGCACTGCTCGTGGCCATGGTGAGCGTGCAAACGGGCGCCGCGCTCGTGAAGGGTCTGTTTCCGCGCGTCGGCGTCGCGGGTGCCACGACCTTGAGGCTCGCGCTCGCGAGCCTGATGCTGCTCGCCGTCTGGCGGCCGTGGCGCAGGCTCCCGAAGGCGCGCGAGACTCGGAGCCTCCTCATCTATGGCGTGGCAATGGGGGTGATGAATCTCTGCTTCTACTCGGCTCTCGCCCGCATACCGCTCGGCATCGCGGTCGCGCTCGAGTTCACCGGTCCGCTGGCCGTCGCGATGGCCGCCTCGCGCCGCGCCGTCGATTTCGTCTGGGTCGCCCTCGCGGCTCTCGGCTTGGTTGCGTTGTTGCCCCTGGGGCTCGGGCACGCGCCCTTGTCGCCGTCCGGCGTCGCATTCGCGCTCGCGGCCGGAGCGTGCTGGGCGCTTTATATCGTGTTCGGCCAGAAAGCGGGCGCTCTGCACGGCGGAATGAGCGCGGCGCTCGGAACCGTGATCGGTGCGATCGTGATAGCGCCCGTCGGCATGATTCAGGCCAGCGCGGCGCTCTTCGATCCCGGCATCTTGGCCGTAGCGTGCGGGGTCGCGCTGCTGTCGAGCGCGCTGCCCTACTCGCTGGAGATGTTCGCGCTCACGCGCCTGCCGACGCGTACCTTCGGCGTGCTGATGAGCGTCGAGCCGGCGCTCGGCGCGCTCTCCGGCTGGTGCTTTCTGCACGAGAGCCTGTCGCTCGTTCAGTGGGCCGCCGTCGCGAGCATCATGCTCGCATCAGCGGGAAGCGCCGTCACGAGCCGCGGGGGTGCTCCGCCCACGGCCTGACGCGGCGCTAGGCGATGAGGCGCACGGCGATATAGAGCAGCGCCGCGCCGGCGAGGGTCATCACCGTGGTGAGTAGCTTCGGATGGGCGTGGAAGCTTTCGGGAATGAGATCGCTCGCGCCGATGTAGAGAAAGAAGCCGCCGAACAGCGCGAGCGCGACGCCGAAGCGATCGCCGGGCAAGGTCCACAGGCGGGTTGCGGCTATGCCGAGGGCCGGAGCCGCCGCATCGACGAGCAGCCAGGATAAGCCCCGCGCACGCTCGCCGCCGTTACGCAGCACGATGTTCATCGTGTTGACGCCGTCCGAAAAATCGTGCGTGAGCACCGCGGCTGCGACGATGAGGCCGACGGCGCGGGATCCCTGGAATGCAAATCCGATCGCGACCCCGTCGAGCAGACTATGCGCGCACAGCACCAGCGCGCCGGCGGACGCGCGCGGCGGCCCGTCGCCGTGAATGAGCAGCATCCGGTCGAGCACGAGATAGAGGAGAAAGCCGAGTGCGCTCCACGCGAGAATGGTCGCGGGCGATTGGAAATTTCGCGCCGTATCGATTGCCTCGGGGAGCAAATCGAAGAACGCCACGCCGATCACCGCGCCTGCGCTGAATCCGAGGATCAAGTGCAGCTTGTCGCGCAATCCGAGCGCGAGCAATCCTCCCGCGAGGGTGCTCACGAACGCGGCGACAGCGATGGCCAAGAGCAGCATTGCGATTTTTCCACGCCCTGGGCAACGTGCCCCGGACAGCGTGTCCCGGGCCGACGGAGTATATTGTCGCTCATCGCAAAAGCTTTGGAGGCATCGTGAGCTACGAGGCATATCATAAACGCAAAATCGGCAATCACGAGCTGAAACCCGAGACGCAGATGATGGGTTATGGATACGACCCATCGTTGTCCGAGGGATCGCTCAAGCCGCCGGTGTTCTTGACGTCGACGTTCGTGTTCAAGACGGCACAGGACGGCAAGGATTTCTTCGACTACAGCTCGGGACGCCGCGTGCCCACCGCGGGCACGCAGGCGGGCCTGGTGTATTCGCGCTTCAACAATCCCAACCTCGAGGTGCTCGAGGACCGGCTCGCCTTGTGGGAGCGCGGCGAAACGGCAGCCGTATTCTCGAGCGGCATGTCCGCCATCTCTACGGCTCTGTGGGCGTACGTGCGGCCGGGCGATGTGATCCTGATGAGCCAGCCGTTGTACGGCGGGACGGAGACGTTGATCGACAAGACGCTGCCCGCCTTCGGGGTGAGAGCCGTGAGCTTCACCGCGGGCCACGATCGCGACGCCGTCACGGAGGCGGCGGAGCGTGCGCGCGTACTCGCGCGAGAGAAGGGCGGCCGTATCTGCCTCATCATGACCGAGACGCCTGCCAATCCGACCAACAGCTTGGTCGATCTTGCGCTCATGCGCGAGATTTCCGAGAAGATCGGCAGGGAGCAGGGCGGGACGCGGCCTCCGGTGCTGGTGGACAACACCTTTCTCGGCCCCGTCTTCCAGCGCCCGCTCGCGCACGGCGCGGATATCGTGCTCTATTCCTTGACCAAGTACGTAGGCGGCCACTCCGATCTGGTGGCCGGGGGTGTGGTCGGCGCTCGCAATATGGTCGATCCGATCAAGAGACTGCGCGGCGCGCTCGGCACACAGCTCGATCCCAACACCGCCTGGATGATCATGCGCTCGATGGAGACACTGTCCCTGCGCATGCACCGCTCCGCGCAGAATGCCGCGTTGGTGGCGAGATACTTGAGCAATCACCCGAAGATCGCGGACGTCAACTATCTCGGGTTCCTCGCTGCCGACGACCCGCGCAATGCGGTATTCAAGAAGCAATGCGAAAGCGCGGGATCGACCTTCGGCTTCTCGGTGAAGGGCGGCGAGGCGGAGGCGTTTCGGCTGCTCGATGGACTGCAGGTCATCAAGCTCGCGGTGAGCTTGGGCGGCACCGAGACGCTCATCTCGCACCCGGCGAGTACCACGCATTCCGGCGTGCCGAAGGAGACCCGCGAGCGCATCGGTATCAGCGAGGGTTTGATCCGGATCTCGGTCGGCATCGAGGACGCCGACGATCTCATCGCGGATCTGGAGCAGGCGTTGAAGGCGGTCTGAGGGGGCGGGGCACCGAGCCGGGGGCGCTCAGCCGGGGGCGCCCAGCCGGGGGCGCCCAGCCGGGCGCTCAGCGCGGCCGCTGCGCGCCGAGCTCGACGTCGCTCTTGCCGCGCGTGGCGACCTCGACCTCCGTGCGGCCCTCGTTCGTCAGGGTCCAGGGCAGCGGTAGATTGTCTTGGATCACGCTGATCACGTGATGCCCGCTCGCCACCACCGGGAAGTCGAAGCGGCCGCGCGCATCGGTTTGCACGGAGAAGCGGCCGTCGAGCACCACGGTGAGGTTCGGCACGCCCGACTCGCCCGCGTCGATGTGCCCGTTGGCATTGGCATCGAGATACACGATCCCCTCGATTTCCCCGGAGCCCGCTCCCGGCGGACCGCCGAGCGGGGCAAAATGCGAGCCGCTCGATCGCTGATAGCGCAGTGTGAGAAACGCGCCGCGCTCGGAAAGAGCCGGCGCCGTGATGGGTACGGGCGGCGTCAGCGGCGACTCGACCACGAGCGGCGTCCATGAGCCCGTGCGGCTGTCGTAGTATGTCGCGAGCAGTTGCCAGTGATCCGCGAGCTGATAGGTGAGCGACACGTTGGCCGACACACCGGGCGCCGCCCTGCCTTGAACCGTGGTCGCCCAGCGCACATTGCCTTCGGCGCCCAGCCGGGCAGTGAAGCGGCCGCCGCCGTAAGCACTCAAGGTGAGGATGGTGCTGTCCTGCACGTAATCGTTCACCTGCGCACCGTCGATGCGTTCGAGAGATACACCCGTGCTGAGGCGCGTGGCCGCCGGCATCGTCCAGGTTTGCTGCAGACTCGCGGCGATGTCGCGGCCCGTGGGTGTGCTCGCGTAGTCGGCCTGCGTGCGCTCCGTGCCGAGCGCATTGCCGTGATCCATGTAGCCCTCGAGCGACCAGCCGGTTCCACCGTCGGATCGGCTCACGTTGGCGACGCCGCCGACGCCCCAGTCGCGCAGGATTTGATAGCGCGCATCGCCGGTGAGAAACGTGGTGTTGTTGCCGAGATCGTCCACGGAACGCACCTCGTCGATGCCGATGTCGGTGATCCATTGACGGCTCTGGTAGTCGAAGCGGTAGTAACCGCCCTGTGCGTCGTTCGCGATCAGCTGATTTCCCCAGGTCACGTCGGGGTCGACGCGGAACAACCCTGCGCTCTGCTGCACATGGCCCTCGATGATCGAGGCGTCGATCCAGCTTCCCAGAGAGCTGCTCTTGCCGCTCACGTCGCCATCGAGGACATTGAACTGTATGCGCTCAACTTGGTCCTGCCACAATGCGCTCACGAGACCGGTGTTCGACGTGATCAGCGAGCTGCCGTCGACGATCGGCCCTACGGCCAGGTTCACGTCGTGGGCTTCGATGAACTGACCGCCCACGGTCCAATGCGATGCGGGCGACCATTGCGCACCGGCGGTCGCGGTCGATCCGTCCAGCGTACGGAAATTCGGTACTTCGATGCCGTCGTAGAGACCCGGCACACCGCCGCCCGCGACGATCTGTATGTCGTCGGGTCCGTGCCACTCCGTGGTAGCGCCCTGCATGGAACCGGTGGGCAGATAGAAGCGCGTCTGCAGCCGCGCGAGGCCGATGTCGGGTGCGTTGAGGTCGCCGAGGGCGTTGTCCGCCTGCCATCCTCCATCGAAGGGCATGCCGCGTTGACGCAGTGTCAGCACACCGCCCTGTCCCTGCTCGCTCGGTCCGGCGTCCGAGCTCTGAGTGCGCGCCGAGGCATCCAGTGACCACGCGCCGTACTGGGCCGTCTCCCACTGGGCTTTCGCGACGATGCCGTCCTCGACCATGTTGGAATCGGCGCCCGCTCCGCGAGCGGAGAGCACGCTCGCGACCGCGTCGATCTGGATGGAGCGCGCAAGACCCGTGTCGTCATCGCTGCCGAGGCCGTTCTCTCCCGCCGAGATGTCGGGCGCCAGGGAGCCTCCGCCGATGTAGTGGTCCTGATAGACCGGCTGTTCCGGCAGGTTCACCGCGCTCCAGGCCACGGCGGGCGTGACGGTGGGCGCCGCCGCTTGGAGAGGCGGCGTCGCCGCGACGACCTGCGTTTGGGCGCATGCGGCGTTCAGACGTAGTGCCAAGGCGAGCGCGCACAATCCGGCCGCGAGCAGGCGAGCGGGATCGGCGCGGGAGGTCATTCAAACCGCTGATTGATATCAGCTCGGTGATCGCCCCACTCGAGCGTTCCCTTAACGGTCACGGGAAAAGTCAGCGTCGGATGATCGTCCGTCGCCGTCGAGGGAGTCAGAAAGACTTGCCGCTCCTCGTGCGGCAGGATGGGGAAGTCCGAGGGCGTGAAGTCGTAGGACGTCCCCTTGGCGTCGGTACCCGTGAGAAAGCCGCCCATGCGGCCGTGTGCGTTGCCGGCGTTGTGCACGCGCAAGGTGGGTACGCGCCGGCCGTTCAACGTCGCCACATCGGGTCCGAGGATCTCGAGGTCCGCGGTACTGTCTCCCACGACCAAATACACGATCACTCCGATGCGGCCGGTCACCGGAACGTTGAGTCCCTGGCTGCGGGCGATGGAAGGCTCGGTCCCCTCAATCATCACGGCGAAGCGGCACTCACCGGGCGGCGCATCGGCGGGCACGCTCACCTCGAAGCGATAGCGCATGGTGCCCGCGCCGGGCACGACGATGTCCGGGCGCTCGATCGCGACCCACGGACGACAGCTGCCGGGCTGAAGATCGTCGTGAAACGTCACGCTGAAATCGGCGGAGAGATCCCAGTCGGCGGTGTGCACGAGATACTTACCGGGAGTGGTGGAGCGATTGCTGATCTCGATCACGCTGCGCAGGGTTTTGCCGGGCTTCGCGCTGAGCTCGAAGCGCGGCGGCGACACCAGCGCAGCGAATCCTTGTGCGCGTACCGGGCCGGCGAGCGCAATGTCGAGCAGCGTGAAAGTCATTAAGAGGGCATGCCGCATGGTCACTCGTCCATTTCAAAGTGAAAGTTGACGGGATAGGCGCGGCCGATGAGTGCCGCATTCACGCTGAACTGAAACTTCAGCGTGTCTTCGAGGAAGCCGGCGGTGATGGGTCCGGCATACACGAGCACGCGGTTCCCCGACCGCAGCTGTCCCGGCAAGAGCTGCCCCTGCGTCGTCCAGGAGGCTGCGATCGGGCCTGGCGGCTGTGCAGGCAGCGCGAGGTAGATGCGCGCCGAGCGCTTGAGCCAGGGCATGACATTGATGCGCACGCGGATGCTCGTCGTGCCGACCAAAAGGTCGGCGCCGCTCGAACGCGGTGGGACGGCGGTTTGCCAACGCATGGACACGCCAGGCTCCAGGGCCTGAGTGCCTGAATCATCGAGCGTGAGGGTCGCGGCCGGCGCGGCGCGCCAGATTATGACGAGTGGCAGCGCCAAAAAAAAATGCAGTGCGCGGCGGGCCGTCATGGCGCACTCAAGGTGTACAGGACGACACCCGTGAAGGTGCCCGCCGGCGGCACGCTGTTGTTCAGATACGTGAACGTCCAGCAGCTTTCGTTCCAGGTATTGCTCGCCATGGAGCCGACGGTTTGCACGCCGCCGTTGACGAACGTGCCCGCGGGAAAGGGCTCGGCGCCGTTGTCGCCGTTGCCGCTCGAGGTCCATTGAATCTTTGAAAAGGGCAGCGAGTCGCCGCCGGCGTCGGTGAGCCCGGCCGGTACGGTGGCCGTCACTTGCGCCGCCGCGGTCGTGCCGCCGGTGGTGCGGTAAAACCCGCCGATATAGAGCTGGCCCGGGACGCTGCAGTAGGTGTAGCCGTCCCAGTAGCTTTGCGTCGCGGTGCTGTTCGTCGTCATCGCTTGCGCCGTATGGTTGCCGAGGACGGCAGAGCTCACGGACACCGAGACGGTGTTGATCGTGGTGTTGTTCTCGGGCTGACCGCCGTAGATGTAGTCGTTCGTGAAGCTGCCGACGCCCACCTGCAAGTACACGGTGAGCGGTGCCGCCGGGTTGAGCGTCGCGGTGAACGGGTCCGCCCGATTCCCGGCGAGCGTGCCCACGAGTGCGGCGGCGAGCGCGCCGGCGAGCGCCGCTCGCCGGCTCGTGCGCCGCTCCGGCAAGCCCGGTGCCGCCGGCCGCGGCACGAGCGCTGCGGCCGGCGACGATGGCGATCTGGCCAGCATTTGAAAGTCGCCGCCCTTTTGGGGCGTTACGGCATCGTGGCGGTGTACACCACTCGGCTATTGTTGGTGTTCACGCCACCGTACGTACCGGTCGGCACGACGGCGGTGTTCGCGTACGCGAACGTCCACTTGGCGTCTTGCGTGATGATCTTCGTGGCCGGCGCGGTGAGAACGACGTTCGCGCTCGTGGTGTTGGTCAGAACCGGCGCCGGCAGCGCGGTGGCCGAGGTCAGCGTCGAGGCCGTGGTGGTGATCTGCGAGTAGGAGATCGTGTCGCCGCCGCCGTTGGAGAGCGCACCGGCGGCCGTCGCGTTCAGGGTGACGTTGCCGCTATTGCTCACGATGGCCGCGGTCTCGACGCCGCCCGACAGATCGCCGCCCGTTCCGGCAACCGCCGTGCCGCTGCCCAGTTGAGCGGCCGTGGGAGTGAAGGTGATGAGGTCGATGGTCGGCGTCGAGGTCAAGGCGCCGGTCGTGTAGCTCGAGCCGGTGCCGACGCGCAGATAGAGAATCTTCGGAATCACGACCGAGAAATCGACGTGCGCGGTTGCGCCCGGCGCGGAGGTGGCGGCCCCGGTTTGTACGTTCGACTCGGCAAACGCGAAGAGAGGCAACGCCAGAGACGCCGCGCCCAACAAGGATTTCACTGCAATCGAGGTCTTCATGAACTGCTTCCTGTGCTGTGTAGTGAGAAGTGGGGCGCGTGCTTCGAGCACCTCGCCGCCGTCCGCCCGGCTACTTAATGCAGCGCAGGCACGCATCGCATCCTAGGGTTTACCCCTACACAGACATTGATGCAGGTCGCAAATCCCGCCGCGAGATGTAAGGTTTATCGGCAAGCTGCCGATAGGCTTCGCTTTCTGTGCAGCAAGTCGCAACGCCGTTGCGCCGCCCGCGAGAGCGATTTCACAGTTGGATCGGAGGGAGCCCTGAGAGGCGTGCTAGGGGCTCGATGCGGTGCAGACGATACTGCGGACGGTGCCGCGTACCGGCGCCGGCGCGCACACGGCGTCCTGCGCAATGGCCTTTCTCGCCGCCGCGCTCAAGATGAGGCCGCTTGGGGAGTCATCCGCAGCGCTCGCTCCGAGCGCGATAGTGCGGCCGTTGCCGTAGACCGCGACGGTCTGCGGGGGGCTGGCGGCAGTCGCGTTGGCGGCCGCGGGCGCGAGGTGCGCGCCGTCAACCCGCAACGCGAGCATTCGCGGAATGACGATGCGGAAGTCGAGGTGAGCGCTCGCGCGCAACGTCGTCTTGGCCCCCAGGCCACCTTGCGGCTGTGAATCCGCAGCCGCGAGCCACGGCAGCAAAAGGACGCCCGCCGCGAATACCGCGCGCGCGCGGGATAGACCGGTCGGTGTCATCTTATGCACGGTCTAACTAGCGGCTGCGGGGCAAAGGACTTGAGCACGGGTCCCCTCAAGATGCGCGCACCGAAATGATGACATAACATTCGCGAAAAGACCGCACCGCGTGCGCGCGGCTGGCCAGCAACAAACGGGGATGAACGCGTGATGTACAAACGGATTGGGCAGGTCCTCGCGGCGCTGCAGGCGATGGCATGGTGCGCTCCCGGGCACGCCGCGGGAGAGCCCCCCACCGATCTGTCGCCCATCGTGGTCACCGCCACCCGCGTCGCCGAATCGAGCTTCGACGTTGCCGCCTCCGTCGACGTGGTCGGCCAGGCCGAGATTCAGCAGGGTCAGCTCCAGGAGAATATTTCCGAGTCCTTGATGACGGTCCCCGGCGTGTCGGCCGAGAGCCGGCAAAACTACGCCCAGGATGTGCAGCTCTCGGTGCGCGGCTTCGGCGCGCGCTCGAGCTTCGGGGTGCGCGGCGTGCGCCTCTATTCCGACGGCATCCCGGGAACCATGCCGGACGGGCAGGGCCAGTTCTCGCAGTTCGATCTCGGTTCCGCCGCTCGCATGGAGGTGCTCCGAGGGCCGTTCTCCGCGCTCTACGGCAACTCCTCCGGCGGAGTGATCTCTCTGTTCACCGAGGAGGCGCCGTCCGGCTACTTCATCGACGGCACCGCGCAATACGGTACTTTCAACACCCAACGCTATGCGCTGAAGACGACCGGTGATGAGGGCATCGTCAACTACGTGGTCGATGCCGCGCACTTTCAGACCGAGGGCTACCGCTATCACAGCAAGGCCGAGCGCGAGAACGTCAACAGCGTGCTGCGTCTCACGTTCAATGAAGCGGTCAAGCTCACGCTGGTCGGCAACGCCATCCAGACCCCCTTTGTGCAAGATCCGCTCGGGCTCACCCGGGCGCAGGTGATCTCGAACCCCAGCCAGGCCGGCACGGGAGCCGTGCAGTACAACACACGCAAGTCGCTCGATCAGGAGCAGGCCGGCGCCATCCTCGACTACACCGTGACCCCGGAGGACGCGCTCTCGACCACGATCTACGCGGGGCGTCGCGCCACCGTGCAATTTCAGTCCATACCGCAGTCGGTGCAGGAGAAGGAGCCTCTTTACCCGGGCGGCGTCATCGATTTGCGGCGCGCTTTCTACGGCGCCGACACGCATCTCACGGACGAGCGCGCGTGGGGCGCGATGCGCCTTCAGACCGTGGGAGGTGTCGCCTACGACGATCTCGCGGAGACTCGCTTCGGCTATCTCAACTACGTCGGCGATGAGCTCGGTGTCGAGGGCGCGCT